>Ga0105044_10010705_pt1 | contig 12523 bp, 14 predicted proteins | sample MAT01_FD_78092 | JGI IMG/M metagenome (GOLD analysis project Ga0105044, IMG submission 78092) | Freshwater microbial communities from Lake Fryxell liftoff mats and glacier meltwater in Antarctica - MAT-01 | ecosystem: Environmental > Aquatic > Freshwater > Ice > Liftoff microbial mat | place...
GCAGGAGCCCTACAACCGCGACACGCGCATTCCCAACGGCTACGACTGGGCCAGCCTCACATCGAAAGTCGGCGAGCCACTGGAAGCCCACTACCTCGCCACGCTCCACCGGCTGGGCCAGGAACCCGGTATGCTCGGCGCCATTTTCTTCAAGGCGCAGAACAAGATCCAGGACCCGGCCAAGCTGTCACGGTTGGTGCAGCTGATCGACGCGGAAAGTTGGATCAGTCTCGATGCCGATACCAAGGGCGACCTGTACGAAGGCTTGCTGCAGAAAAATGCCGAAGACACCAAAAGTGGCGCCGGCCAGTACTTCACACCGCGTGCGCTGATCGAAGCGATGGTCGCGTGTGTGCGGCCCGAGCCCATGAAGATCATCGCCGACCCGGCCTGCGGCACCGGCGGCTTTTTTCTGGGCGCCTACAACTGGCTAACGCGACCCGGCGCCAAGCTGGACAAACGTCAGAAAGAATTTTTGCGCGACAAAACTTTCGTTGGCAACGAAATTGTGCCGAATACGCGCCGCATGTGCTTGATGAACTTGTTTTTGCACAACATCGGCGAGCTGGATGGTGAGCCCGCAGTCGAGCGTTCGGACGCGCTGATCACCGAGCCCAAACGCAAGGTGGATTACGTGCTGGCCAATCCGCCCTTCGGTAAGAAAAGCAGCATGACCATCACCAACGAAGAAGGTGAGGAAGACAGAGAAGCGCTGACCTACGAACGGCAGGACTTCTGGGAAACCACGTCCAATAAGCAGCTCAACTTCCTGCAGCACATCGTCAGCATGTTGAAGGTGGATGGCAAAGCCGCGGTGGTGCTGCCGGACAACGTGCTGTTCGAGGGTGGAGCGGGCGAAAAAATCCGTCGAAAATTGCTGGAGAACTGCGATGTGCACACCGTGCTGCGGCTACCCACGGGCATTTTCTACGCGCAGGGCGTCAAGGCCAACGTCGTCTTCTTCGATGCGAAGTCCAAAGACGGACAGATTCACACCAAAGGCGTGTGGTTTTACGACCTGCGCACCAATAAGCATTTCACGCTCAAGACGCGCACACTGAAGCTGGACGATTTGCGGGATTTCATCGCCTGCTACAACCCGGACAACCGCCACGAGCGTACGGCGACCGAGCGCTTCAAGTGGCTCAGCTACGACAGCTTGATGGCCCGCGACAAAGCCAGTCTCGACATCTTCTGGCTGAAAGACGACAGCTTGGACAACCTCGACGACTTGCCGTCGCCGGATGTGTTGCAGCAGGAGATCATTGAACACCTGGAAGCGGCGCTCTCGGCGTTCCGTGATGTTGCAGCGGCGTTGCCCAAATCGAGTTGATGGGTAGTCCCCCACGGGCAGCGGTAGCGGCAGAACCCGAGCCAAACCGTATGGCGTCACGCTCCCTCGCGCCTTACGTTCTTGCGGTCCTTACACGTCCCCCGATGACGAACGGAGTCAAGACTGTGGTGATGCGCGACCGGTTGGCTGCGTTCAGTTCGAGTGTGTGTCGGCTCGCCTTTGTGGCGTTGGTGTGCGCCCCCGCGATGGTTCCCCAGATACTTCACGCGCAGCGCGGCACCATTCCGCGCCAGGCCAACGGCAAGCCCGACCTGAACGGGATCTGGCGCGCCAACGGCAACGACTCCTACGACATCGAGCCACACAACGCCCGTGCGGCAATGGCGTCGCGCCCCGGGCCGGTGGTCCCCGTGCCGGCCAGAGAAGTCCTTGCGTTCGGCGCCGTCGGCTCTGTGCCCTCGGGACGCGGCATTGTAGTCGGTGGTCCGATTCCGTATACCGCCGAGGCGTTGGCGAAAAAGCGCGAGAATCAGGAGAATTGGCTGACCCGTGATCCCGAGATCAAGTGCTATCTGCCTGGGGTGCCGCGCGCCAACTACATGCCGTACTCGTTCCAGATCATTCAGAGTACGAAGGCGTTTTTCATGGCCTACGAGTACGCCGGTGCCACGCGACGGGTCTATTTCAAGGACCCCGGTCCGGCCGAAACCGATAGCTGGATGGGGCAGTCGGTTGGCGCATGGCAGGGTGATACGTTCGTGGTCACCGTGACCGGCATGAACGCCGACACATGGTTCGATCGCGCCGGCAACCACCACACGGAAGCGATGAAAGTGGTGGAGCGCTACACGATGCTTGGGCCCGATCACATGCGCTACGAAGCGACCATGGAAGATCCGCAGACGTTCACGCGCCCGTGGACCATTCGGACCACGTTGTATCGCAACGTCGAACCCGACGCGACGCTGGGCCAGTTCAAGTGTGTCGAATTCGTGGAAGAACTGCTGTACGGTCACCTGCGCAAAGCTCCCATCAAACCATGACGCATCCCATGTCTCTGGTTCGACCACTGTTTCGCCGTCTCCCGCTTGCCGCGCTGCTCCTGACGGCGATCGCGCCGCGATTGGTGAACGCGCAGGCCGCCACTGCGACCGCGCGTTACATCGCCCCGCGCACACCCGACGGGCATCCCGACCTGCAAGGCAACTGGACCAACGCGACGCTCACGCCTTTAGAACGACCGACCGGGTTGCCGCGCGCCTTAAGCAAGGCCCAAGCGGCGGGGCTCGAAAAAATCCGCGCCGATACTGTCGAAACCACGGCCAAGCCCAGCGATCCAAATCGCACCGCACCGCCCGTGGGTGGTGACGGCTCCACCGGTGCCGCCGGCAATGTGGGCGGCTACAACTACGTGTGGATCGACGCTGGCGATCATGTGGCGTTCGTGAATGGCGAGCTACGCAGCTCGTTCATCGTCGATCCCGCGAATGGCCGCCTGCCCGCGCTCACACCGGCGGCGCGCGCCTGGGCGCAGCAGCGTGGGGCCAAGAACCGCCAGTTCGGTCAGTACGACAACCCCGAAAACCGCCCGCTGGCCGAACGATGTCTCATGTCGTTCGGCTCAAATGCGGGACCACCGATGTTGCCGAACGGGTTCTACAACAACAACTACACCATCGTGCAGACCAAGAATCACGTCATGATCATGACGGAGATGGTGCACGACGTGCGGATCATCAAGCTCGGCGAACCCGCGCCGAGGTCGCCGCTGGTTCGGCCGTGGATGGGCGAATCGTGGGGACGGTGGGACGGCGATACGCTCGTGGTCGAGACCACCGGTTTCTATCCGCTGCAGGAGCTCTCGCAGTCGGTCGGACTGGGCGGCGCATGGGGCGCCAACGATAGTCTGCGCGTTGTCGAAAAGTTCACGCGCACCCGCGACAACGTCATCCTCTATCGCTTCACGGTCCACGATCCGCTCAACTTCTCGGCGCCGTGGAGTGGCGAGTTGCCCATGATCGCGATGGAAGAGCAGATCTACGAATACGCCTGTCACGAAGGCAATTACGCGATGTCGAACGTGCTCAGCGGCGCGCGCTCCATGGAGCGCGAAGCCGCCGCCAAGAAAAAGTCCAACCCTCCGGAGTGATTCCATGCGTACCGCACGAATCGCAGTACTGGCCGCCGGCCTGATGCTCGCGGCCACCGCGCCATTGTGGGCCCATCATGCGTTCGGGGCGGAGTTCGATCCCAACGCCCCCATTCGCCTGCAGGGGAAGGTGGTGAAGCTCGAATGGGTGAATCCGCACGCCTGGATCCACATCGAGATCGTGACCAAGGCCGGCTCCAAGGAAATCTGGATGGTTGAAGGCGGGACGCCCAACACCCTCCTGCGTCGAGGCCTCAAGCGCGAGTCACTCAAGTTCGGCACCGAACTGATCGTGGACGGCTACCAGACCAAAGACCACGCGCTCAAGCGCGCCAACGGACGCGACGTCACGTTCACCGACGGAAAAAAATTCTTCCTTGGCTCATCGGGGACCGGCGCGCCGAAGGACGGTCGCGATCCGACCGAGATGCCGGCGAAGAAGCCGCCAACGGATCGGTAGTTCGATGCGATCGCTCGTAGTCGCGTTCGCGTCGCTCGCCATGCTCCCAGCGGCCGCTCGGGCGCAGGCGGCAGCCCGCGTGCAATTCACGAAGGCGCAGGTGGACGCCGGCGAAGCCGTCTACGCCGAAACCTGTTCGTCCTGTCACGGCACTCGGCTCGACGACGGGATCGCAATCCCGCTCATCGGGCCGACCTTCGCGCAAAACTGGGCTAACGGGAGCAAGACGCTCGACGACCTGTACTACATCGTGCGTAACACGATGCCCAAGAACAAAGGCCGCACGCTTCCCGACGCCGACTACCTCGCCGTCACCGCCTACATGCTGCAGCGTAACGGCCACGTGGCCGGCGACACGCCGTTACGCGGTGAGCGGGCACAGCTCGCGCAGGTGCGCCTGCCCGCCCCGCCCGGTGCGGCGGCGGATGCGCGCTTGGCTGCGGGCGCACGGCGTCCCGCGCCAGACTTCGTACGCGGTGGCGACAGTCTTACTCCACAGGGTGTCGGACCCACGCAGCAACAGCTGCTCTCTGCGGCCAGCGATGGACGCAACTGGCTGTCGCATACGCGCGACTACGCGGGCACGCGTTACTCGCCGCTGGCGCAGGTGACCAGCGCGAACGCGTCGGAGCTGCGGCCATCGTGCCTGTTTCAGGTGAACGAGCCGGGCAGTTTCCAGACCGGTCCCGTCGTGCATGACGGTGTGCTGTATCTGACCACGCTCTACGCCACCATCGCGATCGACGCGGCCACCTGCCGACAGAAGTGGCGCCACGTGTGGAAGCCACTCGCGTCCGAAATCCCCGTCAACAACCGCGGCGTGGCCATCAAGGACGGTCGCGTGTTTCGCGGCACCACCGATGGCTACCTGCTGGCACTCGATCGAGAGCGCGGCACCGTGCTGTGGGCACGACGCGCCGGCGACGCCACCAAGGGCGAGACGTTCTCGATGGCACCGCTGGTGTATGACAGCCTCGTATTTCTCGGGCCGGCGGTGAGCGAGTTCGCCGTGCGCGGATGGGTGGCGGCATTTCGAATCGACAATGGTGAACGCGTGTGGCGCTTCAACATCGTGCCGGCGCCGGGCGAGCCGGGCGCGGAAACGTGGAAGCAGAACTCGGAGTTGCCGCTTGGTGGTGGCGCCGTCTGGACCCCGCTCTCCCTCGACGTGGCGAACGAGTTGCTGTTTGTGGCAGCCGCCAACCCTGCCCCCGATTTCCCCGAGGCCATGCGCGGCGGCATCAACCTCTATACCAACTCCATGCTCGCGCTGCACCTGCGCACGGGCAAGCTCGCGTGGCACGACCAGATGGTGCCCAACGATGATCACGACTGGGATCTCACGCAGGTGAGTCCGCAATACCGTGCGTCGGTGAACGGCACGATGCGCAACCTCATCGCCACCGCCGGCAAGGACGGTTTCCTGCGCGTGGTCGATCGCGATTCGCATGCGCGTGTGTTTGCAACACCGCTGACGACCCTCGACAACATCGAAGCGCCGGTGACCACTAAGGGGACGCATGTCTGCCCTGGGATCTTCGGCGGCGTGCAGTGGAATGGGCCCGCGTATCATCCTGGCGCCAACATCCTCGTCGCACCGTCGGTGGATTGGTGCACCACGTATTTCCTCGACGACACCGTGCGCTACATCCCCGGCCAGCAGTATCTGGGCGGGCGTGTGAATACCGACGAGACGTGGAAGGGGTGGCTGACGGCCGTGGATGCATCCACCGGCAAAGTGCGCTGGCGGTATGCGTCGTCGGCGCCGATGATCGGCGCCGTGACCACGACTGCGGGCGGACTGGTGTTCGCTGGCGAACTGAACGGCGATTTTCTTGGCCTCGATGCGGCCAGTGGTGCGGAGCGGTATCGCTTCAACACCGGCGGTGCCATCGGGGCCGGCATCGTCACGTACGAGGTAGCTGGCACGCAGTACATTGCTGTCGCGTCTGGGCGACCATCGCCTTACTGGGCGAAAGCACTTCCCGGCACTCCGACTATTGTCGTGTTCTCCCTTCCCAAATCGGCGGCCTCCAAGTGATCAGAAGCTTGAGCGGCGCAGCGCGGCGCCTGCAGCAGCGGTGCACCGCCGCCACCGTTCTGATCGCCCTCGCCGCGTGTACCAGCAAGACGCCGATGGCCGAGTCCGCAGAAGCGCCACCGACTGCGCCCGTGGCCCTGGTCGCGACAATGGCCCCTGTGGTCACCATGAAGCAGCTCATGGACGAAGTGTTCGAACCGGCCGCCGACCACTACTGGAACGCCGTCGGCTCCACCTCCGACAAGAACGGCACGGTTGAACACGCGCCCAAGAATGACGAGGAGTGGGCGGCCGTGCGCAACCAGGCCACCGTCCTCGCAGAGTCGGCCAACCTCATGATGATGGACGGCCGTGCGGTCAATCGCGCCGAGTGGATGACGCTGTCGAAGGCGATGGTTACCGCGGCGACGCAGGCGCGCGATGCGGCCATCGCTCACGACCGCACCCGCGTGTTCGACGCCGGTGCGGAGCTGTACGACTCGTGCGTCGCCTGCCACTCGAAGTACATGGTCCAGAAGTATCCCATGCCCGACGTGCCGCTTGCCCGATAGCGCGCATACGCGCACAAGTACGCGAACACATGACGAGTAACCTGCCGATGTTGCCCGTGGTGTCGTGGTTGACTTGGCTCGGCGAGACGCCGTGGAGCATTGCGCTGCATGAGTCGCAGTACATGTGGCCGTTCACCGAATCGCTGCACGTGTTGACGCTGACGATCTTTGCCGGAACAGCGGCCGTGCTCGATCTGCGCCTACTGGGTCTCGCGCTCACCGGGGTGCCCGTGACCGCGCTGACGGCGCGCCTGCTGCCGTGGACGCGATTCGGCTTCTTCATCATGGTCGTGACCGGTGTGATGCTCTTCTACGCCACGCCGCTTACGTACTACCACAGCATTTTCTTTCGCATCAAGCTGATCCTGCTGGGTCTGGCGGGCGTCAACGTGTTCGTGTTTCACGCACGGACGCACAAGTCGGCCATGCATTGGGATGAGCATGTGCTCCTGCCGCGCGCAGCGCGCGTGGCCGCTGTCGTCTCGCTGTTCGCGTGGGCGGGAGTGATTGTGTGTGGGCGGTTGATTGCCTACAACTGGTTCCAGTGCGACCTGCAGCCACAGCCGGCGTTTATCAACTGGGCGGCCAGCTGCCCCGTCACCGCACCCTGATCGCGTGGACTTCCTGCCGTGGTTTGAATGGGGTGAAGCGTCGTGGCTTGGTCAGCTCGTGCGTACATCGGTGTGGATGTTTCCGATCGTCGAGGCAATTCACCTGCTGGGACTCTCCATGATCGGTGGTCTCATGCTGATTGTTGACCTGCGCATGCTGGGCATCGCGTTGCGTGACCAGCCCATTGCGACGCTCGCGCGCGGCGTGCAGCCGTGGCTGGTGCGGAGCCTGGTGCTGATGGTTGCGACCGGCTTTTTGCTCTTTATTTCCGAAGCGGTCAAGTGCTATCACAACCAGGCATTCTGGGTGAAGATGGCGACGTTGCCGGTTGCGATCGCATTCACGTTTCTCGTGCGTCAGCGGGTCGCGTCGCGCGAAGGTTTTGTCACCGGCTGGCAGAGCCGAGTCATTGCCATGGTATCCATTGCACTGTGGACCACGGTCTCGGTGGGCGGCCGGTGGATCGGTCTTTCATCGTGACTGGCAAACGGTCGCGTTCTTCACATAGATCGTCACATCGCACCCCACATTGATCGCCACATCGTTCCTCACACTGATTACGGAGTCCCGGTGTTTTCTATCGTGCTGAAAGCGGCCAATCTCGCACTCGCATTGTCCGTGCAGACAGGTCACGTACGCGCTGCCGATCCGGAATACACGACGATCAAAATGGAGATCGTCGTCAACAAGTCTGCCGCCGACACATGGGCGAAAGTGGGCGGCTACTGCGATCTCGGAAAGTGGATTGCAACGGGTCGAACGATTCCGTGTGCCGTCACCAGCGGTGAGGGCGAGATGGGGTCGGTCCGGTCGATCAACAACGGGGCGGTGCTCGAGGTGCTCACCGCCAAGACCGATCTCTCGTACGGGTACGCGCAGCCGTCGAAAGACGGTCAGTTCTACAACCTGTATCACGGGTTTCTTGAAGCGAAACCGGTGTCCGCCTCGACATCAAAGCTGATCTACACGCTGCTGCTCGACGTGTCGAATTTGGCTGACAAGGCGGCCAAGGATGCGGACGTGGCGCGTCGTCGGAAGCAGTTCGAGGCGGCGTTGCTGAACATGAAGAGCATCGCTGAAGCGCCGTAGCGTGTTGGGCAGGCTTGCCGCGCGGAAGATAGACAGCAACAACAGAGAACCAAACAGCTGTCTCGCGGAGACGCGGAGTTGCGGAGAACTGCAACAGGAAAAGCAAAAACTTGAATAGGGTTCAGCGCGGCGACAGCATCGTCGTGTCGCGCACTGACATTCCCACCGCGGGCAGTTCTCCGCGCCTCCGCGCCCCCTAGAAATGTTGTTATCGCCAAGCGGCGGGTCGACCAAGTCTCTGCTTCGCCGCCGGCATCGGCGAGTTGATGCCCGCAGCGATCACGACGTCGCCGGCCGCGCTACCCGTCGCGCGGGAGCAACTTTGGTGTACCGATGAGCGACAACGCTCCTAAGTGCCCGAGGTCCAGCGTGGCGATGCTCGCGAACAATCGCTCGGCGATGGCGGCGACACTTGCATCGACCAAGCCGAGGTGGAGGTGGCCGTATTGGGCGCAGAGTGCATTGGCGCGCGTCAGGTCGGAGACCTCCCCCCATTCCACCGCGAAGTTTGCCGCCGCGAGGTCGCGCAGGAACGCACGCTGTGCCACCACGCCCACGTGTTTGATCAACATGTAGTCGACTTCTGGTAAAATCGCCCACGGCAACACCCAATCGTGTGGCGATTGCTCGTACAACGCCAACATCACGCGATGGTGGCGATCGTCCCCTTGAACGCGAAACTCGAGCTGCGCGCGGCCACGCGAAGCCCAGGATCTTTCGCGAGCGCGCTGAGTACTTTCTCGCTGATGCCGTCCGAGAAGTATTCGGCCTCCGGGTCGGCGCTCTGGTTGACGAACGGCAGGACTGCAATCGACGGCGCAGCAGAACGTGGCGGCGCGATTACGCCGTCGCCCGCAGATAGAACAGTTCCCAGCACGTCGATCAGCTCACCTGCGCTCGCCGGCCGATCTCCCGGTGCTTTGGCGAGGCACCGCATCACCAGTGCAGCCTGCGTGGGCGGAATTCCGCCACGAGCATCATCAAGTGGTTGCGGCATCTCGATGAGAGGCGCAACGACGAATGCCTGTGCGGTGCGCTTCCCCGCGAACGGATGTTGTCCGGATAGCACCTCGTACGCGACAACGCCCCACGCGTACAGGTCCGCGCGGTGATCCACGTCCGGCATCGTGTAGTAGGGCGACCCACCCGCCGCCCCGGCCGCGAACACTGGCAAGATGTTGGGGTGCTGCAGCCGTGCGGCCAGCCGCACCTCGCGCGCGAAACGCTCCGCGCTCAATCCCTCGGCCAGCTCGGACGCGAGCACCTTCACCACGACGCGACGGCCAAGCGCGGTCTCGTCGGCGACGAAGACGTGCGCCATGATGTTCGGAGGCGTTCACGGCTCGAGCATGGCACCATCGACGCCGAGCATGAGTCCATCAGTCCTCCAGCAACAGATCTCCGCAGGCCACGACTTTCTTCATGTTCGTCGCCGACTCGTGGATGTTCACGTAGAAACTCCCGCTATCCGGGAGCGCTACACGCAACGTTGCCTTGCCCTCGGCCGTGCCCTTGGCGTCGACGCGTAGTGGCGTGTATTCGCTCGCGTCGCCGAAGATGGCCCCACCCTTTACGCAGCTGCCCATGTGGACATGCCAAGGACGTGAGACTTCCGGCGTGTCTCCTTTGTAACTGACTGTCGCGAGCGTGGTGCCGAGCACCTTGCCGCCGACCATTTCGATCGGGCCGCGAATCTTCGAAGTGCCGATCCCCATCAACAGGCCGTCCCATGCGATATGCCTGCGCGCCAGTCCATACGCGAGCGAAGAGGAGAGAGTGAGGAGGAGGAGGGTAGCAGCGACGAATGACGATCGCCGTGACGGTCGTTTAGTGCGCATCTACTTCATCTCCTTCAGCACGAGGTACTCGCCACCGGTCTTGAGGGTGACACGCACGGCCTTCGCGGACCGATTGCGCCAGAACCATCCGTGCATGCCATCGTACACGGCGACGAGGTCACCTTTGTCTGCGGTCTCGGTACCCTTCGCGTAGTTGTGTGCAGCTAACGCTTTAGGCGCGTTGGGTGGCTCACCGTGCGTTTTGTAGTACACCTCGGCGCCGTCCGTCTTCCACTCGTAAAACGCCTTCTCCGCTTTGCGCATGGCGAGCTTGAGTTCGATCCCCTGATTGGGTTGGAGTGTGACGGTCATCGAGTCGCGCCAGCGCTTGGCCTGCGCGTCTGTTGGCGTCGCGCCATTGCTCGTCTCAGTGGTGCCACCAGCCGCATCCATTGCTGCATCTGCTGCGGCTTCCCTCGCGAGCGACACCTTGATGCGCCCCATTTCCGTCAGGCCGAGAAGGGCGCCCAGTCCGATCGGATCGCGTCCGGCTTCCGCGGGAAGTACGACACCCACCGTGAGGAGCGCCGCGAGACCAACGGTCGCGAGCGACGCGCGTGCCAGCGTGCGTGGCGACGGGAGCGCGTCTGGAAGATCAGATGATTGTGACACGAGAAGCTCCTATCCCTGAGATGGTGAGAGGTATCGGTTCATTTGATACACCACGAGTGCGACGCCACTGAGCAACAGCGCCACATTCGCCGCCTTGGCATAGCGCACAAATGTTGTGCTGCGCCGCCAGAAGCTGATCGCGATGAGGATGACACACAGCGCAAGGAACTGCCCGATTTCGACGCCGACGTTGAATGCGATCAGGTTTGGCAGGAGTCCATCCTTCGCCAACTCGAAGTCGAGCATCTTCGTCGCGAGACCGAGGCCGTGGCAGAGCCCGAACAGCATCGTTGATGCACGCGGATCTGGCTGGCGACCAAACCACTTCGCCAAGACGCCAAGGTTGTCGAGCGCCTTGTACGCGACCGAGGCGCCGATGATGGCATCGATGAGATACGCGTTGACGCTCACACCCGCGAGTACACCGGAGACGAGCGTGATGGAATGACCAAGTGCAAAGAGCGTGACGTAGACGCCAATGTCCTTGAGTCGATACAGATAGAAAATGACGCCGAACAGAAAGAGCAGATGATCGTAGCCGGTCACCATGTGCTTCGCACCCAGGTAGATGAACGGCACGATGCGAATGCCGAACGTCTCCATGATGTAGCCTTTGTCGCCGGCGGTCACTCCGTGCGCCCACGCCACCGCTGGCATCACTGACGCAACGAGGGCGAGCCGCGCGGCCGCCGCACGCGTGCGTGAGAGCGAGCGTTTCGTTCGTTGAATCTCATACGATGCGTTGCCAGAGACTTTCATGTGCATGGTCAGGCAGGTTTGATCATGATCTCTGCCAGCAGCGACGCCATAATCGACACCACCCAGGCAAAGCCGGCGGAGCGCGCGTGCGAGTGACATCGCACGGGAAACCGCTGCGTCGGCGCGAGAAAACTGGTACAAAGACGAGAATACGGTGTAAGCTGACAAATGGGCAGCGCAGGCGTTGCGATGTCCATTCGTGCATGCTAGATGACGGAGCCGTTTCGACACGGTCACCACGACCTTGATGTTGCCACACATCCGGAGGAGCTATCGCCTCACTGAGTGCATCTCCATTCGCGGTCGCAAAGTCCCGCCTGCATATCTGCCGATCTGCGGTCTTCGCGCTGGCGCTCCTGTCTTCGGTCGCCTCAGCGCGCCTTGAGGCGCAGGACACGACCGCAACCCAGAGCACGCTGTGCTATCGCGGCCATGCCGCGCCGAAATGTGGCCGATTTGTGCTGACGGAGATCGGCTACTATCGGCGAGCGGCGGGGAGCCGCCAAACCTTCGCCAGCGCATACACCGGCGGCGACGGCGCACCAAACACACTGTCGTACACGGCGGATGACATCGGCAGCCAGCTCACATGGGAGCTGGGTATGATGGCAAATCGCAGCCCGCGCACCGCGCTCGGTGGTACCCTCTTGCTCGGCGTAGGTGACGGCGGTGCAGATGTCGGCGTGAAAGCGCGCTACCGTCGATGGCTTCTTCAGGATGGAACGGCAGTCGATCTCGGTGCCGGTGTGGTAACGGGCACGATTGTCGGCCGGGCCGGCAATGCACGTACCCTCGGGGTCACCGCTGACGTCGCGCTGAACGCGGCCGACTTTGGTGCGATCGTGCTGCGCATGGACGTACTTCGCAGCAGTGGACGGACGAGCTCCGCACTCTTTGGCGGAGTCCGACTGGGCTCGAAGCCGGCGCTGGTGGGAACCGGTGTGCTGGCGATCGGATTTGCGTTGCTTGTCGCGGCGTTAGCGAACAGCAATTACTGACGGAATACGTCGAGCGCGGCTGGCCCAGTCACCGGGCGACACAGACATCCCGAGTGGCGTGCGGATTGTAACCAGTGACTCCCGTGCGTGCGCACCGCGTGGTAGATCGCGATGGACTGC
>Ga0105044_10010706_pt1 | contig 12522 bp, 14 predicted proteins | sample MAT01_FD_78092 | JGI IMG/M metagenome (GOLD analysis project Ga0105044, IMG submission 78092) | Freshwater microbial communities from Lake Fryxell liftoff mats and glacier meltwater in Antarctica - MAT-01 | ecosystem: Environmental > Aquatic > Freshwater > Ice > Liftoff microbial mat | place...
CCATCGACGATCTCGACGACGTGTCCGGCGTGGGTGGCACCCGCGCCCAAGCGATCAAGGAAGGCCTGTCCCGGCTGGCCGAGTCCAGCATCATGGACAGGTACACGTAGTCGATCCCGACAGACTGCGTCGGGATCGAGCCGCTGCTTGGTGCCTTCGGCGCTCAGCATGCTCGCGCTCGCGACACCCCATCGGCTGCTGCTCTACGCGCTAGACCGTCGTTTCATGCGCACTGCTCTTGCTTCGGGGACGCCGGTGGAGGTGTGCCGGCCTTCTGACGGCTCGGCTCCTTCGCGGGGGTTGGTGTTGCTTCCGGACATCATGGGGTTGCGGCCGTTGTTCGATGCGCACGCGCAACGACTGGCGGACGAGAACGGGTGGGCCGTGGCGGCGGTCGAGCCGTGGCCCGGCCGGGAGGACCTGCCGTTGGAGGACCGACTCGGAGCGGTGAACACGATCGACGACGCCGCTGCTCTCGCGGACCTCACGGCCGCCGCGGACCTGCTCGGCATCGAGCCGGTGGGGATTGCCGGGTTCTGCATGGGTGGCATGTTCACGTTCAAGGCGGCGGGCACGGGCCGCTTCCACCGGGCCGTCGGCTTCTACGGCATGCTGCGCGTTCCGGAGCACTGGCAGGGCGAGGGCTCCGTCGAGCCGCTCGTCGCCGTCAGCCGCCCGGGCGCCTGTCCGACGATGGCCATCATCGGCACCGCCGACCGGTGGACGCCGCCCGACGACGTCGCGGCTGCTGAGGCGGCCGGCATCACCGTCGTGCGCTACGACGGCGCCGATCACGGCTTCGTGCACGACGAAAGTCGCCCCGCCCACCGACCAGGCGACGCCGCCGACGCCTGGGCGAGGGCCATCGCCTTCCTGAGCCAGTAGCCCCCCGAAATGATGCCTTGGGGTTCTGCTAGCGGGCGCGGCGGGTGATCTGTTCGCGGTCGAGGATCTGGTAGCGACGGTCGGACTGATCGATCCAGCCGAGGCGAACGAAGCTGGCGATGGCCTTGTTCACCCGTTCGCGCGACGCCCCGACCATGCCCGCGAGCTCCTCCTGGGTGATCGGGAGCACGAACTCGTCCTCCTCGCCGGCCAGCTCGAGGAGGCGCTTGGCCGTGCGACCGGTGACGTCGAGGAACACCGAGTCGGCCAACGCCGCGTCCATGCTCCGCAGGCGACCGGCCAGCAGGGCGACGACACCCCAGAGCAGCACCGGCTGGGCCTCGAACACCTCGCGCACCGGGCCGTACGGGATCTCGAGGATCTGCGAGGGCTCCAGGGCTCGGGCCTCGGCGGACCGACCAAGGCCGTCGAGCAGGCCCATCTCGCCGAAGAGCTCGCCTCGCTCCATGAGCGCGAACACTGATTCACGACCATCATCGGACTTGCTGGCGATCGCAATGCGGCCGTCCTCCACGACGTAGAGGTGCTCCGGTTCGGCCCCCTCGGTGAACACGACGTCGCCGCGGCGCAGATCGCGAGATGTTGCCGAGGAGGCCACCCGATTGAGGGCGTCATCGTCGAGCGCCGCGAACAGCTCGGTGCCCCGGATCAGCTCGATGTCCACCACCGCGCCGACGCTAGTGCCCGGTCCGAGTTCGTCGGCCGAGTTCGTCGGCCGTGTTCGGGTCGGCGCAGTCATTTTCGCGGGCGGTATCGTCAGCGGCATGTCGACTTGGGCCATTGTCGTGGCCGGTGGCAGCGGCGAGCGGTTCGGGCAACGCAAGCAGTACCTGCCCCTGGCGGGCGCTCGGGTGCTCGATTGGGCCTTGCGGGCGGCGGTCGCCGCGGCCGACGGCGTGGTGCTCGTCGTGCCCGCTGACGTGGCCGGCGATCCCGAGCCGCTGGCCACCGTGGTGGTGCCGGGCGGGTCGAGCCGCTCGGCGTCGGTGCGGGCGGGCCTGGCCGTCGTCCCGGCCGATGCGACGATCATCCTCGTCCACGACGCAGCCCGGCCGGTGCCGGTGCCCGAGGTCTGGGAGCGCGTGCGGGCCGCGGTCGCCGCCGGTGCCGACGCCGTTGTTCCGGCGGTCGCCATCACCGACACGCTCCGAGAGATCGGGGGCGGCACGATCGACCGGTCGGGGGTCGTGGCGGTGCAGACCCCGCAGGGCTTCCGCGCCGAGGCGCTCCGCGATGCCCACCGCGACGCACCGGAGGGCACCGACGATGCGTCGCTCGTCGAGGCATCAGGTGGCAGGGTGGTGATCGTGGACGGCGACGAGCGCAACCTCAAGATCACTGCTCCGATCGACCTCGAACGGGCGGAGCTCCTGTGTCGGTGAGGGTGGGCCAGGGGTTCGACATCCATCCCTTCACCGACGATCCCACTCGGCGCCTCGTGCTCGGCGGCGTGGTCTTCGAAGGTGAGCGAGGCCTGGCCGGCCACAGCGACGCCGATGTCATCGCCCACGCCGTCACGGACGCGCTCCTCGGCGCGGCCGGCCTGGGCGACATCGGGCAGCGCTTCCCCGACACGGACCCTTCCCTGGCGGGCGCTGACAGCATCGACCTGTTGCGGCGCGCGGTGGCCGACGTGCGGTCTCATGGCTGGCAACCGGGCAACGTCGACTGCACGGTCATCCTCGAAGCTCCCAAGCTGGCGCCCCGCCGTGACGAGATCCAGACCCGCCTCACGGAGGCCGTGGGCGCGCCTGTCACCGTCAAGGGGAAGCGGGCCGAAGGGCTCGGCAGCCTCGGGCGCCAGGAGGGCATCGCCTGCTTCGCGGTGGCGCTCGTCGAGGGCCCGGCATGACCAAGCCCCGCCGGCCCTCGAAGCCCAGCCTTCCCAAAGCCCCCCCCCGCCGGTCTCCCACCCCGGGCCGGGCGTCGGGCGGGGCCAAGGGCCGATCGTGGCCGGGGGCGCCGCGCGGCAAGCAGGGCTCGGGCGCTGGCGCAAGCCGCCCGGCCGGAAAGCGCCAGGGCCTCGGCGGCGAGCAGGTCGAGGGCCGCCAAGCCGTGCGGGAGCTCCTGCTGGCCGGTCGCCGGAAGGTGCACGAGGTGTGGCTCCTCGCCGAACAGGACCCGTCCGACATCCTCGACGACATCGTCGAGCTGGCGGGAGCCGAGCGCGTGCCGGTGCGCCAGGTGAGCCGGGGCAAGTTCTTCGCCGAGGCCCGCTGTGAGGCTCCGCAGGGCGTGCTGGCGCGGGCGGCCGCCCTTCCCGAGACGCTGCTCGACGACCTCGCGACCAGCACCCGGAACGGGCCGCCGCCGTTCCTGATCGTGGTGGACGGGGTGACCGACCCAGGAAACCTGGGGGCCCTCCTGCGGTCGGCCGAGTGTGCGGGGGCCACGGGCATCGTGCTGCCCCGCCACCGAGCGGTCCACGTCACCCCCACCGTCACCAAGACGGCCGCCGGCGCGGTCGAGCACCTGCCGTTCGCCATCGTCGGCGGGCTCCCCACCGCGCTGCAGGACCTGCGCCGCCACGGGGTCTGGGTGGTGGGGCTCGACGGCGACGGCACCACTCCGCTCTGGCAGCTCCCCGCCGCCGACGGCCCGATCGCGCTCGTCCTCGGCGCCGAGGGCACCGGGCTCTCCCGGCTGGTCCGCCAGCGCTGTGATGCCATCGCCAGCATCCCGCTCAACGGATCCCTCTCGTCGCTGAACGTGGCGGCCGCCGCGGCGGTCGCCTGCTACGAAGTGGCCCGCGCCCGCTCCACGGCCTGATCCGCCAGGCGCACCCCCCCCCACCCTCGGCCGCGGTGGGCTGGATTCGCTGATCTGGACGCACACCCTCAGCCCGGGGCGACTCGACGATCGGGCGGCGCAAGGGTCGAGCGAACCGCGCCAGCTTCGGTACCTCTGGGAGGCGCAAAGGCTCGTCGCCAATCCCCCGACCGCCGAGCGCCCGTGGTCCGTCGCGACCGCAGTGCGCGACCCGATCGCGCGGTTGGTCTCCGCTCTCTTCCAGCAGATCAGCACCGCCGAGCCTCGACCGATGCTCCAGTCCGTCGACGCCCTCGTGTCGATGTTGTCCGCTCGCATCGAGCGGGCGATGGCCGCCACCAACGCATGGGGGGTGGACTGGTTCGCCATGAACATCGAGAGGGGCATGGGTGTCAAGGTCTACGACCACCCGTTTGAGCCGGCAGTGGGGTGGCGGCGCATCACGACCGAGCGGGTCGACCTGCTGCTCGTGCGGATGGAGAGCCTCGATCAGGGCTCATCCGAGCTGGCGTCGGTCTTCGGCGTCGAGGCTCCCGATCAGCTCACGGCGGAGAACGTGGGTCAGTGCTGGACACCTTCCGACAGCGCTGGACCAGACCCCGCCGGTGACTCGGGTCGCCGTCGGCCGAGCCGAATCCGTGGCCAGCGCTTCCCCAGAGCCGGGTGCCGGGATCGAACCGACGACATCTGCTCTACAGGAGTCGCCCGAGGGACCTGGAGCGAACCTCGGCCAACCTACCTGCACGTCAATCGGGTCGATCGACCGCTCCGGCCGACACTGATCGAGGACTGCTGTCGGGCGAGCGTTCCACCGGTGATCGCTCAGCCGATGCGTTGGTACGCGTGCTCGACCGGTTGTCTCCGCAGGACGCGGAGAACGGTGGCTTCCGAGGTGCGGGCTGACCTGGCGATCTCCCGGGCCGTGGCCCCGGACCGGGCCGCGTCAACGACGGCGGCTTCCCAGCGATGTTCGGCCCGGCTTCGCTCGGCGGTCGCTCTTCGAAGCTCCCACCCCTGCGGGGCGCTCATGCCTGCGTCATCCCAGTGCTGCCTCATCGACTCTCCTGTCCGGTACGCGTTCACCAAACCACTGAAGGACGCTCGCAACGCCCATCAGTGGGTCAGCCGCCCAGCGTGTCAACGTTGAAGACCTCGGTACCGTCGGCCGTGCCGACGAAGGTCCCCTCGAGCTCGGTGACGCTGGCCCCGGGAACCTCGTTGGTCGTGCCCTCGAGGGCGAGCGCCTGACCGTCGGTGCCCGTGCCGGTGCAGTTGATCTGCATGGTGTCGACTTGGTCGCTGGCGGTGGCTTCGCAGGTCAGGTCGCCTTCGACGTCAACTCCCGCGGCGCTGAACTCGTCCTCACCCTGCGCGGAGGCAAGGTTCCGAGCGGCAGTTTCGGCGGCGTCATTGGTTCCTTCGTCGACGGCACTCGACACATCCTTCGCGACATCATCGGCAGAGTTGTCGCCGTCATCGCTACACGCGGCGGCTAGCAAGAGGAGACTGACCGCGGGGGCCAGCAACAGTTGAGCGCGAAGAGATCGCATCAGTTGGTTTCCTTTCCTCGATGAACTGGTCGACCCGTACCCCGTCGCGCCGCGGACTATCCACCGCCCGCCAGGCGACGACTCCACGGGTGGTTCGTGCGGGCGCAATGGACGCGCGAAGGAACTGGTGCGCCAGGTGCCGGACGGAGAGCGACGAAGCCCTGACGAGGGCGGTTCCAGAGCCGGGTGCCGGGATCGAACCGACGACATCTTCTTTACAAGAGAAGTGCTCTACCAACTGAGCTAACCCGGCGTGCGTCGGCCGCCACGGTAGTGGTCGAGGCCGAGGGTCCTTGATCGGCGCGCGCCCAGCGGCCAGCCTGGTCGGGATGGCACTCACCGACCGAGACCGAGCGATCCTCGACTTCGAGCGCAGCTGGTGGACGGAGACCGGTCCGAAGGACACCGCGATCCGGGAGCGCTTCGAGCTCTCGGGCACTCGCTACTACCAGCTCCTCACCGAGCTGATCGACGACCAGGACGCACTCGACTACGACCCTCTCGTGATCCGCCGCTTGCGTCGGGTCCGCGAGCGCCGCCGTCGGGCACGCGTCGAGGGCCGACCAATGAGCCAGCTCGACGGGCGATAGGGGAGACTGCACCCATGGCACGACGCCGACCTGCCGAACCCACCGTGAACCCCGCTCGGGGCGCCGCCCTCGTGGTGGTGGCCATCGTCATCGGGCTCTTCCTGCTCCGGAACGGGCTGGACACCTCCGAGGCCGTCACGAATCAGGGCGGCAAGCCGTCCAGCGCCGACGGAGCCAGCGACGGGGCCACGGACAGCCCCGACGAGACCACCACCACGGCCGCACCGGCCGCCCGTCCTCCCGCCGAGGTGCCAACCATCGTGCTGAACGGCTCCGGCGTCACCGGGGCGGCCGGGGGCTACAGCACTGCGCTCGAGGCCGCGGGCTATCCGCTCACCAACCCGACTGGGGCCAATGCCGACGGCGAGAACGTCGCCACCACCGTGGTGTTCTTTGCCCCGGGGTTCGAGACCGAAGCCGCCGCGGTGGCCACCGCCATCGGGGCCCCCACCCTTGCGCCCACGGCCCTGCCCACCGTGCCGCCCGGCCAGATCGCGGGCGCCAGCGTGGTGGTGGTGCTCGGCACCGACCTCGGCAGCGTGGCCCCGCCCGCGGCCACCTGATCTCACCCGCGACCCCTATCCACCAGGTGGCAGACGCCAGCGCCGATCCGCTCTCCATCCTCCGGGCGCAGCCCGACCGAGCCGCGGTGCTGGTCGACTTCGACGGCACGCTCGCCCCGATCGTTCCGACCGCCAGCGAGGCCCGACCGCTGGCCGGCGTGCGGGAGGTCCTCGAGCGCCTGAACGCGTCGTACGCGATGGTGGCGGTCGTGTCGGGTCGGCCCGTCGCGTATCTGACCGACCAGCTCGGGTTGGGGCTGCGGCTCGTCGGTCTCTATGGGCTCGAATGGAGCGACGGTGGCCCGACGGTCGAGCACCCGGCCGCCGCCCCGTGGCGCACTGTGATCGACTCGGTGGCGGTGGAGGCGACGGCCGCCCTGCCGGTTGGAGTCGATGTGGAGCACAAGGGCCTGTCGCTCACGTTGCACTTCCGCCCCGCCCCCGATGCCGCCGCCGTCACGGCGGCGTGGGCCGCCGATGCCGCCGTGCGATCCGGCCTGCACGAACGGGTGGCCAAGATGTCCATCGAGCTCCATCCGCCGATTGCCGTCGACAAGGGCACGGTCGTGCGCGATCTCGTCGCCGGTCTCGACGCGGCCTGCTACCTCGGTGACGACAGCGGCGACCTCCCGGCCTTCGCGGCGCTCGACGCCCTCGCCGAGGATGGGCTGCACACCGTGAAGATCGTCGTTGCGGGCGCCGATGCCGATCCCGCGCTGGTGGCCGCCGCCGATCTTGTCATGAGCGGTCCTCCGGCCGCGCTCGCCCTCCTCCGCACCCTCCTCTGACCCACCCCGACCACCGCACTCAGGTACGGGCGGCGGTGAGCTGGTCCGCGAGCCAGTGGGCCGGGGTGCGAGCTTCGGCGATGCGGCGCAGGGTGGTGGCGCGCTCGTGGCGCTCGGCGGCCGGCATCGTGAGGGCCTGGTGGAGCACGGCCGCGGTGCCCGTGATGTCGAACGGGGGCACCCGCAGGGCGCCCTCGTGCAGGCGCTCCCACGCGCCGGCCTCCGGGGAGAGCGCGAGCACGGCGTCGCGATCGCTCACGAGCGCGGCCTCAGAGGCGACGAGGTTGAGGCCGTCGCGGATCGGGTTGATGAGGAACACGTCGCCGCGGCGGAGCAAGGCGACCGAGGCGGGGAAGTCGTCCTCCACCGAGAGCTCGATGGGCCTCCAGGTCGACGTGCCCCAGCGCTCGTTGATGCGCATCACGGCGGCATCGATGTCGGCTCGATAGCGGGCGTAGGCGGGGATGCCCTCGCGGGACGGGTAGGCCTCGGCCACGAACGTCACACGCTCGCGGTGCTCCGGATGCTGGTCGAGCAGCTCGTCGAAGGCGAGGAAGCCGCGCAGGAGGTTCTTCGACAGCTCCATCCGATCCACCCGAGCGATCACCGCCCGGTCGCCGACCGTCGCCTCGAGGGCGGCCAGAGCCTCCTCGCAGGCGGGGGACGCGGCGGCCCGACGGATGTCGTCTGGATCGGAGGCGAGCGGGGCGACGAAGGTCGCAGGCTCGAGCCCCGCGAGCTGGTGGGCCGAGCTGGCAAAGTCGCTGGCCCACTGGTGGGTGTGGAACCCGCAGGCACGGTGGGCGGCCATGCCTGCGAGGAGCTCTCGTCCCGAGTCGTCCGGCAGCGCCTCAAACCACACCGGCGGCGCGAACGGGGTGTGGCTGAAGTGCACGCACGCCAGATCCGGGCGGAGCTCGGCCAGCCGAGAGGCCACGAGGCAGAGGTGGTAGTCCTGCACGAGCACCGCGGCTCCGTCCGGGGCCACCTCCGCCACGGCCCGGGCGAACGCGTCGTTGACGTCCCGGTAGGCCTGCCAGGCGGCCGGCCACGACCGGTCGAACACGGGCTCGCGCGCGAGGTCCCAGAGCCCGTGGTGGGCGAACCACAGCACCCCGTTGCTCACCTCGTCGTAGGCGAGCCGGTAGGCCTCCGGATCCAGAGCGAGCAGTCGCACCCGAACCCCGTCGGCCTCCACGACGCCGGCGCGGGCAGCGGCGCGGTCGCCGTCTGTCATGGCGGCCGCGATCCACGTGGTGTCCGTCCCAGTCACGAGGGGGCCGATGCCGGACACGAGGCCGCCCGCGCCCCGGCGGCTCGTGAGCACACCGTCCGCGCCGTTGGTGAAGGTCACCGGCCCCCGGTTGGAGACCAGCACGATCGGTCGGTCGGCGGCGACAGTGCGGCTCATCCGAGGCCACGGTAGGACACCGGCTGGGGCACGATGGACGGCATGCGCGTGGTGGCCGCTCCCGACAAGCTCCGTGGGACCGCCACGGCGGCCGCCGTCGCGGCAGCCATCGGGCGGGCGGCCGCGGCGGCGGGGTGGGACTGCGACGAGGTGGCGATGGCCGACGGGGGTGAGGGCACCCTCGACGCGCTCGGCGGCCCGAACCGCCAGACGATGGTCACCGGACCCCTCGGCCGCCCGGTGGAGGCGGCCTGGAGGCTCGATGGTCACCTGGCCGTGATCGAGATGGCGCGGGCCGCAGGTCTGGACCTCGTTGGCGGAGCCGACGGCAACGACCCGGTGGCGGCATCGACGATCGGGGTGGGGCAGCTGATCGTGGCCGCGATCGACAACGGCGCCCGCCGCGTGATCGTCGGCCTCGGTGGCTCGGCCACCACCGATGGGGGCCTGGCCGCGTTGCGAGCGCTCCATCCGCTGGGTCGCCTCAAGGGGATCGAGCTGGTCGCGGCCTGCGATGCCCTCGTCGGCTTTCTCGACGCCGCCTCGCTGTTCGCTCCGCAGAAGGGGGCCACTGCGGCTCAGGTGAAGCTCCTGCGACGCCGTCTCGAGCGGCTGGCCCAGGTGTATCTCGAGGAGCACGGGGTGGACGTCCTGGCCCTCCCCGGAGCGGGGGCGGCCGGCGGGCTCGGCGGCGGATTGGCCGCCGCCGGCGCCAAGGTGGTGAGCGGCTTCGACCTCGTGGCGGACGAGCTCCACCTCGACGAGCGGCTCGAGGGAGCCGATCTCGTGATTACTGCGGAGGGCTTCCTCGACGAGCAGAGCTTCGAGGGCAAGGTGGTGGGCGGCGTGGCGGGGCTCGCCCACACCCTCGCCGTCCCGGTGGTGGCCATCGCCGGGCGGATCTACGACCGCATGGAGGACCGCATCGAGGCGGTGTCGCTCGTCGAACGATTTGGCGAGGGGCGGGCCCTCGAGGACACACTGCGATGCGTCGAGGAGGCCACCGCCGGCGTCCTCGCTGGGCGCGAGGCATGATCGGGGCTCGCCCGACTGCCGTGGAGGGACCATGACCGACGATCTCAGCCGTCTCGACGCCACCGACCAGGCGGCCCTCGTCCGCCGGGGTGAGGTGAGCCCATCGGAGCTGGTGGAAGCCGCCATCGCTCGCATCGAGGCGGTGAACCCGCAGCTCAACGCGGTGATCACGCCGCTGTATGAGGGGGCGCGCGCCCAGGCAGCGTCAGGGTCGCTTCCCGACGGACCGTTCCGAGGCGTGCCGTTCCTGCTCAAGGATCTCTCGGCCCATTCGGCGGGCGATCCCTTCCACGAGGGCATGGCGTTCCTGAAGGATCGGAGCTGGAGCGAATCAGGGGACACGGCGCTGGCCGCGCGCTTCCGCGCCGCGGGCCTCGTCGTGGTGGGCAAGGCCAACACCCCCGAGCTCGGCATCCTCCCCACCACCGAACCGGCCGCCTACGGGCCCACTCGCAACCCGTGGGACCCGACGCGCTCCACCGGCGGATCGAGTGGAGGATCCGCCGCGGCCGTCGCCGCCGGCCTCGTGCCCATCGCTCATGCCAACGACGGCGGCGGCTCGATCCGGATCCCCGCCAGCGAGTGTGGCCTCGTGGGACTGAAGCCCACACGAGGGCGCGTGTCCTCGGGGCCCGAGTTCGGTGATGTCATGGGTGGGCTCACCTGCGAGCTCGTCGTCAGTCGGTCGGTGCGAGACACGGCGACGGCCCTCGATGCCGTCCACGGTATGGAGCCCGGCGACCCGTTCACCGCGCCGGACCCCCTGCGTCCGTTCCTCGACGAAGTGGGCGCCAAGGTCGGTGCCCTGCGGATCGGGGTGCTCACGGCCAGCCCCGGCGGCGCCGTGGCCGTGCACCCCGATTGCGTCGCCGCCACGGAGGCGGCCGCTCGGCTGCTCGAGTCGCTCGGGCATCAGGTCGAGGTCTCGCATCCGAAGGCCCTCGACCACCCGGACTACACCGGCCACTTCATCACCAACTGGGCGGCCGGCTCCGCCTGGAGCCTCGACTACTGGAGTCGCCGTACGGGCGTGGAGATCGGTCCAGACGACGTCGAGCCGCTCACGTGGGCCCTCGCCGACCTCGGTCGCTCCAGCACCGCCGCGGAGTGGCTCGGTGCCCGCGAGTGGCTCCAGGTGAGCAGCCGGGAGGTGGCGGCCTGGTGGACCGAAGGCCACGACCTCCTCCTCACCCCCACGATCGCCGAGCCGCCGCCGGTGCTGGGCAGCTTCGACAGCCCGCCCGACAACCCGCTCCACGGGCTGTTCCGTGCGGCCGAGGTGGTGCCGTTCACGCCGCCGTTCAACGTCACCGGGCAGCCGGCGATCTCGCTGCCCTTGCACTGGAACGCGGACGGTCTGCCGATTGGGGTGCAGCTCGTCGCCGCGTTTGGTCGCGAGGACGTGCTCCTGCGGGTGGCGGCCCAGCTCGAGGTGGCGCAGCCCTGGGCGGATCGGCGCCCCCCGATCCACGCGTGAGCAGCCGGTAGCCTCCCGGCTGATGACCGAACGCATCCGCCATGCGGGAGCCGTGGCCTGGGCGCTGTGCGGTGTGGCCGCCCTGATCGCCCTTCTGGGGTTTGTCGCGTGGGTCCTGCGCGTCATCTGGCCGCCAGTGATCCTCGCCAGCGCCATCGTGTTCCTGCTCAACCCCGTCGTGGCGCGCCTGCAGGCCCGACACATCCCGCGCGCCCTTGGCACCGCCGCCGCCTACCTCGGTGTGCTGGGCGTCCTTGTGCTGGTCGCGCTGCTCGTCGCCCCGCTCGCCAACCGACAGTACGACGATCTGGCGGAGGAGTGGCCCGCGCTGCGGTCGGATCTCGAGGTGCAGATCGACGACCTCGCCGCGCGCTCGGAGGCCAACGAGTGGCCGATTCGCATCCCCACCTACAAAGAGCTCGAGGCCCAGTTCTCTGCCGCCGACGCGGCTGATGCCGACGGCAACGGCACGGTCAGCGAGGACGAGCAGCAGGCTCGGTTTGCCGACCAGATCGACACGGCGCGGGAGCTCGTGCTCAAGATCTTTCACGTCGGGATCATCTTCGTCCTGGCGCCGATCATCGCCTTCTATCTGCTGGTCGACCTTCCGCACATCCGTCGCGTCGGTCGCTCGCTCGTGCCGGAGCGCACCCGCGGCGACGTCATGGTCGTGGGCCGTCGGCTCAGCAGCGCGATCGGCGGATACTTCCGCGGTCAGCTCGCGGTGGCGTTCGTGGTCGGCACGATGGCGTCGATCGGCATGCTGGCCATCGGCCTGCCGTTCTGGCTGATCGTCGGGATGGTGGCCGGCCTGTTCAACACGATTCCGCTGATCGGGCCGTGGGTCGGCGCGGTGCCTGGCATCGCCATCGCCATGACCACGGGCGGGGGCGTGAACCAGGCCGTCGCAGTCGCCGTCGTCATGGCCGTGGTCCAACAGATCGACAACCACTTCATCAGCCCGATCGTGATGCAGCGGGCCGTCAAGCTGCACCCGGCCGTCGTCATGCTGGCCTTGCTCGCGGGCGGCACGCTCGGCGGGTTCTTGGGCTTGTTGCTCGCGGTGCCGACGACCGCGCTGTTGAAGATCCTGTTCGGCCATGCCTGGCGGCACTACGTGCTCGGCGAGCCGCTCGATGAGATCGAGGCGCGCTGGGACGAAGAGGCTGAGCACCCAGTGCACGGTGGGTTCGTGAAGCCCGTCGGCGTCGATGTCGACGCTGACGCCCCGATTACGACCTAACCCAGATGCAACCCGGGTGCGAAGTGCTTCAGAAACGAAGCGTTTCGCACCCAGGTTCGAGAGGTTTTGGTGGTGACGGCTACGCGTGGGTGCGAGGGCGAAGGAGCACGAGCGCCTCTGCCACGGTCTGCAACGCATCCTCGTTGGAGGCGGGGCCGACCGGCGTGGGATCGCTGATCGCCAGCTCCGC
>Ga0105044_10010707_pt1 | contig 12521 bp, 10 predicted proteins | sample MAT01_FD_78092 | JGI IMG/M metagenome (GOLD analysis project Ga0105044, IMG submission 78092) | Freshwater microbial communities from Lake Fryxell liftoff mats and glacier meltwater in Antarctica - MAT-01 | ecosystem: Environmental > Aquatic > Freshwater > Ice > Liftoff microbial mat | place...
CACCATCCGAGGTATCCGTATATACGACGCGGTACGATGGAAGATACCTCGGCGCATATGTCGCAACGCATGCGGCAATCAGGTACGCATGGTCAGAGTGGACTTTGGACGCTGTCTCCAATGCGATGGCCGCTTGGAGTCTCAGGCGAGCCCGCGTGGATTCGGAGTTCGACCAATCTTCGAGCCAATCCTTCAGCACGCTGTCGTCGACTTGGAGAAGCTTTACGAAGTCCGCATCCAAGCGGTAACAGTTGTTGGGGGACTTCGCAATCGGATGACCCGCCAGAAATACGCGCTGCTCGACTGCAAGGTGGCAGGCCTCTATGGCACCGATATCGCGCAAGGGTTTGATCCAGTAGTCGCGGCCCTCGCGATCCAGCTTGCTGCTTGCACGTTGCAGTATGCCGACGTGGCACGCCACATGAGCGGTGGTCGCTCCGTCGCAGAATAGAGCGCCTTGGGGCGCGCCGGGAAACCATGACACTTGTGTGTCATCCAGGAGCGCGTATACCGAATCGAGAATGTCGGGCTGTTCAAGACCCAAGAACTTCAGGACTTGCTCAACTCTGACCTTCGTGACGCCCTTGTGAGAAGCAGCTACGGGCGGTTTGCCGGCCTTGAGGGCTTCGGCCCGCATTGCATTGACGCGTTCATCGACACGCACGGACTCCCCCTCTACGTGAAAAGGAGTTCTCCGATCTCGGTACGCGCTCTTGTTAGCCTTGCGCTCGGATCTTCAAGTTCGAGGATCGTCCTCATCGGCGGCAAGGGTAGCTCCCGAATCTCCGTCGCGCCAACTTGAGTGTTGCCATTGCAGATTCGGAAGTAGTCGTCGTAGCCACGCGAATTGAGGACCCGGGAGAGGCCTTCGGCCTCGCGCAGGGTCATCTGCCCTCCCGGCCGATAGATGAGGTTCACGTGGTTCTCGATTCCTATCCACGGCGCGGAAAACTGGCCGTGGCGCAGCACGCCCGCAACGAGCCTCCGATCGTCTTCCTTCGCTGAGAAGCGGCGTAACAGCACGCAGGTTTGGTTCGGAACACGAAGCTTCTGCGGTGCCATACACGTAATAGCCTGTGGTTTCCTGAATCCTTCGACGGGCCACCTGACGCCCTCGGGAGTCACGTGCTGGAGCCACAGTAGTGGCACCGTTTCTTCGTTCGCCGACGAGCGTAGATAATTGCCCGCCCGGAACGGGACCACCGGCCCGGTCGAGATCGCGAGATTCAAGTCTTCGAGTCGACAAGAAAACGATTCGAACCGCCGCAGCAACGCCACGTCCTCGAGCGTTATCGGGATTCGCAGCACCGCGTCCTCATTCACTCCGGCATACATTAGGTTTCGTGGAACGTGGACGAGCACCGGACCCGCCAGATCTTCTGTTCCGTGTGACGACGTCACATTCACGGTGGCTCGACCAGAATGCTCCTTCCGGTAGACGACAATGATGTTCTCTTGGAGTACGCTCTGATCCTTGAACGCAGACTTCCGAGAGTCGAAGACGTGCAAGGACTCCAGTTCAAGTTGCTCACGAAGAAACCGCCGAAAGCGGCGGAAATAGAAGCCCGATGCGAAGCTCCGAGGAACGATGAAGACAAGATGCCCGCCATCCGTGAGGAGTTCAGCGGAGCGGCGCATGAAGGAGGCATAGGCATTGGGTTCACCGCCGCCCTCGGCAGATGGTGAGGTCTTGAAGTACGGCGGGTTCGCAATAACGACGTCGAAGCGCCGAACCTCGCAGTCGAACAACGATCCCTGAGTCCCCTCTAGAAAGTCGCGGGCGAGCACATTGAAAGTCAACCTTCCATTTGCTTCTGCGGCCGCGGACAGCAATGCGGACGTCAATCGGTCGAGAACAAGCGTATCGTTCTCAAACGCAGTGACATGCACAGAAGTCATGCCGTTAGAGAGGAGCTTTCGAGCGGCTGCAATTCCGAGCGTCCCTGTCCCCGCGCCAGGGTCGAGAATGTTCACGTGCCCTGTGACTCGCGGACAGACGTGACCCGCCATGAACTCAGCGATGATCGGGGGTGTAAAGTACTGGCCGAGCGCCTTCCGCTGCTCGGGCTCTGTATCCTCGAGATGCTCCCGAGCCAAACTGTGCGATTTTCTAAGGGCTGTCGTCATCAACCGCTCCTCACCAGCGACGACAGGCAGGTTCGCATAGATTCGGGGTCGCAGCAAGGCGCTCGGTTAGCACAGACTTGGTCCTGGCCGCGGCTGTCGCTTCGCGCCAACCGCGGCAGGGCAGTCACCGCAGCCGGGTCGCCGTGACCTCAGCGGGCTTTCGACAGCGCATAGCGCCGCCGAAAGCCTTCGATTCGACTTGCGCGACGCGAGGCAGGACAACAATCGGCTCGTACTGACGCGGCCTGAACGCGCTGCGCGCGTTCGATCGGCCGCGCAGCACAGCCGACGAACGTTGTCGGGCGTGTGCAGCCAGAACTGGTTGGCTCTCAACGATCAGCCCAGTGCGGTCCCGCTCGTCCGCTCAGCCCGCCGCTGGCGGACTGAACGAACTCGCTCACCTTGTCACCAGCGGCTCATTTCCAGCCTGCCAATTGTAGCGCATGGGCGATAACGCTGTCGGAGAGCCACATACCGGCATCGCGCAACTCAGCGAGGACGGCTGATGGATCCTCAATATCCTTGCGCTTGTAAGCCGCAACCACGACGCCCAAGGTGCCAATGACGTCGAGCGCTAGGGCGAGCGCGCACTTTCGACCCGCAAGGTCGTCAATAACGAGTCGCGTGTTTCGATTATCAAGTCCTAGCGCGATCACCTCGGATTCACCCGGTCCGAGATCCCAAGCCGCCACGGCTTGCGGGACCGACGTCACCGCGACTGGAACAATCCAAGTCGCGCTTCTCACGGCTGCTGCTGCCCGGTCACAATGGACAGAAGAGGTGACTTCGCGGTGAACCGCTTCCGGTACCAATATTCGTTCGCCAAGAGAAAGGAGCAGTTCGATGCGCCCTGCATTGCCGAGAAAGATCAACGGCGAGGCGTTGGCAATAGCCTCAGACATTCTGGAGCTCGCGCCTCAAGTCCTCCTCATCCACCACAAACACGTCAACACGTCGGCGTGCCAGTTCCGTGAGGAACTGAGGACGATCCATTCCAGCGGCCTCGGCAGCCCGCTCCATCGAAATCGTGCCTTGTTGGTACCAATGTATTGACGCGGCGACTCGCATCTCATCAGCGAGTTCATGCGGCGTCTTGCGCAATGCACCAAAAAGGCTTTCGGGTATGCGGACGGCTAGTTCAGTCATTGCCTTCACCTCGGGATGTGTCCGTGCGGCCTGGATCATCCCCGGACTCGGTGACGATACGCCCCAAGGCGCATGCACGCAATCTTCGTCAATCAAAGCCTCCCGTTTCGTAGATGACCTGCAGCCAACGAAGTTGCGGCGCGGGCGATGCGGAGATGCCTGGCGTTAGTCAACTTCATGAGACGCTTAGGATCTGCGGCCGCTGGGGACCGCACAAAGGCTCGATCCCGACAGAGGTCGAGACGATCCCGACAGAGGTCGAGACGATCCCGACAGAGGTCGAGTCGTTCCCGACAGAGGTCGAGACGATCCCGACAGCGGTCGAGCGTTCTTTGAGCCAACGGTCTCAAGTGTCTAACCGGCGCGTGCCATGCGGCACACAAACGCCTTTCGCAACGCGAGGCATCGAGTTTCTATGCGGGCCGACATCGTCGCGTTGCGCCGCTGTCCGCCTGGCGCGTACTCCTGCGACGGCCAGGGGCCGACAATAACGGGCTGGCAGCGGCGCTTTCGCGCCACTCCCAACCTTCGGCACGCCCCTCTAAGAACGGCGCCCGACAATAAATAGGTTTTGGTGGAGCCGAGCGGGCTGATGTTGATGGGAGCACGGGTGCCCATCGCGAGCGCTCCGCCTAAATCGGATGTTGGACCGAGCCGCCCTGGATGAGCCGCATCGCGGGGTTCTGGTGCTATGTACAAATCGCGAGTTGGGGCCTGGCGAAGGGGGGCGGGATGGGCTGGAATGGGGGCGCGACCTGCGTGTCGATGCGGTCAAGGTGGGTCGGAGAGTCGGTTAATGGTGTCGCAGAGTGGACCCTCAAGGTCTTGGACGAGGCGACCGGAGCGGTTTTTCGGGGACAGGACAGACTTCGGCGTCGTCGCGATCGAAAAGAGAGCGGCCGATGGGGTCAGGCCTACCCGTTTTAGCCCCGAACCCCAGACGCCAGGCGGCTATCCGCCCGAAAACGAGTAGGTCTGGCACCGAACTTCGACGTACCGGCACCCGCCGGGATCAGGCGCCTGAGTTGAGCGCGCGTTGGAGATCCTGCAGCGCCGTGCGCAGGCCTTCCTCGATGACCGGATGGTAGAACGGCATCGCCAACATCTGGTCGACCGTGAGCTTCGATTGAATCGCCCACGCGACGAGGTGCGCCAGGTGCTCGACCCGTGGGCCGCACATCTCGGCGCCGATGACGCGGCGGTCTTCGGGGCGTCCGTAGACGTGCACCACACCGGCGTTTTTGGCCATGATGCGGGCCCTGCCCTGGCGCGCGTAGTCGACCTCGCCGACCACGTGGTCGGGCGACCACCGCTCGCCGACAACCGCGATGTTCGGGTCGCAGAACGTGACCGCCAATGGCACGCGGCGCACTCCCGGCTCGATGTCGGGAAAGCGCGCCGCGTTGGTGCCGGCGATGCGCCCGTCGTCGATCGCTTCGTGCAGCACCGGATGGGCGCCGGTGAGGTCGCCCGCGACAAAGACCGCTGCGCTGCCGCATTGCAGCGTCGCGCGATCGAAGCTTGGCACACCCTGGGCATCGAGGCCGATACCCGCCTCATGGAGGTCCAACCCGGCGACATTGGCGTGGCGACCGGTCGCGACCAGCACGCGCTCGAAGGTCTGGCTGAGCTCGCGCACACCCTCGGTCCAGGTGAGGCGCACGCCGTCGGAAGTACGCACAGCGGCCGTGACCTCGCCTTCGCATACACTGAGCTCACGGGTGAGCACCGCCCTCGCGGACGCGGCCACGGTCGGATCGGAGAGCCCCGCGAAGCGTCCGTGGCGCGATAAGAACGTCGTCTTCACGCCGAGGCGGTGCATCGCCTGGCCGAGCTCGAGGCCGATGACGCCGGTGCCGATGACGGCCAGGCTCTTTGGGAGGTCATGTCGCTCGAAGATGCTGTCGTTGGTATCGAGCGCATCGCCGAGCCCGGCATACAGCGCGGGCACGATCGGCAACGTGCCGGTGGCGATGACGACGGCGCGCGCGTCGACGCGGACATCGTCGCTGCCGCTGTCACTGACGATCACGCTGGTAGGGGAGACGAAGCGTGCCACGCCGAACAGGTTCTGATCCTTTGGCAGGCGCTCGTTCGCCTCGAGCACGAAGCTGACGAAGCGGTCGCGTTCACGTCGCACACGCGCGAGCACCGCCGGACCATCGACCCGCAGCGCGTCGGTCGGCAGGCGCAGGCCGAAGACCTCGGCATGGGCGATGTCATGCGCGCGTTCGCCGGCGGCGATGAGCAGCTTCGAGGGCATGCAGCCGACGCGCGCGCACATCGTCCCGTAGACCGCACCTTCGACCAGCACCCAGCGCTTGTCGGCGGCGACGACGGCGCGGCGCGCGTTGAGCCCGGCGGTGCCGGCGCCGAGGATTACTACGTCGGTCTCGATCGTCTTCATCGTCCCCTCATCCCGGTTCGCGTCCCACTTTCTCTAACATCTGCGTGGAGGCGACGCGACGGCGCGCGAGGATCAGCAGTGCCGCCGGCAGCGTAACGCAGTTGGGCGCCACGACTAGCGGATCCGCGGTCGCGATACCATAGGCGATCCAGCAGGCCGCGTTGGTCGCGAGCAGCAGATAGGTCGTCGGGCTCACCGCGGACAGACTCACGCGGGTTCGGCCGCGCAGCGCGACCACAGCCTGCGGCAGCGTCATCACCGCGGCCGCGAGACCGCCCAGGAGGCCCGTGACAAACGACCCCGTGGCGGCCGCGATCAGCATCACCAGCACCGGCACCAGAACCATGAGCGTGGCCGCTACGAACGAAGAACGTGAACGACACGCGACCCCGGTCGCGAGCGCGGCGGCCACAACCGAGGCATTCGCGACGGCGATGAACGGGCTCGCCACGAGCACGCCATAGGCCGTCCAGAGGAGCCCACTCTGGAACATCAGCGTCACACTCGCGAGCGAGATCCCATCGGTCGACGTAGCGCGCAGCGCGCGGATCGCCTGCGGCCAAGCGAACAACGTCGTGAGCACGGATGCGGCCCAACCAAAAACCTCTGCCAGCGACAAATGCCTCTCCTTCGTTAGTAGCGCGACCAGGGCTTTCCGATCCGAAAGTCTCTCCCGCGGCACTAGGGCGGCGCGGGGGTCGAAGCGGTCGAAGGGTGCGGAAGCCCCCTTTCCAATAGGGCTGGAGCCGGGACCCGCGAAGCGGTCGACGTCCGAAGGACGGCGGCGAGGCATGGGTCACCATGCCTCGGTCGCGGCACAAGAGCGACACCTCGTAGCCGGCTCGGGGCGCCGAGCGCAAGTGCGCACGGACCTCACGGACCTCACACTCAGTGTAGCGGAGCGGCAGCCGCCATGGCAGAGTCCGCCGGTGGCGCGTTGGGTAACATTGGAGACGCTCGCGGCGGCGCCGCCCTGGCCGCTCGCGCGCGAGGTCGCGGTGGCGGGGCGGTGTCGCGGGGCGCTCTTGCGCGACTGGGCGGCGCACGTCGAACGGCGCGGGGGCAGCGACGCGGTCGCGCGCCTGCGCGAGCGGGTGGGCATCGGACCTGAGCTTTTGCCGGACGCGCCGAAGTTCGATGGCTGGTACCCGGTCGGCTACCAGATTGCGCTGACGCGAGCGATCGTCGATGTCGCGTTGGATGGCGACATCCTGGCGCTCGAGCCGTTGCTCGCCGAGGACGCGACCCGCTTTCGCGACCGCCTGCTCGAGATGGCGATGCGCGCGCTCGGCCCCAAGCGCTTGTTGAAGCGCACTGCCAAAGCGCATGCGTGGCTCTACGAGGGAGGCCAGGCGGAGGCCGAGGTCGGCGACGGCGCGGCGGTCATCTCGTTTAGAGGGGCCGCGTTCTTCGCGAACCCGACCTGGCGCGTACTCCAGATCTTTGCGACGCGCGGCATGCTGCGCGGCTTCGGACGGGACATCACCAAGCTTCAGGCCGACGCCGAAGGCGAGGATCGGTTCACGCTCGAGGTCGCCTGGCGCTGATCTATCGCGACTCAGTGGCGCCGCGATCTCAACCGCGACCTCAATGGACGACCACGTCGAGGTCGAGCGGGCAATCGAGCGTGCGCAGCTCGGCCACGAAGGCCTCGCCCAGGGCGCGCACCTCGTCCTCGCTGATGACCGAGGCCTTGTAGTTGAAGTTGAAGGCGATGCGCCCGCCGTACGACGTTGCGGTCAATGCGATCCCATGGGGCGGTGCGGCGGGCGTTGTCACCCACACATCCAAGACGCGCCAGCCGCGACCTGCGAGCTCGGGGATCGGCAGCGAAAAGAGGTTACTGAAGCCGACCTGCGCACGCAGCTCGGCGACATCGAGCACCAGGTGACGCAGCACGTCGATCGTCACCGTGTGTACGCCCCAGCCGCGAAAGAGCGCACGCTCGAGGTGGGCCTGCGCCGCGGCCTCGACGGCAACCGCGGCCTGCACGGCGCGCGCGCAATCGAACAAGCTGGCGAGCGCTGGACCCTCGACTTCGGCGAGGTAGGCCGAGAGGTGATTCGCGAACGATACGAAACTGCCATCACGTGGTCGGGTCTCGACGATGACCTCGCATACCAGACGGTCGACGACCTGCCCCCGCGCGCGGGACCAGGCGCGAATGGCGCGCATGTAGGCCGCGGTCAGAAGCGAGTTGAGGCTCACGTGCTGCGCCTCGCGCACCGGCCGCAGCGCCTCGAGCTGGGCGACCGGCAAGACCATGCGCACGACGCGATTGACGCCGCTGTAGTCGCGTCCGCGATTCCACGGCAATGGCGGCAGCGGCCGTCGCTTGAGACGCCAGCTCTCGCGCATGAAGCGCCAGAAGCCGCGTCGCGTGAGACGTTTGAGCTCCTTTTCAGGCAGCCCGAGCGCCGCGCGTTCGGGTCGTCGCGTGACCGTACCCGCGGGTGGTGACTCGCCCGCTTCGAGCGCGCGCACGATCGCCGCCCAGTCATTGAAGAGCCCGATGAACCCGCGCCCATCGGCGATCGCGTGATGTTGATGCACGAGCAGATGCAGGCGCCCCGCCTCACGCAGCGACCAGAAGCGCAGGGGCGGCTCGTCGAACAGGTCGATGAAGTCGTCGAACACGCGCTTCATCGCGCCACCGATCGGACCTTCGAGCGGCACGACGATCGGCGTCACGGCCGCACCCTCGACATAGCGAAAGTCGCGGGCATAGTCGCGCACCCCATCGACCGGCACGACGCGCGTACGCAGCGACGGATAACGCACGACCAATGCCTCGAGCGAAGCCGCCAGCAACGCTTCCGAGATGTCGCCATCGATGACGAGATGCCACACCGGTGCGACGGAAATGCCGCGCGTGCGATCGGTGCAGGCAAGGCACCCCTTGTCGAGCGACTCGAGCGGCAGACCGCTCGCTGACTGCGCAAGGTGCAAGGCGGCCGCATGCTCGTGGCGGCGGTCGGGCGCGCCGACCAGCGCCCCAAGACCGGTCATGACGATCGCTAAGTGCGCGCCAAGTGCCGACACACAACCCTTGATGAACGCCGCCGCGAGCGGCGAGAGCCCCTCGGGCGCGAGGGGTGCGGCGAGCGGCATGAGCGCCATCGCCAGGACAGCCATCGCCGCCGCGACCAGCAGCGACGATGCGATCGGGATGCGCGGCAGGAAACGCCACATGCTCGTCGTCGGAAGCCCCGCGACCAGGCCCGCCGCGGCGCCGCGAACGACCCGCGGCAAGGTCGCGAGCGCCGTGATGAACGCGCACAGCCCTACCCCAACGAGCAGATCGCGCGCGAGGCTACCCGGGCCGCTCCATGGGATGTGCTCGCCCGAGAACAGGACGAGGCCGAAGAGGACGTTGACGACGAGGTTGATCGCCAAAGCCGCGGCGCCGACGCGCGCAAAGTATGCGGTGCGCCCCGCCATCAGTCGCCCAGGAACGCGCGCAGGGTGTCGACCTTGGGCACGATCACGGTCGTGCCGATCGGCGGCGGCACGAACGGCACGAAGCCCGGCCCCGCATCCGCCCAACGCAACCAGACATAGCCCGGGTCTTCGAGCGGCTGTTCGAAACGCCAGCGCGTCGCGGCCGGGCGCGCATCGTCGCTGAGCTCGGTGACCTCGACCGTCACGCCCGCGAGCGTGACGACCTGCCCGACCCGAAACGCGAGCCGCGCGTCGCGCACGAGCTGCTCCGTCGGCATCGCCAGGTAACCGGCCGCCGGTCGCACCAATAGCGTCCGTGCATCCTCACGCACGAGCGTCACGTCGCTCTGCCCGACCGCCAACCAGCGCACCGCCGCGGGCAGCGGCTGGCGCTCGGAGGCGCGCATGATCGGCACGAAGGCGAGGTACGGATCGGCCGGCGGATTCACCGCGATGATCGTCTGGTGCACGACCTCGGGGCCGAGTGGGATTGACGCGTTGGCGCGCCCGACCGAGGACGCCACGGTCTGCATCGTGAGCGCGCGCACCGGCAGGAACAGCGGCCCGAAAACGAGGTGCGCGAGCACGAGCCCACCCACCCACGAGCGCACGCTGACGCGCCGCAGACGACTCGGCGACCGCACCCCCGGGGTGCCCTCCGGCGCACGCAGAAAGCACGCGACGAGCCCCATCGCGCCGACGCCCACAAAGATGAGGAGCCTGTCCGCGGGCACCGTGCCGCAGATCGGAAGCGCCGACAGGAACATGCCGAGCGCCCAGAAGCGCGCCTCGGGGGACACCTTGAGGACGACCTTCAGCGCATCGAGCAGCAGGAGCCCGTAGACCACACAGCCGACCACCACCCAACGCGCGACGGTCAACGGCAGCGCCGCGTAGATTTCCGACCACACCCCGGCGAGCTGTCCCGTGAGCAGCACCGGCAGGTGCGAGGTGGTCGCAGCGAGGAACGCGAGCGGGTTCGCGAGCGGTTCGACATAGAGTCCCGAGCCACGCGCCCCATACCCGAGCGCCACGTAAGAGACGCCCCATGCGACGAGCACCGCGCCATAAGGCAGCAGTGCCTTGGCACGTTCACGCGCCGGAGCCGGGTCGAGTGTCAACGAATGTGCCACCAGATAGCCCGCGGTCGCCAGTCCGGACTCGCCCGCGAGCAGCGACAATGCCAACCAGACGGGTGCGACCCAGGCCCCCGGACGCCAACCGTCACGCCGCCATCGATGATGTGCGAGCACCGCCAGGAAGCCGAAAACCGCCGCGATGATCGCCTGCCGATTGGCGATCCAACCGACCGTCGGACCGTGCACATCATCGAGCGCATAGAGCAGCAGCGCCAACCCGGCGACCCACGCCTCGACCTGCACGCGCCGATAGAGGCGCGCCAGGACCGCCAGGAGAATCGCGAACCAGACCAGGTTCTGCGCGTGCGCGAGCGCCGGCGCCTCAGGCCACAAGGCGTTATCGACGAGGTGCGTCAGCGCGCTCAGCGGGCGGAAGAACGCGAGCTTCAAGTCTGGATCGGTCGTCCACGGAAAGACGCCACGGTCCATCAACGCACGCATGTCGGCGCGCTCACCGCTCGCGAACACGAACAGGTCGAGCGTCGTCGGGTGAAACCCTTCGATGAGCGTCTCGTCGCGGAGCACGACGCGATGCAGGTGGTCATCGGTCGCGTAGCCGGTCGTGAGCGAGGGCGCCAACATCACGATCGCGAGGGCGATGAGCACGAGATCCGCACGCGGCGACGCCAGCTTCGCGAGCAGCCGTTTCACGGTGCGATATCCGGAAACGCGATCCCACACGGTTCGAAACGCTCGCGACAGGCGGCCTCAGGAAGCTGCGGATCGAGGCAGCGCAACGCGTCGGCATAGGCGCCGGTGCATTCGGCCTGAAGGCAACGACCGAGATTGGTACCGAGCATGAGGCTCGCTTCGAGGCACGTCACGAGGCAGTCACTCGCGTTCGAGAGCGTGCCGAGACATTCGAATTGCGAGCACTGCAAGGCCGCGCGCACGCCACAGAGTTGGCAGGCGACGCTCGCGTCATTGCACGCGAGCAGGCAATCGAGGCTGGCCGCCGGGCGTCCGTTGTCGGCGCACCTCGCGATGCAGTCCGCGGCTGGCGCGCAGGCGGTGGCGGGCGCTACATCGGTCGGCGTAAACGGATGTGCCGTCGTGTAGTAGAAGAGGCACATCTCGTCGCGCGTGCCTTCACCCCAGGTGACGTGGCGCGGTGCGGGCTTGCTGCCGTCGTGACCTGGCACCTGGTGTTCGGCGCTATTGTCGTAGCTGCACGTCAATTGCAGCGCATCGCCCGGCGCGAGCATGACCGGATCGTCCGGGAGAAAGCGATAGCTCTCCTGCCAGTGGAAATCCCAGCGCGGGATGTCGAGCAGGCATGCCGACGCCTCATCCGCGCCGCGCATCACGTCGGCGACGAGCGCCGTGCCGAGCAGGTGCATGTGCCCCATAACGCCTACGATTTCAAGTGGTTTGGCGCCATGATACGGGAACGCGCGCGACGCGACGACCGCCGGATCGCCGGCCGGGATGTCGAGGTCGAGGATCGCCACCGGCCGCGTGCGGAGTAGCGACGTCGGTAGCGTCGTCGTCGTGATGAGCGAAAGGTGGGTATCGTCGGGCACGGCCGCGCCCCGCGGACTGAAGTGGATTTGTACGACGAGCTTACTGCCACGCGGCACCCGATAGGCGGTCCCGGCGGGCAGCACGCGCGCGGCGACGCCGGGCACCCAGGCACCGAGCAAGATCGGGAAGTCGAAGTTCGGCAGCTCGCCGCCCGCGAGGTACTCGATGAACGCGTCCTGACCGGCGAATCCCGTCGACACGGGTTGCGCAAAGCAAGGATAGCCCCGGCCCGGATGGGCGTCGTCGCGAGCCTGCATCTCGGCCAGCTGCGCGGGCTCGATGGCATAGACGAGCACATGATGGACCTGTCCCGAGCCAACGCCGGCGCCATCGTCGGGCTCGACGCGCGTTCCGGTGACCCAGGTCTCGGAATCGAATTCCCGGTCGAGCACGAAGCAATGATAGTCGTCGCCGCCGGTCGGCGCGGTCGGCACATAGCCCTTGGACACAGCCCACCTCTCGGTCGCTGCGAACGGCACATCGTGCCCGTCGCCAGGCGCTGCGGGGGCATCCGCCGGGTCGCCAGCCGGCATGCCGTCCGCGACCCAGGCGCGCAACACCCCCTCCTCGGCCGCATCCACCTGCCGCACGGCTGCGAGCGGATGGCAATCATCGGCCGGCATCCAGGGCGGCATCTGACCCGAGGCGATGACTCCCAGGACCAACGGCGCCGCGGCCCGCACGTCCTGGAGGGTGTCGAGACGCAGCGGCCCGATGCCCCCGTCCGCATGACACGG
>Ga0105044_10010709_pt1 | contig 12521 bp, 11 predicted proteins | sample MAT01_FD_78092 | JGI IMG/M metagenome (GOLD analysis project Ga0105044, IMG submission 78092) | Freshwater microbial communities from Lake Fryxell liftoff mats and glacier meltwater in Antarctica - MAT-01 | ecosystem: Environmental > Aquatic > Freshwater > Ice > Liftoff microbial mat | place...
CCACAACGCGCGCGAGCTCGGGCGGCACCGTCGCGGGGAGCGGCGCCGACGGATCGTTGGAGATCGAGAGCGCGAGCTCGTACGGCGTGTCGCCGACGAAAGGGCGGAGCTCGGTGAGCAGCTCGAACATCGTGACGCCGAGGGCCCACACGTCGCTGCGCGGATCGACCGTCGTGTGAGCGCGCAGCTGCTCGGGAGCCATGTACGCAGGCGAGCCCATCGCCTTCTGTGTCGCGGTCAGGCTCGGATCGATCGTGCTCGTCATCTTCGCGATGCCGAAGTCGAGCAGCTTGATCAGCTCGCGTCCGTCGGCGGCGCGGGTGAGGAACAGATTCCCCGGCTTGAGATCGCGATGGATGATGCCAAGCGCGTGCGCCTCGGCGACGCCGATGCAGGCCTGCAGGATATACCTCGCGACCTGCGGAGCGGAGAGCACGCCGCCGTTGTCGACCATGGTCGACAGGTCGACGCCCTCGAGGTACTCCATCACCATGAAGGGCAGGCCGCCCTCGGTGGTACCGAAGTCGGTGACGCGACAGACGTGTTCGCCGCGCAGCCGCGCTGCGGATCGCGCCTCGCGCAGGAATCGCTCGACCATCGCGGGCTCTGCGAGCGCCTCGTGACGGAGCAGCTTGATCGCGACCGGCGTGCCGAGTTGCTCGTGAGTCGCCTTGACCACGAGCCCCATGCCGCCGCGACCGATCGCCTCCCCGACACGATATCGGCCGGCCAGGACTGCGCCGGAATCCACAGGGTCAGCGTACTACGTCGGAGCTGTGGCGAGCGCCAGCTCGATCAAGGTCGCCAGTTGAGCCCGATGGTGTAGGAGCGGAAGTCACTGGAGCTCGAGCCGCTGGCCGCGGGGAGCAAGCCCACGAGGATCCTCGCGAATACGTCGATCTGGGGGGTCACAACGAACACCGCGGTCGGCGCCACAGCGAGCGTCTCGGTGTGGGACAACAGCGCTCCGCCGAGATTGAGCTGGAACAGCGCGGCACCCTCGAACGAGAGTCTCGGAGTGGCCGTGAGCTGGAGCGCGACCCGGGTATCGCCGATCAGCTCGTTCGCGGAGAACCCGGCGTTGGTGCGCTGCAGGAACAGGAAACCGGCCGTGCCGTCGATCGCGATCCGCGGCGCCAGCAGCTGCTTGCGTGCGAGCTCGACGCGGAGATCGGAGCCGTCGGTATCCGAGCCGAGGCGACCGAACGGATGGCGGCGTGCGTACTCGAGGCGACCGGCGAACATCGGCGTGATCGAGTAGACGAGGCTGCCGCCGACCTCGAGCAGCGGGTTGGGTCGATTGTCCAGCACCGCATAGCGCTCGTGAAAGCGCGCGCGCAGCCCGAGCTCGAACTGCTGGATGCCGTAGCGCAGGAACGCCGCGCCATCGATCGGCGTCTGCGCGAAGGCGTCCGACGTCGACGCGACATTGATCGCCGTCACCTCGGCGACGCCGTTCGGCATCGCGATCGGGCGAAGTGCGAGCTGCGTGGGATAACCCGCGGGCGTGACGGACCGGACGGGATCGGGCGTGACCACCGTGCCGAACTTCGGGATCGCGACCTCGACGGTCTTCCCCTCGCTGTCGAGCGTGCGCTCGAAGTTGAGGGACTGGTGGCCGGGAGCGGTGACCGTGAACTTGTAGGTGCGGGGATCGACCGGGACGGGCTGATCGATGAACGTGGTGACGTCGATGCCGTTGCGTTCGATCGCGAGCCCGGGCACCGGATCGGTGACGACGATCTTCATCCGGGTCAACCGCGGCTCGAGCGCCTCGACGCGCTTCAGGGCATCGGCGGCGCGGCCCTTGTTGGTATCCGTCTCGGAGACCTGCTTGTGCTCCGCCCACGCGCTCGCGATCCGGCCCTGCTTCTCGTGGCAGAGCCCGAGGTTGTAGAGCGTGCCGGTCGCCGGCTCGAGCTTGAACGAGGTCTCGAACGCCGCGCACGCCGCGGGGTAATCGCCGTCCTTCATCAGCTTGCGGCCGCGCTCGAACGCATCCTGCGCCTCGGCGCGCTGTGCGTGTGCACGACCCGCGAGCGCGAACGTCAGGACGACGACGAGGGCGCGCACGCCCTGATCATACCAGCGACCCGCACGACACCTGGGGCTCGGGGCGGATGTTCGCCGTCAGAGCGCGGCTGCGACCCCCGCGAGCGTGCCAGCGGGATCGATCGTGATCGTCTCGTGGTGCGAGACGACGATGTGCTTCAGCGCCGGCGTCTTCGCGAGCCGCTCGAGGTGCGCGCGAAACGCGGCCTTGTCGGAGACCAGCGCCCACCGGAACAGCCGCGAGACTCTCGGGCCACCCGTCGAGCCGGTGACCCGGCGAAACACGAAGCCGGTGACGCCGGTGCCGTGCGGCATGTTGAACACCGCATCGTTGAACACCAGCGCACCGCGCAGGATCATGACGCCTTCACGCGCCTTGACGCCCTCGAGCGTGGCGAGCTCGACGTTCGCATCGCTCGCGAAGTCCTCGTAGCCGCCGTGGCGAACACCTTCGCGTCGAGGCGAGAGGTCTCGCTAGCGCGATGGCTCGACCACGCGCACGATCCACATCCCGACCACGATCAACAGGGCGTGCGTGGTCACCAGGAGCGTCGGCTCCGGTGCAGCCGCTCCTGCAACGGCGGCTCCCCCAAGTAGCGAGACCAGATGGCTGGCGGATAACTTCACAGCTACCTCCTTGTTTGTAGAGCACAATGTGTGTGTCACATCGTGATACACAAGGTAACGCATTCGATGACGCGGTGCAACATAAAAGGTGAAGCTTAGTTCAACTTCTCACCCGCCGACCCATCGCTCAGTCGCGGCGGTACATCGTCACGACACAGGCACCACCGAGCCCGAGGTTGTGCTGGAGCGCGATCTTTGCGCCCTCGACCTGACGCTGCTCGGCCTGACCACGCAGGTGCCACACCAGCTCGGTGCACTGCGCGAGCCCGGTCGCACCCAGCGGGTGGCCCTTCGAGAGCAAGCCACCCGACGGGTTGGTGACGTACTTGCCGCCGTACGTGTTGTCGCCGTCCCAGATGAACTTCTCCGCCTCGCCTTCCTTGCAGAGGCCGAGCGCCTCGTACGTGAGGAGCTCGTTGGTGGTGAAGCAATCGTGCAGCTCGACGACATCGACGTCCTCCGGACCGATGCCGGCCTGGTCGTAGACTTTCCGGGCCGCGGCCTTGGCCATGTCGTAGCCGACCATCTTGATCATCGAGTGCTCTTCGAACGTCGACGGGTAATCGGTCGTCATCGCCTGCGCGACGATGTAGACCGGCTTGTCGATGTTGTGCTTCTTCGCGAAGTCATCCGAGCACAGCACCGCCGCGGCCGCACCGCAGGTCGGCGGGCAGCACTGGTAGCGGGTCAACGGATCGAAGACCTCGGGCGAGGCGAGGATCTCCTCGACGGAGTAGACCTCCTTGAACAGCGCGTACGGGTTCTTCGACGCGTGCTTGCGAGCCTTCTCGGCGATCTTCGCGAACGTCTCCTTCTTGGTGCCGTACTTCCAGCGGTACTCGCGACCGGCGCCGCCGAACATCTGCGCGGCGGGCGGTGCCTGGTTGAAGCCCTGCTCCTCGTTCATCACGTTGACGAAGTTGTCGAGCGGGTTCGCGCGATCGGTCCACTTGGCCTGTAGTGCGCCAGCTTCCATCTGCTCGAAGCCGACGACGAACACACACTCGGCCATGCCGCCGGCGATCGCCTGCGTGCCGAGCATGAGCGCCGACGAGCCCGTCGAGCAGTTATTGTTGACGTTGAACACCGGGATGCCGGTCTGACCGAGCTGGTAGACCGCGCGCTGACCGCACGTCGAGTCGCCGTAGACGTAGCCGGCGTAGGCCTGCTGGACTTCGGTGAACGGGATCTTCGCGTCGGCGAGCGCGGCCTCTCCGGCCTTGCGCGCCATCACATGATATTCCTCGCTCTTACCCGGCTTGGCGAAGGGAACCATTCCGACGCCGATGACATTTACTTTGCGTGGCATGTTCGTTGTCCTTCTTCAGACGAGACCCTTGAAGATTCCGAGTCGATGAGCAACAGAAACGTCGCCCTCGACCTTCAGCTTGCCGAACTGGAAAAGTGACTTCGCGGTCGCCTTGCCGCTGGCAAGCGCGCCGAAGTCTGCATCGCTGATCGTGATCGTCGCGTCGACCTTCTTCGGATCGGCGCCGAGCTCGAGCAGCTTCACGTTGCCCTCGACGTCGAGCGTCACCGTCGCGCGGAGCTCTTGCTTGAGCCCTGGGTTTTCGGCGAGGCGCTTGTCGAGTGCAGCGAAGATCCTCGGTGCATTCGCCTCGGCCTTGGCAGCAGGCGCCGCAGCAGCCGGCGTGGTCACCCCGCCACCCGCACCACGACGCTTCGCGATCACTTCGACGGCCTTGCTCGGATCGAGCTTGCTGAGGAAGTTCAGCTTCTGCGAGGCCATCACGTTGCCGCTGATCTTCAGCTTGCCGGTCGTGAACAGCTTCATCGCATCGGCCTTGCCTTGCGTCAGCGCGAGGAAGTCGTCCTGCGAGAGCTCGAGCGTGCAGTCCGCCGCGCCTTCACCCTGCTTGACGCTCCCCGTGCCGGTCTTGAGATCGAGCAGCCACGACTGGCTCCCGATCTTCCACGCATAAGTGGTGGCGACCTTCGGCGCGAGGTCGGGGTTCTGCTTGAGGTACTCCTCGATCACCGCGAACACGTCGTCGACCGACTGGACGTAATCAGCTCCAGGCAACGACCCGCCGGCGGCCGGCGTCTCCGCGCCACCACCGGAGCCGACGCGGATCTTGGTCTCCGCGAGCACCATCTCCGGCGTCAGCTTCTTGAGAAAGCCGAGCTTCTGCGACGCCATGACGTCGCCGGAGATCTTGAGCTTGCCCGACGAGAACAGCTTCATCGCATCGGCCTGACCGGTCGCCATCGCCATGAAGTCCGCATCGCTCAGGTCGAGCGTGCAGCTCGCCTTGCCAACACCCGGGTTCACGCTGCCCGGCGGCGTGGTGAGATCGACCGTCCACGACGACTCGGGCGACGACAGCTTGAACACGAACGCCGTCTTCACCTTCTCGGCGGTGGCCGGGTTGGCGGAGAGGAACGTGCCGATCGCGCGGAAGATGTCCGTGCTGTTCGGCACCGCGGCATTGCTGTTCGCCGCGGCGGCGGGCGCGGCCTTGGCCTTCGGCTTCGGCACTTCGGTGTAGAGCTCGACGGCACCGTTCGAGATCACGGTCTCGCCGGACTCCTTGAGCTTGGTGCGGAAGATGATCCGGGTGTCGGACTCCTTCCACATCTCGGTGACGAGGGTCTGCCCGGGGATCACGGTCGACGCGAACCGCGCCTTGATGCTCTTCACGAAGTCGGGGTTGCCGTCGGGCGCGAAGGCCTGCGTGACATGGCGCGTGGCGAAGCCGAACGAGGCGAGGCCGTGGAGGATCGGCTTCTTGAACCCGAACGCCTGCGCGAAGCCGGGATCCGCGTGCAGCGGGTTCCAGTCGCCGCTCAGGCGATAGAGCAGCGCCTGGTTCTCGGTGGTCTTGTCCTCGATGATCTTGTCGGCCGGGCGATCGGGTGGAACGTTGACGTCGGCGCTCGGGCCGCGCTCACCGCCCCAGCCACCGGCACCACGCACGAACGTCGTCAGCTCGTTCTTGACCAGCTCGTTACCGTCCTCGTCGTAGGTCATGAACTCGGTGATGACGAGCGCGTTCTTGCCCTTGTCATAGACGTGCTTGACGGCCGCCTTGGTGGTCAGCTTGCCCTTCGTCGGGATCGGGCGCCTGACCTCGGTGTACTGCTCGCCGTGGAGCACGCGATCGAGACCGAACGTGAGGCCCGGGTTGGTGATGCCGCTCTTGCCCTGCGTGAACATCATCGTGATCGCGAGGACCACGCCGAAGCTCGGCAGCACCTTCATGCCCTTGCCGGAGAGTTCGTAGACGAGCTGCAGATCGCGCTCGTCGAGCGGGTTCTGCGCGGCGCCGGTGCCGAGGGCGTACAGCGAGACATCGCGCTCGTCGTAGCTCTGGGTGAACTCGGGATACTTGAACGCGAGCGCCGCGTCGATGTCGATCAGCTCGTTACCACCCTTGCTGGCGCCGGCCTCGACGTTCTCCATGATCGGCTGCATCGACTCGGCGACCGAGCCCGGATGCGTCGTGGTGTCGAACTGGGTGATGGCCTTCCAGGCCGAGTCGACGTTCTCGGGCGAGATGTTGCGGCCGAGCCGGAACGACTTGCCGGTCGAACGCTCCCAGCGCAGCTTCGCGAAGAAGCCACCGCCGACCTCGTAGATCCCACCGGAGTCCTCGGTGCCCTCGTGCGCGAGCTTCGCGACGAGCGCCGAGACGTACTCGGGCTTCAAGGCGTCGAGCAGCTCCTTCGGCAGCACCGTCTCGGTCATCCGCGAGCCGGCGATCGGCGCGATCGTGTTGACGACGATGTTGCGCTTCTTGCCCTCGAGGGCGAGCGTCTGCGTGAAGCCATGGATGCCGAGCTTCGCCATCGCGTAGTTCGCCTGGCCGAAGTTGCCGTAGATGCCGGCGGCGCTCGCGGTGTTGATGATGCGACCGTAGCCAGCATCGCGCATCAAGTTCCACGCGGCGTGCGTGACCTTGAACGTGCCCTCGACATGGACCCTGTAGATCAGGTCCCAGTCCTGCGCGGTCATCTTCTGGAACGAGACGTCGCGAAGAATGCCGGCGTTGTTGACGAGGATGTCGATCTTGGCGAACGTGTCGACCGCGGTCTTGACGATCTTGTCGCCGTCGGTGACCGAGTCATAGTTCGCGACGGCCTCCCCGCCTGCCGCCTTGATCTCCTCGACGACCTTGTCGGCCGCCGACGAGGACTTGCCCTCGCCGCTGTGGCTGCCGCCGAGATCGTTGACCACCACCTTCGCGCCGCGTGACGCGAGGAGCAGCGCGTGCGAGCGACCGAGGCCGCCACCGGCGCCCGTGACGATCGCGACTCTTCCATCGAACCTCAACTCTTTGCTCATCGGGTCACCTTCGTTTTGGTCGGTTTCTTGGTCGTTGCCGTGTGTTCGAGCACGGCGGGGAACAGGGCTTTCCAGTCCTCGATCAGGAGATCGAGGCGGCGTTCTTCGGTGTGCAGCACCGCGGACATCGCGGAGCCGATCATCAATTGCAGGGTGAGATCTAATGCGCGCTCGAGGCCGGGGTGCTCGGCGATCTCCTTGCCGAACAGCGCGCGGGCCTGCGCGAAGATCCGCTCGCGCAGCGACTTCTCGGCGACCACCAGCACGGGACGCAGCTCGGCATCGGTGCGCGCGGCGGTGCGGAGCTCCATCGCGACCTGGAAGAACGTGCCGGAGAAGCACTGCCACAGCAGATCGAGCACGGCGTCGGTGCGCTCGCGTCGATCGCCGGAGGGAAGCTGGGACGCCAGGCCCTTGAGCTCGGCCGCGCGCATCTCGGCGAGGTGATCGACGGCGGCGACCAGGAGCTCGGCCTTCGACGGAAAGTGATGGAGCAGGGCACCGCGAGAGACCTCGGCGCGGCGCTGCACCTCGAGCGTGGTGGTGCGCGCGAAGCCGACCTCGATCAGGCTCTCGACCGCGGCGTCGAGCAACGCGCGCCGGGTCTCGTCCCGACGTTGTTGCTGCGTACGCGGAGCGCGGACCGGCATCCGCGGGTTGTGTACCGCCCGAGAAACAGTCAGTCAAGACTGTTTGTTAGTCTCCGCTGTCAATCCGGAGATCTAGACCACCGTGAAGGTGTTGTCGTCGACCAGGTGCTGGACCAGGAGCGCTGTGGGCTTGTCGACCGCGAGCTTCTTCAAGTTGGGAAACAGCAGGCGGACCTCGCGGCGGAACGTGACGAACCTCTCCGCGATCGTGTGATCGCGAACGACCAGCTCGCGTAGCCCCGGCGCGAGAACCGCGACGCGCGCGAGCGCATCGCGGAGTGGCTTGCTCGCCCAGTCGGGCAGTGGGCGATCGCCGTCCCCGGTGATCGAGCTGCGCACCAGCTCGAGCGTCCGCAGCCGATCGAAGGTTGCGCCCCGCGTGGCGATCGCCTCGAAGACGTCGATACCGGTGGCGCCGAGCGTGTGGGGGAAGCGGGGCAGCCCGAGGATGAACGTGGCGTAGAGGTCCGTGGTGATCCAGCCGGGGCGTACCGTGTGCACGCATGCGAGCTCGCGATGTCCGCGCGCCTTCGCGTACGCCCATTCCGGCGCGGCGGCCATGCCGACGGTCGCGACCTCGAGCATGCCGCAGCGGAACTCGCATGCGCGGCGCGGGAGCACGAGCGCGAGATCGCCGAACCAGGTGTCCCAGCGCTTGCGGAGCAAGGTCTTGATGCGACCGTCGTTGTCCTTGCGATTGGCGCTGCGCAGCGGTCGATTCTCGACGCGCACGTTGCACTGCAGGACGATGATGTCGCCGCGCAGGTCGCCGGCCTCGACGAGCGCATCGCCGAGCACCGAGCGGACACCGACGTCGTCGGGATTCGCGGCGACCTCGTGCCACAGCTGATCGAGCTCGCGGCGCGGCGGCGGCAACGGGATGCCCGACGAGATGGGCAGCAGTGCCACGCAGGCGGCGAGCTCCGCACCGATCGGGCGCGGCGGCTTCTCGGTGGCGAGCCTGGTCAGCGCGCGATTCGCGAACGCGGTCTGGAGCGCGCGCACGATCGTGTTGGCGCCGCGCGGCTCGGCCGCCATCACGCCGAGTAGCTCGCGAACGCGGACGTCGTTGATCTCGCCAATGCGGTCGCCGAGCGCGTCGTACATCTCCGGGATGCCGTGTGCGTGCGGAGCGTGCGGCGCGCGCAGGGCGTGGACGAGCTTGATCGCGACGCGTGGATCGGGCGGCCATTGGAGCACCACGCCGACCCGCTCCTGGAAGTTGCTCGGCCATCGATTGCTCGTGGCGAGGTGCTGGTTGAGCGGCGTCCGGGGTGCGGTACGCCAGCGAGCCCGCACGTCTTCGATCTTGCCGTCGAGATAGTCTGCGCGCTCGATGAGGATCGCGAGCAAGCCGGCCGTGGTCACCGGGTCGGGGCCTTCGACGATGCCGCGCTCGAGGAACCACCGCTGCTGCTCGGCGGGTTTGTCGTCGGGAGGCGACGGTAGCGTGCAACGCTCGGTGATCCGATCGATCAGATCGGCGAGCTCGGGATCGCGCGTGTCTCGCCAGACCTCGAGCGCGCGTTCCAGCGCGAGCGGCCAGTCACCGGCGACGAGAGCATCGTGAAGTGGGTCGAGCACGGAGGGGCGAAGGCGATATTACCTCCTCCGTGTGGGGCAGATCGGATTCGAACCGATGTCCTCCGCCCGGACAAGGCGGCGTGACGACCACTGCACTACAACCCCGGCGGGACTCTACCGTCCATCGAGGATCAGGCGCGGTCACGAACACCATCGACTGCCAGTGGTCATCGCCTCGCCACTGATCTGCTGCGCGAACACCGTGATGCAGAGCCTCGGAACAACTCGCGTTGTAGGTCTCTGCTTGCGCGGGCACCACTTCGTGGTCAGAGTACGGCCCCAGTTTACCGCAGAGGTTGGTCATGTCGCTTCTTCATCTCCACCGCGCCTGAGCGCGTAGTCGCTCTGGCGCGGACGCACGAATCTTCCTCGCTGACCTAGTCGCGAGATCCGCTTCCCAACGTGGAGGCGTTGTCTCGCCGTGCCTCTGGAGCAACATGAACTCGCAAGACCGTGGTGGCCACCGCCGCCACAAGGATCTGCAGCTGTGTCGACAGGTGTTCGATGCCCTGGCCTATGCGCTCGCCGAGCTGGACGATCCGATGATCGCCCAGCTGGTGCTCGCATCGGTGATGCCGGTATCGGGCTCGGGATGTGTCCTCGTGACCTTGGTTCCCACTCGTGACGACGTCGACGTCGATGCCGCGCAGGATGCCCTGCGTGGACTCAACGCCGCGTTGCGCGCGGAAGTGGCGGCCGAGATCACGCGGAAGCGCGTTCCGGAGCTGATGTTCCGCATCGCACCCCGCGACCTGCTGTCCTGATCCAAACCGCGGCCCGATGAGATCGGGTCGCGGTTTCTATTTTCGGGGGTCCGGAATGCAAAAAGCCGACACGAATGCCGGCTTCTTGGGTTGGTTGTTTGGTTAGTGATTAGAGAACGCGAACGTTCTCGGCGCGGGCGCCCTTCGGACCGCGGCCCTCATTGTAAGAGACCTTCTGTCCCTCACGAAGCTCCTCAAATCGAACGCCTTCGACGGCCGACATGTGGAAGAACAGGTCCGTTCCCGAACCGTTCGCAATGAATCCAAAACCCTTGTCGGTGAGTCGCTTGATCGTACCTTCAGCCATCGTTCTCTCCTCTTAGCCCTGACCACAAGGCGTGCGTCAGGACGCACTGTTTCCCCCAAACTCGGCCGAATGTCGACCTCGAAGTGACGACTTTCGAAGATTCGAGCCACTTCAGTAGGGCTTCAAGCGGGTTGGAAGCGGGGTTTCGCGCCAGGAGCACGCGAATCAGGTTCGGTCAGGCTGGAACGGGCGTGGCTCCGCACCATCGATGACCGTGGTGATCGCCGCGAGATCGAGCGGTGCCCGCGGAGTCGTCACCGGCTTGATCGAGGTGCCGAGGTGGATCCAGCCGAGCGTCTCCTCGGTGGGACCAAGCCCGAACAGCTCGGTGAGGCCCTTGCCGCGGGTGAACGGGACGCTCTTCCAGGCCGCGCCGATGCCGAGCGCGTGCGCTGCGAGCACGATCGCGTAGCCGGTACACGCGGCCGCGGCGATCTGCTCCCACGGCTCGATCTTGCCGGGCTTGGGGGACGAGATCACGACGACGCTGGTCGGCGAGCGCATCGCCTTCGCGCGCATCGCGTCGAGGGCGGTCTCGGGTAACCCCGGCTTGCGCTCCGCGGCGGCATCGGCGAGCGCGTTGCCGAACTTGGTGCGCCCCTCGCCCGAGACGACGGCGAACCGGAACGGTCGCAGCTGCCCGTGATCGGGGACCGTGCCGGCGGCGGTGAGGATGCGTGCGAGATCGGCGTCGGAAGGACCCGGATCACCGAGCGCGGCCGCGCTGCGACGCGACAGGATGAATTCGAGGAACGCTGGCTCCATCGTGGACAGCGTAGCGCTGTTCAGCCAACCGGCTTCTTCACGAGCGCGATGATTTTGACGTCGTCGAGCTTGGTGATCGCGTACACAGGTGGGCCACATCGCGCCGTCGTCGAGCTCGAGCTTCGGCTTGTCGCTGAACCCGAGCGCCGCGTAGCGGGTGCCGAACTTGTTGGATCGAGCCAACAGGCGCGGCCTCGATCATGGGCTGGATCCCTCAGCGACGGCGGCGTAGCGCGAGCAAGACGACCGCGATCGCCAACCCCGCACCACCACCCGTCGAGCAGCCACCGGTCGGAGCTTCCTTCTCGTCACCGCCCGACGAACCGCCACCACCACCGCCACCGCCACCACCGCCACCAGCTTCCTCGGTGAGACCGAAGAACACGGCGGCGCGATCCGTCGAGCAGATGCCCTGATCGGAGAAGTAAACACCCGCGGTCGAGACGCAATCGGCACCGCCGATCGGCACCGCGTGACCCATCCCCGCGATCGTGTAGCGCTCGACGATCACGCGGGCGCCATCGCGATACTCGTCGCGCGTCGCCTTGCCCTCGGTCTCGGTCGTGCCGATGTCCACGGCGATGCCATGGACATCGGTCCACTGTTTGACGAGCTCGGTCGCGTTGCGCGGCGCGACCGTCGTGTCGCTCGCCCCTTGCCAGATCTGGACGCGCGGCCACGGGCCATCCGCGGCATCGCGCACGAGGTCGCCCCAGGCGTCGGCCGACTTCTCGATGCCGGGGCTGGTGCACGTGAACGCGTCGGTCAGCGAGGTCGCGCAGCGATACGGCGTACCGGCGAAGATCGCACCGGCGGCGAAGCGCTCCGGCCAGGTCGCCATCATCACCGACGTGAACGCACCACCCGCGGAGAGCCCGGTGATGAAGACACGCGTGGGATCGAGGCCGTGACGCTCGATCGCGCTGTCGATCATCGACATGATCGACGCGTTCTCTCCCTGATTCCTGACGAGATTCGCCGGGTCACCGAACTCGCCGGCCCAGTTGAAGCAGCGCGACGCATTGTTCGCGGTCTGCTGCTCGGGATAGATCACGGCGAAGTCGTATTGATCCGCCAGCGCGTCCCAGCCCGCGGGCAGGTAGCCGGTCGCCTGCTGCGTGCAACCGTGCAACGCGACGACGAGCGGCCGGTTCGCACCGAGAGTCGCCGGCACGTACTCGAACATCGCGAGCGCGCCTGGGTTGGGGCCGAAGCTCGGCACCGGTTGCAACGGGTCCGCCGCGGCCATGCCGGTGAGCAGAAGGAGTGGAACGATCGATCGCATGGGCGGCAGAAGTGCAGTCACCATGCCCGAGGAGGAGGGCGGTTGCCAACCGACCTGCGATCCTGAACGCGTCGAAACCGGGCGTGTCTAGGTGATATTCCCGGTGGTCTGGGAACGTGAAGTCCGTCGAGAAAATCGCGATCGCGCTGGCGTGGGCGCGACCGACACGGCAAGCTGACGC
>Ga0105044_10010711_pt1 | contig 12520 bp, 14 predicted proteins | sample MAT01_FD_78092 | JGI IMG/M metagenome (GOLD analysis project Ga0105044, IMG submission 78092) | Freshwater microbial communities from Lake Fryxell liftoff mats and glacier meltwater in Antarctica - MAT-01 | ecosystem: Environmental > Aquatic > Freshwater > Ice > Liftoff microbial mat | place...
CCGATGTGCACGTCGCGGTCGCTGATGCCCTGGTCGATCTGGCTGGTGACGGACTGCGTCTTGGAGATCTTCTTGGACTTGAGGCGCTTGCGCTCCAGCATGTTCATGAAGTCCATGTTCCCGCCGAAGTTGAGCTGATACGTGTGGTCGATCGTGGTGCCGCGATCCTCGAACAAGCGGGCCAGGGTGCGGTGCACGATGGTGGCGCCCACCTGGCTCTTGATGTCGTCGCCGACGATCGGAAGGCCGGCGGCCCTGAACTTCTCGGCCCACACGGGGTCTGACGCGATGAACACCGGGATGGCGTTCACGAAGGCCACGCCGGCGTCGAGGCACGCCTGGGCGTAGTAGCGCTGCGCATCTTCGGAGCCGACCGGGAGATACGACACCAGCACATCGGTCTTCGTGTCGCGCAGCACCTGGGCCACGTCGACCGGCTCGGCGGGGCTCTCCTCGGCCACCTCTCGGTAGAACTCGCCGAAGCCGTCGAGGGTCGGGCCTCGCAGCACCTCGACGCCGAGATGCGGCACCTCCGCGAAGCGGATCGTGTTGTTGATGTCGGCCTGGAGCGCCTTGGAGGCGTCGAGGCCCACCTTGGTGGCGTCGACGTCGAAGGCCGCCACGAGCTCGATGTCGCGGATGTGGTAACCACCGAGGACGACGTGCATGAGCCCAGGAACGCGGTCGGCCGGGTCGGCGTCCTCGTAGTAGGTGAGGCCCTGCACGAGGGAGCTGGCGCAGTTCCCCATGCCGGCGATGGCGAGCCGAATAGCGGTCATGTGTGTTCCTCCGTGGATTGCATGGATGGGGCGCGCTCGAGCTCGATCAGTCGATCGAGCCAAGCGAGGTCGTTGGCGAGGTGGTCGGCGTCGCGCTCTTGGAGCGCGCCGAGGTAGCGGTCGCTGCGGCGGGCGGCGGCGCGGCGGCGTAGGTCGTCGCGGCGACCGAGCAGCTCGGTTCGGCGGCGTTCGAAGAGCTCGAGGCGGGCGCCGGATTCGAGATGGCGAGCAAAGGCGACGCGCAGGGTGAACACTCGGTCGTCGCTGACGTCGGGGTCGGCCAGCAGCTCGACGAGCCGCTCGCGCCCCGCGTTGGTGATCCCGTACACCTTCTTGCCGCGTCCGCCGTCCTTGGTGATGCCGCTCTCGCGCACGCGGGCTTTGAAGGCGGCCAGCTCCCCGGCGAGGGACCCAGTCATGGGAGCCGCCGGCACGACGGTGCGTTGCTCGACGGCCTTCACGTTGCCCTGGGCCTCGAGGCGGGCCAGGGCGGGGTAGAGCGACCCGAAGCTGATCGACGCGCGACTGGACAGCAGCTCACCGAGCCGCTTCTTGAGCTCATAGCCGTGGAGCTCCTGCTCCGTGAGCAGTCCGAGGATGGCGAGGTCGATCATGGGCAGTGGTGCACCGGTCGTGCATCGGAGTGATGTATCGATTCGATGTAACGGACACAATTCACGACGGTGAGGCGTTCGTCAAGCGCGCGCGACTGGTGACATCGGTCACGGGCGGATCCGCTCCAGCGCGCGTAGCCTCCGGACGTGACGTTCCGGCCTGAGGCGATCCGCGGAAACGGGCTGCAAGCGCCCGGTGGCGTGATCGACTACCGGTTGGCGCGCATGGGGATCGTCTCGGAGTTCAAGAAGGGCCGGTTGGCCAAGCACGAGGTGTGTGACGCCCATCCGGAGCTCAAGCGCGCCGCCCAGTCGGCCAGCGAGCCCACGTCGATGGAGTGCCCCATCTGCGAGGAGGACAACATCGTCCTCGTCACGTACGCCTTCGGATCCGGCCTCCCGGCCTCCGGGCGCTGCATCACGCAGAAGGGCGAGCTGACCAAGCTGACCAAGGGCCGCCGCCAGGTGGCCTGCTACGTGGTTGAGGTGTGCCCGTCGTGCTCGTGGAACCACTTGGCGAAGACGTTCCTTCTCGGCGCCGCCTGAGTCGGGCGCGATGGGATCGGTGGTGCGGCGGCGGCCGGATCGACCCCATAGGGTTCGAGCCGTCGGTTCGGCGTATCGCCTCTCCGCCTACCCCATGACCGAGCGCCGCACTCCGCCACCTCTGCGCTCCTCGAGCGCCCCCCGGTCACCCTCCCCCGGAGGTCGTCCCGCTAGGTCGCGCTCCGGTGCGCAGGCCACCACGGCGCCGGGATCGCGCCGCGCCGCGCCCGTTCCCGCGGCGAAGCGCAGGCCGAAGCCCGGCCACGATCGCAGCTTCATCTGGCGCTGGCGCCGAGGCCTGTTCCTCGTTGGGCTCGTTGGCGTGGCCACCACCGGTGGCGTGGCGGCGGTGGTGCTCAACATCGCGCTGCCCTCCGCCGATCCGTTGCTGCAGACATCGTTCGTGTGCGCGGCCGACGTCACGGAGGCCTGCGGGCCGAACAACGCCATCGCCACCTTCAGTGCCGAGGAGGACCGCATCAACGTACCCCTCGCTGAGCTCCCCGACGATCTCGTGCATGCGGTGCTGGCCACGGAGGACCGCGACTACTACCGGCACGGCGGGATCGATCCCGTGGGCATCGGTCGAGCCCTCTACCAGGACGTGCGGGGCAGCGGCGTGAGCCAGGGCGGGTCCACCATCACCCAGCAGTACGTGAAGAACGTCTACCTCACGTCCGAGCGGAGCATCGTTCGCAAGGTGAAGGAGGCCGTGCTCGCGGTGAAGCTCGAGCGCGAGCTGAGCAAGGACGAGATCCTCGAGCGCTACCTGAACACGATCTACTTCGGCCGCGGCGCCTACGGCGTGGGGGCGGCGGCGCGGGCCTACTACGACAAGGACGTGCGTGAGATCGGTGTGCTCGAATCGTCGTATCTGGCCGGGCTCATCCGTTCGCCGACATCGGCCGACCCGCTCACGCACCCGGAGGAAGCCACCCGGCGGCGGGGCACGGTGCTCGTCGCCATGGCCGAAGAGGGCTACATCACCCCCGACCAGCAGACCCTCGTGGAGGCGGCGCCGGTCGCCGCCACCGTCATCGAGCCCAACGACCGGACAGGGCTCGGGCGGGTGAAGGGCGCGGACATGGGCACGGAGTACTTCGTGGAGGCGGTGCGCCGACAGGTGGCCGAGCAATACGGCGAGGACACGCTCTATGGAGGGGGTCTACGGATCTACACCACGATCGACTTCGACATGCAGCGAGCCGCGTGGGACGCCGTCACCTCCACGCTCGACGAGCCGAACGACCCGGCCGCCGCTCTGGTGGCGGTGGACGAATACGGGTTCGTGAAGGCCATGGTCGGTGGTCGGGACTTCAAGACGAGCCAGGTGAACTACGCCCTCGGCGCGCAGGCGGGCGGCTCCGGACGAGGCGCGGGATCCTCGTTCAAGCCGTTCGTGCTGGCCCAGGCGATCCACGAGGGCATCTCCCTCAATTCGAAGTTCAACGCGCCGGGAGAGCTCACGATCCCGAAGGCGAATGCCGGCGAAGACTGGCGGGTGCGCAACTACGGCGGGACGGAGCAGGGGGTGCTCGACCTCGTCGACGCCACCCGCGTGTCCTCGAACACGGCGTATGCGCAGCTCATGCTCGAGGTTGGTCCCACCGACGCGACCAAGATGGCCAACAGCCTCGGTGTCAGCGCCGATCTCCCCCAGGTGCCGTCCCTCGTGCTGGGCACGGGGGAGGTCTCGCCGCTCGACATGGCCGCTGGCTACAGCACGTTCGCCAACCGCGGCATCCGGAACCAGCCAACGATGATCGCCAAGATCGAACAGGTCGACGAGACGGGTGGCGTGTCTGTCATCGACCAGGCCCGCCCCACCGGCGAGCGGGTGCTCACCGAGCAGGAAGCCGACCTCGTCACCTACTGCCTGCGCCAGGTGGTGCAGAGCGGCACGGGCACTGCGGCCGACTTCGGCCAGCCGGCCGCCGGCAAGACGGGCACCACCCAGGACAACAAGGATGCCTGGTTCGTGGGCTACACGCCGGCGCTCACCGCGGCGGTGTGGATGGGATACCCGGACCCCGACGCCAACGGCGACGTGCCGACGATGAAGAACATCCACGGGCTCCCCGGAGTCACCGGCGGATCGCTGCCCGCCGAGATCTGGCGCAAGTTCATGGCGAGCGCCACGCAGGGCATGGACACCGGGTCCTTCCGTGAGCCCGTCTCGTTCCCCGGCACCGAGCTCAACGAAGAGCTCCAGGTGACCACCACCACCGCGCCCACGTCGTCCACGAGCTCCACGAGCAGCTCCTCCACCACGGACACCACCGAGCCGACGACGTCCACGGACACCACCGAGCCCCCCACCTCATCGTCCAGCTCCACGTCGTCCACCTCCAGCACGGTGCCGATCAACTGAGGACCGCGACGCGCCCGTTGTTCATTCGACAAGCTGATGTGGGTAGGAGGTTCGGCAGGGGAAGCACCAACGCTCGACATCGCTCTGCACCTCCACCTTCTCCTCCTGGTCCCAGGCTTCCGGCGTGAGGTAGATGCGGTGCAGCGCAACGACCACGACGTTTTCGTCACCGCAGCTGTGGCAATGCCCGAGGTCGTCCATCTCGCGGAGGCTACCCAGCGCCCAGTTGTCCGATCGCGCTCGTCGGGCCTACGCTGGGGGTGCCGCCGGCAGCCACTTGGGCGCTGGACGGGATCAGGAGGTGCAGAGAATGCGCACGAAGCTCACCGCGCCCGTCATCCGGGCCCACAAGGTCATCGACGGCGATGATCCGCTCGTGATGGTCACGGCCTACGACGCGCCCAGCGCCCGCATGGCCGACGAAGCCGGGGTCGACCTGATCCTGGTGGGCGACTCCGTCGCGATGGTGGTGCTGGGGTACGACGACACCCTGCAGGTCACGGTGGCGGACCTGGCCCACCACACCGCGGCGGTGGCTCGCGGGCTGGCCACCTCGGCCCCTGAGCGACGCGAGGCGAAGCCCTTCGTGGTCGCGGACCTGCCGTGGATGAGCTACCACACCACCCCGATCGAGACCGTCAACAACGCCGCCTCGCTGATCCGCGCCGGCGCCCAAGGGGTGAAGCTCGAGGGTGGGCGCAAGCGCCTGCCGATGATCGAGGCGCTGCTCGACGCGGAGATCCCCGTGATGGGTCATCTGGGCCTCACCCCGCAGTCGGTGCACGCCATGGGCGGCTTCAAGGTGCAGGGGAAGGAGCACGGCGCCGCGCTGGAGCTCGTGGCAGACGCCAAGGCGCTCGCCGCCGCCGGTTGCTTCGCGATCGTGCTCGAGGGCGTGCCCGACGAGGTGGCCCGCATGATCACCGACTCCGTCGACGTGCCCACGATCGGTATCGGAGCGGGTCCCGGCACCGACGGCCAGGTGCTGGTGTTCCACGACGTCCTCGGCATCGAAGACCGCATCCTGCCGAAGTTCGTTCGCCGCTATGCCGACCTCAAGGTCCGAGGGGTGGAGGCGCTGGCGGCCTACGCCGCCGACGTCCGCACGGGAGCTTTCCCCGCGGAGGCCGAGACGTACCACCTGAGCACCGAGGTGGCCGAGACGCTCGGCCTCTACGGCTCGGTGGTACAACCCATCGGCGTCTAGGAGCGTGCACAGACCGGCGAAGCGGTCGTGGCAGCATGCTCGGGTGAGCCTCACCCGTCGCCAGATCGGTTGCACGCTCGGGGTTGCCGTGGTGCTCGTCCTGCTGGTCGGCTGGGCGCTGGTGGTGCGCGGCGATGGCGGTACCGCCGCCCCGGTGCTGGGTCCCGACCTCGGCCCGGTCACCACGCCGAGTGCGCCGCCCGGCTTCGTGCCGCCCGGCGAGGCCGGTCGCACCCTGCTCGACGGCTTCGATGAGATGGCCATCACGGTGCAGCCTGCGGGAGGGGGCGACTCCCTGTTCTGGTGCCTCCTCGCGGCCCTCACGGCCGAGCAGCGGGAGCGGGGCCTGATGGAGGTCACCGATCTGGGGGGCTACTCCGGCATGGTCTTCGTCTACGACTTCGACTCGACCAACGGCTTCTACATGCGCAACACCCCGACGCCGCTGAGCATCGCGTGGGTCGCCCTCGACGGGCGCGTGGTGAGCATCAAGGACATGGCCCCGTGCGAGGACCGCGACGGATGCCCCACCTACGGCTCCGGCGGCACCTATCGCTACGCCATCGAGGTGTTCCAGGGTGATCTGCTCGACCTGGGGATCACCGAGGACGCGACCGTCACGGTCGGGGGCTCCTGCTCGCCGGCCTGACGCTCACCGCCCTCGGCGGGGCTGTCACACCCCCTGCGTAGGGTCTCGATGTGTGCAGACACGCACGCCACCGCTACGATCACCCGGTCATTTGGACACCCTGCCCCCACCTCGGGGGCCCCGGTCCAACCGGGTCCACAGGGAGGATGTACGCCCATGCGGGCTTATGAGTTGATGGTCATCTTCGATTCCGGTCTCGACGACCAGGCGATCGACGATCAGGTCAAGTCGGTGGCGGCTGCAGTCGTCACCCGAGGCGGTGCTGTCGCCACCACCGATCGGTGGGGTCGTCGGCGATTCGCCTATGAGATCGACCACAAGCAAGAGGGCTACTACGTCGTCTGGGAGATCACTTCCGACGGCGGCGATCTCGAGGCCCTCGAGCGGTCCTTGCGTCTCGCGGACGAGGTCGTCCGCCACAAGCTTGTGCGCCTGCCCGACCGGGAGGCCGCTCGTCGCGGTCTGCTCGGTGAGGCGCAGGCCGAGCCGGCTGCGGCCGGGTAGGAGACCAACGAACATGGCAGACAACACCGTCACCGTCATCGGCAACGTCACGCGCGATCCCGAGCTGCGGTTCACGCCGTCCGGGCAAGCCATCGCCACCTTCGGGTTGGCCGTCAACCGTCGCTGGCAGAACCGCCAGACCCAGGAGTGGGAAGAGCAGGTGTCGTTCTTCGACGTCACCTGCTGGGCCCAGCTCGGGCAGAACGTGAGCGACACGCTCGTCAAGGGCAGCCGCGCGATCGTCAGCGGCCGTCTCGAGCAGCGCTCGTGGGAGACCGACCAGGGCGACAAGCGCTCCAAGGTCGAGATCATCGCCGACGAGGTGGGTCCCAGCCTGCGTTGGGCCACCGCCGACATCACCCGCAACGAGCGTCGCGAGGCCGACGCTCCCTCCACCGGTGGCGGAGGCGGTGGCGGCGTGAGCCGTCCCGTCCAGAACCCCGCACCCGCTGGCTACGACCCCGCTGAGGAGCCGTTCTGATGGCCAAGCCCGTCCGCACCAAGAACAAAGACAACGCTCGTCGCGCCAAGAAGAAGATCAGCCTTCTGCTGACTGAGCGCGTCGAGTACGTCGACTGGAAGGACGTGAACCTGCTGCGCCGGTTCATGTCCGACCGGGCCAAGATCCGGGCTCGCCGCGTCACCGGCAACAGTGCCCAGCAGCAGGCCGAGATCGCCCGTGCGATCAAGAACGCCCGCGAGATGGCGATCCTGCCCTACGCCAGCCGGGTCACGCAGACGCGTGGCCCCAAGCGAGATGGCGAACGGGGCGGCCGACGCGAGCGTGACCGAGACCTTCCCGCGCCCGAGACCGCGCCGATCAGCCGACAGGTTGAGCCGGCGGAGGAGCTCGTCACCGACGACCTCGTCAGCACCGACGACCTCGTCGGCACGGAGGAGCTCGGCACGGAGGAGCTCGGCACCGAGGAGCTCGAGAGCGGCGACCCCGTCGCCGAGACCGTGGGCGCCTCGGAGGATGAGTCGTGAAGCTGGTCCTACGTACCGACGTCGATCAGGTCGGCAAGAAGGGCGACATCGTCGATGTGGCAGCCGGGTACGGCCGCAACTTCCTCGTGCCCAACGGGCTGGCCTTCTTGGCCAGTCCCGGCGTGGAGGCCCAAGCCACCGCCATGCGTCGCGGCCGTGATGTGCGTGACGCCGGCGCTCGCGCGGCCGCCGAAGCGGTGGCCAAGTCGCTCGTGCCCCAGGTGATCACGATCACCGCTCGCTCCGGTGCTGAGGGCAAGCTCTTTGGCTCGGTCACGACCGAGCAGATCGCGGATGCGGTCGCCGCCCAGACGGGCGTCGAGCTCGACCGTCGCAAGCTGCATCTCGACGAACCGATCCGGACGCTCGGTACGCACCTCGTACCCGCCAAGCTCCATGCCGAGGTGGAGTTCCCGATCACCGTCGAGGTCGTCGCCTCCTAGCCCTCGAGGGCCGGCGGGCTGTCCGCCGGCCCCCCCTGGCCTGCTTCGACGCGCTCTCGCTCATGTTGTCCACAGGTGCGTCCACAGGAGGATCGTCAACATCCCCAGGGTTTCCCCAGGGTTGTCCCTCTGGTAGCCCACAGGCCGGGTGGAGGAAGGTGGAGCACCCATGGCGCCCCGACTCGATGAGCCCGAACTGACCCGGCGGTCGGCGGCAGCCGGCCGCGTGCCGCCCCACGATCTGCAAGCGGAGGAGTCCCTGCTCGGAGCGATGATGCTCTCGGCCGAGGCCATCGCCGGTGCCGCAGGGGTGGTGACCGCGTCCGACTTCTACAAGCCCGCGCACGGTCATGTCTACGACGCGGTGCACACGCTCTACGCCTCGGGCCAGCCGGCCGACTCGGTGACGGTGGCGGACGAGCTGCGGCGAGCGGGGCTCCTCGACGCCATCGGTGGCCCGGCGGTTCTCGCGCAGATCATGTCGTCGACCCCCGCCACCACGAACGCGGCGCGCTACGCGCGGATCGTGGAGGAGTATGCGCTGCTTCGGCGTCTCATCGGCGTGGCGGGGGAGATCTCGGAGCTCGGCTACTCGGTGCCCGAGGATGTTGCCAAGGCGCTCGATCGCGCCGAGGCCATGGTCTACGAGGTCAACGAGCGCCGCGTCACGGACACCACTCAGCGCCTCTCCGAGCTGCTCTCGGAGAACCTCGATCGGTTGGAGAAGCTCTACGAGCGCGGCGAGACGATCACCGGCACTCCCACCGGCTACATCGATCTCGACCAGCTCCTCTCGGGGCTTCAGCCCAGCTCACTCGTCGTCGTGGGAGCTCGCCCGGCCATGGGGAAGTGCGTGGCCTGGGACACCCCGATCGTGGATCCGGCAACCGGGGCGATTCGCACGGCTGCCGAGCTGCACCGTGCGGGGGAGCAGGGCAACGTCGTGCGGGTCTTGTCGTTGGGGGAGGACCACCGCCTCACCGTCACCGCGCCGTCGGCCTTCGTGGACGACGGGTGCAAACCAGTGTTCCGGGTGCGTACGCGCCTCGGGCGCGAGGTCCGCACCACCGCGAGTCATCCGTTCCTCACCCACGACGGTTGGCGACCGCTGGCCGCGCTCGTCAAGGGCGATGTGGTGGCGGTGCCGAACGAGCTGGCCGTGTTCGGCACTGACTCGCTGCCCGATCATGAGGTGGGCGTGCTCGGCTACCTCACCGGGGCGCCGCTCGGCGGTGACGACGGCCCGATCGTGTGCTGCACCGACCCAGCGCTCGCCCTCGATCTCGGTGAGCTCGGGGCGCCGCTCGGGCTCGACGTGGCGGTTCGGGGCCACGGTGGCGCGCCGCTCTTCCAGCTCGTCTCCGGTCCGGCCCTCGTGCGGCTGCTTCATCGTCACCGCATCAGCGGAGCGATCGAGCACCGGCGGGTTCCCGAGGCCGTCTACCGCCTCCCGCGCCACCAGCTCGCCACGTACCTGAACCGAGTGCTCGCCATCGGATCGTCCACGTGGATGCCCGGCGGCTCCACCAACCCGGGCCGGGTGCTGCTGGCGGCGCCGAGCCCACGGCTGGCCCAGGATCTGGCCCACCTCCTCCTTCGGTTCGGCATCAATGCGACGGTGCGCGAGCCGGTGGTCGCGGCCAACGAGGCCACGTGGGTCAGCCATGAGCTGGAGATCTCCGGCGTGGACGACCTCACTCGCCTGGCCGGTGAGATCGGCATCGCGGGCCAGCAGGCCCAGCTCGGCGAGCTCGTGGCCCACGCCCACGCCCACGCCCGCAACGCGGCGTACCCCGTCGCCGTTGGCGTCGCCGTCGCCGTTGGCGGGGCAGGGTCCGGTCCGGTTCACGACCTACCGGCGGCCGGGGGCGTCGTGCGGTGGGACGAGATCGTGTCCATCGACGCAGATGGCGATGAGCAGGTCTACGACCTGACGATCCCCGGCCTGCACAACTTCGTGGCCGCCGACGTGTTCGTGCACAACACGTCCTTTGCTCTCGGCATGGTGGCCCACGCCGCTCTCGCCGCGCAGAAGCCCGTCTTGATGTTCTCGCTCGAGATGAGCAACCTCGAGCTCTCGCAGCGGCTGATCTGTTCGGAGGCCAAGGTCGATGCCTCCCGCGTTCGCAACGGCCAGCTCCAGGCCGACGATTGGACGAAGATCTCGCGGGCCATGGGACGCTTGGCCGACGCACCCATCTGGATCGACGACAACCCGAACCTCACGATCATGGAGATCCGAGCCAAGGCCCGGCGGCTGAAGAGCCAGATCGGCAGCTTGGGCATGATCGTCATCGACTACCTCCAGCTGATGAGCGGCCGAGCGAGTGCCGAGAACCGTCAGGTCGAGGTGTCCGAGCTCAGCCGCGGGCTCAAGATCCTCGCCCGCGAGCTCGAGACTCCGGTGGTGGCGCTGAGTCAGCTCTCCCGGGGCCTGGAGATGCGAGCCGACAAGCGGCCGATGCTCGCCGACCTTCGTGAATCGGGCAGCATCGAGCAGGACTCGGACGTCGTCATGTTCATCTACCGGGAGGAGATCTACGACGCCAAGCCAGAGAACGCGGGTCTGGCCGAGATCATCGTGGCCAAGCACCGCTCCGGCCCTACCGGCGTGGTGCAGCTCGCCTTCCAACCCCAGTACACGCTCTTCGCCAACATGGCGCGAGGGTTCGACTGAGGAGGGCGGCGAATGCTGTTCGAGCAGCGGTTCTGGGCGCCCATCGCGGCGGGCGAGGTCACCGTCACCTTTCGGCGCTGGAAGAAGCGCCAGGTCGTCGCCGGCCATCGCTACCGCACCCCTGCCGGGATGATCGAGGTCACGGCTCTTGATGTGATCTCCCCCGACGAGGTCACCGAGGCCGACGCGGGGGCGGGGGGCTATCCCTCGCGGCACGCATTGTTGGCCGACCTTCGGGGCACGCCCGACCTCGATCTGTACCGGGTGCGCTTCGGAATGGTCGACGAGCCCGATCCTCGGACTGCCCTCGCCGCCACCACCACCCTGTCGGTCGCTGACCTCGCCGCCCTCGAGAGGCGGCTGGCCCGGCTCGATCGGGCCAGCTCCCACGGACCGTGGACACAGGCGGTGCTCGGACTGATCGAGGCCCACCCGCAGGTGCGCGCCGGCGATCTCGCTGATGAGCACGGGCAGGAGCGCCTCGCCTTCAAGACCAACGTCCGCAAGCTCAAGAACCTCGGCCTCACGATCAGCCATGGCGTGGGGTACTCCCTCAGCCCGAGAGGCGAGGCCTACCTCCACACCACCAGACCAGCCAGAGGGTGAAGTGCAGCAGAAACGGCGCGCTTCACCCGCTGGGTGGTTGGGGTTCGGGGGGTTGGGGTCAGATCGACTCGGCGAGGCGCTGGGCGTCGGCGGGAGAAAGCCCTGCCCGCCCGATCAACCAGCAGGCGATGGGAGCCGCCGTGCGCTCGGAGGCGTGGGCGGCCACGCCGGCGAGGTCGAGCAGGGTCGTGACCGTGTGATCATCGGGCGGCTCGACGCCCAGCGCCGTCGCGAACGCGGCAATCCACTCGGGCGCGGTGCGGTCCTGGGTGGGCATGGCCTGACCCTACGCTGGGCCAATGGCGGACGAGCCCGGACGACTGCGCGTGTCGAGCACGCTCGTGCTCCCCCTCGCCGAGCTCTCCTGGCGCTTCAGCCGCTCCGGGGGGCCCGGCGGGCAGCACGCCAACACGTCTGATACCCGCGCCGAGGTGCGGTTCGACATCGCTGGGTCGCCTTCGCTGGGGCCTCGGCAACGGGCTCGCCTGCAGGAGCGCTTCGGGGATGAGGTGTGGGTGGTCGCGTCGGACGAGCGGTCGCAGGCTCGGAACCGCGACTTGGCGCTGGAGCGACTGGCGGACAGGTTGGCGGAGGCACTGCGGGTGTCCACGCCCCGGCGCGCCACCAAGCCGAGCCGGGCGAGCGACCGTCGCCGACTCGAGGCCAAGCGTCGGCAGTCCAACCGCAAGGCCGACCGCCGTCGCCCGGCCCCGGACTGAACCCGACCTACAGTCCGTCCAGAAGCATGCCGATTCGCGGCAGAGAACCATTTGATCGCCAGCACATTGCCCTCCTGACGGGTGGGTGCTGCGCTGGCGGCGGCCGGCGACGTTGGCGGAGGGCCCCGACGTCCGGCACAGACAGGAGCGAGTAGCAGCAAGCCATGGGCGAACCCAGCCGATCGACGACCTCGGGAGTCCCCGCGCGCCGACAGTGGATCGCGGCCGCCCTGGTGCTGCTCGCACTCCCCGTCGGAGTCCTGGCCGCCGAGCTGGCGGACGAGGAGGCCGGTCCGTGGGTCCTCGCCGGTTCGGCGGCAGTCTCGGCGTTGGTCCTCCTGGCGGCCTCACCGGGCAGCGGTCGATCGTCCTCGGCCTGGCGGTTGCTCGGCGTGGGGCTCGTGGTGTGGGCCGGCGG
>Ga0105044_10010712_pt1 | contig 12519 bp, 11 predicted proteins | sample MAT01_FD_78092 | JGI IMG/M metagenome (GOLD analysis project Ga0105044, IMG submission 78092) | Freshwater microbial communities from Lake Fryxell liftoff mats and glacier meltwater in Antarctica - MAT-01 | ecosystem: Environmental > Aquatic > Freshwater > Ice > Liftoff microbial mat | place...
CATCACCATCTCGGTCACCGCCTGCCACATCTCCGCGGTCTGACGATCGCCGCTCCCGGCGCCGGGCCTGTCAGCTGAACAGCAGCTGCCCGCCATCCACGGTGATGGTCTGCCCGGTCACCCAGCGCGCCATCGGGGACGCCAGGAACAGCACGACATCGGCCACTTCCTCGGGACGGCCCAGCCGGCCGAACGGGATGGCGCGCTTGACGGCGGCGTAGACCGGCGAGCCTTCCTCGCGCCGCTTTTCCCAGGTGCCGCCGGGGAACTCGATCGAGCCCGGCGCCACCGCGTTCACCCGGATGCCCTTGCCGGCAAGGGCGGCAGCCTGGCTGGCGGTGTAGGAATTCACCGCTGCCTTCACCGCTGCGTAGGGCGCCGAGCGGACCGAGGCGCGCACTGCGGAGATCGACGAGACCGAGACGATGGCGGCACTGCCTGAGGCCGCCGCGGCGGCTTCCAGATGGGGCAGGGCGGCGTGGCTGGCGCGCACCACGGCCATCACGTCGACCTGCATGCCGACCGCCCAACCGGCTTCGTCGTCGCTCATGCCGAAGCCCGAGGCGTTGTTGATCAGGATGTCGATGCCGCCAAGCGCCGTGGCGGCGGCGGCGATGTAGCCGGCGATGGCCGCCGCGTCGGCGAGGTCGCAGGAGGCGGCATGGGTGGGGTTGCCGTGCGTTGCAAGCTCGACCCGCGTTGCTTCCAGCCCGGCGGCGCCGCGGGCGCAGATCGAAACCGCGGCTCCGCCGGCGGCGAAGCCATGCGCGATGGCCCGCCCGATGCCGCGGCTGCCGCCGCATACCACCACGCGCTTGGAGGAGAAATCGAGTGCCATCGGGTGGCTCCTTCATCGGAATGCGACGCCAGTTTCGCGGCAAGCCGGGACCGGCACAAGGTGCGAATGGTCGCCAAGCCGACGCGGCTGGATGGGCAGCGCGGACGGTGCCTAGCGGTAGAGCGCCGCCGCGGCTTCGCGCAGGGCGGCACGCCCGGCGGTGCGGTCGTAGAACATGTGTCCGCCGGGCCAGGCGTGCAGCACCACGCGGTCGCGCCCGGCCGCGGGCTCGATCGTGTCGAGCAGCAGGGCGCTGCGGAAATACGGCGTCACCACGTCGTACAGCCCATGCGCCACCACCACGCGCAACGCCGGGTCCAGCGCCAGGGCGGTGCGCAGGTGGCTCATCGCCTCGGCGCCGGTGCGCCCGCCACCCCAGTCCCAGGCGCGGTTCACCGCATCGTTCAGCAGTTCGTAGGGCGCGTCGACCCGCCAGCCCAGGCGTGCGGTGTAGAGCTCGGTCATCGCGGCGGTGAGGGGCGTGCGCAGGCGGTCGAGCACCGCGTCGGGCTGGCGGCTGTAGGGGGCGGTCGGCTCGGGGTCGGGCATCGCCACGCCGAGGTCGTAGAGGCTCGGCAGCCGGCCGGGTGCGGCCTGGCGCTGGTAGATCGGCCCGTCGATCATGCCGCCGTGGCGGCGCACCAGGGCGGGGTCGAGCCCGGTGAAGGCGGCCACCCGGGCGCTGCGCCGGGCCACCGCGGCCGGGTCGGCGCCGCGCAGCAGCTCGGCCATGTAGTCGCCGCTGGCATAGGCTTCGGCATCCGCCAGATCGGCCCGCCCGGCGGCGCGCCGTGCCGCCGCCGCCAGGGTGGGCAGGGCGTAGGCAAAGTACAGCGGCTCCATCGCGTTGCTGCGGCCGCCGAAATCCAGCACCGGAGAGACCAGCACCAGTCCGGCCAGGCCGACGCCGTGCGATTGGGCCAGGCTGCGGGCCAGCCGGGGGCCGCGGAAGCCGCCATAGCTTTCGCCCACCAGGAATTTCGGCGCGGCCATGCGCCCGGCCTGGACGAGCCAGCGGCGGATTGCACCGGCGATCGCCTCGATGTCGCCGGCGACCGACCAGACGCGCTTGCGCAGGTCCTCGCCCGGCGCCAGGAAGCGGCTGTAGCCGGTGCCGACGGGGTCGATGAACACCAGGTCGGTGAAGTCGAGCCAGGTTTCCGCGTTGTCCAGCAAGTGCGGCGGCGTGGAGGGCACGAGATCGGCCAGTTCCAGCCGCCAGGGACCGATTGCACCCAGATGCAACCAGGCGGAGGAGGCGCCAGGCCCGCCATTGACCGCGAAGGTCACCGGGCGGGTCGATGCGACGGCGCCGTCGAGCGTGTAGGCGACATAGGCCACCGCCGCCTGGGCCGCGCCTTGGCCGTCGGTGAGGGTGACGCTGCCGGCGGTGGCGGTGAAGTTAAGCACGCGCCCGCCCAGGGTGAGGGTATGGCGCGTGGATTGCGGTGCGGGCAGCGGGTCGGGCCGTGGGGCAGGGGGTGGGGCGCGGTCTTGCGCCGCAACGGGGCTGGACAGCAACCCGGCTGGCAGGGCTGCAAGCAGTGCTCGGCGATGCAGGTTCATGGCGTCGGTCCCAGTGGTGTGGCCACCTCGCGCAGTCGGCCGCCGCCGCTGCCCGCCTCCAGCACCAGCTGGCGGTCGTGCAGGGCGGCAACCGAGGGGCGGTGGGCGATTGAAACAATGGTGGTGGCGGGCAGGTGGCGCCGCAGCAGGGCGTAGAGCTGGGCTTCGGCCTCGGGGTCGAGGCTGGCGGTCGCCTCGTCGAGGAACAGCCAGTCGGGCCGGGCCAGCAGGGCGCGCGCGACGGCCACGCGCTGCTGCTCGCCGCCCGACAGGCGCTGGGCCCAGGGCGCGTCTTCGTCCAGGCGGGGCGCCAGGTGCTCCAGCCCGACGGCGGCCAGCACCGTGATGATCTCCGTGTCGGCATAGGCATCAGGTGCGGAAGGGTAGGCCACCACGGCGCGCAGCGTGCCCAGCGGCAAATAGGGCCGTTGCGGCAGGAACATGTGGGTGCCCGGCGGGCGCTCCACCGTGCCGGTGCCGAACGGCCAGATGCCGGCCATGGCGCGGAACAGCGTGGACTTGCCGCCGCCTGAGCGCCCGGTGACCACCACTGATTGGCCGGCGGACAGCGCCATGTCCTGCTCGCCCAGCACGCGCCGGCCATCCGGCAGATCCAGCGTCATGTCGCGCAGGCGCCATGCGGGGTCGGATGTTGTGGCGACTGCCACGCCCTGGCCTCCTTGGGCGGCCGCGTGGGCCGCCTCGATGCTATGGCGGAACCCTGCCAGTCGCGCCACCGTCGCCCGCCAGGCGGCCAGCGAGCGATAGGCGTTGACGAAGAACGACAGCGAATCCTCCACCCGCCCGAAGGCGCCGGCGGTCTGGGTCAGCTCCCCCAGCGAGATTTCGCCGGAGAAGAAGCGCGGCGCCGCCACCACGATGGGGAACACGCTGGCCGCCTGATTATAGCCGGCGGTCAGCGCGATCACCTTCTTGGTGCGCCACATGATGTCCCACCAGTTATCGGCCAGTGCCGCAAAGCGCTGTTTCAGCGCGGCCGCCTCGGCCGCCTCGCCGCGATGCAGCGCGATGCCTTCGACGTTCTCGCGCAGGCGGGCGAGCGCGAAGCGGAAATTCGCCTCCACCCGCTGCTGGATGAAGTCGAGCATCACCAGCGGCCGGCCGACCCGATGGGTGAGCCAGGTGCCGAGCACGGCATAGATCACCGCCACCCACACGAGATAGCCGGGGATCGGCACGCCCAGCAGGGTAAAGGCGCCGGACAGCGACCACAGGATGGTCAAAAAGCTGAACAGCGACACCACGCTGGACAGCAGGCCGAGGCCGAGGCGCAGCGTGTCCTGCACGAACTCCCTGGTGTCTTCGGCGATGCGCTGGTCGGGGTTGTCGGCGCTGTAGCGCATCGGGTCGGCCTCGCTGCCGCCTTCCTGCGGCAGTTGCAGGCTGAGGCGGAAATAGGCGCGGTGGGCCAGCCAGTCGTCGATGAGCTGTTCGGTCATCCAGCGCCGCCAGCGAATTTCCAGCCACTGGCTGAGGTAGGTGCGGTAGATCGCCACCACGATGTAGACCGCGGCGACGAGGCAGAAGCCAGGGAAGAAGCCGTCCTTGGTTTGCCGCCAGAACAGCAGCAGGCCGATGAAATCGTCCCAGTTCTTGTCTTGCAGGGCGTTGTAGAAGGCGCGGTTCCAGAAGCTCAGCAGCACCGTCATGCCGACCCGGCTGAGGTCCAGCGTGATGATGGCGCCCAGCAGCAGCCGCGCCGACCAGCGCTGGTCGGAGACATAGAAAGGGCGGGCAAGCCGCCAGACATCGGCAACCAGGGCGATCAGGCCGCGCATCCGCACACTCCGGCAAAGCGCCTGGCGGACGGTGCCGACAGGCTCAGACGCCGGTTATCGCAGGAATTTGCGTCGCGGTATCATGTTGTCTCGGCGCTAGCGTTTTGCCCCCGGCAGCCCGCCGGGCCGGCCGAACAGCCAGCCCTGGCCGAGGTTCACGCCGAGTTCGCGCATCAGCGCCGCCTGTTCCTCGGTCTCGATCATCTCGGCCACGGTCTGCGCGCCGGCGGCACCGGCCAGCTCGATCATCGAGGCGACCATGCCGCGGCCGCGCGCGCCGTGTTCGGCAGCCTGCACGAAGCTGCCGTCGATCTTCACGTAGTCAACCGGGAATTGTTGCAGGTAGCGGAAGCCGGCCGAGCCCGCGCCGAAATCGTCCAGGCACATCCTCACGCCGCGCTGGCGCAGCAGGGAAACGGTGGCGGCAGCCGTGTCGACGTCGTCAATCTCCGAGGTTTCGGTCAGTTCCACCAGCAGGCGCCCCGCCTCGGGCGGGCCGATCACCGGGCGCATCTCCTCCAGCAGCGCGAAGAGCCGGTCGCGGAACTCCAGGCTTTGTGCCGACAGCCCCGACATGTTCACCGCCACCGACGCGCCCGGTGCCGCGCGCAGCGCCATCAACGCCTGTTCCATCACCGCCATGTCCATTGTTTCGGCCAGCCCCACCGCTTCGACGAAGGTGACGAATTCCTGGATGCTGCCCACCGGCATGCCGGGGGTGGCGATCGGGCGCAGCAGCGCCTCGTAGTGCAGCACCGTGCGGTTGCGCAGGTCGACCACCGGCTGGAACGCCAGGCGGAACCGGTGGCCGGTAAGTGCTGCGCGCACCGACTGCGTGCGCATTTCGGCCTGCGCCAGGATGCCGGATAGCCCGCCGGCCCCGCCCACCGCGGTGACGCCCGATGTGCCCTCGGCGGTGAAGCGCGAAACGGCATAGCGCAGCACGCGATGCGCGGTTGCCGGCGACATTCCGGCGGCATCCAGCGTCAGCTCGGTGCCGGCGACGCGCGTAATGTTGCGCGCACCCGAGCGGGCCAGGAACTGGTCGAGCTTTCGCACCAGTGCGTCGATGCCGTTATGCGGCATGCCGAGCACGCCAAAGCGCCCCTCGGCCAGTTCAGTGCCGCGCGCGCAGGCGCCGGATTCGCCCATCAACCCGGCCATGCCCTGGCGCAGTCGCTGCTGCTCGGCGGCGGTCAGGCGGCTTTTCACGTCGGCCCAGCCAAGCACCTCCACCAGCCCGAGTGGGCCGGTGCTGCCGGCGCGCATCAGCTCGTCGGCCTCGCGGGCGAAATCGACCGGTGCCTGCGCGGCCTGCGCGTCGCCGGGATCGCTTGGCGGCACTGGCACCGGGCCAATGGTGAAGCACAGCCGTGGCGTCGGCCCGGGCACAAGCCGCGCGGCCAGCACGGCCGGGCTGCGGGCGGGGTCGGCGAGGTGCAGGATCATCGGCGCGAGCCGGCCGCGCACGGCGACCAGCGAGAGCGCCATTGCCAGCGTCGCGCGGTCGGGGGGGGACAGCAGGATGGCGATGCGCCGGCCCACCATGGCGGACGCCGGCTCGCCGAAATGTGCTTCGAAGCTGCCGCTGGCAAAGGTGATGGTGCCATCGGCCGTGGTTTCCAGCAGCATGTCGGCGGCGGCGAAGGCAAAGGCACGCAGCCGCTCGCGGGCCAGGGTCTCGGCGGCGCCAGCCGGGGACAGGCTGTCCGAAGCCTCGGCCGGAGGGAGGTCGTGCGGCGCCTGCTTGGTACCCGCGGGGCCAGGGCGCAACTGGGGCGCCGGCGGCGGAGCAGGGCCGGCCTCCTTCGACGATGCGGCGCGTCGCACCAGCCTGCCGAACATGCACTGTCCCTTGCTAATCAGACGTGCGGTTGTCTGCCTACCAGGTTAAGGGCGGGTGAATTCCCGACGTGGGCGCGCCCTGGCCGTGCGTCCTGACGCGTCTTTCCCCAGCGTGCCAATCGTGGTTTGTTGGCCGTGCCATCGCAGCGGGGCATGGCACCCCAGGCCAGAAGGAAAACAACATGTTCAGCCACATGATGGTCGGGAGCGACGATATCGCTCGATCGAAGACGTTCTACGATGCTCTGTTTATCGCCATCGGCGGCAAGCCCGGCGTGCAGGATGCCAAGGGCCGCCTGATCTACGCCCATAATGGCGGCGTGTTCCTGGTCACCAAGCCGATCGACGGCGCGGCGGCCACGCATGCCAATGGTGGCACCATCGGCTTCGCCATGGCCAACCCGGCCCAGGCCGACGCTTGGCACGCGGCCGGACTGGCGAGTGGTGGCATAGCCAACGAGGACCCGCCGGGTATCCGACAGGGCGGCAGCGGCGCGATGTACCTCGCCTATCTGCGCGACCCCGACGGCAACAAGCTGTGCGCCCTGCACCGCATGCCGGCGGCCTGAACCGCGCAGCCGAGGGGCGCCCACGGTCGGGCGCGCCTTGGCGCTAGGCCCGGTGCACCAGCTCGGCGATCTGCACCGCGTTCGGCGCGGCGCCCTTCAGCCGCTGGTCGCCGGCGACGAACAGGGCCGGTGCGCGGCCGGAGCCGTCGGAGTAGTCCGTGCGGATGCGTCCCACCAGAACGCTGTCCTGGCCGGTGGCCTCGTTGGGCATCGGAAGTGGTTGCGCGCCGCGTCATCCCCCAGTTTCAGCCCGGGTGCCGCGCCGAGGATTTCGCGGGCGTGGGCCGGGGTCATCGGACGGTGGAGGGTGACGTTCAGCGCGATCGAATGGGCGCGTTGCAACGGGTTGGCGGGGCCTGTGGAACGTCGCGTTTGGTCAGGTCAGCGCGCGCACACCAGGGACACCCGGTTGGCGGTCTTTTTGGTCGTCGTGCGGGTGATCGTTCCGAACATGACGGCGCTAGCCCACCTTAGCGCCGGCTGCAACCCGCCGGGCACCCAGCAGCAGCGCGATGCCGAAGCCGCCGGCGAGCAGGGTTGTCACCACCAGCAGCAGCCGCAGCCGCGTGCCGGTCGCATCGGCCTCGGCCATGCGCCGCCCGCGCATCGCGACCCTCTCAGCCGCCACCCGTGCCTCGAATTCCGTGCCCGCCGACAGAACCGCCGTGGCACTGTCGCCGAGCCGCGGCCGCATCGCCTCCAGCGCTGCCGCATTGCCGGCGCGCGCCACCACCAGCGCCTCGTCGAGCACGACCTCGCGCGCGAAGGCGCGGTCGAGCGGCAGGCGGCCGAGATGGGCGGCCAGCAGCCCGGTGAGTCCAACCACGGCAAACGCCATCGCCAGGAACCCGGCCATGGCGTAGCTCGCCTCGCCCGCGCGGGCGGCCTCCGGTGACGGTTGGGCCTGCATTATCATAACTCCTGCTGTTGCCGGCAGATCGGCCCGGTGCGGGCCGGCGTCAAGCGGCGCGATGGGAAGCAACGTTTCATTCACTGCTGGCTGCCAGTGTGCGCGCGTTCTTGACAAGGCTTTCGCATGGCTTTCGCTGCGCTGCGCAACTGGTTGCTGCGCGGCCCCCCCGACCCACACGGCCGCGACGCACAGGTGCCCGGTGAGCCCGGTGCCGTGATGGAAGGCTTCGCGACGTCCGGCTTGTCGATCGTTAACCCTTCCAGGCCCACATTGCCTGACCGCGCCGCGGTTTGGACGGCTTCGCGGCTGGCCATCGCGGAAGAATTGTGGGGCACAGGCTACCTCACCCCGGGCGGGGCGGCGGAGGTGCTGCGCTTTGCCGCCCCGATCGGTCTTTCCGCGGCCTCCAGCTTGTTGTTGCTGGGCACCGGCGCCGGCGGGCCGGCACAGACCCTGGCCGCCGACCTTGGTGTTTGGGTCACCGGATTCGAGGCCGACGCCGACCTGGCCGAGATCGGTGCACGGCGCATTCAGCGTTCCGGAGCCGCCCTGGCCAAGCGGGCCACGATTGCTCCCTGGAACCCCGGTGCACCCAACTTCCCGGCCCGTGTGGCCCACCATGCCCTGGCGCTGGAGGCGATCGGGGACGCAGAACCGGCTGTCGTGCTCGCTGCTATCGCCGCGGCGCTGCGCCCGCATGGCCATATCGTGGTGGTCGAGACGGTGGCCGCTGTGCCGCTGGACCCCGCCGACCCCGCCATCGCCGCATGGTGCCGGCTGGAGGGCCGCACGTCGGCCGTGCCGGGGCCCGATGCGATCACCAAGGGGTTCTCGCGCCTGGGCTTCGACGTGCGGGTGGTCGAGGACGTGTCGGCCCGCCACATGCGCCTGGCCGTCCTGGGCTGGCGCCATCTGGTGCGGGCAATGGCGCAGACGCGCCCGGACCACGGCCGGGCTGCCGCCGTGGTGGCCCAGGCGGAGTTGTGGACCCGGCGCATTCGGCTGATGCACGAAGGCCGCATCCGGCAGATGCGCTGGCACGCGATTGGCGGCAGCGGCGGCCGTGGCGGGGCCGCGGAAAGCGCGGGCGCTTGACATGCGGTGGCCGCCCCTCTACTCCGCCGCCTCGCATTCCCGCCCAACCCATGCCCCCTTGGGCCGCTGAAAGCTGCTTCCCATGAAGATCCGCAACAGCCTCAAGTCCGCCAAAACGCGGGACAAGAATTGCCGCGTGGTGCGCCGCCATGGCCGCGTCTACGTGATCAACAAGAAGAACCCGCGGATGAAGGCCCGCCAGGGCTAGTCTGGGGGCGCTGCCCAGGGTTACCTGCGGGCACGTAGCCGGGCGGTTCGCCCGGGTTGAACGCGCGCCGGAAGCAACTCCGGGGCGCGTTTGCTGTTTGGGCCGCCGGCTGGTTCCGCCTTGCCCCGGCTGCGCCAGCGGATCACAGTGCCGCCCGTCCTGCCGGAGGCATGTCATGCTCGCCCAGCCCGCGCCAAACCCGCGAACCCTTGCCCGCCGTGACGCCATCGTCGCCGGGTTGCGTGAGTTGCTGCGCGAGGACGGCGTGATTGGCGATTCGCTGCGCCTCAAGCCCTACGAGACCGACGGGCTGGCTGCCTATCGCCAGGTGCCTTTGGCCGTGGTGCTGCCGGAAACCACCGAGCAGGTGGCCGCCATCATGGCGTTCTGCCATGCCGAGGGGGTGCGCGTGGTGCCGCGCGGCGCCGGCACCTCGCTGTCGGGCGGGGCATTGCCGATGGAAGATTCCGTGGTGCTGGGGCTCATGCGCCTGAACCGCATCCTGGACATCGACTATGCCGACCGCTGTGCGGTGGTGCAGGCCGGCGTGACCAATATCGGCATCACCCAGGCAGTGGCGGGGCAGGGGTTCTTTTATGCGCCGGACCCGTCGAGCCAGCTTGCCTGCATGATCGGCGGCAACGTGAACATGAACTCGGGCGGTGCCCACTGCCTGCGCTATGGGGTGACCGCGAACAACCTGCTGGGCCTGAAGATCGTGACGGTGGACGGCGAGATTTTGTCCATTGGCGGCGCGCACCTTGATGCGGCGGGGTACGACTGGCTGGGTTTGCTGACCGGCAGCGAGGGCCAGCTGGCCATCGTCACCGAGGTGACCGTGCGCATCCTGCGCAGCCCCGAGGGGGCGCGGGCCATGCTGGCCGCATTCCGCAGCAACGAGGTTGCCGGCGCCTGTGTGGATTCAATTATCGCCTCGGGCATCATCCCGGTGGCGCTGGAATTCATGGACCGGCCGGCCATTCACGCCTGCGAGGCGTATGCCAATGCCGGCTACCCGCTGGACGCCGAGGCGATGCTCATCATCGAGGTGGAGGGCAGCGTGGCCGAGCAGGATTTCCTGTTGGATCAGCTCAAGGCCATTTGCGCCCGCCACGACCCGATCAGCCTGAAGGTGTCGCAGTCGGCGGAAGAATCGCTCGCCATCTGGAAGGGCCGCAAGGGGGCGTTCGGCGCGGTCGGGCGCATCAGCCCCGACTACATGTGCATGGACGGCACCATCCCGACCTCGCAATTGCCGCATGTGCTGCGCCGTATCGGCGAGATGAGTGCCGCCTACGGGTTGCAGGTCGCCAACATCTTCCACGCCGGCGACGGCAACCTGCACCCGCTGATAATGTTCGATGCCAACGATCCCGCCAGCTTCGCCAAGGCGGAGAAGTTCGGCGCCGATATCCTGATCCTGTGCGTCGAGGTCGGCGGTTGCCTCACCGGCGAGCACGGGGTGGGGGTGGAGAAGCGCGACCTGATGCATGTGCAGTTCAGCGAGATCGAGCTTGACCAGCAGCGCCGGGTGAAATCGGCGTTCGACCCGGGCTGGCTGCTGAATGCCAACAAGGTGTTTCCGCTGAAGGGCCTTTCGGCGGCATGAGCGAGGTGCTGGCGCCGCCCGGTCTTGCGCCATCGGACGAGGCCGGCATCGCGGCCGCCATCACAGCCGCCTACGACGCCGGCGAGCCGCTGGCCATCGCCGGGCGGGGCAGCAAATCCGGCCTGCTGCGCCCGGTGCAGGCGGCGCGCAGCCTGTCGGCGGCAAACCTGTCTGGCATCACGTTGTATTCGCCGTCGGAGCTGATCATTTCGGCACGCGCCGGCACCACGCTGGCGGAGTTGGAGGCGGCGGTTGCCGCAAAGGGCCAGCACATCATCGCGGAGCCGCCGGATTTCACGGCATTGTTTGATCGGGTCCAACCGCAGACGATCGGGGGCGTTGTGGCTGCCAACCTGTCGGGTCCGCGTCGCGTTGCCTGGGGCGCCATGCGCGACCATGTCATGGGCATCCGGGCGGTGAACGGCACGGGGGAGGTGATACGCTCGGGTGGCCGGGTGCTGAAGAACGTCACCGGGATGGATTTGTGCAAGCTGTTCACCGGCAGCCACGGCACGCTGGGGGTGCTGACCGAGGTCACGCTGAAGGTCTCGCCGGCCGCCGAGCAGCGCGCCACCTTGGTGCTACGCGGGCTGGCGCCGGATCGCGCGGTGGCTGCCCTGTCGGCCGCACTCGGCTCGCCCTTTGCGGTGTCTGGGGCCGCCTATCTGCCGGCTGCGCAGGCCGGGTTCATCCCCGGCATCGGCCCAGGGCCGGCAGCCGTGGTGCGCATCGAGGATTTCGCGCCGTCGGTTGCCTATCGCACTGGCCGGCTGCGCGCCGATTTGGCGGAGTACGGCAGTGCCGAGGTGCTGGACGACGCCGCCAGCCGGATCATTTGGGCCGCCATCCGCGACGCGGCGCCGCTGGCCGGCATGGCGGGCGCGATCTGGCGGGTGTCGGTTCGGCCCTCGCGCGGCCCCGGCGTGGCCGCGGCGGTGGCGAATGCGTTCGGTGCCGCCTGGCTCCTCGATTGGGGCGGTGGGCCGGTTTGGGTTGCCGGCCCAGCCACCGCGGCGGCGCACGATGCCGTGGTGCTGGCAGCCGGTGCCGGCGGTGGCACTTTCACCCTGTTCCGCGCGCCGGAAACCCTGCGCGCCGCCGTGGCTGTCGTGCCGGCCGAGCCCGCGCCGCTCGCCCGCATCACGCGCCAGGTGAAGGCCGCGTTCGACCCCAGGGGAATTCTCAACCCCGGCCGCATCTACGCCGGATTATAGTCGGAACATGCAAACCAATTTCACCGCCGAGCAACTGCGTGACCCCGATACCGCTGCTTCGAACAAGGTGCTGCGGACCTGCGTGCATTGCGGCTTCTGCAACGCCACCTGCCCGACATTTGTGCTGTTGGGCGACGAGCTGGATAGCCCGCGCGGCCGCATCTACCTGATCAAGGACATGCTGGAATCGGGCCGGCCCGCCACCGAGGAGGTGGTGCGCCACGTCGATCGCTGCCTGTCGTGCCTGTCGTGCATGACCACCTGCCCGAGCGGCGTGAACTACATGCACCTGGTCGACCACGCCCGGCACTATATCGAGGATACCTACCGGCGACCTTGGCACGAACGCTGGCTGCGCAGTGCGCTTGCCCACATCCTGCCGTATCCCAACCGCATGCGCGCGGCGCTAATGGCGGCCAGCCTGGCCCGCCCCTTTGCCGCGCTGATCCCTGGCGACGGCATGTTCTCCAAACGCCTGCGCGCCATGCTGAAACTCGCGCCGACGACGATCCCCGCCCGCAGCCATCGCGACGGCAGCCGCGTTCACGCCGCCGAAGGGCCGCGAAAGGGCCGCGTGGCGCTGCTGGCGGGCTGCGCGCAGCAGGTGCTGGACCCTGCCATCAACGACGCCACGATCCGGCTGTTGACCCGCCTGGGCATCGAGGTTGTGGTCGCCCGGGGTGCCGGATGTTGCGGCGCGCTGACCCACCACATGGGGCACCACGAAGCCGCCATGGCCAGTGCCACCGCCAACATCGAGGCCTGGACCCGCGAACTGGACGGACAGGGGCTGGATGCCATCGTCATCAACACCTCGGGCTGCGGCACCACCGTGCAGGATTACGGTTTTCTCCACCGCACCA
>Ga0105044_10010718_pt1 | contig 12514 bp, 13 predicted proteins | sample MAT01_FD_78092 | JGI IMG/M metagenome (GOLD analysis project Ga0105044, IMG submission 78092) | Freshwater microbial communities from Lake Fryxell liftoff mats and glacier meltwater in Antarctica - MAT-01 | ecosystem: Environmental > Aquatic > Freshwater > Ice > Liftoff microbial mat | place...
ATGTCGGCCAGTGTCTTCGAAGCCGATCAACACAGAAGCCTGGCTGCCGGCAGTAATATGTTTCTACCCAAGCCAATCGACACCCATCAACTGCTCACCATTTTGCAACAAGCGCTGGCGCTCTCATGGCAGTATGCAGCAGTGGCGACCCAGCCCGTAACCATTAGTTCACCCACAAGTTTCACCCTGCCACCAGCCGATGAAGTAGATCGTCTCTTGACCCTAGCACAAATGGGCGATGTGCGTTCGCTGACACGCCAAGCCGAATTGCTAGTGAGAACCGATGCGCACTATACGGCTTTCGCACAAGAAATCTTGCAGATGGCAAGGGCCTATCAGGTGCAGAAACTCACCCAATGGCTAATCAATCAGCGAGCAAAAATTGATACTGCCGGCGCGCCTAAATAGCCACAGTCGCCCTACACTTCAGTAAATAGGCGAGAAGCAGATCCTCTTTTATCGTAAGACCCGTGACATTGCCGCGCAGTGCGCTGTGTGCCTGCCTGTCCAGCGTACACGCAGCCTCGACTAAAATCTCGACCGCCTTACGCCAGTAGACTACATACATACCCGGCTTACCCGACCCCAGGATTATTGCAGCGATTGCACAGACCAGTTGATTGTCATTTCATCTTGAATTCAACTTGATTGAATACACTGTACATTCTTGAAGGGCGGTTTAGATGGCTCTTCAATTCATCTTGGGGTTGGCATTGAAGGCGTTGTGATTCTCGATTACGCAAAAATATTCAAACCGAGTAGAGCGCGTCACATGCACTTACCCATTCACTAGCTATCAGAGCAAAAGAGGAAAAACATGAAACAGTCAGCAGGCGCGATTGCTGTACAAGAGAGGTTCGGCCTACCACTTGGCGGGCAAATGTTGAATAAGGTTCCCCAAGTCACGATCTTTTTCTGGCTTATCAAAATCCTGGCCACCACCGTAGGCGAGACGGCGGCCGACTTCCTCAACGTAAACCTAAATTTGGGGTTGACCAACACGACCATTGTCATGACCGTGTTCTTGATCATCACGCTCTTTTTTCAGTTCAAGGCATCAAAGTATATCCCTGGTATCTACTGGCTTGCCGTCGTGCTGATCAGCGTAGTTGGCACGCTGGTCACCGACAACCTTGTGGACAATTTTGAGGTCAGTTTGGAAACTACGACGGTCATATTCGCCGTGGCATTAGCGGTGGTCTTTGTGATCTGGTATGCGCGTGAGAAGACGCTCTCCATTCACACGATCACCACAAGTAGACGCGAAGCCTTCTACTGGCTCGCTATCTTATTCACCTTCGCCTTAGGCACGGCAGCTGGCGATCTGATTGCAGAGGGGCTCAATCTGGGATATTGGGTATCTGCGCTCCTTTTCGCTGGTCTGATTGGGGTGGTAGCCCTCGCACATTACGGCCTTCGATTGAATGCTGTATTGGCCTTCTGGGTTGCTTATATTCTAACACGTCCACTGGGTGCTGCGCTTGGCGACTATCTGTCTCAGGCAAGCGACGACGGCGGATTGGGGCTGGGTACAGTGATTACCAGTGCCATCTTTCTGGGAACCATCTTGATCTTGGTCATCTATTTGGCTGTGACGAAAAGCGACGAACGCCAACTGGCCACGAGAACCGCGGCATAGCACGTCTGCGTTGTGGGTCTACCACTCTTCCAAACAGTCGCTAGACCCACAACACAGACAACAATGAACGCTTTCCCCATCAAGCTTGTTGCGGGCTTCTGCGCCTGCTACCTTTCACAAGCTATTCGTTTACCCAAAAGTAGTCTTTTGAACACAACGCTATAAAATAAAAGTGACCGTTTCGTTAAATTGACATGTAACGGCCGTTACATTATATTGGTTTAATGGTTACACAGCAATGGTTACTTCTCACTTATAAAGTGCCGCTCGAACCATCAAAACGCCGCGTTGCGCTGTGGCGGCGGCTGAAGAGCATGGGTGGTATTTATCTACAAAGTGGGGTCTGTCTTTTGCCAAAGACCGATGATCATGTGCGCCGTCTCAAGATGTTGGAGAATGATGTGACTGAGATGGGGGGCGAGTCGCTTATCTTGGAGACAGTTGCCCTCAATCAAACGCAAGAAGGTAAGGTAGTGGCGCGCTTTAAAGCAGATCGGGACGCGCAATATGAGGAGTTTCTCGATAAGTGTACTGATTTCGAAAAGGAGATCGCAAAGGAGATCGCCATTAGCCACTACACCTATGCAGAACTAGAAGAAAACGACGTAGATTTGAAGAAGCTGCAAGGTTGGCTAGAAAAAATTCAGAAGCTCGATTTCTATGGTGCGCCATTAGCATTAGAAGCGACGACCAGGCTGCAAGCATGCGAAGCGTTATTGGAAGCTTATGCCCAACGTGTTTTTGATGCCCATGACGAAAATCGTTGAACGCTAAGGAAGGCGAAACAACAATTGCTTATGATCATTCACGAATCAATACCTTTTCACGCGGTGGTTAAAACAGCACAAAGCCGCGCGGAAAATATGCAATGAGCATTGCACTGGCCCAACTACGCATGTTAACAACCGACGAACGGCTGCTTTTTACCACGCGCACAGTGCGTTTATTTGCCTATGGTTTTCTTTCCATCGTATTGGTTCTCTATCTGGCACAGGTCGGGCTGAGTGAACCACAGATCGGCTTGCTCTTAACCCTAACACTACTTGGGGACACCCTACTCTCGCTGTGGATTACCATCAGTGCCGACCAGATTGGGCGGCGGCGGATGCTGATGTTGAGTGCAGGGTTGATGCTACTCGCCGGACTGATCTTTGCGTTTACAGGTAATTTCGTGTTGCTGCTGATCGCGGCCACCATCGGTGTGATTAGCCCCAGCGGCGGCGAAGTAGGACCATTTCTGGCAATTGAACAAGCGGCGCTAGCCCAAACCGTGGCCAGCCAACAGCGCACGAGTGTCTTCGCCTGGTATAATCTAGCCGGCTCTTTTGCTACGGCGCTTGGTGCATTACTAGGTGGTAGCCTACTGCAAGGGCTGGAAATAGTCCATGTGCCCACGCTCACCAGTTACCGCACGGTCATTATTGGCTACGCGATCTTGGGTGCGGTGTTAGGCTTTATGTTTTTGCGCTTATCCGCGGCCACCGAAGCGGTAGCCGCGCCAGCCAGCGCAACTCGGACCAAGGGCTTGTTTGGCCTGCATCGTTCGCATAATGTCGTGCTAAAGCTCTCTGCGCTCTTTGCTCTAGATGCTTTTGGCGGTGGCTTCGTTTTGCAGAGCATTATTGCCTATTGGTTCCATGTACGCTATGGCGTAGAACCGGCTTTGCTGGGTGGTATCTTTTTTGGGGCCAATATTCTGGCCGGGATTTCCGCGCTCTCGGCCGCGGCAGTGGCAAAACGGATTGGCCTCATCAATACGATGGTCTTTACACACATTCCCTCCAACATCCTATTAATTCTTGTCCCACTGATGCCAAACCTATCGCTGGCGATTACGCTGCTGCTGTTGCGTTTCAGCATCTCACAAATGGATGTACCCACGCGTCAATCCTATACGATGGCGGTTGTTGATCCCGATGAGCGGTCGGCGGCCGCTGGCGTCACAGGCATTGCCCGCACGACCGGCGCAGCGATTGCACCACTGCTAACGGGACTACTCATCCGCAACCCGGCCTTCTTGAGCGCGCCCTTCTTCATTGCTGGCACGGTAAAGATCATCTACGACCTGGCCCTCTATCACATGTTTCAGCGTGTAAAACCGCCGGAAGAGCAAGCCACGATCACAAGCCCGTCCGTTGCGGCAAGCGACCCTACGACAATTAGTCAGAAAAGCATAAAGTAGATGCGCATTCTTGTGGTTGAAGACGAAGCACGTATGGCAAAACTCATCCGGCAAGGATTAGAGGAAGAAGGCTATGCCGTGGATGTCGTCGACAACGGCCTTGATGTTTTGGATTGGGTCCAGAGTACCGACTATGACACGATCCTACTCGATCTCATGCTCCCCGGCATGAATGGGCAGTTGGTCTGCCAGCAATTGCGCGCCCAAGGGCATACGATGCCCATTATGCTGTTGACCGCGCGCGATACCCTGGCCGACAAAGTGAACGGTTTGGATAGTGGTGCCGATGATTATCTGATCAAGCCGTTTGCCATTGAAGAATTATTAGCGCGCCTACGTGCACTGGGGCGGCGGCAAGGGCCGAGCAAAGCTGTCACACTGCAACTAGGGGATCTTACCCTGGATACAGTCAACAAACAGGCGCGGCGTGGCGACAAAATTGTCGATCTGGCGGCAAAAGAATATGCAGTACTAGAAACGTTGATGCGCCACCCAAATCAACTTCTCACACGCGAGCAGATTATCGAAAGCGTCTGGAATATCGATTTCGACGCTGAGTCGAAGTTGATAGAAGTCTATATTTACGGCTTACGTAAAAAAATTGACAACGGCTTTGCACATAAGCTAATTCAAACAGTGCGTGGTCTAGGCTACCGCATCAGCGACGCGGGTCAGTCCGACAAGCCATGAGGCGCGCCACGAATTTGCGCACGCAACTCATACTGTGGGTAGTCATGCTAGAAGCATTGCTACTACTGATCTTTTCTGGTGCCCTCGTGTTAGTCCTACAAAATCTCCAAAAACGTCAAACGAATGAAACACTACGCACAAGTGCTGCGCAGTTAAATGCAGCCATAGAAGTGCAGGCCGGCCAATACCGGATCGAACAGGGCGATGCTGATGCTTTGCAGATACGGGGTATTCTGGCTTGGGTGCTCAGGCCCGACGATAGTCTGGCGCAGACGCTTGGCAGCGCGAGCATGGTCGCACAACCAAACAGCCTGCCTGATTTTGATCACTTCCTTAACACAACCCTGGCAAATGGCGACTTGGTGCGCCTGCTCAAGATACCGCTACAGGCCAACGGTCAGCGCCTAGGCACGGTAATCGTGGCGTTATCACTGCGCGATAGTGAACGCTTACAACAACAGACTTTATTGAGCCTCAGCATCGCGATTCCGCTTGTGTTACTTCTTTCGGCGGCAGGTGGGCTCTTCTTAGCGGGGCGTGCCTTAGCACCAGTCAGCGCGATTACCACAACAGTCCAGCGCATCAGTGCCGCTGATCTCAGTCAACGCATTGCGCTAACGCTGCCCAATGATGAGATCGGACGCTTGGCACGCACCTTCAATACAATGTTGGAGCGGCTTGATCATGCTTTTCAACGTGAACGACAGTTGACGGCCGACGTGTCCCATGAATTACGTACACCGCTAGCCCTGCTCAAGACCCAACTGAGCCTAGCCCGCGTACGCCCACGCGATGCCAAAACGCTCTTAACCATGATGCGTGACATGGAAGCCGATGTGGATCGCATGACGGACTTGGTCGAGCAATTATTAACCCTTACCCGCATTGAGCAAACAGATAGATTAGATGTAGCCGTAGTCGATTTGACAGCCCTATTCGAATCATTAGTCGAGCAGTTCATGAGCACGGCACAGGAATGTGGCATAACACTGCAACTAGACTTGCCCTTCCGCTCTAGCTTGGAAATTGCCGGTCATCGGGAACGCTTACGCCAAGTTTTCAGTAATCTGCTTGAAAATGCAATCAAATATACAGCAGCGGGTGGCCAAGTGCGGGTGGTATGCCTTCATACAGAGCGACACGTGATCGTCCAAATTAGTGACACGGGCATTGGCATTGCCCCTGAACATCTGCCCCATCTTTTCGAGCGCTTCTATCGGGCAGATAACGCGCGCACGCGCACGGCAAATGATTTTGGGGACGGTTTCGGGGGCGGTTTTGGGCTTGGCTTAGCGATCACGGCCGCCATTGTGCAGGCACACGACGGACAAATCAAGGTGCAAAGCACGATCGGCCAAGGAACGACATTTATTGTTACCTTACCGATACGCCTTACCAGCGCATGAATGAAGCATAGATGTCTATATAAATGACAAGATTAAAATGACAAGATTAAATGTCAAGCTGCTGCCGTATTATTGATCCAGCCCGCCAGCACGGTGGGGCATGGAAAAGAACCGTAGAGCGCCAATGCCTGTAATGAAAATCCAGACGAACAATCGCCCCCAAGGCAGATCAACGGTGAAGCGAGTCATGATCACCCCAATCGCCATCCCTATGAGAAGAATATCTATACCCCCTGATCGCAGTCGGGCATTGAGTTGGGTCCAGAGTTGTGTGCGTGTCTGCCACAACCCATGCATAATCAAACTCGCCCCCAGTACTAGGGGGATCAGGGCAACGACATCGGACGCGGAAACACCATGGCCCTGGCTGATATGGAGCAATGAAGGCCCTTCTACTTGGTTGGGGACTGAGGCAAGCGCCAACCCAAGTGATAAGAAAATCGCCCCAAGTAACAACTGTCGCGACAATTGCACCGCTCGATTTTGAGCGGCCAGTAAATGATTCATCTGCATCTAAACTCTCCCATTAAAACGCTTCTTATCACAAGAACGCTGAATATAAAATTTCTGTCTTATTTACTGATACGCAGTAAAAACAAATCGGTTGCTAGTGATTAACAGGACTTACGCAATTACTCCTGGGAACGCCAGCATCCTGCTGGCTGCCGCCAGGATGGCGGTGCTCCCGGCTGCGTAAGTCCTGTGATTAATATAGAAGCAGGTTAGCTTAGTCAGATGAAATTAAGATGAAACGTAGCAAAATAGAAATGTACCCGGCATAGTTAAATGAGGATCTGGCATAAAATTAATCGCCAAAACAGCAGCAGTCACTCCTGTACACGCCATAGAGCCGACTTTGCAGCGGCAAGGCCAAGCCCCGGAAATCAACATCTGTCTACAAAGTTGTCGACAAAAAGCGACAGACATCCAACCGATCTCGTGCTATGATGAGGTACATGCACCTCATCCATTCTAACACGTACACAGCTACCCAAACGCGTCAGGAAACTACGGGTAGATCGGATAATTATGCTTAACTTATTTCTTCTAGGCTATCCTAAAATCTTGATCAATGAAGAACCTGTGAGCAATTTTGTTACCAACAAAGCGGAAGCCTTGTTCTACTATTTAGCCGTAACAAAACGTACCCATGGGCGCAGTCACTTGGCCAACTTGTTCTGGCCAGACGTATCCGAACAGACGGCGCGCAAAAATCTACGCGACGTTTTGTCGAATCTGCGCCAGCTACTTGGTCAACATTTGATCATTCTGCGTGAAGAAGTTACCTTTAACAGTGCTGAGCCCTATTGGTTGGATGTAGATGCTTATCGTTCGTTGATCAAAGCGCCAACAGCGGGCAGGTCCAGCGCCTTGCAACAGGCGTTAACGCTCTACCAGAATGAATTTTTAACTGGATTTCATGTACGTAACGCGATTCCGTTTGAAGAGTGGCAACTGTTTCAACGGGAAGAGCTGGCCATGGTAGCCGGCCAAGGGATGCACCGCTTAATTGACCTTTATATCCAGGAGGAAGCCTATGAAGCAGGGCTTGCCCTTACCTATCGTCTGCTCGAAGCAGAGCCCTGGGATGAAAAAGCATACCGCAAACAGATGTTGCTCTTTATGCTCAATGGACAACGCGGGGCAGCGCTACGCCAATATGAAGTCTGTCATCGCATCCTGGCGCGCGAATTAGGGGTGCCACCGTTGCCCGAAACAGTTGACCTTTATCAGCAGATTCGAACGGGCAACATTAGCAAAGCGATAGAAATTCAACACATAGGCAAGTACCATACCCCAGAGCGCTTCCAAGCAAACTGATAATCTATTGGCGGCCCATCGCCGCACTCTTCTACTGGCTAACGCAAAGAAGTTGACGCATCCATGACTGTCCTAAAGCCTGTTGTTTTACTGGTGGACGACACACCGTTTAACTTGGACTTCCTGCTCGATAATCTGGAAGAAGCGAATTACCATGTCATTGTTGCCGAAAACGGCCATAGCGCACTAGAACGCATCCAATATGTAAAGCCAGACATTATCCTGCTCGACGCAATGATGCCGGATATGGACGGATTTACCACCTGTCGCCGGCTGAAAGCGGACCCGGCCACAGCCGATATCCCGGTGATCTTTTTAACCAGTCTAACCGACACCACAGACAAAGTGCGCGGTTTTGAAGCGGGCGGGGTCGATTATATTACCAAGCCGCTACAAATCGAAGAAGTATTAGCCCGTATTTCTACCCATTTAACCATTCGCCAATTACAAAGCGAGCTACAAGGCGAAAATGAACGTCTGGAAAAACGGGTGGCCGAGCGTACCATTGCGTTGCGCGAAGAAGTGGAGCAGCGCAAACGCAACGAGGCCGAAAAGAGCAAGTTGCTAGATGTCGTCGGCCAGCAAAGTGAACAGTTGCGCGAAATGACCAACTGGTTGATCATGTCACAGAAAAACCACTATGCCAATACCGTGCTCGTTTTGCGCGAACAAGTAGAGCAGAACCTGAGTATGCTCACCTTCCATTTGCAATCACTACATAGCTTCTATCAAGGAAAACTTATTCAAGAACAAATTTATGCGCACTTGACGAGCGCCTTGGAGCTGGTAGAACAAACAGAAAAACAGCTACAATCGATCGTACACAATTTGCATGACCCAATCGAGACACGCCACATTGCCGAGAGCCCACTGCTCAAGCTTTCGACCCGTGAATCTGAAGTGCTGCGGCTAGTTGTCTCGGGCAAAACCAACATCGAAATGGCCGATCTGTTGGGTCTGACCGAGACCACAATCCGCACCTACCGCAGTCGCATTATGCAAAAGTTGAATCTTACGGATCTGCCTTCCCTCACCAAGTTTGCGATCCAACATGGCCTAACCACCCTCCAATAAGTAGCTACAAAATCTCCGCGCAAAATCCGCAAAATCGGCCTCCAAATTTATCATTCCGCCGCCGCGTATCCATAACCAGCATTCAAACAAAATAACGTATAGAGGATTTGTCGCCCTTCATGATATGATAAGCTGGTTGGCAAACCCGTGTTGAAATTGCTTGCTGCTATGGCATGCGCTGGACACGGCATGGCACAGAAATAGGCGGGCCTATAGGTGCTTGATTATTTTGTTCGCCCGCTACTCCTATTGCAAAGGAAGCGTATCCTATGAATACGGTAGTTAAATCACCCACACAAACTGTCCTGATTGGCCCTGATCAACCGTTCGCGATCATTGGCGAACGTATCAATCCCACAGGGCGCAAAAAGTTAGAAGCCGAGATGTTGGCTGGCGATTTTAGTCGCGTTTTGCGCGATGCCCAAGCCCAGATCAAGGCCGGCGCGCATATTCTGGATATCAATGTGGGCGTCACCAGTATTGAGCCACACAAAACCGAGCCAGACCTCATGGTCAAAGTGATTGAGCTGGTGCAATCTGTAACGGACATTCCCCTGTGCATCGACAGCAGTGTGGTCCCCGCGCTGATTGCAGGCATTGGCGTCGCCAAAGGCCGGCCCATTATCAATAGCGTCACGGGCGAGGAGGATCGGCTAGAGACCATCTTACCCGTAGTCGCCGAATATACGGTTTATGCCGCCGATATGCTCATGGGCCACGACCCCAAAATGAATTACCTCATGGCGATGCGCAAACTTGCCGCCCAGCAGAACACGGCTGCGCATGGCACAAGCCCAGTTGCTCCCCCCAGCGCTAGTGATGATCGCCGTGCGGCACGCGATGCACGCCGCAGCGCCCGCCAACGCTAGCCACAAGGAGATTCCACATGACCAATGCCATTGCTCACATCGTCACCGTGATCGAACGCAGCACCTATGAAATCATCGAAAAATTAGAGCAGCTCACCGATGAACAACTCAATCGCCCGCTGCCCGTGCCCGACGCCAACTCTCTCTTTGCGATTGCCACGCATACGGTTGGCATGGGTGAATTTTGGGTACTCAGTCTCATTGGTGGGCGTACAGTGGCGCGCAATCGACCGGCTGAATTTCAGGCAGCCGGCCAAGGCACAGCGCTGATCGCACGCTTCCAGCAGTGGTTGCAGGATATCCATGCGGTGTTAGATCCGCTACCAGACGCAGCCCTGCACCAGCAAGTCCAGCCGCCGCGCGAATACAGCATCACCGGCGGTCTAGACGAAGGACCGCTGACCGTATTCGATTGCCTGTTGCATGTGGTAGAACACACCGCTACCCATCTAGGCCATATCCAGTTGACGGTAGATTTTTTGCAGGCAGGCGCGCTCGATATTGATCCGGCAAGCAAATAGCAATACACCTATAAACTTATCAAGCGGAGCGGCAGTATGAAAACCGATTATGACTATATTGTTCTTGGCTGTGGTGGCATTGGCAGCGCCGCGCTCTATTGGCTCGCACGGCGTGCGGGTACCGCGGTGTTGGGTATCGAACAATTTAAACTTTTTCATGTCAATGGCAGTTCGCAGGACTATTCGCGCATTATCCGCCACTACTACCACAAAGACAATTATGCCCGTCTGACGCCGCACACCTATGCTGCCTGGGAAACGGTGAAGCAAGAATCGGGCGTACAAATTGTGACCAAAACCGGCGGCGTGGTGATCGCCTATGAAGGCAGTCCCCAGCAAGCCACGGTGGAACGCTACGCTGAATCGCTACATACAATTGATGTAGGCTATGAATGGCTGGACAACGACGATCTAGCCTATCGCTTTCCCAATTTCGCCCCGAGCGCGCGGTCAAGGTTTGTTACCAGAAAGATGCGGGCATCGCCGACCCGTCGCGCGGCAACGCGGCCCATATTGCGTTGGCGCGCGGCTATGGCGCAACGATCCTGGACGAGTGTCCGGTGATCAATGTCCAGGCCACCGGGGATGGCGTCGTCGTGCAAACAGCCCAGGGCACCTTCTCCTGCCGCAGACTCATTGTGGCGGCGGGCGGCTGGACCAACCAAGCGTCAAGCGGCGTCGGCTTTCAGATCCCGGTGCGGGTGAGCCAGGAACAGGTGACCTATTTTGCAACGCCCCATTTGAAAGAATTTGCGATTGGCAATTTCCCGGTCTTTCAGTGGAAAACTAATTTTAGCTATTACGGTTTTCCTGTCTATGGCGAGGTGGCGACCAAGGCCGCCATCGACGACACTGGTGAAGAAGTCACCGCCACCACGCGCACATTTGAGCCAAACCGTGCCCGTGAAAATCAACTGGAGAATTGGCTGGCCGAGCACATTCCCCACTTTAGCGGTCCCAAACTTTATACCAAGACTTGCCTTTACACCATGCCGCCCGACCGCGATTTTGTGCTCGATAGTTTGCCCGAACAGCCCAACATTTTTGTGGCAATTGGGGCAGGTCACGCCTATAAATTCGCCAGCTTGCTCGGCCAGGTACTCAGCGAATTGGCGATTGACGGCCAAACCGTCCATGACATCAGCGCCTTTAGCACACGGCGACCGGCCATTGTAAATCCACAGGCAGCAGGCTTATATCAATATCGCTAGCGAGAGAACAGACAAATTGCCAACGTACCCAACAAGTAAGAGTCAGTACCAGTGACGAAGCCCGTGACAGAGCTGATCCCAGATCAGCCAAGCGTGCCCTTGCCATCGATCAGCGCTTTGTTGCGCATGACCTTTGAAAAATGGTACATGGACAACATTCCGCGCCACGCTGCCGCGCTGGCCTATTACACCTTGTTTGCCGTGGCACCCTTACTACTTTTGGCCGTGGCGTTGATGAGCGCGCTCTATGGTCGCGATGTCGCCGAAGCGCAATTGGTGGCGCAGGTACAACAGTATATTCATAGCGCAGAAGCTGCGGCGCTGGTGCAAACAGTGCTGGACAATACATTGCCCGCATCGAGCAGTTGGTGGGTCACAGTAGCTGGTATCATTGCGCTCATCTATGGAGCGAGCAGTGTCTTTGGCGAACTGCAAGTGGTCCTCAACTTGATCTGGGGTGCGCCGCTCAACCCGCGCAATGATATTTGGGGGCTCATTTTTGGTCGGCTACTGGCAGTCTTGATGGTGGGCCTGAGTGGCTTGGCGATCTTTTTCGCATTGATTGTCACCATCTGGTTTACGGCAGCCAATGATTGGGCGAGCAATTTTTTGCATACCAACGGCAATAGCGAACAGTGGACCTACTTTTTCGTCTTCTTTCTATTGACAACGTTGGTCTTTGCCCTGATCTACAAGTTTGTGCCCAATGTTTCGATTGCCTGGCACGATGTTATGATTGGCGCAGTGGCAACGGCCTTTCTCATTTCGATTGCGCGTCTGCTGATCAGTTGGTATTTGACACATAATCGCATTGGCTCGGTCTATGGCGCGGCGGGTTCACTGGTGGTGCTGTTGCTGTGGGTCTACTATTCGGCGCAGATCTTTTTTCTGGGGGCCGAGTTTACCCATGTCTATGGGCGCACCTATGGTTCGCGCTGGCGTGGCGAGTCGCCGACGTTGCCACTACAGCCAACACCAGACGAACCAAGCCAACAGCCGGAAGCCAGTACTCACCCATCGGCCCAAGAAATGATCATGGCGGCGATCCTGCCGCCGGCTACGCTGCCGTCACCCGCCGAAACAGCCATGCGCACGCTTGAG
>Ga0105044_10010719_pt1 | contig 12513 bp, 11 predicted proteins | sample MAT01_FD_78092 | JGI IMG/M metagenome (GOLD analysis project Ga0105044, IMG submission 78092) | Freshwater microbial communities from Lake Fryxell liftoff mats and glacier meltwater in Antarctica - MAT-01 | ecosystem: Environmental > Aquatic > Freshwater > Ice > Liftoff microbial mat | place...
ATGTGGGGGATTTTGAGTGGGTGGCTGGTGGCGGCTGGCGGCTGGCTGCTGGCTGGTGGTGGCTGGTGGCTGGTGGCTGGGACGGAGGCGGAGGCGAATTTGAACTTCACCACGCGGCCGGGAATGAGGCCGAGCCCTGGCCACTCGCCCATCTCCTCACCCACATCGAACAGCAATTGCATGCCCACGCAGATGCCGAGGAACGGCCGGCCACTATGTGCAAAATCCATCAGCGGCTCCAACAGGTCGCGCTTTTGCAGGCCCTGCATGCAATCGGCAAATGCGCCCACGCCGGGCAGCACCACTTTGTCCGCGCGCTCAATTTCAGCGGGTTGGTCGGTGAGCATGATGTCGGCGCCGATGAAGTCCAGCGCCTTGCACACGTTGCGCAGATTGCCTGCGCCGTAGTCAATCACAGCAATCATTTTTAAGATTTGGAGAGATCAGAAGTCAGACTTCAGATAAACCGTCGGCCGTCTTACGTCTTTAGAGCAGATTGCTGATTGGTGTCCGAAAATGAACCCACCCCCAACCCCTCCCAAAGGGAGGGGAGAGCGAAATCCCCCTCCCTTTGGGAGGGGTTAGGGGTGGGTCATCCATCGTATGCCAACTCGCAATTTGCTCTAATCTTTCGTCTTCGACACGATGAATACGAGTTCGCTCTCAAATTCCAGCCTTTGAACGGGCCACGGCCGGTTGGCCATCAACTCGGCGAAGTGGGCTGAATAGTGCTGCAACATGCCTTTGCGCTTGCCGCCCAGGCTCTGGATCGGGAACGAGACAACGATGTGTTTCGCCCCGAGTATATCCAGCAGAGATGAGCCGATCCGCTTGTCCACCTGTTCGAGGCAGGGAATGGTTTTGAGCACAAAGGCGACATCGATGGGCCGGCGCAACACCTGGGCCGCGGCGCTGGTGGGCTCGGCCAGTGCTGCCACCACATCGCAGGTTTCGGCAGACCCATTCACATGCAGCAGCGCAAGGCATTGGCCGATAAATTCAGTCATGTCGGCGTAGATATCCAGCGCGTGATAGGCCGTGTCCGGCCGCAGCGGCATCCACGGAATGGCCAGCGGATTGAGGCCACAGGCCACATCGAGGATCGAGTGCACCTCGCCAAGTGCTGCAAAAATTGTGGTGTAGAAGGGGTTGAGGATGGGCAGCCGTTCGCGGGTGCTGGCGTGGTGCTGCATGATCCTGCTCAGGATGGGGGCCAATATCTCGCGGCGCGCGGCGGGCTCGGCGGCCGCGGCAGGCACAGCAGCCGCAAGCTCGCTCAGCCAGGCCACGTAGTGCATCGAGTCCTGATACGCGCCGCCGATCTGGTGCAGCTTGTTGCGCGTCTCCTTGATGGCGTCTTTGAGATTGCGGCGCTTGCCCAGTTCGATCTGGCCCAGGTGGCGCAGGGTGGCCTCGCCGATGTGGGCGTATTTTTTGCTGGCGCGAATGGCGGCGACGAGTTCGTCGAGATCCGTGCCAGCGGCCGGAGCGCTTTTGGAGTTGTCAGAGGAATCACACATCGTAATCCCCACGAACAACTGCATCCACTGAGTTCTGCTTCGGAGACCCCCGACCCCTAAAGGGGAGTCGTTGATAGCGTCTACGACTCCCCTTTAGGGGTCGGGGGTCATTTACAAAGCTCCACACAAATATCGGCAGGGGAACAGAGCGCTTTTGCTTTGAAAGAAACATCGCAAAACGTTTAGATCGCTTAATGCATTTGCGGGCACTCATGGCTTTGGCAATTCAGGCGGCAGTGCGCCAGGCCGTTCGCGCTGCACAATTTCCAGCAAGGTGGGCAGCACATTCAAAGCCTCGGCCTTCTCGACCAGTTGGCGCGCTTTGCCGCTGAGGGTTTTGGCCGGCAAATCCTCGAATCGCACGCCCAGCTCCCAGCACACGCTCTCCAGTTCTTCGAGGGTGAACCTGGACGAGAGCGCGCGAAACAGGGTGACGAGCGCGGCATCGGGCACGGCGGCGTTGCTGGACGATTCACTCTCATCAGCACCATTGTTGCTCAAATCAAACAGCGTGCGCTTGCCAATCTCCTGCGCGGCCGTGATCCTGGCCCCGTCGGCACTGCCACCGATGTTGATGTTGACGGAGTTTTTGCCGGATTGGTTTTTCATGATTTCCCTTTGTGCCGCGCGGTTGCAGCCTATCGTCGACGTAGTCGTCGACGATTACCTCTACACCAGTTCCGCCTCAAACATCTGCCGCAGCGTCTCTCGCGGCCGAATCACCCGCCAGTCATCGCCCTCGACCAGTACCTCGGCCGCCCGTGGCCGCGAATTGTACTGGCTGGCCATGCTCATGCCATACGCCCCGGCATCGTGAACCAGCAACAGATCGCCGCGCTGCAACGGCGGCAACATCGCCTCGTGCGCCAGGAAGTCGCCGGACTCGCAGATGGGGCCGACGATCTCGTATGCGGAGGAAGAGACGACGGACGGCGGACGACCGACGACGGCTGATTCTTCTGTCGTCGGTCGTCCGCCGTCCGTCGTCTCCCCAGCCAGCTTCGTCACCCGATGCTTCGCCCCATACAGCGCCGGCCGAATCAGGTCGTTCATGGCGGCATCGACCACGGCATAGTGGGTGCCGCCGTTGCGGGCGCTTCGGCGCTTGGTGTAGAGCACTTGCGTCAGCAACGCACCGGCATCACCCACGATGTAGCGGCCAGGTTCGAGGTGCAGGTGCAGGCCGGCGGCATGGGCAAGCGGCAAAATGCGGTTGGCGATGGCGGGTAGGTCGGCGGGGGTTTGATCGGGTTGATAGGCGATGCCGAAGCCGCCGCCGATGTCGAGGGTGTTGATGGCGGCACCGAGCTCGCGGGCGCGGGTGATGATGTCGAGGGCAATGCGCAACGCGGCCAGATACGGCTCGGCCTCGCTCACCATCGAGCCGATGTGGAAGTGAATGCCCTCGATGCGGACGCCGGAGTAGGCGGCGTGGTTGGCAATGATGTGCAAGACCTCATCGACCTCGATACCAAATTTGCTGTGGGCGACGCCGGTGCTGAGGTAGGTGTGGGTGTGCGGGTCGACGCCGGGGTTGATGCGCAAGGCGACTCGCTGGCATTGGCCGCGCGCCTCGGCCAGGTCGCTCAGCACGCGCAACTCCTGCTCGCTCTCGACGTTGATCCAGCCAATATGCGCGTCCAGCGCGGCGACCAATTCGTCATCGCGCTTGCCCACGCCGGCGAACACGATGTGATCAGGGGATGCGCCGATATGCAGGGCGCGCTGCATCTCGCCGGCGCTAACCACATCGAACCCCGCGCCAAGCGTGTGCAACAGGCGCATGATCTCGAAGTTGCCGTTGGCTTTGACAGCGTAGCAAATCAGTGGCGAGCCTGCGTTGCCGTCAGCGACCTTGCTGCCAGCTCCAAATATGTGTTGGAGTTGTGTGTAGTTGTGCTCGATGCGCGACCCGTTATAGACGTAGCACGGCGTGCCGACCTGCGCGGCAATCTCGTGAGCGGTGCGGGTTGATAGATCCATCATGCGGGTGGAAGCATGGGCGGGACCGGCGGTGGGGTGTTGCTGGCCACTGTGCCATCGATAAGCCCACGCGCAAGCTGGCCGTAGATGTGGGCCAACACTACTGAGATATAGGCGGAAGCGATGATGAACACCGGCACCAACAAACAATTCAGCACAATCGCCAACGGCGGAATGATCGCCGTCACCGCCAGCACCATGCTCAGTGCAAAGCCGATGGTGATGGGCACGACGAAGGCGAGGATGTAGTCCTTGCTGCACTGGCGAATGATGTCGAACACCTCGCCAAAACGAAAGCAGGCGCCAATGCTGCCGGTGCGCGCAAATTGAATGGTGATGGCCGGCGACAAAAAGCCATACGCCAGACCTAGCAAGCTGATGAGACAGGCCAGGCACACAAATGCCGGCCCAAATTGTTCCATGGCCTGGTTCATGGCCTCATCCACATCACGACCCGAGCCCGACCCGCCAGCCAGTGCGATGGCAAAAAATGCGCCGTAGACCACACACGTCAGCAACAGCAACGGCGAGGCATACACCAGCCCCACTACAAATTGCTTCAACCCATCCATGAAGTAGGTGCTGAGATCATTCCAGTCTGGCAGGGGCGTGTCCTGCCCTCGCGCCACATTGCGCAGGTGCGCCACCAGATAGCCCGCACTGGCAAAGTTCAACACCGGCACCAGATTGATGAGCGCGCCGAGGCCTAATTTCTTGGCCCACTCAGGGTCTTTAAAGGGATGTTGGACGGAGCGTGAAAAGTCAATCATGAAATAAAGGCGGGGCCAATTCTGGGTAGAAATCGCCGCTTACAGATTAAAAAAATCAGTGACCTCGCTTTATTGTATTGACAAATGGAGATGTCACTCCGGACGGCCGGGAACAGCCGATGACTCACCGACCAACATCAGCCAGTTAACGTTAAAATTATTCTGTCGACCAAATACTAATCACTAATAACTAACGACTAACAACTCACCCATGACAAAGATTTCTCTCAAGGACAAGATCGTGCTCATCACCGGCGCGAGCAGCGGCATTGGCGAGGCGTGCGCGCGCGCATTCGCGGCCGAGGGTTGCAAACTGATTCTGGCCGCGCGCCGTGTAGATCGGCTACAGGCGTTGGCCAGCGAACTTCAATCGGCGCACAGCACAGTCAGCCATGTGGTGCCGCTGGATGTAACCGACCGACACATGGTCGAGAGTGCGATCAAGGGATTGCCAGCCGAGTGGCAGGAGATTGATCTGCTGATCAACAATGCGGGTCTGGCGGCCGGCTCGGGCAAGTTGCAAGACTACAAGATCGAAGACATGGAGCAAATGGTCGACGTGAACGTGAAGGGTCTGCTCTATGTGACCCAGACCGTGTTGCCGGGCATGGTGCAGCGGCAGCGCGGCCACGTCATCAATCTGGGCTCGGTGGCCGGCTACTACGCCTACGCCAACGGCGCGGTGTATTGCGCCACCAAGGCCGCGGTCAAGTCCATTACAGAGGCGCTCAAGCAGGATTTGCTGGGTACGCCGGTGCGCGTGTCAGCGATCTCACCTGGCTTGGTCGAGACCGAGTTCAGCGTCAAACGATTTGGTGGCGATGCCGAGCGCGCGGCCAAAGTCTATGAGGGCACGGTGCCGATGACCGGCGACGACATTGCCGAGATGATCGTGTTCATGGCCACCCGGCCGGCCCACATCAACATCAACGACATGATTGTGATGTCGGTGTTTCAGAGCACGCCGACCACGGTGTATCGCCAGCCGTTGCTGGGCGTGAATGCGTAAGGGTTACCACGTCACACCGGCGTCGTGCAAATCGCGTTCCAATTGCGCGACGTCGGTGAACAAGATGGCGCGCATGCCGAGGATTCGGGCCACCTCGGCGTTCATCGGCCGGTCGTCCACAAACACGCACTCATCCGGCGCGCAGTGGGTGATCTGTAACACGCGACGATAGAACTCGGGTTGGGGTTTGGTGAGGCTGAAGTAGCACGAGGTGAAGAAGGCGCTGAAGCAACTGCGCAGATCAAAGTGATCGATGCGATATTCGTTCAACTCGCGCGATTCGTTATTCAGCGTGGCCATGAAGTAGCGGCCGCTTTGCCGCAACTCGCGCACCAGCTTCAACGTGTCGGGCATCGGCGTCGAGAGCTGCAAAATTTCCTGGGTCAACGCCTCGATGGAGAACGGCCGTGGCTCATAGAACACCGTCCACTGCAAGTATTCTTCGAGCGACAGTTGCCCGCGCTCCAGCGTGTCCACCACCTGGCGATGGCGCTGATCGAAGGCGTCGTAGTCGAAGCCGAACTGGTCGGCCACGATGTGGCGCTGCTCGTGGTCCCAGCCGTTGCTCAGGCACACGCCGCCGAGGTCGAAAAAGACTGTGGTGATGGAAGTCATAGTTGAAAGACTCGCGCGTTTGGAGTGTGTAGCTGACCCCGCCCTTCGACTCCGCTCAGGGCTCGGGTACGTTCGAGCCCTGAGCGAAGTCGAAGGGCGGGGCTAATGCGAACCTATGCCGGCTGCGCCTCAAGCTGACGAACTTCGTCCAGCGTCTTCTCGTAGACCTCGAAGTGCTCGCCTTCGTTCTCGTCGGGATCGACAAACTTCATCCACATGGCCTCATTGGGATTGTCACCGGACAAAATGCGCCGGCTGGCCTTGACCACGCCGCTGGGGTCGTGCCACTTCACCTCGCCCATTTGCAGCAGGATGTACTGGCCGTTGTATTTGTCGAACTCGCGGCGATGGTCGCGGAAATACAAGCCCTGCTCGGCGGTGGTGCGCCGCCAACTGACCACGGTGTTGCGCGAGTCGGTGATCTTGGCGAAGAAGTCGGCCACCGGCGCGGTCACCTCGCTCTCGAAGTCGATCTTGCTGATGTCGATCTCGCCGTAACCGCCCTCGGCCGCCACGCGCAAGGAGTTGCGATCGCGATGGAACGGCTCGACCAGCCAGTCGCTGAGTGGGTCGTGATTCATGAAGGTCGCGCCCACGGCATCGGTGGCCACGCAGTTGTCGCCGGCCAGCAGGCAGTTGCCAAAACGTGGGCTCTCACCCTTGCCCCATTCCTCGCCGGCCTGGCACACCATGCCGTCGATGATGACCATGGCTGGGTCGTAGAGCCGGGCCAGATCGGCCAGCATGTAGGGCATGCGCACCAGGTGGTGGTAATACGTGCGCGGCCGGCCCAGTGGCTCGAACGGCATCAACCCAAACAAATTCTTGGTGGTCAGCGTAATGCCCATGAAGGCGTGGCTCTTGAGCTTTTGCACCGAGATGACGGCGTCGGCCTCGAACATGGCGCGCGGCATGGGATATTTGTCGAACATGAAGCCGCCGACTCTGCCGTTGGCCAACGGCGGCACTTCGGCCCATACCACGTCGTTGGTGCCGTCGACATACTCCACCTCAAACTCGCGCAGCACATGCCGGATCTGGGTGGTGTCCTCGTTGGTGGGGCCGTAGTGGCGGTAGAAGGAGCAATCGACCACGCGCACTTTGGCGGTGGTGTTCTCGCGCAGCAGCCGCAGCGTGGCGCGCACCACCGAGTCGTCCACCAATTGTTGCCGGTGGCCTTCATATAAAACAAGGTTCTTGAGTTCTTTGTCTTGATTAAATTTAATGGCGATGGTTTTGGCTTTGCGCAGCTTGTCCCAGGCCTTGCTGAGCGGGTCGGTGACCCGCTTGAGCGCCTGATAGACCTCTTCGTCGGAGGCGCGCCAATCGCAGTGCACGGCGCGAACGGTATAGTCTTGTTGTGCAGTGGGCATGATCATCATTATTCCAGTATTTAGGGGGAGTGGCTGAAATTAGTATATTGCCATTGTTATTGGATTAGGCAGGACTCATGTCCTCGTGTCCTCGTGTTATCATGTAGACATGAAGACAATAACCCTCTCAGATGCAGCCTATGAGCGTCTTCTTGAGTGGAAGCATCACCCCAAAGAAACGTTCTCACAAGTAGTTCTCAGTGTTGTGCCTAAGCGTGGCACGGCAGCAGACTTGTTGAACATCATGGGACAAATGCCACCACTCAGTAATGCGGCTCACCAAAAGATGATTGAAGCATACGATGATCATCGTAACCCCACAAATTACGAAGGAATTGAAGATACATGGAAGCAATCGCCGACACATCTCTCCTCATAGATCTTTGGCGCGAGGCTCGTCGCGAAGGCGCAGCAGCCAGATTTTTGACAGCGCATTCAGATTGGCAAATTGGGTTGCCGTGGGTGACCAAAGCTGAGTTTTTAGCCGGTGCCGTCTGGGCTGGGCACGATCCGAAGTCGTTTGCTCCACTGATCGATCGTTATCCGATTATTCACTCTTCTGACGAAATCGTATCTCGCTATGCCAGCTTGTTTGCTGCACTGAAAAAGCGTAATGCACTGCCCGGCTTAAACGATGTTTGGCTGGCAGCCACGGCTTTGGCGCTAGGCTGCGGCATCATTTCTCGCAACGCCAAACACTTTGGGACTGTTGAGGGGCTTACTATTTGGGACTATACGCAATGATTTACGATTTGCCGTCTGCTCGCTGAACTTATAGAAGTGAATCGAGTTACTTTACTCGTTTGCTCGCGCTAAATCTCGCACGCGCAGCTTTGCGCCGCACGATTCGCGCACCACCAGGTGGGTGGATAGCTCGATGTGCTTGACGGCCCCAGTCTGCCCGGCCCCATTCTGGCCCTCCATGCGATCAATCAGCAAGTGGCCGGCACGCACCCCCATTTCCACGCGCGGCTGGGCCACGGTGGTCAGCGGCGGCGTGGCCAGTGAGGCGTACGTCAGATCATCGAAGCCGACCAGTGCCACATCTTCCGGCACGCGCAACCCCTGCGCCCGCGCCACTTTCAGCAACTCCAGCGTGCTGTCGTCGTTGATGGCAAAGATGGCGGTGGGGCGATTATCCTGAGCCAGCAAGCCATAGTTCGGCCCTGGCAAAATCAACTCGTCTTCATACACCAGGCCATAGTCTTGCAGCGCCTGCCGGTAGCCACGCCACCGATCATGCACCGAGCTGGTGGCCAGGCCGCCGACGCGCAGGTGGGCCAGGCCGATGCGTTTGTGGCCCAGGATGCACAGGTGCTCGGTGGCGCGATAGCCGCCGTTGTAGTTATCGACGCCGACGTAGTCTGTTTGCACCGTCGGCATATAGCGATCGATCAGCACCAGTGGCGTGCCCTGCGCGTGCAGCCAGGCGATGGCGTGATCCTCCTGCTGATCGCTGAGTGGAAAGATGATGAAGCCGCACACGCCGCCGGCCTGCAACCGCGCCACATCGCGCGCTTGCAACATGCCGTTCTCCTCGCTAAAGGTAAAACTGACCTCATAGCCGCGCGCCTTGGCGGCCTGCTCGACCCCGATCAGCAGCTCCATGTTGAGCTGGTCGCCGACGTGGCTGAGCACCAGGCCGATGCGTTTCTCACGGATGGGGAAGGGGGCAAGGGGAATGGGGGCCGGTTCTAGCTTTATTACACGCGTCTGCACGGCGCACACAAACGTGCCGCGGCCCTGCGTGCGCTCCAGCAAGCCTTCGTTCACCAGCATGTTCATAGCTTGCCGAACCGTGTTGCGGCTCACCTCAAACATCTCAGTCAGCTCAATCTCAGTAGGAAGCTGGCTACCGGGTGGCTGAGTGCCCGACGTGATCTGGCCGCGAAAATGCGCCACCAGCTGAAGATACAGGGCAGGGGCGTGGGTTCCACGGTCAAGCGTAGTCATAGGGCGAAGCGCAAAATGTGGAGTGAGATCGATATAGCCCAATACCCGAACGACATATGAATGTATCCGGTGTTGATGGGGGTATGTTTCATCATAGCCAACCAAAGTTGTCGTGTCAACAAATATGCTCACAAATGCTCACATAGGTACCAACAAAGCACTTCATTTGTTCTTGACAAAGGTTTTTGGTATATGATATTTTGAACACGCTCGCGCTGGAGTGATATGGTGAAAGTGACCTATCTGTCTGCCTAAGTCCGATCAGTCTGGAGCCACGATTGCAAGACCCAATTAGCACAGCCTCGCCGCTAGGCCGCTCTCCCCAGGGTGCCCCAGCCTCTCCCCTCGGCTTAAGCCGTGCCGAAAAGTTTCGTCGTTGGCGTTTTCGACATCGCCAGGCCGTAGAAGGGTGGATGATCCTGACGCCCATCCTGGTCTACTTTTCAATCTTCTTTCTCTTCCCGATCGTTGCCAGTTTGTATCTCAGTTTTACCAAGTGGTCGGGCCTCAGCGGCGCGCCTGTCTGGGTCGGCCTCAGCAACTATCGGCGCTATTTCACAGACCCGTCTTACATTCAGGTGATCCTGAATACGGCACTCTTTGCAGTGTCGATTCTGGTCATCCAAACCACGCTGGCCTTCTTTGTGGCGTTGCTGTTGAATACAAAGATTCGCGGCCGTGGCATCTTTCGGGCGGCCTGGTATGTGCCCACGCTCACCTCGGCCGCCGTCATGGCCCAGGTGGCCGGCGTGTTCATTTCGCCCAGCGGCGGCGTCATCAACTCGGTGCTGCAAAGCTTGAATCTGCCGCCGGTCATCTTCTATGTCCAGGTCGATTGGATGCGCATCATCATCATTTTGTTCTCGGTGTGGCGCGGCGTGGGCGGCCCGGTGATTTTGTATCTGGCGGCGCTGCAGGGCATTCACCAGGAGCTGTATGAAGCGGCTCAAGTAGACGGGGCCAAGGGCCGCGATCTCCTGCGCTATATCACATTGCCGCTGCTGGCCCCCATGACCATCTTCGTGCTGATTACCGGCATCATCGGCACCGCCCAGATTTTCGAGGCCGTCATGTTCATGAGCAAGGGTGGGCCGGGCAACCAGACCAATGTGCTGATGTTGCAGATTTACCAGGACGCCTTCTCCAACCTCAATATCGGCATCGCCAGCACGGGCTCAATTGTGCTGGGACTCCTGTTGTTATTGGCATCCATCTTTAATGTCCGCGTGATGAGCCGCGGCAGTGTTCAAGGCAATTAACCTCATGCAAACAACTGCAACTGCTCCCGGCACGCCTGCCGCCGGCACGCCTGCCCTCAAAACGCCGGTTCCGGTCAAACGCCGCAAAATCACATTCAGCCGCGTGATGCTGTATGCCGTGCTCATCATTACGGCGCTGATCATGGCGTTCCCATTGTTGTTCGGAGCCGCGGCCTCCATCAGCACGCTGGAAGATTATTACAAGACGCCGTGGTTCCCGATTCCGTTTAACCCCACCCTGCAAAACTGGCAGTTAATTCTCGGTGGCCCCACCACCGGCACAGCTTCGCCGGTGCTGGTGTGGGTGCGCAATACCGTGTTGCGCGCCGGTTGGTACATCCTGATTCCGTCCATTGTGGCCGTGTTGGGTGGCTATGCCTTTGCCAAGCTGAAATTCAAGGGCCGCGATATCGCTTTCATCTATTTGCTCTGCTCGCTGGTGCTACCGGGCATTGTGTATCTGGTGCCGACCTATGTGATGATGGCGCGTTGGCCATTGGTTGGCGGCAATGACCTCTTTGGCCAGGGCGGCCGTGGTTTTATCAATCAATGGCCGGCGCTGATCATCACCGGCTGGGTCAACGTCTTCTTCATCTTCATGTTCCGCCAGACCTTTATCACGATTCCGGCAGATTTTGAAGAAGCGGCTCGCGTAGACGGGGCCGGCACGTTGCGCTGTCTCAAAGATGTGTATCTGCCCATGCTCAAGCCCACGTTGGTGGTGCTGGTGATCTTTCAATTTGTCGCCATCTGGAACGACTACATCTGGCCGCTATTTGTCTCGGCCGGCAACAAGGACATCTGGGTCATCGCGCTGGGCTTTCAGTTTCTGGCCGCGGCAGGCAACCAGCTTAAAGGGATGCCTGCCACCTCGCTAGACAACCCATTCCTGTTCGCGCTGGCCACATTCACCCTGCTGCCGTTGCTCATCATGTATGTGGTGCTGCAGCGCTTCTTTGTTGAGGGCGTGCAAGGTTTTGCCATTAAGGGCTGAAGACTCAAGACTCTTGACTCAAGACTTTCTTTTTTTGTTGATTTAGAAAGTCTTGAGTCAAGAGTCTTGAGTCAGCAGTATTCGCCATTCTAAAAGTTCCCCATAGTTGAGGAAAACGTTCAGTAAGTCAGAAGAAGGAGTTAAGAAGAGATGAAATTCGAAAATAAGATTAGCCGACGGCAGTTCGTGCGCCTGACCGGCGTGGCTGCCCTGGGCGGCGCAACCCTGGCCGCCTGCGCTGCACCCGCAGCCCGTCCTGCCGCGCCTGCTGCCGGCGCAACAGCCGCAGCACCCGCTGCCGGTGCTGCCACCACCGAAGCCCCGGCCGCCGCCGCTGCGGGTTCATTGACCGTGTGGGGTTCCGGCCTCGACCTCACCCAGATCGAAAAAGCCCCCACCGCCCAGGGCGCGGCCCTGATCGCCCACCGCGAGGCGTTCCTGGCCAAGCACCCTGGCACAACCATCGTGTGGGAAGACCATGGCTGGGACGAAGCCCTGCGCCAGAACATTGTTACGGCCCTGTTGGGTGGCACCCAGCCCGATGTCATCGTCGGCGAGAACTTCTTTCAGCAATACGCGGCGTTGAACGCGCTGCTGCCGATTGATGATGTGTTGACGCCGGAGGTTCTCGACAACTCCATCGTTGGCACCCACAAGGCCGCCCTCTACAACGGCAAGCACTACGGCTTGTCGTGGATCTCGGGTTGCTTCGGCTTTGAGGCCAACCCAAATGTGTTGGAAGCGGCGGGGGTTGATCCTAAGATTCCGGCCACCTGGACCGAGTTGCTGGCTGCCGCCGAAACCGTGAACAAGGGTGGCAAAGCGGCCGGTTACACCCTGCAAGGCCCATTGGGCTTCTCGGTCGGTGGCATGTTCCGCCTGGCCGTTTATATGCAGCAGAGTGGCACGACGCTGAACCAGGCTGATGACCCGTTCAAGCCCAACTTTGATGATCCCAAGAGCTTCCCGGTGTGGGAGTTCGTGCGCAAGATCAATGCCCTTACACCCCCCGGCCTCACGTTCGAAGCCGACGAGGG
>Ga0105044_10010721_pt1 | contig 12512 bp, 5 predicted proteins | sample MAT01_FD_78092 | JGI IMG/M metagenome (GOLD analysis project Ga0105044, IMG submission 78092) | Freshwater microbial communities from Lake Fryxell liftoff mats and glacier meltwater in Antarctica - MAT-01 | ecosystem: Environmental > Aquatic > Freshwater > Ice > Liftoff microbial mat | place...
CGTGGGGGAGGGCCGCAGAATGGCTATCGCATTGATCGCAAGGACTTCCTGCGTTTTCTCCAGTCACGAAGCATCGTCGTGGCGGCCAAGCACCGCGAGTGGGTGCTCGGCCTGCCGGAGGATGCCGCATTGGGTGGCTTGCCCGCCGCCGCTGCGGAGCGCCAATGCCCGCAATTATTGCGACTCGCCAGCGAATACCTCCCGCTGAGTTTCAGCCGCCGCCACGGTGACCCCAGCCGTCCATGGAACCGATTTTCGATCCGCCTGCGCGATGCCGCGGGCGAACCGGTTTGCAGGTACTCGGGAAACTGGCGCGACATTTTCCAGAATTGGGAGAGCCTCGCCCACAGTTATCCGGCCTTCGCCGCGCCGATGATTTCCGTGTTTCTCAATGCCTCGACTGCCGACGGCTACAATCCCTACCGCATCAGCAACGAGGGCATCGAATGGGAACTCGAGGATCCAAAAGACCCGTGGAGTCACATCGGATACTGGGGGGATCATCAAATCGTTTATCTACACCGGTTACTGCGCGTTCACGATGAGTATTGGCCGGGCACGCTGGTCGGGGCGCTTGACGAGAGGCTCCATGTCTATTCGCTTGTACCTTATGAAATCCGGAGTTTCGACCGCTTGATTGAAGATCCTCGGAATTCCATCCGGTTCAACTCAGCGCTCCACGACCAACTCGTCGCCCAAGCGGCACTCCGAGGCAACGACGCGAAATTCATTCAAGGAGACGATGGGTCGCCGCTGCTGGTCACACTCGCAGAGAAACTGCTGGTCCCGCTGCTGGTCAAGCTTACCAATTTTGTTCCGAATGGCGGCATCTGGCTGAACACCCAGAGGCCCGAGTGGAATGATGGCAACAATGCCCTGGCCGGGTGGGGCTTGTCGGTGGTCACGGTATGCCACCTCCACGCCTATGCCGAGTGGTTGAGCGGATTATTCTCCGGCTGCCGGTCGGACCACTTTACGCTTTCCGCCCCGGTGGCTCGCCTGCTGGAGGAGGTCTCAGCCGCCTTGGAGGAAATTCCCGCCGAGGTGGACGACGATTCCCGCTTCGTGGTGATGGAGCGTCTCGGCCGCGCGGGCGAGCGTCACCGCGAGGCGATCTACCGAAGGGCACCCATGTCGGGCGTGGGGGTGCGCCTCCATGCGGTGCTCAGAATGCTCGGGCTTGCCCTCGAATCCGCCATTTCCACCATCCAGGCAAACCGCCGCGATGATGGACTTTTCCACAGCTACAATGTGCTCGAGATCTCCCACGGACGCGCGGCGATCCATCGTCTTCAATGCATGCTCGAAGGCCAGGTCGCGGCTCTTGCCTCGGGCCTGCTTGATGGAAACGCAGCCCTTGCGCTTCTAACAAGTCTGCGCCACAGCGATCTCTACCGCGCTGATCAACATAGCTATCTGCTGCAACCCGACCGGGTAATCGAACCCTTCGAGGCACGCAACCGCCTCCCCGAAGACTGGGAAACCCGGGTCCCACACATCGCGCTCACCGCGAAAAGCGGTGCCAGCGCCCTGATCTGCTGCGAGCCATCCGGACCGGCACATTTTGCGGCGGATCTCACCAACGAACGGTGCCTGCGCCAGGCCTTGCACACACAGATTCGCAACGCCGAGCTTCCCGCCGAGGCGGCAGTGGAAGAGGCCGGATTGATCGAGTTATGGGAAACCGTTTTCCATCACCGCTCTTTCATTGGCCGCAGCGGTGCGATGTTTGCGTTTGAAGGCCTCGGCAGCATCTACTGGCACATGGTGGCAAAGTTATTGCTTGCCGTGCAGGAGACCTACGAACGCGAGCGCCGGAACCATCCGGAGTCATCGGCCGTCCACGCGCTTGCCGCGTCCTATGAGGATATCCGCGCCGGCCTCGGCGTTGCCAAATCCCCGGAAACCTATGGCGCTTTCCCCACGGATCCCTATTCCCATTCACCCCGCCACAGCGGTGCCCAGCAACCGGGAATGACTGGACAAGTGAAGGAGGAAATCCTCACCCGCATGGGAGAACTCGGCGTCCATATCCGTAGTGGCCGGATTCACTTCGAACCCACCTTGCTCAAGGCCTGCGAGTTTTTTGAAAGTCCCTCTCTCTTCCGCTTTCCGGATGCGGACGCGTGTGGAAATATCCGGGAGATCCCGCTGCCTGCGGGTGCGCTCGCCTTCATCCTGATGGATGTGCCGGTGGTCTATCAAAACGCAGATGACGCCTCTATTCGCCTATCATTCAAGGATGGCATGGAATCGCGGATCGACGGATCGATTCTGCCAGCGGATCTTAGCCACAGCCTGTTCCATCGGACTGCCCGCATCGCCCGCATCGAGGTCAGCATTCCTAAAAAACCATTTTCATGAAACTCAGCGTCCGCGAAAAAATCGGCTTCGGCCTCGGAGATACCGCCAGCAATCTGGTGTGGGCGTCCCTGATGTCGTTCATCATGTTCTTTTATACCGATGTGTTCGGAATCACCGCTGCCGCCGTGGGCACGATGTTCCTGTTCGCCCGGGTGTTTGATGGGGTGACCGATTTCCTGATCGGCGCGATGGCGGACCGCACGCAGACGCGCTGGGGCAAGTTCCGGCCATTTCTGTTATGGATGGCCATTCCGCTTGCTGTCATGATGGTCCTCACCTTCACCGTCCCCGGGTTTTCGCAGAATGGCAAGGTGGTGTATGCCTGGATTACCTATAACCTGCTGATGCTCGCCTACACCGCGGTGAATATTCCCTACTCGGCGCTTTCCGGTGTGATGACGGACGATCCGCTGGAGCGCACTAGCCTCAACTCCTACCGCATGGTGCTCGCCCAGGCCGGCGGCTTCATTGTGAATGCGGCGATGCTGCCGCTTGTCCAAGCGCTTGGGCGTGGCAACACGGGGCTCGGCTATCAACTCACCACCGCAGTATTCGGCATCGGCGCGGTGGCGCTCATCTGGTTCACCTTCTCCAGCACACGCGAGCGCATCCAGCCGCCGCCCGGCCAGAAGACCACCCTCCGCGCGGATCTCGGGACTTTATTCCGGAATCCCCACTGGGTGATTCTTTTCGCAGTGGGTCTGATGGATCTAACATTCATCATCATCCGCGCAGGATCGCTCGTCTATTATTGCAAATACACTCTGCTGCTCGATGAAAAACAAACCAGCGTATTTCTCGTGCTCGGCAATGTCGGCTTCATCGCCGGAGCGGTGATCACCCGCTTCGTGGTCGCGAGAATGGGCAAAAAAGGCGCGCTGATTCTTGCCCACCTGATCATGGCGGTGAGCGCACTCGCCGCCTATGGGTTGAAACCCGGAGACCCGACGCTGGCCCTCGTCTTGCAGGTGATCCACGCGATCGGTGGCGGCATCAATGCCACGGTGTTCTTCGCAATGATCGCCGATGCCGCTGATTTCTCCGAGTGGAAATTCGGCACCCGGAACACAGGTATTGTTTTCTCCGCCGTCACCTGCTCGCAAAAGGTCGGCATGGGACTCGGCGGCGTGCTCGCCGGCTGGATCCTCACCCATTACGGCTATGTCGCCAACGCCGTGCAAACACCCCAGGCGAACTTCGGGATCACCTTGATGGTCAGCCTGATTCCGGCCATCGGATTTCTCGTCGTCGTCGCGCTGTTCACCCGTTACGGACTCAGTGAGCAATTCTGCGCCCGCATCCGTGAGGATCTCACGAAGCGGCGGGTGGACGCTTGAGGCGCAAACCTCAGATGACCTGATCGAATCGGAAATTGATTTGCACCGTTTTGTGCGAAAAGGCAGGGACCGTTCTCCGTAACGGTCCGGCCCATGCGAGGCGAATGACGCGGCGAATGCTCGGATCTGTCGAACATTCCATTCTCCACCCATTCACAATCCATGCTCGCGGACCGCCCGGAGGATCGATCCCTGCCCTGTCGTCCCAGTCGATTCGCCACGATCTCCTGCCAAATCATTTTCCGATCCGCCCAGGCAAAATCAGGGTCGGGTGGGTGGCGGATGTTCCGCTGCTTCCGCCGACGCTGATGGATGAGGGTTTTTTTCGCTTGCAAGGCGGGGTGGATTGCAGCCTTTTGCAAGTCGCTACGATTGTGTAAAATGCCAGAAGTCAACCAGCAGACCATAGCGGACCAACTGAACCTTTCCCGGGCCACGGTATCGCGCTGTTTCACCAATCATCCGGGCATCAATCCGGCGACACGTGCGAAGGTCTTTCAAGTGGCGGCGGAGCTGGGTTACAAGCATCTGGAAATGCGTTCGCCCCGCGGCCGGAAGCAGCCGAAGTTGTTGATCGGCGTGTTGATTTGCGTGGAGGAACACGAGTATCTCCGCAATCCCTATCAGAATCCCGGTGAACAAATCCTCGAGGGCGTGACCGAATACGCCCACCTTCATGGTGCAGGAGTGGATGTTCATCTGGTGGACCCCAAGGCGCGCAGCATCACCGATCCGAGTTATCTGAAACCCGAGGAAATGCGGCGGAAATGGGATGGGATTCTGCTGGTTTATCCATTCCCGGATGAAGTGCTCGCCGAGCTTTCCAAACTGCTGCCGATTGTTTCGCTCGTCGAGCAATTCGATAATGCGGACATCGACTGCATTGACGTGGACCATTACAAGGGCATCTCGATGGCGGTAGAGCATCTGGTCGGGACTGGACACCGGCAGATTGGGTTTTTCACCCGGGCTTATCCGGTGGAGGCGAGTTGGTCGTTTCGCCGCTACGCCGCATTCATGGAGAAAATGGTGCGGCTGCGGTTGCCGGTCCGGACTGAGGATCTGATCAGTGTGTTTCCCTCGGCGGAACTCGATGCCGCCCAGGCAGTGGATGCGGCGGTCGCCCGCACGCGCGAGGGGGTTACCGCCTGGGTCTGCGCGGCGGACCAGCAGGCCTATGAGCTGGTGCGCGGGCTGCGCGAGGCGGGCTATCAGGTGCCGAAGGATGTTTCGGTCACTGGATTCGACGGGATTGCCCATCCCAAGGATTGCCCGGCCCTGACGACCGTGGAGATTCCATTTCGTGAAATCGGAGCAAACGGCATCCAGCGCCTGCTGCACCGGATCCGCCGGCGGTTTTCCTCGTCCCAGCATGTCCTAATCAACTGCCGCCTGCGGCATGGGGCCACGGTTTCGGCGCCCCGCGGATGAGAAAAGTCCGCGCAATAGCTGCTTTTCGTGCCAAGGTTTTGTGATCCCGCGTCAATTCGATGCGTAGCCAAAACAGCAATCACCCTCTGCAGTGCCATCCCAATGCCTCCCGGAATTCACCCATCCCCAGTCAACGGCCTCGAACTCCGCACGTTTTCAAACGGTTGCGTCGCCGTCGTGGTGGCTCCCGAACTGGGTGGACACCTCGTCTCTATCCGCCGGACCGACGGCGGGCGCGAGTGGCTCGACGGATGGCAGGATGGGACGGAAAAAAGGCTGTGGAAACCCACGGACCCCGCCAATTTCGAGACCGGCTGCGGCGCAGGCCTCGATGAATGCCTGCCGACGGTGCTGCCTTGCATGGTAAATGGCAGCGATCTCCCGGACCACGGCGAGTTATGGAATCGTCCGGGCGAGCTGCGGGAGAATGCCGACGGATTCACCTGCGTATGGACGCTCGAATCCCTGCCACTTCGTTTCACCCGGCGGATCACCCTCGATGGCCACCGGATTTGCTTCGATTACCGAGTGGAAAACCTTGTGGACTCGGAAACCCCATTCCAGTGGGCATGGCATCCGTTGTTCGCACTGCATGCGGGCGATCATTTGGAGCTGCATGAGAAAACCGATCGCTGCTTCGAGCCCGGAGGTGACGAGCGACCGTGGCCGGAACTCCAGCCCGGCTGGGACTTGTCCCAAGCGCTTCTCGATCCGGACGCGCCTTCCTGCGCCAAGGTCTTTCTCGGTCCCTTCGAGAACCCGCGCATTTCCATCATTGGAGCGAGTGATGGACAAAGTCTGACCCTTCTATGGTCGGGCCGCTGGATGCCATACGCAGGCGTCTGGATCACCCGGGGAGCATGGAAAAACCTCCATCATTGGGCGATCGAACCCACCAACGCACCCGTGGATCGCCTTGCGGAGGCTCTAACCGATTCGCGCTGCGCAGATCTCATCCGCCTCAATCCGCACGAATGCCGTGATTGGACCCTCACGCTCGATCTCGAATCCTTCCCAATCTAACTCCATCAGCCCATGAATCTCCGTCGCTTGCATCTATCATGCGCTGCTGTTCTGGCTGCGGTCACCACCGCAGGTGCCCAACCGCCCACCGGAGCCATTACACGCCACGTTTGGACAAACGTGTCGGGAACCACCGTCACCAGTCTCACCTCGCTTGCTACCTATCCAAACAGCCCCTCACAGAGCGGAACGCTGAGTTCTTTCGACGCGCCGCGTGACATCGCAGACAACTACGGCAGCAGGGTTTTCGGCTGGGTGCATCCTCCGGTGACTGGAAACTATCGATTTTACATTCATTCCGATGACAACAGCGAGTTATGGTTGAGCACCACCTCCTCGCCGGACGACCGCCGCAGGATCGCCGGGGTTCCCGGATGGACGCCGGCAGGAACCTGGACGACCTCGCCGGATCAAACATCCGCCATTATCCCGCTCGAAGCGGGGAAATTCTATTTCATCGATGCGATCCACAAAGAGGGAGCCGGCGGTGACCACCTCGGAGTCGGTTGGACCTACCCCGGGCAGAGCAGCATTGTCTATATCCCGGGAAACCGGCTCAGTGCATGGACCAACCTGCCGCCCGTGGCGGCAAACGATTCACTAACCCTCGCCTTAGGTGGCAGCGCCACTTTCCGCGTGCTTGACAACGACTTCGATCCTAACGGCTCCACGGACTTCAACCTCGCGAGCTTGATGATCACCACGCCGCCCACCCAAGGCAGCGCCACCGTGCGTGCGAATGGTTCGATCAGCTACACCCACAGCGGCATTAGCACCGGCAACGATTCCTTCCAATACGAAGTGCGCGACAAGGCCGGACTGGTTACTTCCGCCGTCGTATCGCTGGTCCTCAGTGACGCGCCACGCCTCGCGCTTGCCACCGCCCGCGTTCCGGCCGACCCGCCACCGCAGCAGATTTCCCTTATCAATGCGTTTCCTAACATCGCGTTTTCCAGCCCGCTCGCGATCGCCAGCCCGCCTGGGGAAACCAACCGCTTGTTCATCGTGGAAAAAGGCGGTGATATCGAGGTGATTCCGAATTTATCAACCCCAGTGCTTCCGGCACAGCCGTTCCTCAATCTGGATGCGATCGTCAACGCCCGCACCACCATCGAGGTGTTCCAGACCGGCGGCGAGCAAAGTCTGTTAGGATTGGCGTTTCATCCCGATTATGCCACCAACCGCCGCTTCTTTGTCTTTTACTCGGTCAATATCAACAGCGTGCGCCACCAGCGGATCTCCGAATTTGCGACTTCCTCCACCAACCCAGGTCTTGCCCTGACCACTTCCGAAAAAATCCTCATCCAACAGGCGGACGACTATGACAATCACAACGGCGGCGACCTTCATTTCGGACCCGATGGCTATCTCTATGCCAGCCTCGGCGACGAAGGAAATCAAAGCGATGCCGGCAACAATTCGCAACGCATCGACAAGGATTTCTTCGCGGGAATTATCCGCATCGATGTGAATGTCGATCCCGCGAACTATGCGGTGAATCCGAACCTGCGTCCTAACAATCACCCCGCCGTCGTTCTCGACAGCGCGAGCGGAAACCCTCACTACAACGTCCCGGCGGACAATCCCTGGGTGGGGGCGACTTCGTTCAACGGCCTTGCGGTGACCACTACCAACGTCCGCACCGAGTTCTGGGCCGTGGGCCTGCGCAATCCGTGGCGAATCTCGTTCGACGCACCCACCGGTGACTTATGGTGTGGCGATGTCGGTGGCGGATCCGCAGAGGAAATCAACCGCATCACCAAAGGCGGGAACTACGAATGGGCATTCCGGGAGGGCAATGGCACCGGGCCGAAGTGGTCCCAACGCCCCACCGGATGGACCGGTGGCAACCCGCCATTTTATGCTTATAGCCATGGTGATGGTGCGCTCCAAGGCCGCTCGGTCACCGGTGGCGTGATCTACCGGGGATCCCGCATCCCATCGCTATCAGGAAAGTATGTTTTTGCGGACCATGTTTCAGGAAACGTATGGTCGCTGGATCCTGCGGTCGCCCCAATCGCCGCTGTGCGAATCACCGGCGAGGGTGGCATCGCGGGATTCGGTCATGATCCGTCGAATGGCGATGTGCTCGTTGCCGACCTCGGCGGGCAGATCCGCCGGTTGGTCAGCCAGACGATGGATACCGGCTATCCCGCCACGCTCACCGAGACCGGATTGTTTGCAGACGCCGCCACGCTGTCACCCAATCCGGGGCTCGTGGAATATGATGTGAATTTGCCGTTCTGGTCGGATCATGCGAAGAAGCGCCGTTGGTTCGGGCTGCCGGATCTCACCTCGAAAGTGACATTCAGCAAGGAAGACGCTTGGACCACTCCGGCGGGCATGATCTGGGTGAAACATTTCGACATGGAAATGCAGCGGGGAAACCCGGCCACGGCCAAGCGACTGGAGACGCGATTGTTCGTTCGCAACGCGACCGGTGCCTATGGCGTCTCTTACCGTTGGAATGCGGCTGGCACCGAAGCCACCCTCGTCGCGGATGCGGGTGATGAATTTGATCTATCTATCAGCATCAATGGCAGTCCACAGACCCAGCGCTGGCGCATTCCCTCCCGAGCGGAATGCATGACCTGCCACTCACCCCAAGCCGGCCATGCGCTCTCGTTCCGCACCCGCCAGCTCAACCGACCCGGCAATCTCGGCGGCCAAACCGGAAATTTCATCTCTCAACTCGACCTTGCTGGCTATCTCGATGGGCCCGACCCTGCGGAGTCTCCGTTGCCCCGCCACATGCGCCCGGACGAGGATGAATTTTCCCTGGAATCGCGGGCCCGCTCGTGGCTGGACGTGAACTGCTCCTATTGCCATGCACCGGGAGGCACGGTTCCCGCCGGATTTGACGCTCGCGGTCAAACCCCGCTCTTCTCTACCTCTCTCGTGAGCGCCTCTCCCCAAGGTGGCGTGTTCCACCCGAACGACCGCCTGCTGGTTCCCGGCCAACCGGAACGCTCGGTCATAGCACATCGCATGGCAGGGAGAAACGGCTATTCACGCATGCCTCCGCTCGCCACCAGCGTCACCGACACCGTGGGCATTCAACTCGTCGAAGACTGGATCCGCGATGAATTGCCAACCCGCCAAAGCTTCAATGATTGGGTCGCCGAGTTCCTTGCCACCCGTCCATCCGCCGACCAATTACCCGGCGCGGATCCCGATGGTGACGGGCGCACGAACCGTCAGGAATTCCTCGCCCACACCCATCCGCTGGTGGTCGATTCCATCGCCTCGACAGTTATCCATTCGCTTTCCGCAGAGTTGCTCCGTCTCACCTTCCCCGAACTGCCGGGGCGCGGCTTGTTTGTAGAACACTCACCGGATCTGGGAGCATGGGACCCATGGCCCGGCTATGAAAACCAAGGCACCGAAGCCGCCCCGGCAAGCCCACTCACACTCGACGTCCCCATCAATGGAGCCGGGTTCTTCCGGGCACGCATTGAGGAGCGTTGATCCAATTTAGAAATGATTATGGACGGGCTTGCACGGTGGTGAGTGCGGATGGCTTGGCCGTGACCGTGACGCCATCGGAAAATCGCACGGTTTTCGCCACCTTTGCATAGTTGAAAACAGCATGGGTGCGCTTGCCGTTTTTAACCCAAACATTGAAAAATGGCGTGTCTGCGACGACCGATGGATCGTTGATCCCGAGACGGTCGAGCGTGTGCAACCAATGTCCCATGAAGGGGCGCGTATTGCCGCCTTCGAGTTTGCAAGCTGGATGGGCGACGAACCATGCGGCGGATTCTTTCGGTTCCGCGAGGGCGCGGAACATCACCACCAAATCTCCCCAGCCGTTGTTGTAATCATTACCGCCCTTGCGTTTTGAAACGATGCGGTCGTGGTTGGTTTTCACATAACTGGGGAAGCGGCCCATATAAATCGAGGAAGGCGTGAACGGCAGCCAGTTGATGCCGTGGATGCAATCGATATCACCGGAAAACCATGTGGCGAAAGCACCCTTGCCGCCCCAGATCATGCCGAGCGCGACTTCCGGAAAATCCTTCGGATAATTGGTGTCGGACACATCGAACCAATACTCTTCGATGGCGGTGCGTTCAGTGTTGAAAAGGAATACCCCGAGGTCGCGCAGCATGTCGTTGCCAGTGGCGGCTCCCCACAGCATGATGCCATACCATGCGTTCATCGATTCGCTGGATGACTCCTGGTTGTTTCCGTCCGCGAAGTCGGCGTTGCCCGAGGCCCACGAATGGCCCGCGTATTTGTCGAAGCAACGAATGTTCGGAAACATCGGATCGGCCGGATTCGGCGAGGCGATGTCGCGGATGATGAGTTCCACCATCGGACCCCATTCCTTGGCCCAGGCCGGGTCGTGCCGAACCACCTCTGCGGCGGCGCGGATGAAATAACCGTAGTGGAAGTGATGGTCGTTGAGCGGAATGTCGCTGCCGTAGGATGGTTTGCTGCCAACGAGGGTGCCCCAGTTCGCATCGTAGTAGAACAGCGGCGAGGCCTCGCCCGGCGAGGCGGTGAACCAGTTTTCGAGCCGACGGCGGATTTCTGTTAGAAAAGAAACCCGCAGGGCGTCGTCGCCCGCCGCCTCGGCCACTCCGGCGAGGGTGGCGAGCTTGCCGAGGTGTTTGCCTTCCCAGTAAGTATCCGCAAATCCGGCGGGGGCTTTGCCTGCTTCTTGTTTCAACAGGGCGAGCATCGCATTGCGGTCGGCGATGCCCTCCGCAGGCAAGTGCGGCAACACCCCTTGAATCGGCACGGTGGTCTTGAACGAAGTTCCCTCGCCCACCTTCATGGTTCCGCGCACCGATCCGTAGGTCCACGGTGTGAGCGTGTCCTTGGTGTATTTCCACTGGTGCGGATAGAGCGCGAAGATGGTGCCGGTTCCTGAGCCCTCCATCGCCTTGGTTTCAAAACGATATTCATTCACAACCCGCCCCGCCTCGACAGACGGCACCAGTTGCGTGCCGGTGACATGGAGGTGGGCATATTTTGCGAAACGGTTGAGGGTTTCATTTTGATCATCCGGCAGCAGCGCGAGGCTGAAGTATCCTTTTCCACCGGTGAGCGTGAATGTGCTACTTGATGTGCCCGTCCACTTCGAACCCGTCGGGCCGAAGAGCGCGTAGGGGTGACCACCTGCGTTGACGCCAAGCACCGCGTCGCCCTCGGTGCCGGACCAGATCTTCGGTGCTTGCGGGAAGCGAATCACCGCATCGCCACCCGCATGGCGACCAAACACAAAGGGACTGCCGTGCCCGAAGGAAAGCCGGAGTTTCTTGTCTCCCTCGGCAAACAAAGCATCGATGAACCAATCGGAAGCTCCATCACAATCCGTTCGTGCGAAGGATGAAGCACCTGCAAGGCCGATGACCAGATCCCCCTTGCCAATGCCGCCGCCCATGATGTGGCCGCCGCCGCCTTGGACCGATGCGCCCGGATAGGCGACGGCAAGTCCCTCCGGCACGCAGACCATGCCAAGCGGATGCGCGAAGATGTTTTGCGAAAGCGGCTTCCAAACGAGCGAACTCCACCACTGGTTGGTGGGCACCGCGCCCTTGAGGCCTTCGCTGCGATAAATCATTTCCGGCAATGCCTTGCACGGGACGGGGCGAATGGTCGAGTAGCTGCCGGCACCGGCTTTCAGGATGTCCTGTCCCGGTGCAGTGTATGCGATGGGCAGGGTGGCGAACGCCAGCACGATGGCCATGGGCCTTGTTCTTTGGATGGGTTTGGTTTTCATAAAATAATCATGGTTGGGTGCTTTCGGACACCACCATCCGGATGAAGATCGGCACGCCCGCCGAATCATCCCAGGGAATCACGACCTCATGCAGGCCGGTGGTGGGGTTGAGGATTTCTCCCGCCATCGGAACAGGAGACCAAGATGATAGATTAGGAGAAACATTCACCTGATAGATTATCTGCGCCGAGGATTTAGGATACGCCACGGTGACGGTGCCCGCTCCTGCATCGCGGGAAACGGATGGATGCCGGGCGTGTCCGCCCGTCTTCGGATCAGTTCCGAATGCCATCTCCAACAAATTGACAAAACCATCCTTGTCAAAGTCGTCTAACGGGCTGCTGCCGGCGGGTTGGCCCGGACCGAAGTTTGCGAGTCGGAAAGTATCGTATGCGGAGGGAGCCGCCGTCACCGTGATCGTCAGGGAATCCTGCACCGTCGGATTGCTGCCATCATTGGCGCTCAGCCGCAGGACATAAGTTCCGGCTGCGGGAAACGTGACTTGAGTTGATAATTGGTTAGGCTGGGCGCTGACCGCGCCGGACGGACCGGAAAGGATCGACCACGTGGTCATGGGCGCGTCTTCCGCGTCAGTCACTTGGCCGGACAAGGTGACCACCGGGGCC
>Ga0105044_10010723_pt1 | contig 12510 bp, 10 predicted proteins | sample MAT01_FD_78092 | JGI IMG/M metagenome (GOLD analysis project Ga0105044, IMG submission 78092) | Freshwater microbial communities from Lake Fryxell liftoff mats and glacier meltwater in Antarctica - MAT-01 | ecosystem: Environmental > Aquatic > Freshwater > Ice > Liftoff microbial mat | place...
TGAGCTGAGGACTGTCCCGATGGGCCGGCCCTGGGCCGGATCGGGCAAAAAGACGCTCACCTGCCGCACGCACCGCCGTGGTGGCGGGGACACCGCGCGTCATATCTGCCAATCCCATGGCAATATCTTTCGTCATCTCCCGTACGGACTTGGCGTGGAGGTGTGATGCCTGTTTCCTGCCCGATTCGTCTGGTGTGTTCCCTCGTCCTGGTGCTGGGGCCGCTCGGCTTGGTGCCGTCGGCGGACGCTCCGGTGACCCCGGCAGCGTTGCAGCCGTTCCTCAAGGCGCACTGCTTCGAATGCCACGACGCCGACACCGCCAAGGGCAACCTCGATCTGACCCGTGCCTCGTTCGATCTGAGCGACCGCCAAACGCAAGCCCGTTGGGTCAAGGTCCACGACCGCCTGGCGAGCGGTGAGATGCCTCCCGCGAAGAAAAAAGAGCGACCGGAACCCACGGCGGCCAAGGCCTTCCTCGCCGCGCTGGCGAAGCCGCTCATCGCCGCCGACGACCAGCGCGAAACGAGTGAAGGCCGCGCCACGCTGCGCCGCCTCAACCGTCTGGAGTACGAGAACGCCGTACGCGATCTGCTCGGCGTGTCGTGGTTGCAGATCAAGGCCATGCTGCCGGAGGACGGCGAGGCACACCGCTTCATCAAGAGTGGCGAGGCGCTCGACATCTCACACGTGCAGATGGCGCAGTACTTGGCGGCAGCGGACTACGCCCTGCGCGCGGCGCTCGGCTCGCAGGTCGAGCCGCCGACACGCACCACCGTGCGCCACTACGCGCGCGCGCAGCCGAGCCTGACCAAGAAGTTTTTCTACAACGAGTTCAACCGCTCGCCCGAACGCGCGACCTTCCCGGTGCTGGACTTTGCCGCGCAGCCGGAGATCCGCGCGGGCAAGCAGCCGGTCACGGTCGGCGACACTGATCCGGCGGTGCGCGAACGCGAGGCCGTCGCCGTGGCCGCCGGAGCCTACGAACCGATCGAGCCGAAGTTCAACGAGTTCAAGGCGCTACACGCCGGTCGCTACACCCTGCGGCTGAACGCCTACAGCATCTGGGTCGGCCCAGGCAAGGATCCGGTCGACAAGAAGGATCCGACCAAGGGTGTGAAGTGGTGGAAGCCCGACCTTGATACCGTCGCCAAGGGCCGTCGTCCCGAACCGGTGACGATCTCGTCGGAGCTGCCGGGTCGGCAATTGCGCTGGCTCGCCAGCGTCGATGTCGGCGTCGAGCCGACGCTGCACGATTTCACCGTCGACCTGCTAAAGGGCGAAACCATCCGCGTTGACGCCGCGCGGCTGTTCCGCTCGCGTCCGCCCGGCTCGTGGCGCAATCCGTTGGCGCAGGAGGACGGCCAGCCCGCCGTTGCTTATCGTTGGTTGGAGGTCGACGGCCCACACGCACCCGCCACCGCTGGACGTATGCTCATCGTTGGCGATCTGGCCTTGAAACAGCAGGATAAGGATGACCTCGCGATCGTCCCGCGTGACGCCGCCAGCGATGCACGCCGGCTGCTGACCACTTTCATCACGCGTGCCTACCGTCGCGCACCGACCAGTGGCGAGATCGACCGCTTCACCGGCGTGGTCACGCGCGCACTGAGCGATGGCAACACCTTCACCGATGCACTGCTGGCCGGTTACGCCGGCGTGTTGTGTTCACCCGGATTCATCAGCGTCGAAGAGCGCCCAGGCACCCTCGACGACCACGCGCTCGCCACGCGTCTGGCGCTGTTCCTGTGGAACACCGTGCCGGATGCGGAACTGCGAACGCTGGCCGAGCAGAAGAAACTGAACGATCCAGCGGTGTTGCGCGCCCAGACCGAACGCTTGTTGTCCGACGATCGCGCGCAGGACTTCACCGATAGCTTCGTCGACTACTGGCTCGACCTGCGCAAGATGGACGCGACTTCACCCGATGCGGAGCTGTACGTCGACTACTACCTTGACGACCTGCTGAGCGAATCCGCCGCCAACGAGACACGCCTGTTCGTGGCGGAACTGGTACGCGCCAACCTGCCGGCACGCACCACCGTCGCGTCCGACTTCACTTTCCTCAACGAACGCCTCGCCCAACACTACGGCCTGCCGGCAGTGGACGGTGTCGCCCTGCGCAAAGTGATGCTGCCGAAAGACAGCGTGCGCGGCGGTCTGATGACTCAGGCGTCGGTGCTTAAGGTCACCGCCAACGGCACCACCACCTCGCCGGTGGTGCGTGGTGCTTGGATCATGGAACGCCTCCTGGGCATGCCGCCGCCCCCACCGCCACCCTCGATACCGGCGGTCGAACCGGACACGCGTGGCGCGAAAACCATCCGCGAGCAACTCGCAAAACACCGCGAGGTCGAGTCCTGCAACGCCTGCCATGCAAAGATCGATCCCGCCGGCTTCGCGCTGGAGCAGTTCGACATCCTCGGCGGCCAGCGCGAGCAGTACCGCGCCATCGATCACGAAGCGAAGGACAAACCGACATCGCCGCCCGGCTTCGGCAAGAACGGCCAACCGTTCACCTTCCACCTCGCCCAACCGGTCGACCATTCCGGCGACCTGTGGGACGGCCGCAAGTTCAGTGACGTGCGTGAGCTGAAGCAGCTGCTGCTGAGCGACGAACGCCTGATCGCCCGCAACGTCCTGCGCCAACTCCTGGTCTACAGCACCGGCGCCGCCGAACGTTTCGGCGACCGCGCACGCGTCGAGGCCATCCTCGACCGTTCTGCCAAGAGCCAGTACGGTGTGCGCACCCTCATCCATGAACTGGTGCAGAGCACCCTGTTCCGCCACAAGTGAACCGACACATGAACGCCATGAATTCACATGGAGAACCGGAGTGCCGGAGAAGACGTTCCAACGCTGTGCTCTCCTCCGGTACTCCGGTCCTCCATGTCAGTCCTGCCTTTCAGGAGTCCCCATGACCATCTCCCGCCGCAATTTCCTTTCCGCTGCCGGCGTCACGCTGGCGTTGCCGTTCTTGCCGTCACTTGGGCGCGCGGCGGATGTGCCGAAGGGCGGTTCACCGCGGCGCATGCTGGCGATCTGCAACAACCTCGGGCTGGTGCCGTGGAAGTTCTTCCCCGAGCAGGGCGGTCGCGACTACAAAGCGTCTCCCTATCTGGAACTGCTGGCCGAACACCGCCGCGACTTCACGGTCTTCAGCGGCGTGTCGCATCCCTACGTCGATGGTGGCCATCCAGCAGACATCTGTTTCCTCACCGCCGCGCCGCATCCTTCCAGTGGTGGCTTCCGCAACACCATCTCGCTCGATCAACACATCGCCCAGCACATCGGCCATCAGACGCGTTTCCCGACGTTGACGCTCGGCGTCAACATCAGCGGCCAACGCAGCCTGTCGTGGACCGCCGCCGGCGTGATGATCCCGTGCGAGACCCAGGCCTCGGCGGTGTTCCGCAAACTTTTCATCCAGGGCACGCCGGCAGAGATCGCCGTGCAGAAACGTCGTCTCGCGCTCGGCCGCAGCGTAATGGACGCCGTGGGTGATCAGCTCAGCACAGTGAAAGGTGCGGTGAATACCCACGATCGCGACCGCCTCGACCAGTACCTCACCGGCGTGCGCGACCTGGAACAACGGATGGAAAAATCCAGCGCCTGGGAGGACCGGCCCAAGCCGAAGATCGAGGCGAAGGAACCCACCGACCCCAAGGACAGCAAGGAGTACTTCGCGCGCACCCGCCTGATGTACGACATGGCCCGCCTCGCGCTCCAGACCGACTCCACGCGGCTCATCACCTTGATGCTCGACAGCGTCAACTCACCGGCGGTCGAAGTCGCCGGCACCGAGATCAAAGACGGTTACCACAGCCTGTCCCACCACGGCAAAACGCCGGCGAAGATCAGCCAGCTCGAAGCCATCGACAGCGAACACATGAAGGCGCTGGGCGAACTCTACAGCGAACTCAAAGCCGTGCAGGAACCGGGCGGCACGTTGTTCGACCACACCATGGTGCTCTACGGCACCAACCTGGGCGACGCCAACACCCACGTCACCACCAACCTCCCGGTGCTGTTCGCCGGCGGCGGCTTCAAACACGGCCAACACCTAGCGTTCGACCGCCAGCACAACTACCCGCTGCCGAACCTGTTCGTGTCGATGCTGCAACGCATGGGGCTGGAGGCCGACAAGTTCGCGTCGAGCACGGGGACGATGACGGGGTTGGAATTCGCCTAGACGGATCCTGCCTTGGATCATTGAATCGCTCACTCGACGTCCACCATGACACGCGTGAGGTGGCCATGTCCTATGGATTGAACGGCTTCAAATTGCGCTCCGGAGATACGCTGGAGCACTTCCGAGAAGTCATGAGTGGAGATGAGCCGGATGATTACGAAGCGGAGAAGATCACTCCCCACGATCGAGTAGTTATACATGAGCTGTTGATTGAGACAGGATTTCGCCAGGTGGGCGACAGCTCGGAATACGAATTCAACTCGATCCAGCTATCCATCTCTGACGACGTGGTGGGCATCAGTCTTCCCTACTAGGATGAGGCGAAAGACGACTTTGAAATCACGATGAAAGTGGCAACCGAGCTGTTCAGACGAGCCAGTATCGTTTTCTGGGACCCTCAAGCTGGCGAAGTCATCACGGAAACGAAACATTCGTTGGACAGCTTTGAATATGGCCTGACCAAAACACAGGAGATCCGCGAACGTTATTCCAAGAATAGTGGAGCGAAGAAACCCTGGTGGAAAGTCTGGTAGCCTTCTAGACGTTTTATCGTTCACCCGAACGCTACCGGCTGTCCCGTCGCCTCGATCACCGACAGCCACAGGCCGCCGTGCGTGTGCTGAGCCCACGCAGTGGGCGCCCAACCTCCAGCCCAGCGCGTGAGCGCTGGGAACGAACGTGTTTCCCAATCAGCCCTGGAAGGGCGCCGCCCGGCGAGGCGCGTGAGCGCCGATGCCACCTCATCCGGCGCTCACGCACCGGATCCAGGCGATCGTCCTTCCAGGACTCGCTCATATTGGCGTCGTCCACCCAGCGCTCACGCGCTGGGCTGGAGGTTGGGCGTCCCCTGCGGGGACTCAGATTGGGTAGGGCCGCGCCGTTGGCGTTCTCGCACTCGCCCGGACGCTACCAACTCTCGCGCTCTCGCACTCACCCGAACGCCACCGGCTGTCCCGTCGCCTCGATCACCGACAGCCACAAATCGCCATGCGTATCGACCTCTTTGCGCTGCCGCGTGGCGAGCTGCATCGGCACATGCACGAAGCGCCCATGCCAACGACCGATAAGCATCTCGGTGTTGCCGGCCATGGCGGCGTGCACCGCGTTCCTCGCCATGTTCCAGCAATAGACGCTGTCAGACGGAGACGCTGGCACGCTGCGGATGTGGTAGCTAGGGTCGAGGTACTTCAGGTTCAGTTCGGTTTTGATCTCCTTGAAATGCGCGTTGATGCGGTCGCGCAGGAACAGGCCGATGTCCTTGAACTTGGCGTTGCCGCTGGCGTCGGTGCCGCCGCTGGCTCCTCCCGCGGCCGGATCCGCGAGCAATTCCTGACCGGCACCTTCGGCGACTACGATGACCGCGTGGCCACTGCGGGCGAGGCGCTTTTCCAGATAACGCAGCAGGCCCTTCTCGCCCTCCAGCGCGATCTTCACTTCGGGAATCAGCACGATGTTGGCATCGGTGGACGCCAGCGCCGCGTGGCAGGCGATGAAACCGGAATGCCGGCCCATCAGCTTCACCAAGCCGACGCCGTTGCGCGCGCCGTTGGCTTCGACGTTGGCGCTTTTGATCACCGTCACCGCTTCGCTGAAGGCGGTCTCGAAGCCGAAGCTGCGGTCGATGAACTGGATGTCGTTGTCGATGGTCTTGGGGATGCCGACCACGGCGATCTTGCGTTTGCGGCGTTTGATTTCATCGGCGATGGCCATGGCGCCGCGGATGGTGCCGTCGCCACCGATGACAAAGAGAATGTCGACGCCGAGCTGCTCCAGGTAGCTGACGTTCTCCACCGCATCCTGTTTGCCACGCGAACTGCCGAGCAGCGTGCCGCCCATGTGGTGGATGCGGCTGACCACCTTGTTGTCGAGCACCATCGGTTCGTGGCCGTAGGTCGGCGTCAGGCCTTCGTAACCGAAACGAAAGCCAAGGATTTTCCGCGCGCCGTAGCTATGCCACAGTTCCAACACGATGCCGCGCACCACGTTGTTCAGCCCAGGACACAGACCACCACAGGTCACGATGCCACACGTCATCTTTGCCGGATCGAAGAAGACACGGTCCCGCGGTCCCGCCAGCTCGAAGGCTGGCATCTCAGCAATCAGACCACGGTGCGTACCGAGAAAGGACAGCCGATCATCGAGCAGCACCTTGTCGGCCTCGCCGACGTAGTGCATCGCACGTTCGCCCAGAATGCCGGCAACCGGCGATGGATATTTGCAGGGTCCGAGATCGGCAATGGCGAGGTCGGCGGGCGTCAGGTCACGGGACATGTCGCGGATTGTTCACGCCGACTCATCCCACGTCCATGTCAGGGAAGTGCTGCGCCGGGTGGCAGTCGGAGCAGCCAACGAGATGTGAGGTCACCGCTTGTGAGTTGTGACCTCATGCGAAACGGATCATTACCCGGCGCGCCAGAGCACTTTCGGCTGGGTGTATTCCAGCACCGTGTCGAGCGTGCCTTCGCGGCCAGTGCCGCTGTTCTTCATGCCGCCATACGGCAGGCGATCATCGCGCCGTGTCGGCACATCGTTGATCACCAGCGTGCCGACGTTGATCGCGGCGAAAGCTTTGCGAATGACCGCATCATCCTTGGTGTAGAGCCCACATTGCAGGCCGAAGGGCGTCAGCTCGGCAAGGTGGATGGCGCCGTCGACATCGCCGTATTCGTGGATCGTCGCGAGCGGGGCGAAGGCTTCGGTGTCGTAGACGCCGGGAGCAATCGCCGGCAGGTTGCCGATGAGCGTCGGTGCAAGCACGCGTCCTGTCCACGTCCCACCACAGAGTGTACGTCCGCCTTGAGTGGCATAACGCAGGAGCAACGCGCTGATGCGTTCCTTTGCCACGTCGCTGATCACCGGGCCGTTGAGCGTGCTGTCGTCGCTCGGATCACCGCTCGGCAATGCGCGAAAGGCGTCCACCAAAGCGGCGGTCCATTCTGGATGTTCGACTGGGACGAAGATGCGCTGGACGCTGATGCATACTTGGCCGGCGTGAGCGCAGGCTCCGAGCGCGATCTGCCGTGCGACGGCCGTGGGATCATCGAGTTGATGCAAAATGACGGCGGCGTTGCCACCGAGTTCGAGCAACACCTTGGCGCGGGTCGCCAACTGCTGCAGGTGATGGCCGACGGTTTGTGAGCCGGTGAACGACAGCACCGCCAGACGTTCATCCCGCACCATCGTCGCGACCTGATCGTTGGTCAGGTGCGCGAGTTGCACCAGCCCTTCCGGCGCATCGGCGTTGGTCAGGTGTTCCAGTACCAGTTCCGCAACACCCGGGGCTTGTGGCGACGGTTTCCAGATCACCGGGCAGCCAGCGGCGATGGCGGGTGCCAATTTGTGCAGCGCGAGGTTGAGCGGGAAATTGAAGGGCGTTATTGCCAGCACTGGGCCAAGCGGAACGTGATGCACTTCGGCGGTGCCAGAGGCATCAAGCGATACCGCTTGCGGCGCAAGTCGCTCCATGGCGTCGACTGTGCCGCGGATGGTGACGATACCGCGATCAACTTCGCTGCGACTCAGACGGATTGGTTTGCCCGTCGCCGTGGTGATCAATTTCGCCAAGGCCTCGCGATGGCGTTCCAGACGATCTGCCCAACGCACCAGCAGGCTGCGGCGTTCGCCGATCGGGAGAGGATCCACCAGCGCTTGCGCGGTGGCGAGCAGGTCCGCCATCGCTCAGCCGCCCAGACCGGTGACGATGCGCTTGAGCAATGCCTGTTCGCTCGCCTCGCGTTTGAAATCCGCGCCGACCATATCGTTGCACGCTTTGATCGTCAGGGTGCGGATGGCCTCGCTGTGGATGCGTTTGAAGGCATCGCCTAACAAGGTATTGAGCTTGTCTTCATCGCGCATGGCGCTGCGCACTGCGGCGATGGCGTTGCTGAAAAAGTACCCCAGCGACATGCCGGAATCCCATTTGATCAACTTTTCATAACGATGCAGCGTGGCGTTTTCTTCCAGCGTCAGCTTCTTGTCGGCATACATGGTCACCAGCATCAGCGTCACCACCGCCTCACGTTCGTCCTGAGCGATCGGGTGCTCAGCGAGGTATTCGGCGAGACGATCATGAATGGGCATGGCACACATCCTTCCGTGGATGGCACGCAGCATCCAGGAGACGGGCGCTCCGCAACCACGCGCAGTGCGCTGCCGTCGCTACTGTGACGCAGGGGCTGAATTCCATGGTACGGGCGCATCGCCCGTGATTGAGGACGCAGATCACGGGCGATGCGCCCGTACCATGGAATCAGCCCAGGGCAGCGTCGATCGCATCGCCCAGGCGGGCGACCACTACTCGGCCACGGCCGGTGCCAGCGCCTGGGCCGATCAGGCGTTGAAAGCCGAGTCGCCGCGCCTCGCTCGCGCGCAGATCGTAGCGTGTTGCCGGACGCAGCTCGCCACCCAGGCCGACCTCGCCAAGTGCTACGAGATCAGCAGGCACCGGCACGTCGCGCCACGCGCTGGCGACCGCCAAAGCGATGGCGAGATCCGCCGCCGGTTCCTGAATGCGCGCGCCGCTGGTGACGTTGACGAACACGTCGCACTGGCCGAGCGGCATGCGCAGTCGGCGCGACAACACCGCCAGGATCATCGCCACGCGGTTCTGGTCGGCACCGGCGACCTTGCGCACGGGCTGCGGATAGTCGGTCTGGTTGACCAGCGCTTGGACTTCCACCAACAGGCAGCGGTTGCCTTCGATGGTCGGCACCACGCAACTGCCGGCGACGCCTGGGTCACGATCAGCGATGAACAGGCCGGTGGGATCCGCGACCTGTTCCAGGCCTTCGCCGCCCATGCGCAGCAACGCCAGATCATTGGTCGAGCCGTAGCGGTTCTTCACCGCGCGCACGACGCGCAGATCCTGGTAACGATCACCTTCGAACGACAACACGGTATCCACCAAGTGTTCAAGCATGCGCGGCCCGGCCAGTCCGCCGTCTTTGGTCACGTGGCCGACGATCATCAGCGTGGTGGGATCACGCCCATCACGGCCTGAGCGTTTGGTCGCTTCCACCAACGTCGCCGCGCACGATCGGCATTGTGCTACGCCACCGGGTTCGCCCTCAATGCCGTCGAGGGTGAGCAACTGAATCGAGTCCACCACCACCAAGCGATACTCATTGCTGGAGATTGCCCCGGCGATCACCGCTGCGTCACCAGTGGCGGCGAGCTTCAGATGTGGCGCGAGGGACGACAGCCGTTCCAGCCGCGCGCGCACCTGTGACGTGCTCTCTTCCGCCGTGACGTAGAGCACGGGCTGATTTTTTCCCACCGCGCCGCATATCTGCGCCAGCAACGTGCTTTTGCCAATGCCCGGTTCGCCGCCGATGAGCGTCACGCCGCCGGGTACCAGTCCACCGCCAAGCACGCGGTCGATCTCGCTCATCCCGCTGGTCAGGCGCGGATGACGTTCCTGTGGTGCCGGCGCATCGGCGCCTTCGGTCGCCAAGGCCGCGGCGGCGCGCACCTGTTCGCGGCCCTTAGCGGCGACCTGCGCCTCACCGGCGTTCATCTCCTGCACGGTGTTCAGTTCGCCGCAACTGGTGCAGCGTCCCGCCCAGCGAGTGAACGTGTCACCGCAGGCGGTGCAGGCGAATGCGGGAGTTTTTTTTGCCATGGGAGTCGATCGGTTTCAGCGGTGTGGCATTACAGCGCGCCGTCCAACGCCGCGAGGATGGCGGGTAGTGGCAGATCACCCGCCCAGGCCTTCGACGTACCATCCGCCGTGTTGAGGAGGACCGCGGAGGGAGCGCGCAATTTGCCAAAGCGTTTCTGGTCATCCGCCAGCAGGGCTTCGATCGCCGCCATCTGGGCGGAAAGGACGGCGTTCAATCTGGCTGGATCGATCACCTCACCGAGACGCGCTTTGAGGCCGTCGAACCCGGCATCGGGATTGGTGCCCAGCAGCACCTCCATTGCTGACGCGTGCTCGCCCATGGCGGCAGCAGCAAGTGCCAGCATGGCAGCCGGGCGAGAAGCGGCCTGACTTGGTCGGACCTGATGATGGACCACAATTTTGACCCGTCCGGCGGCGATCTGCGGTCGCAGCGCGTCCATCAACGGACGATACTGTTCGGCACAGGAGCGACAGGTCAGCTCAATCGTGAGATCGAGTTGCCACGGCGCCGTCTTCACTCCATAGGTGCGTCCGCGGTCTGCCTCCAGTGATGACATCGCAGCGGTGGCGGCGGATGGAGCGGCGACATCCGCGACCGGTCCGTGGTGGAACAATGCATTCGTGATCAGCCAGCCTGCAATCGGCAGCCACAGGCTCACCCGTCGGGTCATGAATGGTACCGTCAAGAAGAACGCCAAAAACGTCAACCAATGCACCGCCAAACAATAGATGCACGACAGGTCCAGCTCGCGTGCGATGATCAAGAAGAACACCGCGACTCCGACCAGGACGTGGACTAACCGCACGGTCCAGAGGTTCGACCGGCCACGTCGGACATCAATCCACGCCAAGCACGCCAGGAGCGCATGTGCGAACAGCGCCGGCCAAGTAACCGAGATGCCAAACAACGTCTGGTAATGGGCGCCACCCTGACAGGCGATGTCGCATGGCCACAGCCCAGTCAGTCGGGAGAGATCCATGCCGACCAACACCACACCGATGAGCAACAGCAGAACGCGATGCGCCCAGAGCGGCAGGATGCTCAGCCGTTCATCCGCCCGATCGTCACGCGGTAGGTCCGCCATGGTCGCTCCCCGCGTTCAATCGGTTATCCGTCCGCCAACTCCAACATCTGCTTCGGCGTCAGCAACGAACGCAGCACCATCTCGCCCTGACGCGGCGTACCCTTGAGCATCACCAGACCGGCCTTCTTCAGATCGATCTTGGCGCCGCACAGGAAACGAACGAGGTCACCCAGGTCGGGTTCATGACCAACCAACACCACGTCGGTGTGCGGTTGCAGGCGCGCAGCGCGTTCGGCGGCGGGCATGGCCTCGCCGGCCAACCACTCGACCTCGCGCAGCGGCAGTTTCCATAAACTGCTGGCCAATTCAGCCGTTTGACGCGCGCGCACCCACGGGCTGGTCCAGATTTCCACCGCCTTGATCAGGTCGCGGGAGGCTTTGATGGTCTCGGTGGTCAGTTCGGTGCCGGCTTCCGTCAGGGGGCGTTCGGCGTCGTCGCCGGACCATTTCTCCCGATCAACCGCAGGTCCGTGGCGCAACAAGGTCAAACGCATCGTGGCGTTGTGCGCGTGAGGTGGCGGATCGCAAGACCGGAGCGGGTGGAATCGGCGAGTCGCAGTCAGGAATTGAACCGCCACGACGCCACGGCGCTACGGATGACAACACCCGAACGGAGCCTCGAACCGTAGGCGCCAAGGAAGCCAGCACGGAAACATCCCGTCATCGTGGCGCCGTGGCGTCGTGGCGGTTCAATCTGGTCTTTGCCTGTCGCACTAGGCCGCACGTCCCGCCTCTTCCCGCGCGCACGAGGTCCTCTAGGCTCCGCGCCCCCTCGCTTCAGGAATCGATCCCATGGCCAAAGCCGCCACCAAAGCTGCCACCAAAGCCGCCACCAAAGTCGGCAAGAACAGCACCGCGAAGGCCGCTGCTTCGTCCACCAAGAAAAATCGCGTCGTGCTCGCCTACTCGGGCGGTCTCGATACTTCCGTGCTGGTGCGCTGGCTGGAACAGCGTGGCTACGAAGTGATCTGCTTCTGCGCGAATGTCGGCCAGGTGGAAAAGTACAAGGACCTGGAGAAGAAGGCTCTGAACAGCGGCGCGACGCGTTGCTATATCCGCGATGTGCAGGAAGAGTTCGTCCGCGACTTCGTGTTCCCCGCCATCGCGTGGAACGCCAAGTACGAAGGCCGGTACCTGCTCGGCACCAGCCTTGCCCGTCCGATCATCGCCAAACACATGGTCGATATCGCCAAGAAGGAAAACGCCGAGTACATCGCCCACGGCGCCACCGGTAAGGGCAACGACCAGGTCCGTTTCGAACTCACCGCCTACGCGCTGCTGCCTGGCGTAAAGATCATCGCGCCCTGGCGCGATCCCGAGTTCAACACCGTCATCAAGGGTCGCGCCGAGTGCATCGAGTACGCCCACAAATGGGGCATCCCGGTGAAGGCGTCGAAGAAAGATCCGTGGTCCTCCGACGACAACCTTCTGCACATCAGCTTCGAGGCCGGCATGCTCGAAGATCCGGCCGCGCGTCCGCTCGACCGCATGTACCAGCGCACGCTACCGCTCTCGGAAGTGAAGGCCAAGCGCCAGAAGATCAGCGTCGACTTCGTCGCCGGCATGCCGGTCGCCGTCAACGGTAAGAAGATGAAGGCCGCCGAGCTGCTCGCGCA
>Ga0105044_10010725_pt1 | contig 12509 bp, 10 predicted proteins | sample MAT01_FD_78092 | JGI IMG/M metagenome (GOLD analysis project Ga0105044, IMG submission 78092) | Freshwater microbial communities from Lake Fryxell liftoff mats and glacier meltwater in Antarctica - MAT-01 | ecosystem: Environmental > Aquatic > Freshwater > Ice > Liftoff microbial mat | place...
ACCAGGACTGGCGTTCGTCGCACTCTGCTATCTCCCGCTGCTGCTCACCTCGCCGGGCCAGGTCGTCGCGGACACCAAGTCCTACCTCTACCTCGACCCTGGTCGGCTGCTCTCGCGGGCCGGTTCCATGTGGGACCCCCACGTAGGATTGGGCACCGTCACCCATCAGAACATCGGGTTCCTCTGGCCGATGGGCCCGTACTACTGGGTGATGGAGCAGGCGGGGCTCCCCGATTGGGTGGCGCAGCGCCTCTGGCTCGGCTCGATCATGTTCGGCGCCGGGCTCGGGGTGCGCTACCTGCTCCGCACCTTCGACTGGCGGGGCCCATCGGTGGCCGTGGCGATGGTGGCCTACGCGTGCACGCCCTACCTGCTGACGATCTCCGTGCGGATCTCCGCGATCCTCCTGCCCTATGCCGCCCTGCCGTGGATGATCGCCCTCACGGCCCGAGCGATCCGCAGCGGGAGCTGGCGCCACCCGGCGGTGTTCGCGTTGGTGGTGGCCTCCGTCGGCACCAGCAACGCCACCGCCATCGTCCTGGCCGGGGTCGGTCCCGTGCTCTGGGTGGCCTGGGAGCTGGCGGGCCGAGAGGTGCCGCGGCGACGTCTCGTCGAATCCGTCGGCCGGATCGGCACCCTCACCCTCGCCACCAATGCGTGGTGGATCGTGGGCCTGTCCGTGCAAGCCACCAACGGCATCGACGTGCTCCGCTACACGGAGTCGGTGCAGACCACCGCGGCCGCGTCCTCTGCCCAGGAGATCATGCGGGGGCTGGGCTACTGGTTCTTCTACGGAGACGACCCCGTGGGGCCGTGGGTGGGCCCGAGCCGGCCGTACCAAGCGGCGTGGTGGCTCCTGGCCGTGACGTTCGCCGTTCCCGTGATCGCCCTGCTGGGCGGCGCCCTCGCCCGATGGAGCGAGCGCACCTTCTTCGTGGCCCTCACCTTCGTGGGGCTCGTGCTCGCGGTAGGCCCCTACCCCTACAGCGACCCTTCCCCCGTCGGTGGGGTGATCAAGGCGTTTCTCCACAGCGACGTGGGCATGGCCATGCGCAGCCTGCCGCGCGCCGCGCCCCTGGTGGTGCTGGGCCTCGCCGTCATGCTCGGCGCCGGAGTGCACGCCGTCGTCCGCGCCCGACCCCGCACCGCGGTTCCCCTCACCGCCGTCGTGCTCGTGCTGCTGGTCGGCGCCCTGCCCCCGCTGTGGCGCCTCCAGCTCGCGCCCGACAACCTCAGCCGACCCGAGGCCATCCCTGGCTATTGGGAGGACGCCGGCCGCTACCTCGACGACACCGACGACGGCACGCGCGTGCTGGAGCTCCCCGGCACGGACTTCACGTCGTATCGCTGGGGAGCAACGGTCGACCCCGTGACCCCCGGGCTCACCGACCGGCCGATGGTGGCTCGCGAGCTGGTTCCCATGGGATCGCCCCCCGCCACCAACCTCCTCAAGGCCTTCGACACGCGCCTCCAGCTCCACCTCGGCGAGACCGACTCGGTGGCCCCGATCGCCCGGCTGCTCCGGGCCGGCCAGCTCGTCGTGCGCAGCGACCTCGCGTTCGAGCACTACAACACGCCCCGCCCCCGTGAGCTCTGGGCCTTCCTGCGCGAGGCCAACGGAATCGGCGAACCCACCCCGTTCGGCACCGTCGCACCAAACATCCCCGTCGAGCCAAACCCGATGCAGGACGAGCTCGAGCTCACGCTCGACCCCGACCTCGCCGATCCCCCTCCCGTCGCGGTCCTGCCGGTGCAGGACGTCCCCGCCATCGCCACGACGAGGCCCACGACGTCCCCCGTCATCGTGGCGGGCGATGGTGACGGGCTGGTGGACAGCGCCATCGCCGGGCTCATCGATGGTACCGAGCTCATCCGGTACAGCGCCGCCATGACGAACGCCGAGCTGGACGATGCGCTGGCCGACGACGCTGTGCTGGTGCTCACCGACACGAACCGGCGCCGAGGCGAGCGGTGGGGCTCCATTCGCTACACGTCGGGCTACACCGAGCCCGCCGGCCTGGAGGCGTTGCGGATCGACCGCACCGACGCTCGCCTCCCGGTGTTCCCCGCCTCCGACGACGACGCCCGCACGGTGGCCCTCCACGAGGGCGGCATGAGCGCCAACGCCACGTCCTATGGCGCGATGAACGAGTTCCTCCCCGACGCTCGGCCCGCCGGCGCGGTGGACGGCGACCCCGCCACCGCGTGGCGCACTGCGGCCGACATGCCGGTGGTGGGCGAGCGGCTCGAGCTCACCCTCGACGAGCCGACCACCACGGCGAGGCTCACGTTCCTCGCCCCGCAGTCCGCCGTCAACCGGTGGGTCACCCGCGTGGCGCTCCGCTTCGACGATGGCGATGCCATCGAGGTGGACCTCGGTGAACGCTCCCGCACGTCCCCGGGCCAGGTGGTCGACATCGGAGAACGCACCTTCCGTCGGGTCTCCATCGAGATCGTGGCGGACAGCGCCGGGCCGCAGGGTCGCTACGGCGGGCTCACGAGCACTGGCTTCGCCGAGGTGGGCCTCGCCGGCCTCCGCCTCGACGAGGTGATCCGTCCACCGCTCGACCTTCTCGAGCGCGCGGGCCGGCGCAGCCGCGCGCACGCGCTGGCGGTGGTGCTCACCCGGCTGCGCGCCGCTCCCACCGACGTCGGTCACGACGACGAGGAGCGATTCCTGGCCCGGGTGCTCGCCGTGCCCACCGAGCGGTCGTTCCGTCTCGAGGGCACCGCCCGCGTCTCGCCGCGCACCGACGACGCCACCCTCAGCTCTCTGCTCGACGAGCCGGGCCGGGTACAGGCCACCTCATCGAAGCGTCTCGCCGGACGAGCGGGAAGGGCCAGCGCCGCGCTCGACGGCGATCCCCGCACCGCGTGGACCACGCCGTTCGACGCCACTGTCGGTGAGTGGATCGCGCTCCGACAAGCGTCCCCCACCAGCCTCGCTCGCCTCGACCTCCAGCTCGTCGCCGATGGCCGCCACTCCGTGCCCACCCGGCTCGGGATCGAAGCCGACGGGGTGCGCGTGGCCACCGTCGCCCTGCCCGCGATCACCGACGGCACCGCGGTCGGCCACACCGTCACCGTGCCCATCGACCTCCCGGCCCCCGTCGTGGCCGCCCAGGTCCGGATCGTCGTGGACGACGTGCGCCCCGTACAGACCCGGCAATGGAGCCGTCACGCCCTGCTCACGATGCCCGTGGGCATCGCAGAGCTCGGCTGGACAGGCACCCAGGTCACCCCCGCCACCGGCACCTTCACGTCAGGTTGTCGAGACGACCTCCTCACGGTGGACGGCGAGGCCGTAGGTGTCGTCGTCACCGGTCCGATGGCCGACGCCGCCACCGGGGGCGCCCTCGAGCTGACCACCTGCGGCGGCGACCCCGTCGTCCTCCCTGCTGGTGACCACGAGATCCGCGCCGCCGACGGTCGCTCCACCGGCCTCGACCTCGACCGAATGGTGCTGCGGTCAGCGGCCGGCGGCGAGGCCTCCACGGCGGAGGGCACCCTGCGGTCGGAGGTTGCCGTCACAGACCGTCCCGCCCAGACCGAGGTACTTCATCAGACCGCTGACTCCCTCTCCCTGCGCGTCACCGGAGCCGAACCGGGCACTCCCCTCTGGATCGACTTTGGCCAGAGCTACAACCTCGGGTGGACCGCATCGATCGAGGGCGAGGACCTCGGCGCGCCGGCCCTCGTCGGCGGTTTCGCCAACGGATGGCGGGTCGAGCCGCCGAGCGAGTCCTTCGTGGTCGCCCTCACCTTTGCGCCGCAGCGACGGGTCGACCTCGCTCTGTGGTTCTCCGCCGCCGCGGCTCTGCTGTGCCTCGGGCTCGCCGTCCGCAAGGCACCACGGGCGATGGCCGTCACCGTCTCCCTACCCGAGGCGCTCTCACGCGCATCGATCGAGGGGCCGTTGCGCCCTCCGCTCGCAGTGCGCACCACGCTCCTGTTGTCCCTGGCGCTCGGGCTCACCGCCGCGCTCGTGATCAACCCGCTGATCGGGGCGTTGATCGCCGCGCTCACGTTCGTGTCGGCCCGCGGGCTGGTGCCCCGATGGGTCACGTCTCTCGTTGCTCCGGCGGCGATGGCGCTCAGCGGTGGCTACGTCACGCTCTCCGTTGTTCGCCGCCACACGCTTCCCGGCCTGGAGTGGCCCTCGGAGCTCACCCGGGCCCATCCCGTCGCCTGGTTGGCCGTTCTGGCCCTGGTCGTGGACGTCGTCGTGCAAGCCGCCCGGGGGCGATGGCGGAAGTAGCGTCCGCGCGGTGAGCACCTCCGTCGCCCTCGTCCACGGCTTCGCCACGTCCAGCGCCCGCACCTGGGGCGACAACGGCTGGCTCGACCTCCTCGGCGACGTCGGCCGGAGCCCCGTGCCGATCGACCTGTTGGGCCACGGCACCGCGTCCAAGCCTCACGACCCTGAGGCCTACGGAGCCATGGAGCAGCTGGTGCTCGACCAGCTTCCCGCCGAGCCGATCGATGGCATCGGCTTCTCGCTCGGGGCTCGGGTGCTGCTCACCCTGGCCAGCGAGGCACCCGAGCGCTTCGAGCGCCTCGTGCTCATGGGCGTCGGCACCAACCTCCTGCGCCACGACGGCAGCGATCTCGTGCTGCGGGCCATCGAGGGCGACGGCGATCCAACGAACCCAGTCGTGCAGTACTTCGCCGGCTTGGCCCAGCACCCCGGGGTGGACCGCGCCGCCCTCGCCGCCTGTCTGCGGTCTCCCCGCCCTCCACTCACGCCCGAACGCCTGGCCCGGGTGCGGCTGCCCGTGCTCGTGATCCTCGGGGAGGAGGACTTCGCCGGACCTGGTGAGCCTCTCGCGGAGCTGCTGCCCGATGCCGAGCTCGTGACGCTGCGCAACGTCGACCACTTCGCCACGCCCAAGGACTTCGGCTGCATCGACGCCGCCCTCGACTTCCTCGGCGCGTCCCTGTGAAGCGCGCGTGACCCGCGACTTCATCTTCGGCGTCGACCTCGACGGCGTGTGCGGCGACTACACCACCGCGTTCCGGGCGGTGGTCGCCCACGACCGGGGCGTGGCGCCGGCGACGCTGGGCGACGCCCGCTCGTGGGACTTCGCCGAATGGGGGATCGATGGCCCGGCCGAGTTCGACCGCCTCCACCGACTGGCCGTGCTCGAGCACCGGATGTTCCGCACGATGCCCCCGCTCCCCGGGGTGGCCGACAGCCTCTGGCGGCTGTCCGATGCGGGGGTGTGGATTCGCATCATCACGCATCGCCTCTGCGTGAACTGGGGTCATGCGGTCGCCGTGGCCGACACCGTTGCCTGGCTCGACGAGATGGGGATCCCGTACCGAGACATCTGCTTCCTCGGTGCCAAGCCCGAGGTGGAGGCCGACGCCTACGTGGACGACGCCGCCCACAACGTGCTCGCCCTTCGCGCCGCGGGCAACCACGTGATCGTCTTCGACGCCCCCTACAACCAAGCGGTCGAAGGCCCCCGAGCTACCTCCTGGGCCGAGGTCGAGGCGCTCGTGTTGGATCGCGTCAGCGAGAGCGGGATCCCGCTCCAGCCCCAGCTCCCCGGCCTCGACGAAGGGGCAGTCCGCCTCACCCGCCGCGTCACCCACCCCTGGGCCTGACCGCTCGGCTACGGCCCTACGTCCACGGCGTTGCCACCCGTTGCCGCCGAGCGGTAGATGCCGTCCACGACGACGTGTGCTCGTACGGCGGTGGACAGGTCGGGATGGCCGCTGGGCACCCCGGAGGCCACCGCCTCCACGAACCCTCGATCCTGGTTCGGCAGCCGCCCACCGAAGCGCTCGGTCACTCCGCCGAACAGGTCGTCACCCTCCACGGACCCTGTGTCGCCGCCCGAACGCGTCCAGGTGACCGGACCGAGCACGTCGTGCTCGATCGTGAAGAAGGCATGCTCACAGATCACCTCGAGCCGCCGCAGGCTCGGGCGTTCGAGCATCTGATGCCAGACGCTGGCCAGCGTGCCCTGCGCCCCGCCGGCGAACTCCATGCCGACGACCACGGTGTCTTCGATGCCAGGGTTGCCGTGGAAGGTGGTGGAACGGGCGCTCACCGACTGCATCGGCCCCAGGAGCCACTCGAGCGCGTCGACATCGTGGATCGAGTGCTCCAGCATCGTGCCCGCCCCGGCCTTGGCCGGGTCCTTCCGCCACGTGGATCCGTACATCCCCTGGACGGGGAGGAACTGGTCGTCGCGCAGCACGACCGCCTGCACCCGCCCGGTTCGCGGATCCGCGAGCTGGTGCTCCAGCTCCAGGAACGCCGGGCTGCTGCGCAGGACCAGGCCCACCTGGTTGATGACGCCGGCTTCGGCCACGGCGGCCGCCATGGCCTCGGCTCCCGCCAGCGTGGTGGCGAGGGGCTTCTCACAGAACACCGGCAACCCGCGCACCGCGGCCGCGGCCACCAGCCGAGGGTGCTCACTCGTCCAGGTGCAGACGTAGACGGCGTCGACGGCATCGAGGACCGCGTCCTCGCTGGTCATGGGCTCGGCGCCCGAGGCCAGAGCGAAGGCGGCCGTGCGCTCTGGATCGGCGTCGAAGACCGCCCCGATCACATGGTCGGCACCAGATCGGCGCAGGCTCTTGCCGTGGTACGTGGCGATCAACCCGCCGCCCAGGAACCCGATCGTCACCGTCATGGCGCCGAACCTACCGAGGGGACCACGGTCAGGTGTTCTGGACGGTGAGGCCACCATCCACCGGGATGACCGCGCCCGTGATGAACGACGCCGCTGGCAGCAGGAGCGACAGCGTGATGTGGGCGACCTCCTCCGGGTCGCCGTAGCGCCTCATCGGCACCCGACGGCGCGCGAACTTCGTCTTGGCGTCGTCGGGGATCAGCGCCGTCATGCCGGTGCGAATCGGCCCGGGGCACACACAGTTGACCGTCACCCCGGCGGGGCCGAGCTCCACCGCCAGCGAGCGGGTGAGCCCCACCACGCCGTGCTTGGCCGCCGTGTAGGGCGCCATGTACGCCGTGGCTCCGAGCCCCTCCGTGGAGGCGATGTTCACGATGCGGCCGGCGCCGGCGCGGCGGAGATCGGCCAGCGCCGCACGAATCGTACGGGTGTAGGCCGTGAGGTTCACCGCCAACGTCTGCGCCCAGGCCGCGTCGAAGCCGTCCTGGGCGATCGGCGCAGGGATGCTGATGCCGGCGTTGTTCACCAGCAGGTCGATCGGACCGAGGGTGAACCGAGCCTGCTCGACGGCCGCGTCCGTAGCCGGCCCATCGGCCAGGTCCACGGCGATGGCCACCGCCGTGCCACCGTTGGCCGCGATCTCCTCCGCCACGGCGACCGCGCCACCCTCGGTGCGGTCGAGCACGGCCACCACGGCCCCTTCGTCAGCCAGGAGGAGGGCAGTGGCCCGGCCCATGCCGCTCGCCGCCCCCGTGACGATCGCGACCTGGCCGGCAACGGAACGGCTGAGTTGGGTGAGGCGGGGCACGGCGCCCGACACTAGAACGACGCGGTGAACGTGTTCGACGTCGGGGTGGCCCTGCTGCTGGCCTCCGTCTTCGCGATCCCGCTCGGTGTGTCGCTCTGGGCTCTGCTCGACGCCGCCCGGCGCCCCCAGTGGGCCTGGGCCCTGGCCCGGCGCAGCCAAGTGACCTGGATGGCCGCCATCCTCTTCGGCATGTTCAGCGTGATCGGCGGGCTCGCCCTCTCCGCCTGGTACCTGACGAAGATCCGCCCCGTCATCGCCGCGGCGGAGGAAGGCCGGTTCTGAGCTCGGTCCTCAGCGATCGAGGATGGACGCGGGTGGGGGGCCGAAGCGACCGCGGACGAAGTCGGCTAGAGCCTGCACCCGTGCTCGAGGGTCCCAGTAGGGGCCGCGACGTCGCTCCGATACGAGGCCAGCGGCGAGCTGCCCGACGGCCAGGAGGAAGCGGATCGTGGCGTGATAGCGACCCGAGTGGTCGCGCACGAGGAGGAGGGTGTTCCGGAGCTGGAGGTAGTCGATGGTGGCGATGCGAGTGCCGAGGTCCGGGTTCACGACGATGGCGCCGCGCACGAGGCCGGTCTCCCAGCCCACCGCCTTGGCCCGCAGCGCAAGGTCCGCCTCCTCGCAGTAGGCGAAGTAGCGCTCGTCGAAGAGACCCACCTCTTGGAGCACCTCGTTGCGCACGAGCATGAGCGTGCCGTGGGGGTGTCCGGCGGGCTCCCACCCCTCGGCCACCGCCGCCGGGGCGAGGATGCCACCGAAGTAGGGGTCGACGATCGGTGTGGCGCCGTCGCCGAAGTCGGCGCTGGCCAGGCCGGCGCCGGGGCGATCACCCACGGCCGTGAGCATGCGCGCGAGGCAATCCGGGGCGGGCTCGGCGTCGTGAGGAGCCAGACCGATCCAGCCCGCGTCGTCCGGGCGGGGGTGGGCGAGGAGGTGGCGATACCCGGCGTTGGCCCCCGGGCCGAAGCCTCGGTTCTCCAGCAGCTCGACGAGCTCCACTCCCTCAGGAAGGCCCGCCCGCACCGTGGCCAGCGCCTCGGGCCGAGAGCCGTTGTCCACCACCACCACCCGCACGCCCCCCTCCACCTCTTGCGCAAGGAACCGAGCCACGGTGCCGACGCACCGCTCCGGGCGGTTCCAGTGGAGGATGACGACGGGCAGCACGCGCCCATCCTGCACGGAGCCCGCGGGGCGCTCCTAGTCGGTGTTGTGCAACGCGTGCAGCACGAGAGCGATCAGGGTGCCCTTGGCGTCCGCTCGCGAACGGGCGTCGACTCCCAGCACCGGGATCTCGTCGTCCAGCACCAACGCTTCCCGAACCTCCACGAGATCGTGCTGGAGGGACCCCGCGAAGCGGTTCACGGCCACGACGAACGGAATCCCTCGAGCCTCACAGAAGTCGACGGAGGGGAAGGCGTCCTGCACGCGACGGCTGTCCACCAGGATCACGGCGCCGATGGCACCTCGCGTGACGTCGTCCCACGCAAACCGGAAGCGGGCCTGACCGGGGGTGCCGAACAGGTAGAGCACGAGCCCCGAGTCGAGCGAGATCCGGCCGAAGTCGAGGGCCACCGTCGTGGCCACCTTGGTAGCCACCGCGCCGGTGTCGATCTCGATCGACAGCTCGGTGAGCGGCGCCTCCGTCGTGATCGGGACGATCTCGGAGATGGCGCCCACGAAGGTGGTCTTGCCGGCGCCATAGCCGCCGCACACGACGAGCTTCACCGGCATGGCGTCGGCCCGCTCATCGAACGGATCGGGGACGTCGAGCCAGGTCAAAGCGCCTCCAGCCCGGCCAGCACGCGCTCGAGGAGCACGCGGTCAACGGAGCCGTCCGCGTGGCGGGCCGCGGGCAGGTTGATGTGGACGTATCCCTCACCCTCCAGGTCGGCAACCAGGACCCGCACCACTCCGACGGGCAGATGCATCAGTGCCGACACCTCCGCGAGGCTGTGCGGGGTTTCGCACATGCGCAGGATGGTGCCTCGCTCCAGGGGCACGGAGGCGGACGAGCCCAAGTGGGTCGTGACCACGATCGACTCGACGGGCGTGGCGTCGGTACGGCTCGTGCGGGTGCGGCCCCGAACGAGCGCGTACGGGCGCACCAGGGCGGGACCCTCGTCATCAGCGGCGGGTTCCAGGTCGCGGGGGCTCACCGCAGCAGCGCCCCCTGCAGCTCGGCGCGGAGCTCAGGCGTGAGCACGGCTCCGGCTCGCTCCACGAACACGGCCATCTCGTAGCCGACCATGCCGATGTCGCAGCCGCCTTCCGCCACGGCGCAGAGGGCCGACCCATCGCTGATCCCGGTGACGAAGAGGAACGCGTGCTCCATCTCCACGATCACCTCGTTGACGCGGCCACCGCCGAACCGGCCGGCGGCACCGTACGCGAGCCCGATGAGTCCGGATGCCACCGCCGCGCAGCGCTCGGCGGACTCCCGGTCCAGGCCATCGGACACGGCCATCGGCAGGCCGTCGGCCGAGAGCACCACGGCTTCATTGATGCCGGGGACCTTCCGGACGAATCCGTTGAGGAGCCAGCTGAGGTTCCGGGCATCGAAGCTCAGCTCACCGGTGGAATCGCTCATGATCGCTCCTCTTCGGTGCCGTCGGACCCTCGTCCGGCCTGGAGACCGGACCGGTAGCGGGAGAGCAGCGCCCGAACCTCGGACGGCGAACGTCGCGACGGTGGGTCATCGAGGGGTGCGGGCAGCACGTCGGCGGTGGCGCCAGGGACGCGGCGTTGCAGGGAGGCGGAGGGCGGGTGCGCCGACGCGCCTGATGGGGCGAGCTCGTCCCCCTTCACCGGTGGCTCGACGAGCGACGAGGGGGTGGTGCTCTCCAGCAGGGCGCGCAGCCCGGCGTCGAACTCCGAGCGGGCCGGGAGCGCGTCGCTGAGGGTCCCGGGGGACACCTCTCGTTGCTCGACACGGATGCTGTCCATCGCCGGTGACAACGGAGACGGCTCCTCCATCGCAACCTGGCTCTCGTCCCAATCCGACAGCCACGGGTCGGGGGTCGGACCCGGCGGCTCGTTGGGAGCGCTCGACTCCAGGGCCAGCATCGTGTCCCGCGTGGGAGGCGAAAGCGGTTCGGCACTGGCCTCCTCGAGGAGGTGGTGGGGCACGATCACGTACGCCGCGATGCCTTCGCGCTCACCGGTACGAAGCCGCACGGTGATGCCGTGGCGAGCGGCGAGGCGGGCCGCCACGAGACAACCGAGGGACCGCCCCAGCGCCAGCCCGGTGACAGGGGGATCGCTCAGCACAGCGTTCAGCTCGTCGAGCTGCTCCGGGCGCATGCCCACGCCGCGGTCGGAGATCACGAGCTGGTAGCCAGCCCCCGCTCGGGTGCCATCGACACGAACAACGGTGTCCGGTGGCGAGAAGTGGGTGGCGTTCTCCAGGAGCTCGGCCACGAGGTGCGCCACATCGCTCACCGCCGGTCCGTGCAGCACTGCGTCAGCCATCGATCCGAGGTCGACTCGCTCGTACTCCTCCACCTCGCTGAGCGCGGCGCGCACGACGTCTACCATGTCGATCGGCTTCGACCGCCGCGGACCGGACTCAGCGCCCGCCAGGATCAGCAGGCTCTCTGCGTTGCGCCGCATGCGCGTGGCGAGGTGGTCGAGCAGGTAGAGGTGCGCGAGGACCTCGCTGTCCTGCTCACCCGCCTCCAGACGGTCGAGCAGCTGGATCTGGCGGTCGATCAGGGCCTGGTTCCGGCGGGCCAGGTTCACGTACAGGTCGCTGATGCCCTTGCGGAGCAGGGTCGCCTGCTGGGCGGCGACGTCCACCGCCACCGATTGCACGGCGTTGAAGGCGCGGGCCAGATGGGCGAGCTCATCGTCGGATCGCACGTCGATCGGCTCAGCGACCGCTGCGAGCTGGTTGCCGTCGTCGGCGACGGGGTTCCGCAGCGCCTCGACGAGCCGCGGTAGGCGCTCTTCCGCGAGGTGGTCGGCGGCAACGGTGAGCTCGCGGAGCGGACGGGTGATCGACCGGGCCGCCAGCAGGGCCAGTGCGAGGGCCAGCAGCAGTCCGCCACCGGCCAGCACGAGGTAGCCGGTGCTCGCCTGACGGGCGATCTCGCCGACCCGGTCAGCGGCCCGCACGGCCTCGTCGGCCCGAGCCACCTCTGTGAGGCGCAACACGACCTGACGGCGGGCGCTCTCGTCGAGCCACGTGCTGAGGCTGCCCGCCGAGGCGACGTCGCCCGCGGCGATGACCCCATCGACCGTGCGGCCCACGGACGTGCCGGCGCCAGCGGCGATCTCATCGCGGCGTTCGTTGCGGAGCTCGGTGGGGGAAGTGGCGAGGTAGGCGGCCCGCAAGGCCAGCTCGTCGGCGCGGAACGCCCGGAGGATCCCCTGCTGGTCGCCCCGCAGCTCCCCCCACACCTGGGCCGACGCGAGCTGGGCGGCCTGGTTGGCCGTGGCTTCCTTCACCCCCGAGACACCGGCGAGGACTGCGAGGTCGCCGCCCACTCCGGTGTCGGCCGTGCTCGTGCCCAGCCGGTCCTGCACCGCGAGGAGGGCGCCGATGGGCGGGGCGAAGGCATCGATCCACGGCACGAGCGACTCAGCGGCGTCGGTGTCGCGGCGAATCTGCGGCAAACCGGCCAGCGCATCGAGAGCGATGCCCACCTCCGAGGCGAGCCGCTCGTCCTCGGCGAGGCGCTGGAGGGCAGCGCCCGCCTGGTCGATCGCCGTGTCCGTGGCCGTGCGCTGGTTGGCGAGCGCCGCCGCGACCTCGTCCACCGCGCCAGCGCGGCGGGCGGCCGACAGGGTCCGCTCAGACTGGAGGGCGTCGACGACGACGATGACCTGCTGAGCGTCGGCGGCGAGGGTGGCGGCGCGGTCGGCGGCCTGGGCGTCCTCGCGACGTTGGAGGATCTCGGGACCGGACACGGCGAAGAGCAGCACCAGGGGGACGGCGATGACCGCGATCAGTCGGGTCCGCACGTTCAGCCTGCGCAGCATGCCCTGTCCTCCCTCCATCCCGCCGAGATCCGGGCACGGTCGCCTCGGCTCATTTTCGGCCGAAGGGCCTTCGA
>Ga0105044_10010731_pt1 | contig 12505 bp, 12 predicted proteins | sample MAT01_FD_78092 | JGI IMG/M metagenome (GOLD analysis project Ga0105044, IMG submission 78092) | Freshwater microbial communities from Lake Fryxell liftoff mats and glacier meltwater in Antarctica - MAT-01 | ecosystem: Environmental > Aquatic > Freshwater > Ice > Liftoff microbial mat | place...
CAGCAGGTTCAGAAGACATCTTCGGCATACCGCTCTTTGGCTTTGAGCTGCGACACGCTCAACTGCAGCGGCGCGAGCACAACGTCCAACGCCTCGGCCACGCCCTGCGCCATGGCGCGGCCACCGCAGACACGCACGATGGCGCCCTGCGTCACCCAGTCGCGCAAGCGCTCGGCGTCGCGGCGCAGGGCGTCCTGCACGTAGCCGCCGCCGTCGGGCACGCGGGAGAAAACGGTCTGCAAAGTTGCCAGGCGCCCTTCGCCGAGCCAGCGCTGAATCTCGGGGCCGAAGAAGAAATCGCGCGCCGGGTCGCGCCCACCAAAGTACAGGTGCATGGGGCTGTGTCTGTCGTTGCGCCGAATGAACCCCGCCAGCGGCGCCACGCCTGTGCCGGCCCCGATCAGCACCACGGGACGCCGCGTTCGGGGCAACGCAAAACCCGGGTTGGTTCGGATGAAGGCGGCGACAAAGTCCCCCGGCTGCAGGCCCATCAGGTGCGTGGAACACAGGCCGCCGGGCGTCTGGCGCACGCAGATTTCCAGAAACCCGTCTTGCCAGCCCGACGCCAGCGAGTAGAAGCGCGGCACGGCAGAACCCGGCGTCACGATGCCCACGAGATCGCCTGCGTCAAAGTGCGCCAGACCGTGCCCGCGCAGTCGCGCGGCCAGCCCCTGAGCAGGCCACGTAAAGCGCAAGATTGCCGTGGTCTGCCCGCGCTGCCAACCCTTTCCGCCCTTCCCGCCCTTTCCATCAGCACCGGGGTAGTCCTGGCGCACGCTGAGCGTGAGCGCGGTGGTGGTCGGCACACGCGGTACATGCGCCAGCACCAGGCCCTCGCCCAGCGCCTGTGCCAGGGCCTCGCCCCAGCGCGCGAACTGCTGGCCCGATTGCTGGTGGATGCACTCCAGCGGCAGCAGTGCAGGCCAGCCCTGCCCGCGCAGCGTTTTCTCCAGCGCCTGGGCAAAGGCGCAGAAGGCCGGGAACTGCCGGTCGCCAAAGCCCAGCACCGTCACCGGCACGGGCGTGGCCCCGGGGCTGAGCCTGGCGATGATCTCCAGGGCGTGGCTGGCGTGGGCTGGGGCCTGGCCTTCGCCGTAGGTGGCTGCCAGCACAAACACCTGCTGGGTGGCGGCCAGCGTCTGAAACTCCTCCAGGGCGCTGGTGTGCACGCGGTGGCCGCCTTGGCTCAGCGCGTCCTGCAGCGTCTGGGCAAAGCCCCAGGTGCTGCCGCCTTCGCTGGCCACGAAGATCAGCACGTCGGCCTGGGCCAGCGGGCAGTTGCCCGTGATGTGCGGCGCCAGGCGGCGCGCCTGCCACCACATGACCACGCCCGACAGCCAGAACAGCAGCACGCTGGCGCCCACCAGCGCGAGCACCACGGCCCAAAGCCAAGCCCCTTCGCCGGTGTGCAGCACCAAAGCCCAGTCATCAATGCGCTGTGCCAGGGTGGCGTCTTGCCAGGCCAGCGTCTGCCCCGAGTAGCGGTCGATCCAGCCTTGGCCCTGACGGGTGGCGACCTTCCAGGTGTCCTTGGGGTCGGCAGCGGCGGGAAAATTCAGCTTGCGCAAGTCCTGCACAGTGAGGCTTTTCAGCAGGACAAGCTGCGCGCTGGGCAAGGCCATCTGGCCAGTTGGGCCGTTGGCCGCCGATAGCGCTGATAGCGCCGAGAGCCCCGACAGCGCCGATACCGCAGGGACTGCAGAGGCCACGTCTGGCTCGGGCCCAGCGTCCAGCGCCACCAGGCCCAGGGTCGAGGCGCTCATGGTCAGCGCCGTGAGTGAGCTCAGGCACAGCACCGCCAGCACCACCCGGCCCGCGACCACGTGGATGCGCTGCGCCAGCGAGCCCCGCACCCGAGCCGCCAGCCGCTGCCAGCCGCCCATGCGGCGCAGCAGCAGCACCAGGGCAGAGACGCAGATCAAGCCCATGGCCAACGCGGTGCCCGCTGCAACCCAGCGCCCGGCGTCGCCGAGCAGCAGCGAGCGGTGCAGGTTCTTCACCCAGCGCGGCAGCGCCGAGGGTTGCCAGGCGCCCAGCACCCGGCCATCGGCTGGGTCGACATAAGACGCCTGCGGCTGGTCGCCGTCAAAGCTGAACACCACGATGGCACCCGAGGGCAGATGGCGTATTTCCTCCGCGCCTGTGACGGTGCGTGTCACGCGCTCCACCAGCGTGGCCACCGGCAGACCGTCTGGCGCGGCGGGTGCCTGCCACGCCTGCTGCACCGGATCGACCGCCAGGATGGCGCCCGAAATGCCCAGCACCACGGCCAGGGTGCCGATCGTCAGGCCCAGCCAGCGGTGGATGGCCTTCCAGCCCATGCGTCGTGCGCCCTTTACTCGAGTTGGAATGTCAGCGACTGGATGTACTGTTTGCCGGCCTGCGGCTTGCCGGCGTTGGCGGCAGACAGCGGCACGCGGATCTCTGACGGGCTGTCGCGCATGTCTTCTGCGGCGGCGTCGATGCGGATCTCGTAACCCGCGTCGATCAGGGCATCGGCCAGCTCGGCCCTGACCTTGAGCGCGCGACCCGCGCCCACGCTGGCGCCGCTGACGCCGTCCAGGCGCTTGGCGTCACCGGCGGACAAGCGGCTCCAGTCGGACAGATGCTTGTGGTACTTGGCTTTGCCGCCAGCCACCCACAGCGTGCGCACATAGGCACCCTTGGCGTCGGTCAGGTAGGCGGCCAGGTAGGCACCATCGCCGCCGTAGTTCTTGAGCTGGGCGGTCAGCGTGACCTGGCGGCTGTGTGCCAGGGCGGGAAGGGCCAGTGCGCAGGCGGCGGCCAGGAGGGTCAATAGGGGTTTGGACATGGGGATACTCCAGCAGGGTTGGGGTGACGCGATCTGGCCACGCCGCGCGGTGCCAGAGTTGAACAAAGGCGATGGTGTGGCGTCGCCGTCCGGTCACGGTGGTCGGGGTCGCTGCGCGGCGCCTTCGTCATCACGATCGCGTTCCCGGGCACGCTCGCGTTCTTCATGCTTCATCTTCAACACCTTCAGGGTTTCCGGGTCGATCTTGGCCTTGAAGGCGCGGCCTTGGGCGTCGGTGCCGCGAATCTCGTAGCAGCCGTCGTCGATCTTCAGTCGCTGGATCTTCCAGCCCTGGCGCGCCGCCATCTGCCGCACGGCCTCGCGCGACTGCCAGCGTTCCACCGGCGCATCGCAATCGTCATCGGCGCGTGCGGGCAAGGCGGTCAGGCCCAGTGCCGATGCCAGTGCCATCGCCAATGCCTGTGCCAGCAAGTCACGACGCAGGAAGGCGTGATTTTTCACGGTTAGCTCCTGTGAACCCAGTGAGCGCACGACAAACGATTCGCCCTGCAGTCGCACATCCTGCGGCTTGAGACGCTGGCAACTTTGATACCCATCAGGCCGCTCCTTTCTCGTTGAGTGTGGCATTGTGGAAAACCCACCGTGAACGCATGCTGAAAGGTGCGTTCATCCTCTGTTCATGGCCTAGAAGGCAAAGGTGGGCTGGCCGCTGAGCGACCAGGCGATTTCGCCTTGGCGGATGAGGCAAGCCTTCATAACTTGCGTCCGTGGGTCCCTATCGCGCTGAGGTAGGTTCGCGCCTGCAAAGCACAAAGTGTTGTCAGAAGAACCGGCTTGCGTTTTCATCAGTTTCGCTGCGACGGCTTGAACGCCTTGGGCGGACCGCTGGCACCGAGCACTTTGCCCGCCACCTCGCGGCCATACATCGAATCCTCGGTGGCGTGGAAGTCGTTCCGCGTGCCCTGCACGCTGCCGGTGTAGCGCGGGTCTTGCGGCCGCTCGTGGCTGTTCATGTACAGCGCCACGTCCCACGCCTGCTGCTCGCTCAGCGTGCCGGGCAGGCCGAGCGGCATGTTGGCCTTGACGAATGCAGCGGCGTTGTTGACGCGCCCCATGCCGGCGCCCCAGTTGAACGAGTCTGGTCCCCACAGGGCCGGGAACACGGCAGTGCCGTCTTGCGCGTGCTGGCCTGCGCCGTCTGCGCCGTGGCAGAGCGCGCAATTCTGGGCATAGACCTGCTTGCCGCGGGCGAAGTTCGCCGCTTGCGCCGGCCGCGCCAGCGCCGGGTAGCCGCGACCCGCGATCTTCGGATCGACCGTTGCGCCGGATGCGAGCCAGTACGCGTAACTCTCCAGCGCCACCAGCTCCGGCGCGCCCAGCGGCGGTGCCTTGCCGTTCATGCTGTACTCGAAACAGCCTTGCAAGCGCTGCTGGAAGGTGGTGACGCTCTGGGTCTTGCTGCGGTAGGCGGGATAGCTGACGAATGCGGCCCACATGGGTGACGAATCCGCCAGCCGCCCTGCGTCGAGGTGGCAGCTGACACAGCGCAGGCTGTTGCCCACGTACGCGGGTGCTGCGCGAGGCGTGTCGATGAAAATCTCGCGGCCGCGCCGGATCACGTCACCAAACTCGCCAGCCGGCAACTCGCTCTCAGCTGGCGGCCGGAATGCCGCCTGTGTGCCGGTCGCGGCAGCCGGCGCCGTGAGTTCAGCGCGCGGTGGATCACCTGGGAGATCATTCGCCGCTCGCGAAGCAGATGCCACCTCGTTTGGCGACGTCGAAACCGGCGCAGCCGCCTTGCGCTCGCTGTGGGGCTCACTGCCGAGGCCGTCGAACGCGCCGCCCGCATAGAGGCCGACGCCGATCACCAACGCCGCCAGGGCGGCGCCGAGGTAAGCCCATGGGCGTGTGCTCATCATCGTGAAACTCCAGCAGGCAGCGAGGCAAAGTGGTCGGCAACTGCACTGATCTCGGCGTCGGACAGCTTCTTTGCCACAACGGCCATCAGGCCCATGGGGCCCGGCGGTCGCGCGCCGGTTTTCCATGCCGTCAACTGGTTGGAGAGATAGGCCGCACTCTGCCCGGCCAGTGCCGGGAAGTCCGGGCCCACGCCACGCCCACCTGGGCCGTGACACTGCTCGCACGCCGGCAGCTTGTCGGCCCAGCGGCCGCGGGTGGCCAGGGTTGCGCCGATCCCGGAAGGTGTTGGCGACGCGGCAGTGGCGGATGCAGGCGCCACTGGCAGCGCTGTGGCGGAAGCGGTGGGAGCGGTGGGAACGGTGGGTACAGTGGGTACAGGCAATGCGGCGTAATACGCAGACACTGCAGCGCGGTCAGCCACCGACAAGGCCTTGGCAATCGGCATCATCACCGCGTTGACGCGTGTGCCGTCCGCGAAGGCGTCGAGCTGGCGTTGCAAGTACGGGGCACCCAAAGACGCCAGGCGGGGGAAGCCGGCCTGCGCGAGCCCCTCGCCAGCCGCTCCGTGGCAGGTCTGGCAAGCCAGGGCAGCCCCCATACCGTTCTTTGCGATCGATGCGCCATCGGCATGGCATGTCACGCTCAGCACGGTGCCCAGGGCGAAAGCGAAGCCACGACAGATGGAGATCATGATTCGGCCATTTCAGCGATCCTGATGCCGCTGCATGGTGGCAAATAGGTCGGCGACGGGGCAGCTTGCGGGGACCGGAACCCTATCAACCGGCAGGCTCTCGATGCGCTGGGGGTTCGGGCTTTGCTGACTTCTACCCAGGGGACCAGCGAGCGCGGCGCCGACGGCTACGCCCGCAGTCGCGCCTGCTACCGCGCCGCCACCCGCCAGCACCGATTTGGCCTCGCGCTTGGCTTCCTGGGGCTTCAGCAAAGTCTGCGCCGCGCCACTCGGGTGCTGCGACGGATTGCCGTGGTCTGGGTTTTCCTGCACGGCAAGATCTGCGTCGTCAGCTGAGCTGTCGGGCGGCGGGACGCTCAATAAGTTCGTTTGCTTCACTTGCTTCGACTGGTACCGCTGACGTTGAAAATGTCATCAAACGCGGTTCGTCCAGGTTTGTCTGTGCGACAGCGAACGGATACGGGTCTCACCCGGTAGTGGAGGGCGAGATGCCGGCACGCGGTCTTCAGGTCAGGCGTGCCTTAGAGAAGCCTCTCGACCTTGATGTGCGATCGCTCGCCAAGAAGCAGCGTCACGACGGCCGTCAGTACCAGGATGCCGACGACGAACTGAGTCAGTCGCAGATTGCTGCTGTCAGGCAGCACCGTGATCGGAATGATCATCAGCCAGGCATTCACAGTGGTGTGCAGCACCAGCACCGGGACGACGCTGCCCTGGGTTCGATTGAACAACCACGCGAACAGCACCGATGAGGCGATCACGCTCAGCGCAAACCACCCAAACGGCCACTGGCTCTGGAGGTTGCCCGCGCTGTAGAAAAGCGGCAGATGCCAGACCGCCCAAATCACGCCCAAAACCACACTGGCCACGCGCCAGCCCCAGCGCGCCTGCAAGGCTGGCAAGGCGTATCCGCGCCAGCCGAACTCCTCACCCAGGGGGCCGCCCACCAGGAAGATGAGCAAGACATTCAGCACCGCCAGCCAGACATGGTCTGCAGCGGGTGATGGCGGCAAAGTGCCACCCAGCGCCACATGGGCTGCCGCTGCCGGACCCATGAAGACAGCAGGAAATGCGAACGCCAACAGCAGCCGGCGCCAGCCCACGCGCCACTGGAGGCACCGCGTCAGCCAGCGGCGCAGGCCCGTGCGCCCCGTGGTGTAAGACACAACAGCCACCGCCGCGAGGCTCGGCCCGAAGCCGCTCAGCATTGAAAGCGCTGTGGCCGCAATGGGCCAGTCCGACTTCAGCGCGGCGCCGAGCAACCCCCCCGTCCAGGTCCACGCAAACGCAAGGGCGAAGAACGCCAGCAGGGATTGTGTGGAGTGCACCTTGCGGACATCGACAAGGGGCACGGAAGTCGCGACCGGGCTGAGGCGCGCGGGCAGCTGCACCGTCATGGCCTTGTCGGTGGCAAGAGCAATTCGTCGCGATGGGCCGCGACGAATTGCGTGAACTCGATCGGCGCTCGGCCTGTCAGCTCGGCCACTGTGTGCGTCACGGGTGGCGTGCCGGTGAATCGCGGCAGCATGTGCAGCAGCAACATCACAAGGATCAAGCCGGGGTCGCGACCGTCGCGCCGCAGCGTAAGGTAAAAGCGCCATGGGCGCGGCGAAACATAGCGGATGGATGTGCCCAAACCCGTCGTCAACAGATCGGCCATCTGCTGAAAGTTCAGCGGTGTTTCCGAAGTCAACGTGTAGGCCTTCCCATGGTGCTGCGTACCGGGTTGCGTCAGCACCCGTGCTGCCACACGAGCAATGTCGCCGATGTCGACGAGGGTGAACCGGGCGTTTCCGGCCGGCAGGAAGATGCGGTGCCGGCGCACCAGTTCTTCGTGGAGCGTGCTGGTGAAGTTCTGCATGAAGTAGGCCGGCCGCAGCATCGTGCAGGGCACGCCGCTGGCCACCAGTCGCTTTTCGATCCTGTGATGCGGTACAAAAAAATTGCTTTGTGCCCCCTGCACCGACAAGAACACGATGTGCGCGACGCCGAGTCGGCGGGCCCGCGAGATCAGGTCACCAAAGTCGCCGGTCAGTTGCGGTGGACGCAGCAGAAAGAGACTGTCGCAATCGGCCAGCGCAGCGTCCTGAGTAGCTCGGTCAGAGAAGTCGAAGGCCACCGGTTGCACGTTTGAATCGCCACGCCACTTCTTTGTAGCCGTGGTGACGTCGCGCACGCCTGCGCGAACGACGATGTCGTCGAACGCACGCAGCACCGCGATCAAGGCCGAGCCGACCTGACCCGTGGCACCGGTCACGAGAATGCGTTTCATGGCGCGGCACGCATCGATTCGATCACGGCCTGTCCAAAGGCAGGAGCAACCGAACGATGGCCGCGCGCACTTCGTCGTCGTGCCCGACCCAGGTGTGACCGGCCCTGATGCGGCTGATCGGACGGGATGCCTTTTGCGGGCATCGTTGTCACAGGCAGGGTTGTCACAGGCATGGTTGTCGCAGGCATCACCCGCAGCACTATGGAATTTGCGGTCTGCAGCGGCCAGCAGGTGGTTCTGGCACGACATTGCAATTTTCGAAGGCCTCAGCTTTGATGCCGCCGCCCACGGTCCTGAATGGGCCGAAGCACGCCATGCTTTCTTGATGCAAGCGCTGCCAGGTTTTGCAGTCCGTTTGAGCGTTGGGCGTCTGGGCTGGCAGCTTGCCCGCTGGCTGGGATGCAGCAGCCGCAGGCGGGGTGCCCGTGGGCACTTGCTGCCTTTCGGCGGCCCGGTCCGCAGCCCGCTCAGTGGCCCGTTGCGTGCCCAACTCTGTGGCTTTGGCCTTGTTCTGCTCAGCGCGCGCCAGCGCCTCCCGGCGCTGTTCGGCACTGGGCTCATCGGCTGGAGCATCCACGCGCTTGGCGACGTCTTGGTATCGCTGCGGCACGATTTCTGCGTAGTGGACTTTGCCCTGGTCATCCACCCAGCGATAGACCGCAGCACCCGCAGCGCTGACCGACAGGGATGCCAGCAGACAGAGCGCGACTACAAAAACGAAGGGGCGAAACTGAGAGATACGAGTAGCCATGACGGGAGTGCGAAAAGAGGGACTGCCAAAGAGGTCAGCGGCAACGAGAATCTCGTGTGTTTTCATGCTCATGGCGCCTCGAATCGGTCGCCGCGCACCGGGAAGCGTCCGTTGAATTGGATGGGCCGTGGCTCGCCACCCAGCGGCGCCTCGGTCGAGCCTTGATCTTGCGCGTGAATGTGCAGGTGTGGCTCGCCGGTGTTGCCTGAGTTGCCAACCGAGCCGAGCCACTCACCCACGGTGACGTTGGCGCCCGCACGCACCCGCACAGTGCCCCGCTGCAGGTGGCCGAGCATCACATCCGCATCCAGGCAGCGCAGCAGCACATGATTGCCGGCCAGGTGCTCACGGTCGACCTCGGGCGCCTGCGTGTCGGGCAGTCCGTCCACGGCGATCACCACCTGGCCAGCGCAGGGCGCCAGCACGCGTGCGCCGTAGATGACGTAAGCGCGGGGGTCGGCAGGCTGCGGACCCTGAGCACGCAGCCCGAACCTGTCCAGCGCCACGAGATCGACACCATAGGATTGCCCACGCCACGCGCGGTAGCGGGGAACGCGGGTGTCGAGCGTTTCGAGGTGCCCGTTGGTGCTGCTGCTGCTGCCGCCATTGACGACGAGATAACGAACCGGCTCCAGTGGGAAGGCCAGATTCAACGGAAGCGTGAACTGGAGGGCATACAGCCAGGTCATCGCACCGGCATCTCCTGCAGCGCGTTCATGGCGAGAACTCGTAGACCAACGATGTCAGGTCGCCGACGAAGTAGGACTTGCCGCCTTTGGCAACCTCGCCTCGGGTCGGCACCCTCATGCCGTGGCGCAGTTCGTAGTTCGACATGCTGCAGTCCCAGGCCAGCATGACCATGCCCTTGCCGACTGCGGAGCCGCGCGCGTCGGCGTGTACGGAGGTGATCAGCCCGGCCTCGTCGAAGCCGAACAACAAAGTCAAGGTGATCGGCCCGTCCACCAGGGTGGCATTCGCCGAGCTGTCGTCCACCGGCTCCCAGCGCACGCCCTGGCTGGGCAGCAGCGCGGTGGGGTACCACACCATCTCGGCGAAGTAGCGCATCAGCTCACCACGGGCGATCTCGCCGCCGCCCTGCACCTCGGCTACCGTGAACAAGCCCAGCATCGCCGCGTGCAGCGTGCCCTGGCCCGCGATGTAGCTGTCGTGGACATGGGCAGCCACGCCTGGAAACATGGTGACGCTGCCGTTCCACAGGAAGCCCGGGCGGTGGACGATGGCGCGCTGCCAGGAGGTGAAGAGTTTCCAGTCATCGCCTGTCGCCGACATGTTGATCGTGCCGGCGAGCTCGAATGTTGCGGTGGCGATGAGCGGCTGGCCGTCCTTCAGCACGGCGCGGAAGTAGCGCTGCACCGGCGCGGGCAGGCCTTCGAGTTCGCTTTCGTCATAGACCCTCTGCAGGCCCGCTTGCACAGCTGAAGGCGCAGTCACTCTGGCGGCTTCGAGCAGCGCCACTTGCGCTTGAGTCGCGCTGGCCCAGCGTGCGTTGCCCCAAGCGACCAGACCCGCACCTGCGGCTCCCAGCAGGCCAATGCCTCCAGCCGTCCATCCGATCCAGTTCATGGCATTCCTCCATTGACTTTGGACTTCCCGCCTTCAGACCAGCACCGCCTGCACCGGCCGCCGCATCGACCACGGCATGGCGGGGCCGCGGCCAAAGCGCACCACCAAGTCGGGGCGTTCACCTTCTTGCAGGCCCAGCCAAACAGCGAACTGCGACCGCACCGCACCGACCTCCACCGGGGGGTTCAAGAACGCATTGCGGATGCCCAAAGCCGTGGCTTGCAGCGCAAAGCGCTCGCAGCAGCGGCCGGCCTCGACCCAATGCGCTTTGTCGTTGCGCTATGAGACAAAAACCGCGATGCCGGCCGAATTGCGAATCTGCCGCGCGTACTTTTCGTTCTCGGACTTCGGTGTGTAGAACAGGCCCATCATGCGGCTGCCCAGCCAGCGTGGCAGCGCTGGGTTGCCTGAGGCTGCGGCAAAGAGCCCATCGCCGGTTTGCAGCGCTTCGTCGGCGCTGAAGCGAATCCAGGACGTGAGTTCGGCGACGAAAGCCGGGTCGCCCATTTGCTCGGTGTTGGCTGCCACCACGTATGCCAGCACACTTTCAATGGCAGGTTGTGTGGTCAACAGCCGCACGCTTACGCCGTCGCCTGTGCCGGCCTGTTCGAGCATCTGCAACTCAGCCGACGTCAGCGGCTGGCTGTCGTAGTCGCCGCGTGTGCATTGACGCTCGGCGATGGCTGGGTACAGCGGGGATGCAGACGGCTTCGTGGTCTCCAGGCCAATGACGATCCTGCCGCCACTCGCGCCGTTGGGCTCGGCGTTGAACAGGGGTTCAGCATGCAGCCCGTGGGCCAGCGCAGCCTGCACCAGGTTTTCGGTGGCGCAGCCCAGCGAGACGAACAAGTGGTGGTCGTCCGGGTCCACGGCCGGGCAGCGGCGTGCCAGGTCAGGCGTGATCGCGATCGATGCCTGGGCGATGTGAAACTGCCAGCACTGGGTGTTGTGGCTGGACGGCGCCAGCGTGGCGCTGCGCACCAGTTCTTGCATGATGCGGGTGTCTTTGCTGGCGTCTTTGCTGGCGTCATTGCTTGCAACGTTTCCGGCACCGCTGCTGGCGTCATTGTTAGCCAGTGCAGTGCTGCGTCGCAAGGCCAGCGCAGCGTCTTGCACAGCCGTGCTGCCCGAACACGCACTCAAGCCCGGCAGTGCTGCTGCGCATGCGGCCGCGCCGAGTATCAGGGGTCTGCGCGTCATCATGGGTGGCCTTTCTGGAAGGGGGTGCCTTCAAGCGCACTGCGAAGTGGCCAGGTTGCCCTGTGATCACTCAAAAGACCGCTGGCCCTCAGCGGTCGCTGCGTCGATCAAAGAAGGCATGGCCAAGCCGCCCCCGCTTGGCGCGGAACATGGCGGTATCGGCGTTCATCAGCAAGGTGGCCCGGGTATCGCCGTCAGTGGGGCAACGTGCGATGCCGATGCTGGGCCGCACCGTCAGTTGCAGCCTGCCGATCTGCAGTGGCGCCGACACGGCGTCAAAGAGCTTGCAGGCCAGGTGGCTCAGCTGCTCGCGGTCCTGGATGCCGCCCAGCAGGCAGGCAAATTCGTCGCCACCCGTGCGGCCCACGCAGTCGCCGGCGCGCACGGCGCGGGCCAGCCGCGATGCCACGATGCGCAGCATGTGGTCGCCGACGCCGTGGCCGTGCTGGTCGTTGATGGGCTTGAAGCCGTCCAGGTCCAGGACCAGCAGCGCCAGGCGCGGACTCTGCACGTCGGTCTTGAGCAGCGCGCGGTCCAGCACGTCGCTGAAGCGATGGCGGTTGGGCAGGGCTGTCAAGCGGTCGTGCTGTTGGCTCAGCAGGCTGTTTTGCAAGCTCAGCTGCAGCGACTGCTGCTGCGTCAGCGACACGTGCAGCTGCTCCAGCGCATCGACACATTCCAGCACCCGGCTGCGGGCCTGCTGCGGCATGTCGGCCAAGTCCGGCAGGGTGGCCACGGTGCCGGCGATGTCGCGCAGCCGGGCAGTCACCGCGTTGAAGAGCGCGTCCCAGTCCTGGTGGACCGCGGCGGCTGCTGCTGCAGCAGCAGGCGAGGCAGACGCTGCAGCGGCAGCGGCAGCGGCAGCACCCTCCACGCCATTCGGCGGGCTTGAGGCGCAACCACGGTCCCTGTTGGCAGCAGAGATCAAGGCGGTGTATGCGGTGTGCATGGTGTGGTGAGCGGTGGGTGTTGGAAAACAGAGGCCGGTGCACGGACAGGCCGTCCTTGGCAATACCCGAGCGTGTTTTCAGCTTTCACTTGTAGGGCCGTGCGCCTGCAAAGTCTGTTCGACAGCGAACCAAAGACCCGAAATTTTCTGCAATCCGACTTTCAGCCCAGTGCGGCCTTGTAGGACAGTCTTTCGCTGGCGTAACACGAACACGCTGCGGCTTCCAGCCCCCGCCGGTTGGTCACCGTGACCTCACCGCGCTGGTAGGTGATGAAGCCTGCACGCTGCAGCGCTCCCGCAGCGACAGTGATGCCCACGCGGCGCACACCCAGCATGCCGGCCAGGAATTCATGGGTGACGTGGAA
>Ga0105044_10010732_pt1 | contig 12502 bp, 10 predicted proteins | sample MAT01_FD_78092 | JGI IMG/M metagenome (GOLD analysis project Ga0105044, IMG submission 78092) | Freshwater microbial communities from Lake Fryxell liftoff mats and glacier meltwater in Antarctica - MAT-01 | ecosystem: Environmental > Aquatic > Freshwater > Ice > Liftoff microbial mat | place...
AAGCATAACCTGGCCATGCCAAACTGGAAGCATAACCTGGCCACGCGGCCATGTTATGCTTCAAATCACAGCTGGTCTATGGGAACGCGCATTCTAAATACTTTACTAAGAAACTCCTATTACTCTAGATTAGGAAGGCGGCACTAAAACGCTTTACACCAAGGTAAGATCTATCGTGATGTGGCCGATGCTCTGACCGATATGATGCTGGTCGTCCTTAGCGTGCGGCTCGCCGTAACACTTATTCGGCAGAACGGCCTGCTACCGCAAATAGAGCGTAAACGCCAGCACGTCGTGCTCCACTGTGCGCTCCAACACGGGTACTCCACCGGGGTTGCTGAAAGCACACGCGAAAGCTTGTCTGCTTTGGCCACCTGCGCGTGCCAAGGCTGCGACGACGCCGACCAAGGCTTTCGACCAGTCGTGACACGTCGATAGATACGCTCATAGATTCAGGCCCGCACCGATACATTTCTGAACCTTGCCGTCGAAGGCAGGGCATCGTTATCGATCCGGCCGGCGAGCTCTTCGGAGCGGGGAGCCCACAGGTTGGCGTGCAGGCGCATGGGAAGATGCGGAAGCGGAGTGGGATCCCAACCCACTCGCTCGTGGACGATCCTGCCGTCCACTAGCCACGCGACGCGGCCCGGTCGCCAGTCGATTGCATAGAGGTGGAAGTCCAAAGTGGCGTCGAAGCCAAGGTCGATGTGGCAGGGCGAGCCCCGGTAGCCAAAGCCTAGTGTCGCCCCGTCGTCACCGGGGTTGAAGTAGACGTTGACCAGCATGTGTCGCGGGTCGTCGCCGGCCAGTTCGACGTCGATCTCCTGTCGTGGTGCGTCTCGATGGAGGAAGAAGCCCGTGACGAGGCCGGAACCAGAAGCGGCCCTTATCTCCGCCTCGAAGCGTCCCTGCTCAAAGAAGCGCACAGACGCGAAGGCGCCAGAACGGTACGGCCTGCTTCCAGTGGAAGCGTGGCTGATGACGAGACGTGCGCCGTGATCATCGTACACAAGGCTATCTCGCGCGAACGATGCCAGATTGCCCGGAAAGGTCTCGACGAGCCCAATGAACGAGGGCGTCGCCGTCGTCATCGCCGCGTAAACGAGACGCTCTCCCGCGAGTAGAACCGGCTGACCTATGGCAGGCCTCGATTGCCAGCCGCTCTGTGACGGAAGGACCCAGGGCGAATCGTCCAGCGGATAATCCTTCCGCCAAAGGGTCATGGCAGACCGGCGCGCTGCGTCCGGACGATCGTCCCGGAAGACCCTCAACCCTCGCGGAGCTCCAACGGGGAAGGTTTGAACGGGCTCAGCGAGGCCGAGAAGGGTGCAGATTTGCCCCCACGATCTGGCGTCTGGTCTGTCGTACGAAAGAACTGCCGTCCGTGATGACGGCAGGCGCTCCGGCTCTATCTCGGACCAGAGTGCCGCGTTCGCCTCCAAGAGGAACCTGGAGTCCGTCCTCGCTATCGCGACAGACAGCGCACCCGGCGTGAGCGGTGGGTCGACGAGGGCATCGAACACTTCGAAGAGGTTCGGGAGATCTTGTGCTCGGATCGCCGTCTCGTCGCCATCAAACGCCCGGACCCGCAGCCCCAGCATGGACAAAGCCATAGCGAGGCCTTCTCGCTCGCCGCGGGCAGTCCAAGCTAATACCGGGCCACTGCGCATCCGATCAGGTGACATAGCACCTGAGCCTGCATCGACGATCCCCGCCCGCGCCAGATACGGCAGCACGGAGTAGGAGTTGTCGGAGGCGCTGTCCTGCCTTTGTAGGATCGCAGGGGAGGAGAGCGCAAGCGCGCCCAGTTCCTCGAATCGATAGTTGACCCACATGTCGACGGGCCCGACCACCGGCATCGCTCGCAGGAGTGCCGCCGCACCCTCTCGCGACAACACATACCCGGAGAGGAACCAGAGCCCGCGAATCGGCCTAAACAGTGCGTCGCAGACGTTGGCGCGTTCTGCCGTTCCTCCAGCATCTGTGTAGGAGAGGTAAAGGAGATGTGGTCCGCCTTCAGAACGACAGCGTCGGAGGGCGGCACGCCAACCACGGTCGATCGCAGCTGCAGCGCCGCGTCTGAACCAGATGTCGTCCTCAAGCACCATCACGAAATTGTCGGGTCCTGTCGCAACTGTCTTCCAGACTTCCACGTGCGACCTCGCGACCGCAACCTCCTGCCGGGTCATTCTGATGCGTTCGTCGACGCCGAAGCACTCCTCCAGCCTCGCATCTGGCTGGACATAAAGCTGATTTCCGATGCGGTAAATCGGGTCAACGTCGGCCGTCGCCGCTACGGCGCGGCCATCGCGAGCATCCACGGCAGCGAACCGCCGCGCGATTAAGGTGAGTGGAGCGCCGTCGGAAGTTCGAAAGCGGCCCAACTCGCAGAGAACGCGCCGCCATCGCCTTGGTTGCCGGTCGAGGTTCACGATCAAGACCGCCCCGATCATGTCGTTGCCTGGGCCGAAAGCTGCCATCCGACCACCAGGAATAATGCTCACCGTGGCGCGAGCGATGCGAAACGCGAGTCTGCGCAGCGCGCTGGGGGCTTCGTGAAGATTCATCGCATCGTCCTGCTGCGGTTCTTGGACTTAGCCGACGTCCATATTACGCCAATTGCGGGCATCGCCGCGGTAGGAAAGTTCCCAACGTGTTTCCGCAATGGCCTCCCAGTCGTGTAGCAGTTCAAAATCGAGGGGAGAGCCTGCGATCTTTAACTCGTGCGCGTGCGCGGCCAGGGCGGAGGTGAAGTTGCCGGGGCCAGTCGTCGACTGGATCTCGGGGAGCCGATCCTCCCCAAGTAGTCTCTCAGTCGCGCGGGCGAGTGCCAGTCGTAGGATTGGATGGTCGGCGGGCGCCGCGATCGGATCGTTGTTTACGTAAAAGATGTGACCGTTTGTCGGCAAATCGGCTCGCCAAATCTCGGCGGCTGGCACCATGCAGCTGGACGCGATGTCATAGCAGAGTGGCTGCACCTTCAGTGCGCCGTTTCGGAAAATGTATTTCCAGCCGTCGCCCAGCAGCACGTCGTCCGCATCAACGTAGAGCCCACCTTCTGCGAGCACGAAGCACATCCGGAGATAGTCGCTGCGCATTGCCGGGTGTCGACAGCGCGCGAATGCCTCGCGCTCCTGCGCGCCGTACCCATCCGCAATGTATCCGGCCGCCGATACATCGTTGAACATTCGGAACTCGAAGCCCTCCTCGCTAAGTCGATCCCAGCTGTTGAGACAGGCGCGCACGTCATCCGGCACGTCGCACGGGTCGTGCCAGTACTGAATCAGTGTCTTGGGAATGAGTGCCGACTCGGCCAGCCCGCCGGCGCTCGAAGTCGCCGAGCGATCAAGTTGCTGCAGCGTGAGGTCTCGGATGAAGGCAGACCGCGAGCGAGCGTCCTCCTCGAAGCCAAGCGGGTACGAATCCATATTCTGCGTGTCCTTGTTGAATTGTAGAATCCGGACTGGGTCGCTCTAGCGATCCGTCCTTTTCCGTACCTGAAGCGCGGCGTATTACGCCCTAGATGCTACTCGGCGACGTGCTCCCCGCAGATGGGAAACCGGATGCCTTCAGATATGTTTGATACCGCCAGGCATCCTTCAGAAGATATGCCCGCCCTTCAACCACGAACCCATCCAAGCCGTGCTCCGTGGCATAAACATCGAGATCGATTATGTTGTTGATGAAGCCTTTTCCTTTGAAGTTCAGAGAGGTATTGCACAAGACGCCGTAACCGGTGCGTGCTTTGAATGCGACTAGCAGATCATAAAGACTCTTGTTAGTCCCAGATGTGACGGTCTGGATGCGGGCAGTTCCGTTTACATGCGTAACGGCTGCCAGTGCATCGGTAGCTGAACGATGCGTAAATAACATGTATGGGCTTTCCTGATTACATCCGAACCACTTCTCGGCGTCAACTTGAAGGCAGACAGGAGCGATCGGACGAAACTGTTCCCGCTGTTTGATCTCGTTCAGTCGTATTCTGGTGCTATCTCGGAACGGAGCGGCGAGGATGGACCTGTTGCCAAGCGCGCGCGGGCCGATCTCGTATCTGCCGCTCACCCATCCGAGGATGAGGTCGTTCGCCAGCATGTCGGCAATTTTATCGTAGTCCGTATTGTGGATGTCATATCCGCCGAGATTGAATGAGCGGTCCGATTGAAAAACCAGGCCGGAGTAGACGCCCCATTCGATCTTCGGATTTCCGGTAAAGTGGAACTGGGCATCGATCGCGGTGCCGATAGCTGATCCGGAATCATTGGCGACTGGGGCTACGAACACTTCGGAGAAGAGGCCAGTCTCCTTCCACTTGATGTTCCAGTCGCAATTCAGGCCGCATCCACCACCGATTACCAGCGGTTGTCCCTTCTTCAAGTTCTTCCTCGCGAACTGATAAAAAACATCGAAGATTGCGTCGCTATATATTCCCGAGAAGTTGCGAAACTCCGGATCTTCTAGCCCCACGTTTAAGTGAGGTGCTTGCTCAAGGCCGTCGTAGGCGCTCAGTTTTTGGAACGGACCCTCCAATAGAAAACTGAGCAACTTCTTCTCGTCAGCAGAGGGTGTACTTCGATGCGAAAATGACGCTAAGGCCATAAGCTTTCCCGCGTCCGAGGGACGGGGAAAGGGCCCGTCTTTAGGAAAGGTTGGGTCGGCTAAGCCGTAGAGTAGTCCGTAGCGATTTCCTGGCTGATTTAGAACATCGGCAAGTAGCGTGATGTTCAACTCTGAGTCGATTTCGTAGAAAGCACCTATCTCTCCTTCCCAAACCAATGCGTAGCATGGGGTACCGCTTGGTAGACTTGACATGCCAAAAGCGCAAAGTATATGGGACCGCTCGTGAGAGGACGAAAAGTAGTCGACCTTGCCTCTCAAAAGGCGTTTTCGGCTTACTATAATATCTTGTTTTGACACTCCACGGTATCCGGAGTTATTAGGAGAGCCGTGCAAATATTCGTGATGGTCTCGTGGCCACCAGCCGCCCATGCAAATGACATCAGGCAATTCGTCTAGTTCACCGATGGCATCTAAGACGTTTGCAATAGACACTGAAGAGTATCGATAGTTCGAGTCTTTCTCTGCTTCGATGGACATTATTAGACGGTAGTCCCGAAGGAACGCGACAGCGCCGTCGTGGCCGGGATTATAGGATAGGATTTTCACGTGGTAAGAACCTTCCTTGTCTAGGTCGGTTAGTTCGAGGGCCAGGGCGTATTCCTAGTCAATGCGACCGCGAACGGCATCGGCAGCCTGTCGGTCAGGCAAGCCCTCAATGGTCTGCATCACGAGGATAGGGCCAAGCGGGCCGGGTCTTCAGCCGATTGCCCGGTCGAAGAGAACAGGCTGGCGAACTGTGGGTTGGTGTAAAGCATGCCTAATTCAGCCTGCATCTCCATATAGAGGTTGCCCTTGGGAAAGGCAGCCCGAGCGACGCAGGCCGTTTCCTCGAGTATGCTACAGGCGAGCGGCGCTCGCATGGACATAGCTTCCTCCTTACGACAGCTTGTCGGATGGATAAGCCATTATTGCACACGCTGCTGGGCTCCGGCCTTCTGGCACAAGGTTCGCCAACAGAGTCAATCCTGGTATAGGGCCTACATGAAGCAGACGTCCTCGCGCCATGGGCCGCTGTTTCGGGCGCTGAAGAACGGCGACGGTCAGCCGTGCACTACCAGATAATCCAGGCGCACTGGGCTTCCTACTGTGCCAAGATAGGCGTCAAGTGTAGTTTGCATCAGCTCCGCCATAGCCACGCGACGGCCCTCGTCCAAGATGGTGTAAGCCTGGCAACAATCCGCAAGCGCCTCGGCCACAAGCACATCCAGACAACGCTGCGCTATGCCGAACAGAGCCATGCGGCAGCCGACGCGGAGCTACGGGCTCGTCGGCGCCGTGTACTTCGACAGAAGGACTAACAGCGTTCCTACACCTTCTCGATTATTGGTAGTTTCTGTTCCATTTCTACCGGAAGCCCACTCTAAAAGGGGTATCCACCAATGTGACTTGAAGCATAACTTTGCCGCGGCGGCAAGGTTATGCTTCAAGTTCGGCCCGGCAAGGTTATGCTTTCACACGCTACCGGCGGTGTTTTTACCCGGTATAGGAATAGGGAGAGTGACTGGTATGCGAAAATCTGACGCGGCAAAGTTATGCTTGCAGGATGTGAGGCGGCAAAGTTATGCTTTCAGCGGGCGGCTAAAACCGGCATTGGGAGTAATTTCAAACACGGTAACGTGTGAAAAGGCAGTATGAGGAGCTCGAAAACGGGCGTCAGTGCGGCAAAGTTATGCTGTTAGCCGCGGCAAGGTTATGCTTTAAGTCACAACCAAGCCAAGCCGGGCGTTCGTAGGGCAGACGAGCCTCTCGGCTCTCGCCTAACGATTTGTAATGCGCGTCCCCTTAGATCAGCGCGGAAGGTCTACTCCTTCCTGTCGCGCACGAGAGCGTTTTAGCTCCATCCCAGCGAGCGCTGCCATGATTACCGTTGTCAGAATCTGAAGCCAACCGGGATCAGGCTCGCCTGGTCGGCCTACCCATGCATCGGGGCCGTGCAGATGGAGCGGGCGGAGCGAGGGCGCACCCTCCTTCGGTCCGAAGAGCGACACCTGGGCGATATTCCACCCCCAATGGAAGCCGGCCGCGAGCCAGAGGTTGCCCGTCCGCAGGCGCAGGAGGGTAAGCAATAGCCCGGCTGCGCCGAGCCCGACGAAGCGCTTCCAGCCGGGGCCATGCGCGCGCGCAAACAGGGTGGTAGATATGGCCACTGCTGCTGGCAACCCGACCGCCGCACGCAGCGTGTCGAGCCCGTAGCCGCGGAAAATGATCTCCTCGTTGAAGACCCCTGTTGCTTGCTGGGCTGCGGTGAGTGCTACCGAGGCGAGCACCGTCCCCTGTGAGCGCTCACCCTTCCAGCCCCACGCAGGGGCCGACATCCAGCCCTTCGCCATCCCGACGCCGAGCGTCGCGGCGCTCGCTGCCAGGCCCAGAGCGACGCCACGGGTGAGATCCGCAAGGTTCGCCGCTGTCGGCCGGCGCGTCCACACCGCCCGATCCTCGGGTCGCAGGCGGGTAAAGAGGTCGGTGATGGTAACGACGCCGGGAAATGCTTTCGGCTGCACAAACTGGGTGAACGGGTTTTCCGGGTCGTACGGGAGCCGATACGCAGCGAGCAGGACGCCGACCATCGACGTGAAGTAGGCGCTCGCGCGTACGCTCGCTGAGCGCCGAAGCACGTCTACCGCCGCAGTCATGGGAGACACGTCTTTCATGTGGTGGATTCTCCTCTCGATGGTACGTCGGCAGGCGCCCGCTCAGACTGCCGCATTGCTCCCCCACGCTCGGCCGCATCGCGCTCGCCCGCCACCGCCTCACGCAGAAGCGCGCTGGCTTCCTGCACCGCCCGTGCGATCACCGCCGGCGGGAGCGTGACGATCACCTGCGTCCCGCCCGTCTCAGGATAGGCCCACGCTGTCTTTCCGCCGACGGCCTCGGCGTACTCCTGCATATTCCGCACGCCCCAGTGGCCGCGCTTTGGCCGCACGCGCGGCGCTGGAGGGGGGCCGTCGTTGGTCAACGTCAGGATGAGCGGCTGCGTGTCGTCGCCCGGAAAACAGACGTGAACGACAATGGCCTTCGGCGTACCGTGGACGACCGCATTGTTCAGGGCCTCGTGCGTGATCTTCACCAGGGCCCGGTGGATCTGGCGGGTGAGCGGTACGACATCGCCTGCGAACTGTACGGTAGCGGGTACGCGCCAGCTGGCGCGTAGCCACCGGACCTCCTGGCGTAGGCTCGCGGCGAACCCCATCGGGTCATCATACCCCGTCGGCTTGAGCTGCTCGCAGACCAGGCGCAAGGTGTCCGCAATCGTCTCCTCGCCCGCAATAACATCGTCGAGGCGCTCCCGAAGCTCCCGATTTGTGATCTCCTTCCTCAGCGCGAGGAGCAGCTCTCTGGTCAGCCGCATCTGGGTGCTCAGCACCTGATCATGAATCTCGCTGGCGATATCGGCCGCAGTCTGTTCCTCGATCTGCTCGGCGTGGGCGTGGAGCGCGCGCAGCTCTGCCTGCGCCTCAAGCTGGGCGGCGAACCGGGCGCTGTTGGTGAGGGCCAGCGCCGCGACACCCAGGAGCTGTTCGAGCTCGTGCACGTCCTGCGAGTCGTATGGATCGTCATCGCCGCGAGGACCGAGCAGGACGATGCTGAGCAGTTCGCCGTCCTGGCTACGAATAAGGCCCCACACGGCGACCGTGGCATGAAAGGCGAGGGCCGCCTCATCAGGCTCGAGTGATCGGTGGCTGAGCCCACGCTGCAGCGGCGCGGCGGTCAGCACCAGTGAGCCTTGTTCCTTCCAGGGCCTGAGCAGGGCCGCGTTGATCGTCTGCGGCGCCGGCAGTGTGTCCGCAGCGATCTGCGTCAGCACCTCACTTGATGGACTGGTGCGATGATAGATCGCCAGGGATGGCGCGAGGAATGCGTCGCGCAGGCCTCCCCGTAGAACGTCGAGCAAATAGGATGCCTCCAGCGACGTTCCCAGCCGCCGAGACGCCGCACGTAACGCCCTGCGACGTTGCGCCTCGTGCGAGAAAGGCACCAGCCGCTGTTGGAACGCCCGGTAGATCGTCGGGTACAGGGCAAGGAGGACCATGCTCCCCAGGACAGGGGTGACGACAAGCAGGCCGCTCCGGTCGCCGACGATCAGCAGGGTCAGGATCGTGAGTGCGGTCGCGGCGTGGAGCAGCAGGCGTCGTATGACCTGATCAAGCTGCATCAGGTCGGCCCGCACGCCACTCACCAGGTAGGCCAGGGGGATGAGCATTGCGCCGGTAGGAAGGGCCGCTGGCACGACGACCTGATCGAGCGGCGGGCCGGCCCAGCGGAGGAGCAGCAGCACCGCCCACCACATCCCAGCGAGCAAACAGGCTGCCCCAATCAGGCGGAGCTGCCGGCGAATATGACCGATCACCGTCTTCTGGTAGGCCCACCAGAGCATCGCCACGCTCAAGACAAAGCTTACGAGGAAGACGTAATCTGCCATGGCCAGGAGGCGCTCGTAGAAGACCACGGTCGAGGGTGATGCCAGCACGACGCCGAGTAGGGCAACCTGTGCCGCCAGGATCGTGCCCAGCAATAGGTAGTTGGTCCGAGGATGGCGGTCGGATCTTGTCGGGCGGTACGGATACCAGCTGTGAATCGCCACGGCCATCGGCGCCAGCACTGAAAGTTGGACCCAGAGCACACCGATGGCGCTGAGGTAGGAGGCCCGCTGTGCTAACGGGTACACGGCCAGGGTGCCTCCGATCAGCACCCAGAACCAGGCTGTTCTCCGCAGGCGCTCGTCCGTCGCGCGAGGCGAGGTGCCTAACAGATAGCCTGTCCCCCAGCACACCAGGGCGATCAGCGCTCGTACCAGCGTCTCAAATTGGACGGCCGGCGATGGGGCGCCGGCATCGAGCACCAGGTCGTGTACGGCTGCTCCTCGCCTCACGGTGATAGGTGTGGGCGTGCCAGGGTGCCAGGGGAGTGGGAGTACCAGCAGGCGGGTATTGATCGCCGACCAGGGGTACCCGTAGATGGAAACAACCTGATCACCGGCCCGAAGGCCGGCCTGCGCCGCCGGCGAGGTCTGGTCCACGACAATCACGGTACCAGTCGTGAGGTCCGGCAAGAACCCCAGGGTTGGTAGTGGCCAGAGGAGGGCGACAGCGCCGAGGATGAGGCCCAGGATGGTGAAGGCGCCCAAACGAAAGAAGGTCGTGGGGTTCATGCGGGGAAATCTAGACGGTAGTGGTGATTGGTATGGGAGAAGCGCCTGGCGGAGCGCCAAACATCCCTTGTACCAGGGTGGAGATGGCAAGGTGAGCCGGCGCCGGCAACGCGGCCAGGATTGCGTCGAGCGCGTTCCAGTAGCGTGCGTAAATGATGCCCCAGATGTCCTTGAGCGGAAGAGCTTTGTCACCGCCGACCGAGACAGCCCAGGCCCGCGCAAGTGTGACCGCCTCCGGCTGAGCCTCCTGCGAGGCCTGATCGAGCAGGTCGTCGTAGTACTGAAGCAGCATGCCGACGATGAGCCCGGCGCTGGCTGCTGCGTCCACGAGTGCGATGTCGTCTGTTGCCGTACCTGCACACCCACCGAGTGCGAGGGCGAAGGCGGCGCCCGTCTTCTGGGCAGCAAGCTCCTCGTAGCAGTCCAGGGCCTCGAGTCCTGCAGCGCCGAGCGATGAGGCCCGCAGGGTGAGATCGCGATACTGGCCCGCAGCGAGTTGGAGCACCGTCGCCGACCAAAGCCGCTGGAGACGAACGCCGCGGGCAGGCGGCAAGGTACTTGTAAGCGCCGCGAGTTCGTCGTTCGCCAGTGCGTACGCGCTAAACGCGAAGTGGTACTGGAGCGGTGGAGTCTGAGCGGCGAGCCATGCATCGCCAAGTTCGTCCCGGTCCTGGAGATGGTCAAGCAGGAGCGTTGCGCTGTACAGGCGAGTCCAGGCGCGGATGAACTGCTGAATCGGCGCCTGTTTGCCCCCAAGGCTGACCCCAAGCTGCTCAAAGCTTGCGAGCCAGGTAGCTGGTGGGGAGAGCGCTGGTGAGCGGTCGAGCACGCGTACGACGGTGGTGTGAAAGTCGTCGGCCAGAGGTGAATGGTGCGTAGACACAGCGTTTCGCTTACCTTCGGTGGGGAAGAGAAGAAACAGGCGTGACCCAGCGCCTACGGACTGGGTCACGCCCTCACGAACGTCAGCAGCCGCGACCACCGCCGACGCTCCAGGAATCAGTGATCGGTGCAACCAAGACTCCCACGACGGCGACCTGCATCGCGATCTCGCGGAGGCGCGGAACGGCCCGGGCGACCGCCTGCTGCACGTCTGCCCAGCTCCGCTCCACCGGCGCGCCGATGGCCTCCTCTATGACCACCTCGTGGGATGCCGACGTGTCTTGCTGCGGGCTCCTGTCCATCTCTGCCTCCTTGTTTGCGCGCATCGCCTCGCTGCATGTGGAGCACGATGCGGCCTGCGTTTAAGATCCCGTTACGCTACTGGGAGCAGTAGGGAGAGCAACGGGACGGCAGTATAGCACAGGCGTTCACGGACATGAAGAGGTCATATGACCTCAATTTGGTGTCTGTGACGATTCTATACGGGTGAAAGCGACCTAATCCTAACGCAAAAGTAATATATACACTAGTACGATGTCTTTGCGTACTACTCAAACGGGTTGCCATAGACACGGAGATACAGCGCGGCTAGCTCTCTGCGCGAGCGGCACCCTGTTTTTGCAAACATTGAGTTAAAGAGGTTCTGCACAGAGTGTCCTCTGATACTCATCTCGGTGGCAATCTCCGGGGTCTCCATGCCTTGGAGATAGAGTCTGATGGCGAGATGCTCGCGCGGCGAGAACGGAATATCCGCACGGGTCTGCTCCAGATGCTTGACAACGAGCGGGGAGCACGCAATGTCGCCGTGTGCGACCGCGAGCACGCTGTTCACGAGGTCGCTGCTCATCTCGACCTTGGTCACGTAGCCGCGAACGCCTAGCTCTATCAGCTCGGCGGCATAGCTCAGATAGCTTGAGAAGATGACTACGCCGACGCTCGGGAAATCGCGCCCAAGGCGTTGCATCATCCCGAAGAGCGCCTCGCCCATACCCGTCAAGTCGAGGATAAGCACATGAGGCTGCGTTGCTTCCAGCACACTCGGCACCTGCTCGAAGTTTCTGGCGACGCCAACCACGGTGATGGACGGCTGTGCCTCCAACACACTCTTTATCCCCTCGATCAAAACTGGGTGATCGTCAGCGACGACGACACGAATCGTGGCAGTCATAGCAGTTCCCCTGTGATGAAGCGCCCAGCACGGCACCGGCAGCGTCTCCTCGCTGCTCTTGGAGTATAGGCAGTACCGAACAACGACTGCACGGGGTCATGTGACCTCAATTTTAGCCGTAGCAGCTAGAACGAACGTTTTGAGGTCATTTAACATCTTCTCAACCGCCGCGCGGCTTCCTATGATGACGCCCCTGAGGAGAGGTTTTGCGGAGAGGAGTGGTGCGATGAGCAGTGTTCTGGCACGGTGCATCGGGCTTGCCGGCGAGTCCCAGTTCTCAATCGATGCGGCGATCGTGCTGTTGAGCCGCGAGGGCGGCATCCGGCGCTGCGAGGCGCGGGTAGCGGTCTACGACTACCTGGGCTGGCAGCGTGACGAGATGAGCGAGCATTTCAACATCGCCACCGAGACGATCGACAAATATTGGGGCCGAATCTACGACACGCTGGGCCTCAACGGGCGTGAGGCGGCGCGCGCCTGGGTCGCCGAGCTGCTTGAACAGGCGGGGGTCTGAGCACGTTGGCGGGATGGCGTAAGAACCATCCCGCCCATGCTTTGCAAACCCGCTCTTTCGCGTGTCCGGTGTCTTGTCCAGTGGTGCATCCTGCTTTTTGACCTGGTTTTTGTCCTATTCCTCTGAGCCATGCACACCCCTACACTGCCAACAGGAACCCTTCTTCACGCTG
>Ga0105044_10010733_pt1 | contig 12502 bp, 10 predicted proteins | sample MAT01_FD_78092 | JGI IMG/M metagenome (GOLD analysis project Ga0105044, IMG submission 78092) | Freshwater microbial communities from Lake Fryxell liftoff mats and glacier meltwater in Antarctica - MAT-01 | ecosystem: Environmental > Aquatic > Freshwater > Ice > Liftoff microbial mat | place...
AGACCACGCCCTTGGGGTGGCCGGTCGTCCCCGAGGTGTACGCCATGGACGCGGCACGATGCTCGTCGGTGACCACGAACTCCACCGGACCCGCCAAAGTGACCAGGTCCTCGTAGTCGTGCACGGCGATGGTGGCGGGCACCTCGTCGAATCCCGGACCGGCACCGTCGTTCATGACCACCAGGTGGCGAACGGTGTTGAACGTGGGCAGGAGTGGGCCGAGCAGGCCGGACAACGACCGGTCACAGAAGATGACCTCGTCCTCGGCGTGGTTGACGATGTAGGTGATCTGCTCGGGGAACAGTCGAATGTTCAGGGTATGGAGTACCCGCCCCGTGCCGGGCACGGCGAAGTACAGCTCCAGGTGCCGGTCGGTGTTCCACGCAAACGTCGCCACCCGCCCGTCGGGACTGATACCGAGCCGGTCCAGTGCCCCGCCCAGGCGACGCGTCCGGGCGGCCCACGAGCCGTAGGTGACCCGGTGCAACCCGGTGCCGGAGTTGGTGACGATCGTCTTCTCCGGAAAGAGGCGTTCCGCCCGCCAGAAGAGCGACGGGATCACCATCGGACGATCCTGCATCAGTCCTTGCATCTCACAGCTCCTCGCGATCGTTCAACCGGGTGGTCAGCGTAGGCTGAGGGATCAACTCATCCGAGCCCGACCCGCCCATGACCGACGACCCGGATGTGTCGCAGCGGCGCGAGGCGCGTCACGACGAACACGACGAGACCCCGGACGAAACTGAAGCGCCTCGATCCCACCACGGTGTGGCCGAGGCCATCGACGAGATCATCGACGAGCTGACCAGCCCCGCCGAGGACGCGACCGTCCCGCACCCCCGATGGCAGACCATCGCCGTGGCCATTCCCCTGATGGGGGTCGTGGTCGCCGGCTACATCGCCGGAGCCTTCTGGGCGAAGTTGCTCCCCAGCCACCCGCTGTTACTCCTCGCCCTCTCGCCCATCAACCGGTACCTCCTGCTGACCACCAACGAGCTGGACTGGTACTCGTACTTCAGCGTCGGCATGCTCCGGCACCTCTTCCCTGATCCGCTCTTCTATCTGATCGGTTTCTGGTACGGGCGCCGCGCCATCCTCTGGGCAGCCAAGAGCTACCCGTCGATCACGCGGATCGCCGGCGAGGACGGCACAGCCCTGCGGGACCCTTCTCGCCGCAAGATCCTGTACCCACTCGCCTTCCTGCTGCCCAACAACTGGGTGTCCCTGCTCATCGGGGCATCGCACATGCCGTTCCGGATCTTCATCTCGCTCAACATCGCCGGGACCCTCTTCCGCCTACTGATCTGCCGATGGCTCGGGTCGATCTTCGCCAGTGAGATTCGCGACATCGCCGATTGGGTCGAGAAGTACTCGACGTGGGTGACCGTGGCCTCGGTGATCGTCGTCGGTATCGGGATCGCCATCCAGGTGCGTCGGGGATCGGGCGAACTCACGAACCTGACCCATCTCGACGAACTGGCCGACAAATCCTGACGATGAGCCTGCTCGGCGGACCTGGTCGGCAGCGGCCGGGTCAGAGGTCGAGGAAGCGCTCGAGACCGACGGTCACGCCCGGGTGATCGGCAATGGACTTGGCCGCCAACATGACGCCGGGCATGAAGCTGGTCCGGTCGATGGAGTCGTGACGGATGGTGAGCGTCTGGCCGGTCGTTCCGAGGAGGACTTCCTGGTGGGCGACCATGCCTCGCATCCGCACCGAGTGCACGTGGACGCCACCTGGCCCCACTGCGCCACGAGCGCCCGGAATGACCTCGACCGTCGTCGGATCGGTTCCCCAGTTGGACGACGCCGCAGCCATCCGCTCGGCGGTCAGCATGGCCGTGCCGGACGGAGCATCGATCTTGTCGTCGTGATGGAGCTCGATGATCTCGCCGGTCTCGAAGTAGGGCGAGGCCAACTCGGCGAAGCGCATCATGAGGATGGCGCCGATGGCGAAGTTCGGCGCTATCAGGCAGTTCGAGCGAGTGAAGCCGGCGCGGAAGCGGGTCAGGTCGTCGTCATCGAATCCGGTGGTGCCAACCACGGCATGGATACCGGCCTCAGCCAGCGCAGCCAGATTTCCCCGGGCGGCAGACACCTCGGTGAAGTCCACCGCCACATCGATTTCCGCAGCAGTCAACGCGTCAGGGGATGCCGACACCAGGACATCCACGCCCGCCACACCTGCCACCCGGGAGATCTCCAGCCCGGCGTGGTGAGGGTCGACTGCTGCGACCAGTTCGAGCCCGGGCTCAGTGGCGACGGCCTGACAGACCGTTGAACCCATTCTCCCGCCCGCTCCGAACACTGCAACCCGTACCGTGCGCACGGCGACACCCTAGGCGGCAGCGCTCAGCGACATTCGGCTGATGAGTCCTCACAGTCGGTCACGCTGATCCGAGCCAGCGAGGTCACGCCGTCGTTGGAGTACAGCCGGATCCGATAGGTCCCGGTCTCCTCCACGTCGAACGACTCACGGGCGTCGGTTCCGTAGATACCGTCGTCGGTGTCATCGATCGACTCGATCCCATCGGCTTCGCCCAGCAACAGGGTGACCGCATCGAGCACCACGTCGGGTCGAATGAAGTCGAAGGCAACGTCGCCGGCCGCAGTGCGGGCGTAGATCTCCACGCTCTGCCCTTCGGTCAGATCGACCAGGAAGTCAGCCTGCGCGTCATAGGGATTGAACACCCAATCAACCGACTCACCCAGCTGCAGCGGTTGCTCCGGACGCTGCTGGGTGAGGGTGAGCAGCGGAAGGTCGCTGGTCCACGACACCTCGGCGGCGACGTCGATGAGCGGGACATCGATCGTGACCTCCAACGCCTCGTCGGCGGGGACCTCGACTTCGAAGTTGCCAGGCGAGACCTCGGCCTTGGTCAGTTTCTTGTCGAGTCCCCCGGCGGTGATGTCCGGCAGATCATCGGGCGAACCGCCCTGGCGCTCGGCCACTCGCCGCTGGATCTCCTGTTCCACGTCCAACCTCGAGGCCGATACGGCCAGCGTTTTACCCTCGGCGAGGGTGCTCACGTTGAGGACCGCGTCAGGGTTGGTGATCGACAATTTCAGCGTGCGTTTGTCGTCGGCGGCCGGGAGGAACAGGAACTGCGTGTCGGCGGCATCGGCGAACTTCAACGTCCCGGCCGTTTCGGCCTCGAGGCCGGTCGGATCACCATCGCGCTGCGGGACCGACAGATAGTCCTTGCCGCTCTTGCCGGCCACGATGTCGTCGACCGAGTTCTGCACGTCCTCGCCGATCAAGGCCAGGGCGAACTCCTCGGCGAACGACAGCCCGGAGATCCCGACCAGCTGGCCGGTCGAATCGAACAGCGGCCCGCCGGACTGTCCCCCGGAGATCGAAGCGTCGGTCTGGATGAAGCGCTGGCCGAACTCCTTGACCGTCCGGAGACGAGACACGATCCCGGAGGACACGGTCGCTTCGAGGTCTTCAGGCTTGTCCCGGTTGGTTCCGCCGCTCTCGCCGGGATAACCGACCAGGAACACGTCGTCGCCTGTGCCCAACTTCGACCCTCGGCCGATCGGCAGTGCTGGAGGCGCATCCTTGCCCAACGGGCCCAGGAGGGCGATGTCGCTTCGTTCGTCGACACCGGCGACCTCGAGGTTCTCGAGCGTCTCGGACCCGAAGGTCACGTCCGCGGTCGAGTAGGGGTCGACCACGTGGAGGTTCGTGAGGACGTAGGTGTCGCCGTCCGCCTCAATGACCACTCCGGTGCCCGTGCCGACCACGTTCGAGACGTACCCGACCGAGTTCTCGGCGCACCGGGCCAGCGCTTTGGCCGGCTTCTCGTTGTCCTCGGGCGCACACGGGTTGGCAGCCGGCTGCGAGGCCTTGGCGGTCCCATCGTCGGTGCATGCTGTTCCCAGCAGCGCCAGCGCGACCACCAACCCGATCACCTTGACTCCGAGCACGGGAGAGTGTTGATGCAGAGGCATGTTCTTCACCGGCGCATGCTGCCCCACGACCCGACGAAAGCCGCGGATTTCGGGGAGAGATCGATGCTCAGCGTCCCACCGGTCCGACCGAGACCACCACCCGCGGCCCCCCGAGCACCTCGGCCGCCACGCGGGCGACATCATCGGACCTGACTGATCGGTACCGGTCGAGGACCGCGGCAGGCGACCAGGCACCACGGTCCTGCATCTCGGCGCCGATGAGGCGTCCCAGCCGAAACCCGGGGTCATCGAGCGCCAGCAGATAGGCACCGCACAGCGATCGTCGGGCACTGTGGATCTCGTCGTCGGTCAGCCCGTTGGCCACCACGTCGGCGATCAGTCGATCCAACTCGTTGCGACAGGCGCTCAGCCGATGAGGGGACGTGCCACAGCCCAAGGTGATCACTCCCACATCGGAGTAGCCAACGTGGCCCATGCCCACGGCGTACGCCATCCCGAGTTCGTCTCGGACGCGGCGGGCCAGACGTGACGCCGGCCCATCTCCCACGGCCCGGAGCAGAATGGCCAACGCGATGCGATCGTCGTGCTGGGCGCCCGGCCCGACCCAGCCCATGACGACCTGGACCTGATCAGTGGGCTTGGCAAGGTGAAGGTCCGCCGGCGCGATCGCAGGCGCAGCGTGGCGCAGTGGTCGTCGCCGATCACCCGCTGGAACGGCCCAGCGCCCGATCCGCTCGACCAGCGCATCGTGTTCCACCCGCCCGATCGCTGCGACGACGATAGGTCGCGATGCCATGGCATCGGCGTGGAACTCCCGCAATGCCGGGCCGTCGATGGCCGCCAGCGTCTCCGACGTCCCCAAGATCTCGCGCCCCAGTCCGTGGCCGGGGAACATGGCATCGGCCAACTTCATGGCCGCGACCTCTTCTGGGGAGTCGCCAACCATGGCCAGTTCCTCGCAGATGACGTCACGCTCGACCACGACGTCGTCGTCTCGCATGGCGGGAGAACCGACGACCTCGAGCAGGGCATCCAGGCCGATCTCGAGCTCGTCGGCCGGGACTCGGACAGACACCGTGATCGACTCCGGGGCGGTCATGGCATCCAACTCGCCGCCCGTGGCGTCGACCGCTCGGTTCACCTCATAGGACGAGCGAACCGTGGTGCCCCGAAAGAGCATGTGCTCGCAGAAGTGGGCGATGCCATTGAGTTCGGACGGTTCGTCACGTGCGCCGAGCTCGAGGGTGATCGCCACGTGGGCCGCGAAGGATGAGGGGTCCTCTTCGGTGATGACCACGATCCCGTGGTCGGTGACGCTTCGGCGGGACGGCCGGACGAGCGCGTCGATGGCGCGCCCGTCCGGCGATCCCTGCGTCTCAGCGACGTCGGGGGGCACGCCGGCGACGATCTCCGCCCCGATCGCCCCGATCGTTTCCACCGCGGCCCTGGCCACCGAATCCCCCGGCGACCGTTGGTCCCAGATCGCCTTGTTCGGCTGTCACCTGCTCGTCGTAGTGGGATCCGAAGTCCACCCGTTCGAGTTGAGTAGCCGGGGCTGGGGCCGAGTCTTCGGCGTCGCCAGAGTTGACGTCGTCGGAGTTGGCGTCGTCGTCCTCGGCATCTCGCGACACCGAGCGGGACGGGGCGGCGACTACGCCGCCGTCACTCGCTTTTGGGTCGCCACCTGCCGAGTCTCCGGCGCTGGTGGGCGTCAGCGAGATCTTGCCGTTCGGATCGATGTCCTCGACACGAACCTCGATCTCGTCGCCCAGGCTGAGCACCGATTCGACCGAGTCGATCCGCTTGCCGCCACCCAGCTTGGAGATGTGCACCAGGCCGTCACGACCCGGGAGGATGTTGACGAAGGCACCGAACTTGGTGATGTTGACCACCTTGCCCTGGTACACCTCGCCCACACCGGCGGTGGGCGGATTGAGGATCAAGCGGATCTGACGCTCGGCCTCGGTCACCCGCTCGCCCTCGACGGCTGCGATCGACACCACGCCGACCATGCCGTCGTCGTCGACGCTGATGTCGGCGCCGGTCTCGGCCTGGATGGCGTTGATGACCTTGCCCTTGGGCCCGATGATCTCGCCGATCTTGTCTGCCGGGATCTCGAAGCTGATGATCTTCGGGGCCGACGCCGCCACCTCGGACCGGGGGGCCGAGATGGCTGCGTTCATGACCTCGAGAATGGCCATGCGAGCGTCGCGGGCCTGCATGAGAGCAGCGGACAGAACGTCGGCCGGGATGCCGTCGATCTTGGTGTCCAGCTGAAGCGCTGTCACGAACTCCGCGGTGCCCGCCACCTTGAAGTCCATGTCGCCGAAGGCATCTTCGGCGCCGAGGATGTCGGTCAGCGTCGTGTACTTGCCCTCAGCAAAGACCAGACCCATGGCGATACCGGCCACCGGGGCCTTGATGGGCACGCCGGCGTCCATGAGCGACAGGCTCGAACCGCAGACCGACGCCATGGACGTCGAACCGTTGGAGGACAGAACCTCCGAGACGGTACGGATCGTGTACGGGAACTCCTCGAGCGAGGGGATCACGCAGAACAACGCACGCTCGGCCAACGCACCGTGACCGATCTCACGACGCTTCGGACCGCGCATGAAGCCGGTCTCGCCAGTGGAGAACGGCGGGAAGTTGTAGTGGTGCATGTACCGCTTGGACTTCTGGGGATCGATGCCATCGATCATCTGGTCCATGCGCTTCATGCCCAGCGTGGCGAAGTTGAACACCTGGGTCTCGCCCCGCTGGAACAGGCCCGTGCCATGCGCGGTCGACATGAGGCCGACCTCGGCCGTGATCGGCCGAAGATCCGTGGGGCCACGGCCGTCGATTCGGGCGCCTTCGTTGACGATTCGGCTGCGGACAATCGACTTGGTCACCGACTTGAAGGCGGCCTTGATCTGCTTGGCATCGTTGGCGCCATCGAACTGCGCGGCCAGTCCAGCCATGACCTCGTCGCGCAGCGAACCCTCCGCCGCAGTGCGTTCGGCCTTGTCCGAGATCTTTTCGATCTCACCGAGCTTGGACTCGGCCAGGCCCTTCACCGCGTCGAGGATCTCTGCGGAGTAGTCGATCTGCGGCTCGTAGGACACCGTGGGGATCGGGCCGTTCTGGACCAGGACCGAGGCGATCAGCTGGCGCTGGAGGGCGATGGCTTCCTTGATCCACTGCTTGGAGGCCTGGAGGCCAGCAGCCAGCGCGGCCTCGTCGACCTTGGGGGCGCCCTCGGAATAGTTCTCCCAGCTGGCTTCGGTGCCGCCGGCCTCGACCATCATGATGGCCACGTCGCCGTCCTCAAGCTCCCGCCCGGCGACCACGATCTCGAAGCTGCCGGCGTCGCCTTCCACGTAGGTCGGGTGGGCCAGCCACTCGCCGTCAATGGTGTACGCCAGACGAACGGCCCCGATGGGACCGTCGAACGGAATCCCGGAGATGGACAACGCAGCGGAGGCCGCGTTGATGGCCAGGATGTCGTAGGGGTTCTCCTGGTCGGCGCCCATCACGGTGCCCACCACGTGGACCTCGTTGCGGAAGTCGCTGGGGAAGCTGGGACGAAGCGGCCGGTCGATCAGGCGATCCACCAGGATGGCTCGATCGCTGGCCCGACCTTCACGCCGGAAGAACGATCCCGGGATCTTGCCGGCAGCGTAGGAACGCTCTTCGACATCGATGGTCAGCGGGAAGAAGTCGATTCCGTCTCGGACGGACTTGGATGCGGTCGCGGTCACCAGGATCCGTGTCTCGCCGAGACCGGCGAGCACTGCTCCATCAGCGAGAGCGGCAAGTTTGCCGGTCTCGAATGACATGACCTTGGTGTCGTCGCCTCCGACGACACCCTCGACGCGAATGGCGTCACTCATAATGTTTCTCCTTCCGTCGGGCACTCGGCCTCGACGGTTCCGGTGCGACAGACCGGATCACCTGATGTCCCCATCCGGCTCGAGAGAGCTGCGGTGGGTGCCATCGGCAACCATGTTGGTTGCCGCACTTGTGTCACCGGACCTTCCGGGACGCGACACGACCTTCGTGTCGAAGGACACCCTAGCTGACCGCGGAGACGGAACCCCGCACCCGGCGCCGATCGATCAGCGGCGGAGTCCCAGTTGCGCGATGAGCGCCCGGTAGCGCTCGATATCGTTCGCCTTGAGGTAGTTGAGGAAGCGACGTCGCTTGCCGACCAACATCAGCAGGCCGCGTCGGGAGTGCTGATCCTTCTTGTGCATCTTGAGGTGTTCGGTCAGATGGATGATCCGGTCCGTGAGCAACGCGATCTGAACCTCGGGCGAGCCGGTGTCGGTGTCGTGGGTGCGATGCTTGGCAATGGTGTCGCCCTTGGGCGGCAGATTGGCGGGGGGTGCGGACATGCGGACTCCATGGGTATCTGACCCTGCCTCTCCCGCACATGGCGAGCGGGTGACGCAGCCGGAGAAGATAGCAGCGCCCGACACCTGCATCGAAGTCGGAGGTCGCAGGGTTGGGCCGATGGGCCGAGCTCAGGCGACCGGATCGGTCTCGGCGGACCGAATCGTCCAGGTGAACCGGGGACGCCGGTGACGCCCGCTGACCACGACCCGGTCGTCCAGCGGAGTGAGCGTGCGAATCCGGGCATCGGGGAGCAGACAGGCCCGTTCGATCGCTTCGGGCGAGCGCAGGCGACCTCGTCGGTCGAGCCGCACCACATCGCAGGCCACGCCGAGGGGTCCCGCCATCAGCTCGGCGACGATGGCCGGGAGCGTCTCGGGGTCCCGGAGCAACCAGGAGTGTCCCGCCCCCGCAACCGTGACCAGCGTGCCGTCGGTCCGGTTGACGGTGTCGCGCGCCGTGGCGACCGGCACCGCAAAGTCGTGATCACCGTGCAGGGCGAAGACCGCAACGTCGCTCTCCGCCAGCTCGTTCAGGGCGTATCGGCTGGATCGGCTCCGGAGGATCGAGACCATCGGCCCGGCGAGCCGCCAGGGCCGAACCACGTGACCGGCCAGAGTGGGCGCCAGGTTGCGGATGAGCTTGGCGGCCTGTGAGGGGTCTCTGAACAGCGGGATCACCCCGAGTGAGTCCACCATGAGCGCAACGCCGACCCCGGCCAGCAACGGCGGCGCGACTCGGAACAGATACACCATTTTGTCCCACGTGTCCCCCACGATCGCGTCGATCAGGATCACCGCTATCGTGCGGTCCGGTCGGTCGGCCGCCAGTTGGGTGACCAGTCGTCCACCCATGGAGTGGCCGGCCAGTATGCACCGCTCGATCCCCAGATCGTCGATCACCCGACCGAGCAGATCGCTGTAGTCGGCCAGGCTCTGGCCATCAGCCGGGAGTCCCTCGGTGTTGCCGTGACCCGCCGTGTCGATCGCCACGACCTTGAATCCCATGCCGACAAGTCTGGACAGGGTCTGTGCGTACAGGAACCCTTCGGCGCTGAAGCCGTGCACCACCACCAGCGGGATCCCATTGCCCGCCACCGACACGCCGACCAGATGCCCGTCGGACAATCGGATCTGGTGTCGGGCCAACCTGGGTGCGGCGAAACGTGCTTCGGCCTCGGGCGCGTCGAGGGTGGGACCCTCGATCGGTTCGACGACCTGACTCATCGTCAGAAACGTTATCGGTCAGATCCCCCGGAACCGAGCACGGTGCGGGCAGCTCGGCAATCCAGCGCGAGCTGTTCGGCCAGAGCGTCGACCGAGTCGAACCGCTGATCCCCCCGTAGGCGGTGCTCGAACGCCACCGACACGGCATGCCCGTAGATGTCTCCGCACGGCTCGAGCGAGTGGACCTCGAGCAGAGTCGCGGCGTCGTCGTCGTAGAAGGTGGGCCGATGACCGAGATAGATGGCGGCGGGAAGCGGTCGACCATCGTCGGTCCGGTCGACCAGATGACCCGCATAGATGCCGTCCGCCGGCATCGCCATGCGATCGGACAACGCAACGTTGGCAGTCGGAAATCCAATGGTCCGCCCGCGCTGATCGCCGGGGACGACCGGCCCGCGCATCTCGTGCGGTCGGCCCAGCATGGCGTTCGCATCGGCCAGTCGCCCCTCGGTGAGCGCACGCCGGATGGCGGTGGAAGACACGTTGGAGTCGTCCCTGGCCGGCTGGCCGTCGGGCCCGACCAGGCGCTGACCCACCACCTCGAAGCCGTGGCGCAGGCCCAACTCGCGCAGTAGCGCCACGTTCCCGGCCCGTCGATGGCCGAAGTGGAAGTCCTCCCCCACGATCAGGCAGCGGGCGCCCAGGAGCTCCACCACGATCTCGGTGACGAAGTCGACCGGGGACTCAGCAGCCCGCTCGTGGTCGAATCGGACGACCACGCAGATGTCGACGCCGACCGCTTCCAGGAGCTCCAACTTCTGCTCGGCGTCGCAGAGCAACCGCGGCGCGGACTCCGGGCGGACCACCTCGGCGGGATGACGGTCGAAGGTGACCACGGCCGACTGACCGCCGAACGCCGCAGCACGCTTGGCCAACGCCTCCAGCACGGCCCGGTGACCAAGGTGCACTCCGTCGTAGGCCCCGATGGTCACCGCCGTCGGACCGAGCTGTGACCGGACGGCCTCCGCAGTGTCGACGACCAACATGGTCGGCAACCTACCCAGCGGTCGGCATGGCAAGCACCACCGACGGCTTGATCCGACGTCCGTCGGGGTGGCGCTCGAGTACCGCGATCACCTGCTCACCGTCCACTGCCCACCACGGTCCGTCACCCACGGCCGGGAGGTCCTCGCTCTCGAAGACCCGTCCGGTTCGGATGGCCGCGGTCACCGACTCGTCCACATCGAGTCGTCGACCCGCCGGAATGGCCGACACCAACGGTTGTACCGAGATCTGCTCCAACGGCATCGCCGTGTCCAGCCCGAACCTGCCCACGGCGGTGCGCCGCAGCGACGCCAGATGAGCGCCGCCGTCCAGGACGGACCCCAGGTCGGCGGCCAGTGTCCGGATGTACGTCCCAGCCGAGCAGCGCACCGACGCCCTCCAACGAAGCGGGTCGGCGGTCGGGCTGACCTCGAACGAGTGGATGATCACCGGGCGTGGTGGTCGCTCGACCTCGATGCCTTCCCGTGCGAGTTGGTGCAGACGCCGGCCGTCGATCTTGATGGCCGACACCATGGGTGGGATCTGCATGATCGGACCGACGAATCCGGCAGCGGCCGCCCGGACGGCCGCTGGATCGAGGCCGCTCATGTCATGGGTCGCGGTGATCTCGCCCGACGCATCGAGCGTGGCGGTCTCGACCCCGAACGCGATCACCCCGTCGTACTGCTTGGTCTCGGCCTCGAGGAACCGCAGGAGCCGCGTGCCGGCGCCCACTCCCAGAACCAGCACGCCGGTTGCGTCAGGGTCCAGCGTGCCGGAATGGCCGACCTTGCGGGTGCCGAGGAGACCCCGGGCCTTGGCCACCACGTCGTGGCTGGTCCAGCCCGCTTCTTTGTCCACGACGGCGATGCCATCCGGTCCGGTGTGGGGCCGGCGGGCCACGTTCAGCGCGGTCGCGGCTGGTCAGGATCCACGATTGGAACATCGGCACGGCCGGCCAGGATGTCCTCGATCCGCAGAGCGGAGGTCAGCACCTCGTCCTCGATGAACTCGATCTGGGGAGTGCGACGAGCCCGCACGGTTCGGTTCACCACCTGTTGAATCGGCCACCGAACGTCGTCGAAGGCGTCAGCCAGCTCATCGGCCCGTCCGTCCTCGGTCACGACCAGGGCCGAGTAGAAGATCTCCGCCCTCTGCAGATCGTTGTCGACTCGGACGCCGGTCACCGTGACCAGGTCGAGCCGTTCGTCGCCGATCCGTTCCAATTCGGTGGCGACGACACCGCGGATCTGTTCGGCGATCCGGTCGGTGCGGGAGAACTGTTGGCGGCCTCCGGCGCGTCGTCGCGGCGGCACCGATCAGCTCCGCGGGATCTCTCGCAGCTCATAGGTCTCGATGATGTCGCCCGGCTTGAGGTCCTGGAAGTCCGACAGTCCGATGCCGCACTCGAATCCTGCCGCCACCTCCCGAGCGTCGTCCTTGAATCTGCGGAGCGATGAGACGTCGCCGTTCCAGATGATCGTGCCTTCACGAATGAACCGGACCTTGGAGCCTCGGGTGATCGTGCCGTTGGTGACGTAGCAGCCGGCGATCGCCCCGATACGGGGAACCCGGAAGATCTCCCGAACCTCGGCGTCGCCGGTCACGATCTCCTCGAACTCGGGAGCGAGCATGCCCACCATGGCGGACTCGAGGTCCTCGAGCAGCTTGTAGATGATCTCGTAACTGCGGATCTCGACGCCCTCGGCCTCGGCCATCTCACGGACGTTGCGGGCCGGACGGACGTTGAAGCCGATGATCGTTGCGTTGGCGGTGGCCGCCAACGCGATGTCGCTCTCCGAGATGCCGCCGACGCCGCGGAGCACGAAACCGATCCGCACCTCGGGACGTTCGAGTTTCTTGAGACTCTCCGTCACGGCCTCGAGCGAACCCTGCACGTCGGCCTTGATGACCAGGTTGAGCGTGGCGTGCTCGCCCTTTTGGATCTGCTCGAAGATGTCCTCGAGCTTGGCGCCGCCGGACATGACAGAGCTGTCTCG
>Ga0105044_10010734_pt1 | contig 12501 bp, 8 predicted proteins | sample MAT01_FD_78092 | JGI IMG/M metagenome (GOLD analysis project Ga0105044, IMG submission 78092) | Freshwater microbial communities from Lake Fryxell liftoff mats and glacier meltwater in Antarctica - MAT-01 | ecosystem: Environmental > Aquatic > Freshwater > Ice > Liftoff microbial mat | place...
CACGCCACCGCGTTCGCGAACGCCCCCGGCGCCACGATCAGTGGCAGCAGCGTTGCTCTCGACGGTCCGTTGAACGCTCGGGCGCATCCCATCAGCGCCAGCAGACCGTACATCAGCAGCAGCGGCGCGTCCCCACGGTGCGAGGCGACCGCGAGGGCCGCGGCTCCCAGCCCCATCGCGATTTGCGTCAGGACCAGCACCCACCGCCGATCGAATCGGTCGATCCCCTGCCCCGCTGGCAACGCGAACAGAATCACCGGCAGCGCCCGCGCCAATCCCACCCACCCCAGCGCCATCGGATCTTGGGTGCGCTCGTAGATCTCCCAGCCCACCGCCGTCGCGAGCATCTGAAGCCCGGCGGATGAGAAGAGGAAGCCAACCGCAAAGCGCCGATAATTGGGCGAGCGAAGGGCCGCGTATGGATCGACCGCTCCGCGCGGCTCGGAGGATGGATCGAGAGCTCTGGGGACGGGTGCGGTCATTGGTTCGGGCAACACGCGCGCTCGGGAAGTGAGCGAAGTCCAGCCAGCAACCGCCAGCACCCGCCAGAGTAGTGGGGCGATCACGCGGATGCGCGACGATGATGAACCAGTCGCTCGTTTTTCCGCTTCGGCTCGTTGCTTGGTGCACGGCTCGCCGCGCATTCCAACGGAACAAAGCTCACCTCGGCTTTGGCAGCGGCTTGCCGTCGGCGAGCCAAAGGAACGAGTACGCGAGACGCAGCCGCGGCGGCAAGAGCCAGATGATCAGCAGCCGCGCCACCGGCCGACCGATGCACACGCCCAAGGTCAGTGAGGGCAGCAGCATCGCGAGCTGGATCGCAGTCGCGCGAAATCCGACCACGTTCGAAGCCAGTTCGATGGAAACCTGGCCCCAAGTCCCCATGCCGCCCCAAGAGCTGGATCTCGTGCCCAACAGCCAGAGGAAGATCGCGCCAACGGGCAGCACGCCCAAAGCCACGAGAATCAGCGCCGGCCGCCGAAGATGAGGGAAGAGGCACGCCAGAATCATCCCCGCCGGCAGCAGCAGCACCGAGGCCCGGAACCACATCGGCAAGAGCTTGCGAGAGAACGGTCGGTGCATCGCCCTTGCCTCGCTGAGCCACGCCGCGTTGGTCTGCGTTGCCCACCACGCACCATCGATCCACCCCATCGACGAAGCGGCCTGGCTCGCGACCCAGGTTGACCACGTGTTGGTCGCGGCGACACCGGCCTGCGCCTGCTTCGCTGCGTCGGCCTTGGCATACTCGATGAACTTCTCGGAGATGGTGATGGCCACAGGATCAAGGGCGGCTTTCTTCCCGAGTTGTGCCGCGCCCGCAGCCCAGATGCCGACGATCAGACAGATGAGCAACACCAGTGCGAGCCAGAACATCGAGAGGATGTAGCCAACTCGTCTCGCGGCCCCGCTCGCGACCGGATACTCGGTGATCGGGCCAACCGTACCGCACTCAGGACAGCGCAGCATCACCATGCCATAGTGGCGCTCCCGCACGATCGGCTGGCCGCGGAGGTTGAAAGCACAGGCATGGCACGCGCGGTTGCCCTGAACGACCCCGATCATCACCTCGGGCAGCGCCGCCGTTCCCGGCGATAGCGCAGCAGCACCCCCGCCCGCCTCACTACCCGCCTTGATCGCGTCTGGCAGCGATGGCGGCATCATGCCCCTCCTCCCCGCGTCGGCCTTTGTGGTTGCGTCCGTTCCGCTCGGCTTCTCCTGTGGGTGTATGACAGTCATGCGTTCCTCCGGCGTCTTCTTGCCCGTCCGACCGCCCGCGCCAGCCGGAGGCTCGCGGCCCGCGCGTGCATCGCGCGGCTCTGTCCCGCCAGTATCGCCCCCGGCAGCGCCAGAACAAACGTCATCACGATCGCCAACGCGGTCCCGCCCCGAGCCATGGGCCATAGCGCCGTCCGCGGGCCCAAAGTATCAGGCCCGACCAGAGCCGCACCGATCCACTCCAGACCGATCGTCACCGCCAGCAGCATCGCGATCGACCGGAGGAACGAACCCCGGATGCTCAGGCACACCCCCATCACCAGCATCGCGGCCAGCACCCGCATCACCGGACCCACAATCGCGAACGACGGCTCGCGCCCAGCCGCCGCAACATACGCGTTGAAATTGCTCCGCAAGAACGGGTACGCCGAACCGCTCAGGAACGCGCGACCGTTCAGCGAGAATGAGTTTAGTTCCTGGTCATGGATGGTCGTTCCCACTGCGATGATGGCCGCTGCAAGCCCGACCGCAAACAGCCTCGCCGCCAGCGACAACGCCGCCCAGAACCCAGTCGCCGGTCTGGCCATTGCTGACGCCGGATACACGCTCGCGCATCCCGGACAGTCGCTGACGAGCAGGCCATACCGCGCCTCAGCCCGTGGCGCAGCGCGCGCAAAGTCCGTTCCACACCTCCAGCAGATCCTCGCACGGCTCATGTCAGAGCCTACCAGTTCATCCCAGCGGCGGTTGCACCCCGCCACTCATCCCAACCGAAACTCCCTTACACTCTCTCCGATGAAGGTGCCCGGGTGGTCGCGATCGCACCGCGCGCCGTCCGCGAGCACGGGCAAGGCCCACATTCCGCAGGGAGATTCGAATGAGCATCTGGGACCGCCTGAAGAAAGAGCTGATCGACATCGTCGAGTTCCTCGACGACAGCAACAACACGCTCTGCTTCCGCTTCGAGCGGTTCCAGAACGAGATCAAGAACGGCGCCAAGTGCATCGTGCGCGAGGGCCAAGTCGCCGTCTTCGTGCGCGAGGGAGCGCTGGCCGACGTCCTCCCCCCCGGCACCCACACGCTCGACACGCGCAACCTCCCCATCCTCTCGACGCTCCTGGGCTGGAAGTACGGCTTTGAGAGCCCCTTCAAGGCCGAGATCTACTTCGTCTCGACCCGCTTCTTCACGAATCTCAAGTGGGGCACGATGAACCCCGTCATGCTCCGCGATCCGGAGTTTGGACCCGTGCGCCTGCGCGCCTTCGGCACCTACGCCATCAAGGTCAATGACCCCGGCACGTTCATCAAGAACGTCGTCGGCACCGACAGCCGCTTCACCACCGAAGAAGTGACCGGCCAGCTGCGCAACCTCATCGTCTCCAACCTCGCCGAGGCGCTCGGCGAGGCCAAGATCCCGATGCTCGACCTTGCGGGCAACTACAGCGAGCTCGGCGGCAAGATCGTCAAGGTCATGCAGCCCGAGTTCGACAAGCTCGGCATCGAGCTCTCGACCATGCTCGTCGAGAACGTCAGCCTCCCGCCCGAGGTCGAGGCCGCACTCGACAAGCGCACCAGCATGGGCGTCATCGGCGACCTCAACGCCTACACCAAGTTCCAGACCGCCGAGGCCATCCGCGACGCCGCGAAGAATCCCGGCGCTGTCGGCACCTTCATGGGCATCGGCATGGGCCAGATGTTTGCGGGCCAGATGGCCCAGCAGGGCACCGCCAGCGGCCCGGGCATGGCTGGCCCCGGAACGCCGCCTCCGCTCCAGCAGACAGCGCCACTCTTCATCGCCGTCAGCGGCCAGCAGACCGGCCCCTTCGAGATGGGCCTGGTTGCCTCCAAGGTCCGCTCGGGCGAGATCCAAGCCACGACGCTCGTCTGGCGTCAGGGCATGGCCGCCTGGACACCAGCAAAGGACATTCCAGAGATCGCCAACCTCTTCGCCGCGCCGCCAGCCGTCCCCGGTGGCCCGCCGCCGCTCAGCTAATCGCGCGGCCGCTTCCTCTCCGTCTCCTCCTTCCACTTGCTACTCAACCCACTGCGGCAGGCGTCCCGGCTGCCTCTTCAAAGCCCTCTCCTGCTTCCTTCCGGCCTTCTCTTCTGCGCATCCACCTCGATCAACAGAAGGACCGCGCGCTAAGTGACCGACCCCCGCGCCCAATCCCCATCCACGCCCCGCACCCCCGACGAGCGCCGCTTCCCCTGCGCCAACTGCGGCGCGCGCCTCGCATTCGAGCCGGGCACCGACTCTCTCACCTGCCTCTACTGCGGCCATCAGAACCAGATCAAGCAGGCCGAGGATGCGCAGGTCAGCGAGAAGGACATGGGCGCGTACCTCGCTCGCTTAGCCGAAGCCGCGCCGAGCGTGACGGCGACGACCGCCACCTGCTCATCGTGCAACGCCGAGACCACGATCCCGCCCAACGTCACGAGCTATTCATGCGCCTTCTGCGCCAGCAACATCGTGGCGCAGGGCCGCGGCTGTTCCGTCATCCGCCCCAAGGCCATCCTCCCCTTCAAGATCACCCGTGACCAGGCCGACGGCATGTTCAGGACCTGGGTCAAGAGCCGCTGGTTCGCGCCCACCAAGCTCCGCGGCCAGGCCATGCTCGACGCCGCCTTGACCGGCATGTACATGCCCGCCTGGACCTTCGACACCACCTCCAACACCACATACACCGGCCAGCGCGGCGACGCATATTACGTCACCGAATGGGTGACGATCAACGGCAAGCGTCAGTCACGCCAGGTTCGCAAGATTCGCTGGAGCAGCGCCGCCGGCCAAGTCCGGCTCAACTTCGACGACGTTCTGGTCCTCTCGAGTAAGTCCCTGCCAGCGGACAAGGTCGAGGCGCTCGAACCCTGGGATACCCAGGCGCTGGTCCCCTACGCGGACGATTATCTCGCGGGCTTTACCGCCGAGCGATACCAGATCGATCTCCCGCAGGGCTTCGAGATCGCCAAGGGCATCATGGCTCCATCGATCAAGCTGAGCATCCGCAACGACATCGGGGGCGACGAGCAACGCATCACCTCGATGCACTCTACATACTCCAGCACCACGTTCAAGCACATCCTGCTGCCGCTCTGGCTCTCGGCCTACCGCTTCCGCAGCAAGGTCTACCGGTTCCTCGTCAACGCCCGCACGGGCGAAGTCCAGGGCCAGCGGCCGTACTCGCCCGTCAAGATCGGCTTCGCCATCCTCGGCGGCCTGATCGCGCTTGGAGTCCTGATCTTCCTGATCGCGCAGCGGTGATGAGACAAGCAGCCGGATCCAAAGCCAAGCTACTCACTCAAGCTCGGGCCGATCCTTGCGTGAGCCAGATGCAGCCCGACCGTAAGGAAGGGCCCGCGTGCGAAACACGCCGCTTCTCACCCCGCCGCCACGCTCCACTTCTTCCCATCCCGCACCACGCGCCGGTACAGCGTGTCGCGCTCTACCGGCGTGAAGCCCGCCTCGCGGATCATTTTTTGCAGCGTCCACACGCCCACTTCCTGGTGCGTGCTCGCGCCGCCGACCTTGGTGATGTCGTACCACACCACCGTTCCGTCGATGTCGTCGGCGCCGCTCTGCAGCATCACCTGCGCCATCGGCAGCGTCTGCATGATCCAGAAGGCCTTGACGTGCGGAAAGTTGTCCAGCATCAGCCGCGCAATCGCCATCGTGCGATAGTTCTCAAGCCCGCTCGGGCCCGGCAGGTGCTCAAGGTCGCAACCATCAGGGAAGAACGGCAGCGGGATGATCGTCTGGTAGTAGCCGTAGGAGGAAGGCACTGGGGACTGGGGGCTGGGCACTTTTGAAGAACCGAAAGCAACGGCCTCGGGCAGTGGGACGCCGCCGCGCGTGAGCGTGATCGCCTCATGCTCGCCCACATCGCCCTTGAATCCAAGATGCCCCGAAGCAACCCCATCCGCATCGGCGCCCGCGAACTCCGAATCACTTCGCCACTTCGCCACTTCGCCACTCCGCCACTTCTCCCCGACATACCCCATCCGCGACAGCGCCTCATCCTGCGCCCGGCGCAGCATGTCCAAGTGCACCAGCCGGTCGCGTCGTTGCTCGATGTGCCCGTACAGCAGCGTCGCGTTGGTATTGAGCCCCACCTCGTGCGCCACGCGATGCACATCCAGCCACACGTCGCTTCGGATCTTGCCCTTGTAGGCCTCGTCGTGCACGCGGTCGTCGAAGACCTCCGCGCCGCCGCCGGGCAACGAGCCAAGGCCCGCGTCCTTCAGGCTCGTCAGCACATGCCGGATCCCCTCGCGTCTCGCGGCACGCCCCTCTTCTCCCGGGGCGCTCGCGCCCTTGTACACCTTCGCGATCTTCGCCAGATGCACGACCTCAACCGCCGTGAAGGCCTTCACGTGCAGATCACTTCCCAGCTTCCTGGCCTCATCGCGCAGCGTCCACACCATGTCCGTGTAGTACGAGAAGGGCAGCGTCGGGTGCAGCCCGCCCACGCTGTGGATCTCCGTCGCGCCACCCTCAACAGCCTCGCGTGCCTGCTGGCGCACATACTCCATGTCGCGCGTGTACGCCTTCTCGTCCCCGGCCTTGGCGTAAAAGTCGCAGAACTTGCAAGACAGCGCGCACACATTGGAATAGTTCAGGTGCCGGTTGATGTTGTAGTACGCGTTGCTCCCGTGCAGCCGCCGCCGAACCCCGTCGGCCATCTCCAGCACGCTCCAGATGTCGCGCGTCGAAAAGAGCATCTCCCCATCGGCGAGCGTCAACCGCTCGCCACGCTCCACCTTGGCGCGGATCTCATCCAGGCGCGGATCACGCCTTGGATCACGCCGCGGCGACACAACCCCGCCAAGGCCGACCGACTCGCCAAACCCAGTCTTTACAATGGTGGCACTGCTCATACCAGAATGATATCAGCCCCGTCCCAGATTTCAACAAAGATTGAAAACTCAGAAAAGGCTCCCCCGCCGTGCCCCCGACCTACCAGATTCACCATTTCCCACCTTTCCGCACGACCCACACCGTCGAACGAAGCTCGCCCGAGAGCATCACGTTCGCGCGGCGTTGACCATCGAGGAACCGCGCGAGTTCCTTCGCCAGCGCGGGTCGCTCGTGTGCCAAGCGGCGAGCTCTCTGCCGCAGCCGCGCGTAGAGCGCGGCGTTCTGCCGCCTCGCCGCGCTCGGCGTCTGCCGCACCACCTCGACGATCCGGTCACCGTTCGCCTCAATCAACTCGCGCGCGTCAGACCGAGAGAGCCCCGCGTCCACCCCATCCTCGCACGTCGCATCATCCAGCACATACACGCCCCCAGCGCAAGTGTGCCGACGCAGCAGCGGCAGCGACTTTTCAACACCAAAGAGTCCGAGCATCATCGCAACGTCAACGCCGCGTTCATCGCCCTTCCACCGACGCACGTCACCCTCGACCCACTCGCACAACGCAGCAACATCAGCGTGCCTCGCAGCGCCGCGAGCCTCATTCAGAAAAGCGCCGAATCCATCAACCCCCACAACTCTCGCCCCCAGCCCGTGCGCCAGCGCAATCCCCACCGCACCCTTTCCGCACGCAAGGTCCAGCACACGCGCGCCGCGAGCCACTCCCGCCCGCTTCACCATCGCCACCACCAGCCGCGGCGAGCTCCCCAACGCACTCAGATCTGAAAGCAACTCCGGCAAGTGCGGCAACAACCGCGCGGAAGCGCCCACCGAAGCTGCAACCTCGCGCTCAAGCTCGCTCGCGCGCTTCACGGGCTCCCCAGCTTCAGCGCCGTCGCCTTCTCGCCCCAGCCTGCGCCCGGCTCGTTTGCGTTGAGCATCTCGTAGGTCTCGAGCAAGGTCGTCCGAATCGCCCCAACCACGGCAACCGTCCTTTCAAGCCGCTCCGCCACCCGCATCGCCCCCTCAAGCTCCGCCGCAGCTTCTTCGAAGCGCCCAAGGTCCCGCACCGCGAGCGCGAGGCTCATCCGTGTCGAGAGCGTGTCCGGATGCTCGTCCCCAAGCACGCGAATCCGCGCTTCTAGCGCCTTCCTGAACTCCGCTTCCGCCTTCGCACCGCCCCCGCCTCTTCGAACCGCCTCCGCATGGTTATGACGCAGCGTCAGCGTGCGCGGGTGCGACTCGCCAAGCGAAGCGATCGCGGCGGCCAACCCTTCGCCCAGCACCTTCTCCGCCTCGGCCGCGCGGTCGGTCTTCGTGAGCAAGAAGCCAAGGTTGTTGATCGCCAGAAGCGTTGAAGGATGCCCCGTGCCTAGAAGCTTCTTGCGTCCCTCAAGCGAGCGCCGGTACATCTCTTCCGCTTCCGCGCGCTTCCCCTGCGACTCCAGCACGCCCGCAAGATTGTTCATCCCCGTCAGCGCGTCAAGGTTGTCGGGCCCCAGCGTTCGAAGCGTTCCCTCCAGCGAACGCCGGTAGTGCACCTCTGCGCCAGCGTTGTCACCCGCGGTTTCCAGCGCGCCGCCCAGGTTGTTCTCGTACAGAAGCGTGTCCGCGTCATCCACGCCCTTCGCCAGCGTCTGGATCGTAATCGCACGCTCATACAGCGGCTGCCCATCGCGCGGCCGCCCCGAGTCCACGCGCAGCATCGCAAGGTTGTTCAGATGCGCCGCAAGCTCCGGGTGCGTCGGCCCCCGCAGCCGCTCCATCCGCTCGACCGCCTTCTCGAAGTATGGTCCCGCCTCGTCCAGCCGCCCCAGCGCCTGCAGGATGTACCCCACATTCCCCACCGCGGTGATCGTGTCCGGATAGTCCGGCCCAAGCTCCTTCTCGCGGATCTCCAGCGTCCGCATGAGCAGCGGCAGCGCTTTCTCGACCAAGCCCAGCCTCACGTACGTCTCCGCGAGGCTCTGCCTGAGCGTCGCGTCGATGGTCGGCTGCTCCGCAAACTGCTCGTCGAGTGCGCCCTTCGCCGGCGCAAGGATGGTCTGATCGATGAAGTCCAGCGCAATGTCCGTGCTGTTCACTCCCGCGAGGCTCGCGCCCTTGTCCTCAAGGTCGCGCGAGAGCCGCGTGATGAGCTTCGTCCCCGCCAGCTCCGGATCAATACCTCCAAGCATCGCCGCCTGGAACTGCGTCACCTGGATCAGGTCCTTCTCGCGTGCCTCAATCTCTCGGCGCTGCTGTGCCTCGTATCGCGCATAAAGCATCGTCCTGACCACACCGATGCTGAGCAGCGCGACCGTCGTCAATCCAAACGCCACGCCCAGCCGGTTGCGGCGCACGAACTTCCGCGCCTTGTACGTCGCGCTGGGTGGGCTCGCCTGCACTGGCTCGTTCGAGAGGTACCGCTCGATGTCCGCAGCCAGCGCACTCGCCGATTCGTACCGGCGTGTGCGCTCCTTCTCCAGCGCCTTCATCGTGATCCAGTCCAGCTCGCCCCGCACCATCCGCCGAAGCGACGAGAAGTCCGTCCCGCGAACTCGCGCAAGGCGATCCGGCGACGCATCGCCCGACTCTCCCACAAGCGTCGGCGTCCCGCTCCCGATCCGGCTCAGCCGCGCGCTCGGCACCATCGGATCCACCTCGCGGATGATCCGCTGAATATCGATGTATCCCGCCGACCGCAGGTCCGCAGACTCAAACGGCAGCACGCCGGTGATCAGTTCGTACAGCACGACTCCAAGCGAGTAGACATCTGTCCGCGTGTCAATGTCGAGCCCGCCCATCCCCGTCTGCTCCGGGCTCATGTACTCGGGCGTTCCCATCATCCGACCCGCCTGCGTGTACACGGTCGCCGCCGAGAGCTGCTGCGTCATCGCCTTTGCGATGCCGAAGTCGATCACTTTCGGCACCGGCTTTCCATCAACCTCGCTGACCAGAATGTTCGAAGGCTTGAGGTCGCGATGGATGATGCCTCGCTGGTGCGCATGCTGCACCGCGCGGCACGTTTCCACCATCAGCCGCAGCCGCTCCCGAGTCGGCATCCGCGCCGCGTCGCAGTACTCGGTGATCGGCCGCCCCGGTACGTACTCCATCGCGAAAAAGGGCCGCCCCTCACGCGTCACGCCCGCATCGAGCACCTTCGCAATGTTGGGATGGTCCATCATCGCCAGGGCCTGCCGCTCCCCCTCGAAGCGCGCGATGACTTCTGCCGTGTCCATCCCGGCCTTCAAAACCTTGAGTGCCACGCGCCGGCGCACCGGCTCGCGCTGCTCCGCCAGATGCACAACGCCAAAGCCACCCTCACCAATCACCTCAAGGATCTGGTACGCGCCCGCGCGATCCGCGACTGCTCGCTCTGGTCCAAACCGCTCGGGCACCGCCCGAGTCGACGCCGCTAGCGGATCACTCCGCTCGTCGTCGGGCAGCCGCGTTGGAGAGTTCGGGTCGACCATTGTGCAGGGTAGGTGACAAGGCGCGAGCGCCAAAGAGCCGCCAAACTCTACCCGCCCGTGCGCCGCTGCTCTGCCAAATCGGCAGGAGCATGGCCGTCGCAACCACCTCGGGCACACGCCAGAGCCGGTGTAGGAACCGTGCCACAGCCATGTCAGAGCCATGTCAAAGGTCGCCAGACCAGCGCCAGACGAGCACGAGAGTTGGCCGCGCGGGAACTGCGTTGGCATCCCACTTGCAGATATCCTGCCGCCCACTATTCGCAAGGAACCCAACCCATGTCAAAGATCATCGGAATTGACCTCGGCACCACCAACTCCTGCGTCGCCATCATGGAGGGCACCCAGCCCAAAGTGCTGATCAACACCTCCGGCAGCCGCATCACCCCATCCGTCGTCGGCTTCACCGACAAGGGTGAGCGCCTCGTCGGCCAGCCCGCCAAGCACCAGCAGGTCACAAATCCCAAGAACACGATCTTCTCGATCAAGCGCTTCATCGGCCGCCGCCGCAGCGAAGTCTCCTCGACGCTCGAAGGTGGCTACGGCAAGGCTGGCAACGAGGAGTCCAAGGTTCCCTACACCCTCATCGGCGGCCCGGACGACTCAGTGCGCGTGCAGGTGAACCAGGGCGAGTTCACGCCCCAGCAGATCTCCGCCTTTATCCTCCAGGACCTGAAGAAGACCGCCGAGGACTATCTCGGCGAGAAGGTCGATCGCGCCGTGATCACCGTCCCCGCCTACTTCAACGACGCCCAGCGTCAGGCGACCAAGGACGCTGGCGAGATCGCTGGCCTCAAGGTCGAGCGCATCATCAACGAGCCCACCGCCGCGGCACTCGCCTACGGCCTCGACAAGGGCAAGAAGAACCACAAGATCGCCGTCTTCGATCTCGGCGGCGGCACCTTCGACGTCTCCATCCTCGACATCGGCGAGGGCGTCTTCGAAGTGCTCGCTACCAACGGCGATACCCACCTCGGCGGCGACGACTGGGACCAGAAGCTCATCGACTTCATCGCCGAAGAGTTCAGGAAGAAGGAAGGCATCGATATCCGCAAGGACCCGATGGCCCTCCAGCGGCTCAAGGAAGGTTCCGAAAAGGCCAAGATCGAGCTCTCGACCATGAACGAGACCACGGTCAACCTCCCCTTCATCACCGCCAACGAGTCCGGCCCCAAGCACCTTCAGGTCTCGCTCACGCGCGCCAAGTTCGAGGCCCTCACCTCCGACCTCTTCGAGCGTCTGCGCATCCCCTGCCTCAACGCCCTCAAGGACGCCAAGCTCGACACCAGCAAGATCGATGAGGTCGTCCTCGTCGGCGGCTCCACACGCATGCCCCGCGCCCAGCAGATCGCCAAGGAGATCTTCGGCAAGGAGCCCAACAAGAGCGTCAACCCCGACGAGGTCGTCGCCGTCGGCGCCGCCATCCAGGGCGGCGTCCTCCGAGGCGACGTCAAGGACATCCTCCTCCTCGACGTCACGCCCCTCTCCCTCGGCGTCGAAACCCTCGGCGGCGTGATGACCAAGATCATCGAGCGCAACACCACCATCCCCAAGACCCACACCGAGGTCTTCTCGACCGCCGCCGACAGCCAGACCAGCGTCCAGATCCACGTCCTCCAGGGCGAACGCGAGTTCGCCAAGGACAACCGCACGCTCGGCCAGTTCGAGCTCGCCGGCCTCCCGCCCGCACCCCGTGGCATGCCGCAGATCGCCGTCGAGTTCGCAATCGACGCCAACGGCATCCTCACCGTCACCGCCACCGACAAGGGCACTGGCAAGAAGTCCGACATCAAGATCACCAACAGCGGCGGCCTCTCCAAGGACGAGATCGAACGCATGAAGCGCGATGCCGAGGCCCACGCCGCAGACGACAAGGCAAGGCGCGAGCTCGTCGATGCCAAGAACCGCGGCGACGCCATGCTCATCCAGACCCGGCGTGACCTCGAAGAGCACGGCGGCAAGGTCAGCCCCGAAGCCCGCGGCAAGATCGAGAGCGCCCTCTCCAACCTCGAGTCTCGTCTCAAGTCCGACGAGAAGCCCGCCATCGAGGCCGCGATGAGCGAGCTCGAGAAGGCCCGCATGGAACTCGGCAAGGCCATCTACGAAGCAACAAAGCCCGGCGCTCCCGGCTCGGATCCCGCCGCGGCCCCGTCCGGCGAACCCGCCCCCGGCGCCGAAGCCAACAAGGACGACGTCATCGACGCCGAGTTCAAGGTCAAGGAAGACAAGTAGAGCAAGCAACACACTCAAGTGGCACCGGCCGCCAGGCCCCTGCCTCTCTTCGCCGGGCCCAGCCCAGCACCAATCGCATCAAAGGGAGGTCACCCGATGCCCGCACCCGACCTCCCGCCCCTCCCGCCCCTGACGCCCGCACCAAGCGGCGCGCGCGACCTCATCGTCCACCTCCACTCGCGGCTCCTCGATCCCGCATCGGTCGCCGGCGTCACCGTTGTGGTGATCGACCAGATTCGCGCCAGCGTCACC
>Ga0105044_10010742_pt1 | contig 12495 bp, 12 predicted proteins | sample MAT01_FD_78092 | JGI IMG/M metagenome (GOLD analysis project Ga0105044, IMG submission 78092) | Freshwater microbial communities from Lake Fryxell liftoff mats and glacier meltwater in Antarctica - MAT-01 | ecosystem: Environmental > Aquatic > Freshwater > Ice > Liftoff microbial mat | place...
ATTTAAAATAAGAAAAAAAAAAAAAATTTTTTTAAAATACATTTAATAATTTTTATTATAAAAACAAAAATTATTTTTTTTTTTTAAAAAAAAAAAAAAAAAAAAAAAAAAATAAAATAAAATAATAATAACAGAAATTTTTTTAAATAAAATCTGATGAATAATGAACTTTAGGAAGAGGATTAATAATAAATTCAAGACATGCTTTTACACCAAATAAGAATAATTGCATTTTTTTATCATTATTAAATTCTAATGTAAATACTTGAAAATCTGCAGTATTAACTGTAATTTCTCTATATTTTTTTCCTCTTAATCTATAAAATTCTGAACTAACTATTAATGTATCAAAAATATTTTGAACATATTCGAAAGTATTATTAAAAATATTATTTTCTTTTATTTTATTCCATATATTATTGATATTTATTTTTTTTTTAAGTAATAATTTTTTAATTTCAATATCTTGTTTTTGTTTTAATAATTTTGTAATATTAAGTATAGAAAATGATTTATATATTTTAAATTGTTTTAATGATGATATTTTTTGTGTAAGTAAACTTTTTATAAATTCTTTTTCTTCAAGTTTATATTTTAATGAAAAAATTTTTTTATATATACTTTCATTTTTTTCATTAGTACAAAATTGTAAAACTTTTGATGAATTTGAATAATTTATATTAAAAAATAAATATTTTTTAAAAATTTTTTCGGCTTCTTTAACAAGTTCTAAAAAATCTTCTTCATCATTTTCAAATAAAGCTTCACTAAAAGATTCATTTTTTAAATTTTCAGTTTCAAAAAAATTTTGTGGTAAATCAATATCTTTAGATATTATTTCGTTATTTTTTTTAATATTATTAAATAATAAATTTCTAGATTTATATCCAAAATATATACCTAAAATATTTTTTTCATCAAATAAATCAATTAAATAATTATTAAATATACCACCATCAATAAAAGTTTGATCTTCTCCTCTATTTTTAATTTTTTGTGCTTCAAAAAGAAAAGGATATGACATAGACATAATAATAGCTTCAATTATTGAATTTTTACCATTTATAAATGGAGAAAATATAACCATTTTTTTTTTTTCTTTACAATAAGAATTAATTACTAAAATTTTTCCAGTTTTTTTATATAATTGTTTAAAATTAATATCTTCTTTATTAAATTTTTTTCTAACTAAATTTTTTATTAAAGGCAATAAAGTATTCTTATCCAATAAATAATTATTTTTTATTAATGATTTAATATTTAATTTTTTAATAATATCTTCAAATACTAAATCTTTATATATTTCAATCATTTCTAATGAAGAAATACCAATACATCCAATAAATGATAATAATGATCCCATAGATGTACCTGCATAAATAAAAACATCTTTAATTAATTCTGGAGAATAATTTGTTAAAGTAAAATGAATTCCTAAACCAGCTAAGGCTTTTATTCCTCCTCCACTAAATATTATAGCATATATATTGTTTTTATTTTTTTCATCATTATTAATTTTTTTATCTATCAAAATTTTTAATAAAATTTTAAGTTTATTTTCAATCCCATAATGTATTTCCATTTTTATTTTATTTTATTTTTTTTTTTATATACTTTTATAATATATATTATCGAAAAAAAATACAATTTTCTTTTCTTTTTTTTTGTTTATAAAATTAAAAATTCATAATTTAAAAATGATTAAGGAAAAATTTTTTTTTTTAATAGAATATGTTGAAGTTAAACAAATAATATGTTCAATAATATATATCAATTATTAAAGATGTGAAAAAAAATAACATAATTTTTGACATTATAATAAAAAAAAAAAAAAATTTATAAAAAAAAAAAATTTTCTTCTCATTTTATTTATAATAAAAATCTTCTCATTATAATAAATTTAAAAAAAAAATTAACAAAAATGGGTTCAAAAAAAATTTGTTTTAAAGATTTAGAATATATTTTAAAAATATTATCAAAAGCAGGGGAACATGAATTATGTATAGAAGAAATAGATCATTATACAAATTCTGGTATCAAAAATATTAATATGGTTTCCTTAAAATGTACTTTTTTAAGAGAATTAGGAAGAAAAGAAGAAGCATTGAAAGTGTATGATGAAGAAATATTTTTAATGCAAAATGAAATTGATAAAGAAAAACTTAAAGTCAATAAAATATTTATGTTATTGGATTGTAAAAAAATTGTTGAAGCATTTGAATTAATGAATGAATTAAAAGTATATTTAGATGATAATTATTTTTTAAAATCTTTTATTTATTATGAATTAAAAGATTTCAAAAAATGTTTATTTTTTATTGAAAAAGAAATTAAAATTTATGGATCAGGAATTCATATTACTTTATTAAAAATTAAAGTATTAATACAATTAAATCAATTAAAAACAGCATTAATAATTTTGAAAAATTATATTATTAAAAATCCAGAAAATGAATATTGTCTTAAAATGTTAGAAAAATTTAAAATGTCAAATGGAGATTATAATTCTATTTTTTTTCAAGAAGATGATTTTAAAAATGATTTTGTTTTTCAATTACATAACGATTAATTTTTTTTTGTTAATTAATTAAAATTGTTTTTTTTTAATGGAATGAATAAATAAAAAATATTTACAAAAAAAAACAACCAAAATTAATATTTATAATAGATGTTCAATTATTATCAAATTTTTTTTAAAAAAATAGGAAATGTAAATGAAAAAAATGCCTTCTTTATTTATTAAAAATATAAAAAAATTTTAATTATTAACAAAAAAAAAAGGAAAACTAATATAATAATAAAAATGATGCAATTAAATGCTATGTTTTTTGAACCATTTAATGTATGTCAAATTATTAGAAAAATTGTAGAAGAAAAAGCAATAATGCCTGTTTTTCCATTTAAAAGTTTTAATATTAATAATAAACTAAATTTATATTATTTAGAAGATTTAGCAAAATTAAATAAAGAAATTAATTTTTTTAAATTATTTAAAATAACTCCAGAAAAAAATCAATTATTAATTGTTGATGAAAAAAATAATAATATTAATACAATACAAATTTTAATATCAAATAATAATAAAAAAATTAATCAAATATTACCTATATATATTATTGGTAAAGTTCCTAAAAATACTTCACAAGGAAAAATTTATGTTTGTAGTGTTTCAGATAAATTATTAACATTAATACCTTCACAAAATATTTTAGATAATAAAATTAAATTTTATGATACAATTAGTGGATTATTTCAAAAAAAAAATCCAGAAATAAATTCTATGTTTATTATAAAAATGAATTGGATTAATGAAATTGATAGAGATTTATGGATCCCAAGTAATAATAATATAAATATTAATGAAAATGAATTTTTATCAACTGAAAAAGGTAAATATAAAATATTATCATTAAATTATATGGATGGTTTTATATTACAATTTTTATCATTAAATTATGTTGAAAAAATGAAATGTATACATTTTCCTTTTGTAAGTTATACAGGTTTTTCTAAAGTACAAAAATTAAATAAAAATAAATTAAGTCATAATATATTTATGGAATATTTACCTGATTCTTTATATAATATTATTGAAAAAAATTGTAAAAATGGGAATATATTTTTAGCTTTATTAGCTCAAGTTTTTATTACTTGTTATTTTTTACATAATGAATGTAGAATAGTTCATAATGATTTACATGCAGATAATATAAGAATAAGAATGTGTCCTAAAAATAATTTTTTATATTATTATTGGTCAAAAGAAAAAATATTTTTAAGAATTCCAACTTATGGATATATTATTGTTTTTATTGATTTTGGAAGAAGTTTAATGTTTAAAAAAAATCTAGAACCAAATTCTGATCAACCTTCAAGATTTGGTTATGTTTCTTCTGAATTTTCTTCTTTATATGATGGTAAATGTCCTAATCTAATTCCTGATAATGAAAATTTTGATATTGTTAGATTTATTGTTACAATAGAAGATTTTATATCTAAAGTTGAAGATTCTTCTTTATCTCAAGTATTAAGTAAAATTATTTTTGATGTAGGTCAATTAAATGATGAATTTAATTTAATAAAAACAATAAGACTATTAGATAAAAATTATAAAAAATTTATAAGATATTATATAGAAGATATACCAAGAAAACATGCAAATAAAACAGATGAATACTTTTTATCAACTTATTTTGTACCTATATTCTTACTTAAAGATCAAAATATAATAAATCAATTAATAAAAAATCCTACAAGTTATTTTGTTATTTAAAATATAAATATAAAAAATCCAATAAATTATATATTTATCTCAATTTAAAATATTCTTTTTTTCTTATTTTTCTTTTTTTTTTTTAAAGAAAATATTCTTAATTAAAAAAAAAAAAAAAAATTATTCCATTTCTTACTTAAAACAAATAACAAATAATAAATATTTTAAATAAAAAAAAATAATAATAAAAAAATGCAAAATTTATTAGATGAAAATTCTAAACAAGAAATTTGTGATTTTATTAATGGAAAAGAAGAAATTAAAGAAAATAAATGTAGATTTAATGAAGGAGAAGAAATTAAAATAATTAGTGATAATGTTTTAATAAAAAAATTAATTAATAAAAAAGATTTTTTTAAACAACCATCAACTCTTGAAGATTTAGAAATTAGATATAAATATGATAATAATTTTGATATTATTGATTTACCAAAAAATCAAAATTATATATTATATTGGACATATGGACCAATTGAAAAAGAATTTGATGTTATTTCTAAACATATTGGAATTTGTGTATTAGGTGTTTTTAAAGAAAAAAAAGATGCATGGGAACATTTTGATAATTTATGTAAAAAAAACCCTTACTTAATCTCAATTAATATGCATTGTCATGAATTAGGACAGGATATAGATTTTACTTGTGTAAATATTAAGGATATTAAAGATCATGAATTAAATAAAGAACATGAATCTATTATAAAACAACATTTACAAGAAAAATTAAATTTAGCTAAAAAAGTAGAATTAAATAAAGCTAAAACTTTAAAAGAAATTAAACAAAGAACTCTTAAAATTAAACATTTTGATAATTTTAAAAAAGATTATTTTGAAGAAAAAAGACATTTAATAAAACATAATTTATTAAATGAAGAATTAGAATCTAAAGTAGATAATATTTTATTTGAAGATGAAATTGATTATTCTGTTTTAAATATTAAAGAATCTAATGAAGAAAATGAAATATTAAATAAAAAATTAGAATCGTTTAAAAAAGAAGAAAGATTAGAAACTCTCCCTTATGATATGCTTTATCATTATATTTATTCTCAAAAAAAAGATATATCTAATAAAGAAGTTAAAAGTTTTTTTCTTAAACATAAAGATGAAGAAGGGAATATTTTTTTATTACAAAAATTAGTTAAAACTTTTTAATTAAATTTTATTTTTTTATTTTTTTATAAAATTATAAACAATAGTTTGTATTGATCTAGAATTTATAGTTAAATTTATATATTTTTCTCTTAATTTATCATAAATAAAATATTTTCTTCCAGTAATATCTCTATTTAAAACTATAAATACAATTTTATTTTTTGGAGTTTTAAAACAAACTGTTTCTAATGGGAAAGGTCCTTTAGAATTTATTTGTACAAGTTTAGAATTTTTCTCAATAAATAAACTAAAATGAGCAATTATAAAATAAGTAGGTTGATAATGTATTTTTCCATTAATTGAATTAACAATAATAGGAGCATCTACATAATTATTTACCCAATTAGGTCCTCCTTTTTCATTTAAAAATAAATTCCAATCTATCCATGAATTAACTCCTCTTTTTAAACATTCAAGAATATCTTTACCATAAGATAATCCTCTTCCTAAATTATTTATTTTTACACCATTTTGTAAAGGTAAATATCCTTCACATGCTTCTGAAGAAATTAAATTAATATTACCACCATCAATATTTTTTAAATATTCACTTGTTTTTGATATTTTATCATATCCAAAAAATCTATTTAAATACCAATGAAAAGCTATTGCTATTGTATTTTTTGTTACATCTTCATTATTATTTAAAAAATATTTTGTCCAATTTAATAAATTATCTGTTTGATCGTCGTACAATACTAATTTTGTTGAATATTCTAAATTATTTTTATTCCAATTTAATAAATATGAATTAAATATATTTAAAAAATCTTTATATTCTTTTTTTGTAAAATACATAGTTTGCCAATTTTGACCAATTATTCTTTTTATAGGTTCATTTTGAAAAGATATTCCAAAAAAATTTATCCCATTGTTTTTATAAAAATTTAAAAAATCAATTAAATATTTACAATAAATATCATAATCAATTTTATTTAATGATCCTTTAACAAGCACTCCATTAGATTTCATAATTTTTGGAGCTGACCATGAAGAACAAATTAAATTTAAATTTTTATTATATTCAAGACTTTTTTGAATCATAGTAATCTTCAATTGTTCTTCCGAATTATCATAATTATAATTAATCTCTTTTAATTCAATTTTTTCATATTCATATTGAGATGATTCAAAAGAACAACTTTTATCTTTATTATTATTTTTATTATCTTTATTATATCTACATGAAAAATCTATACTACCAATAGGAACTTTACCAAATTCATATTTTAATCCTTTTGATTTAGAAAAATAACTTTCTATTAAAAGATTTTTATTTATATCATTTAATTTATTATAAATAATACCACATGAATCTGTAAAAGCTCCACCAAAACCTAAAAAATTCATTCCAAATGTTTCATAAGAATCAATTATAATTTTTTGCCAACCATTATTAGAGTTTATTTCAAAATTTTTAATTTCATTTATAAAATAACTTTGGGTTTTTATATTATTTTTTGAAGTTTGAAAAATTATTATCTCATCATCCTTCAATAAATTTATTTTTTGATCTATTTCAAAAAATAAGTTCATTTTTTTTTTTAAAAAATTTATTATTTTTTTCTAATACATGGTTATTAAGATTTTAAAAATTGTTAATTTCAAATTTTTTTTTTCTTATCAAAGAATTAAAAGTAAAAAAAATTCTCATAAAACAAGAATTTGATAGGAGTTTTTCTTAATTGTTAAAACATATCATTCTGAGTTTTTTTGATGTTTTTTCTTTATTTTTTTTCTTTGATCTTTTAAATGTAAAAATAAATCAATTTATAAATAAATACAACAAAAATTATAAATTTAAAACAATTTAAGTTATTTTTATTTTTTTTAAAAGAATATTAATTAAGTAGAAGGTTGTACTACAAATTCGAATGTCGGTAAATTTTTAGCATCAAGTTTATGATTAGTCACCACTGGATCTATATTTATAGATTCTGATAAAACTACAGGAGTAATACCAACAATTATTTCTGATTTTTTTTTCTTTGATAAATTTTTTTTGTTAATCATTGATGCAATACCATAAACTTGATCATAATATTCACGAAAACGAACCATTGAAAGTCCAGTTTTAGAAGGGTAATCACTTAACCAAGTTTGTTCTTTTTTTTCACTAACCCAAAAACGAGCAACTGCAACACAAGCAGCAGCAACTTTAGTTTTTTCCACGTTAATTGAAAAATATTGAAGATTGAAAGCATCAAGTAAAATCAAAGAAGCGTTTCTAATTTGAGCTGTTTGAGGGATCTTTAGTAATAGTAATTCAAGATATTTTAATAGAGGTTCTGATTTAACAGTAGCATACATATCTAATATTTCTATTTCAGCTTGTAATTTTTGAACCTCTTGAGGAGAAAAACCAGTAAAAGCAAGTTTAAATAAATTTTCTGTAGGACAACGTTTTCGAAGTTCTCCTGATCTTTCTAAAGTTATATCCAGTAAAAGTAAAGCAAAAAGTTGAATATAGCGAGGACAAAAAGGAACAGAGAAGAAAAGATTTGGATTAAAATATAAATATTCTAACCAAAGTGTAACAAGGAAAGCTAAACTTCTTGCTTCTGCATGTGTTCTAGCAATTTTTTCACAAATTTCATAAACCCATTGTTTTGTTGCTACAAATATTTTGAGTGTTATCGAAGGTGATTCAGAAGTAGAATTAATTTTTGGGATATTAGGCATTTTATTTTATTTTTAAGAAAAAAAAAGAGTGAAATTAAATTATAATTTTAAGAAATATTACTTTTTGTGAAATTTTTTATTTTTTGACAAAATATTTTTTATTTTTTTTTTTTAACAATTCAATTATTTTTCAATCAAAATAATACAATTATTAATTCAATTAACTAAGAGATAAAATTCAATTTTTAATTCAATAATCAGTAATTATAATAATAAAAATAAAAAAAAAAGATATTTGAAATACGTGTCAAAAAATTTATCCAATAATATTTTTATTATTTTCTTCTTAAAAATATTTATTTTTATTATTCTTCATAAAAAAAAAATCTATTAAAAATGGAAAATAAAAATATTATTGGATATAAATTTTGTAATAAGTTTTCTAAAATACCTTTACAAGCATCAAATGGATCTGCTGGTTATGATCTTTATAGTGTAGAAAAAGTTACTTTAATCCCAGGATCAAGAATAACAATAAAAACTGGATTATGTTTTGAATTACCCGAATTTATTTATGCTTCAGTTCGTAAAATAATTTTAAAAAAAATAAAAATTATTTTATTTTACAATTAATAAATAAATTTTTAAGTCCCAAGATCATCTTTATCTTTAAATAAAAAAGATGTTTATGTTGGTACAATAGACTCAGATTATAGAGGAGAAGTTTGTTTAATTGTTGGAAATAATTCAGATAAAATTTTTGATAGTATGTTTATATTAATAAAAAAAAAATAAAAAATTAAAATTTTTTAAAAATAAAATAAAATAAAAAAATTAGTTAATATTGGAGATAGAATTGGGCAAATTATTTTTAAATATCGAATTCCTATTGAATTTAAAAAACTTGAAAATCTTGATAAAACAGAAAGAGGAGAAAAAGGTTTTGGATCAACTGGATTAAATGACAACATTTAAAATTATAATAAAAAAAAATAAATTTTATGGAACCAAATAAATTAAGAGTAATTATTTTACTCATTATTTTAATAATATTTGCAATATTATTAATAAGTTTACTATCAATAATTTTAGAAGATTTTATGAATTATAATAGTCAAATAAATTTAACTCATATTATAAATATAATTAATAACGATATATAATAAAATTATATTTTAAAATTTTTATTTTTATTTTTTTATTGTTTGTTATTAATTTTTTTAATTAAAAAAAAAATCAAAATTTAGTTATAGAACAAAATAAATATTTTTATTTTAAATAAATAACAATCAGATTATCAAAAAAAAAAAAAAAAATTTATAACCAAAAATTTTTGATTATAAATAATTAGTGCATAATAAGAATATTTTTATTTTTATTTTTATTTTTCATCATTAATTAAAAAAAAAAAAAAAATAAATAATGAGGACTTTAACAACACAAACTTACTTAATAATAATATTAGTAATATTATCAGTAATTTTTATTGTTGGATTAATTCTAATGAGTATTATAATATCAGAAATAAATAATTGTCCATCTTTTACAAATGGAAGGGGTAAAAATATTCAAAAAAAAACTGAAATGTCAACTTATTATAAGAGTAAAGAAATAACTAAACAAACTTTTGAAGATTTTAAAAAAAAATCTAAATTTTCTAAATACATAATAGAAGTTAATGTCCACTTAATGGTTTCATTAGAAAAAGAGTTTAAACTTAAAAATAAAAAATATATGATTAATAAAAATCATGAATTAAATGAAAGTGAGAGTAGTGATGAATCTTGTTGTGATCCAAATTCTAGATTAACTGTTAATTTAGAACCAGAAGATGCTAATATAAATGGTTATTGGAAATATAGACTTGTATCAGATTCATATAATGAAGAAGTAATAGAAAAAGAAGAAGAATTTATATTAAAAAAAAATAAAAATATTTTGGAGACAGAAAAAATAATTGGTGGAGAAAAAGTTGAAGGAATTAATAATATGAATTTTATGGGAATGGTTTATATTTTATTTTTTGTTGAAGATATTGGTTTAATATTATTACCTTTTTGTGGTATAACTATTTTTGATCCATATTGGGCTTTAACAGCAGGTCACTGTATTTTTGATTTTCAGGATAATTTTGATTTTGTTGTTCGTTCAGGATTTAAAGATTTAGATGGATACGATGGTGATTTTGTATTTGTAGAAAAAACAATTGTTCATGAAAATTATGATCAAAATAACTTTCGTAATGATATAGCTTTATTAAAATTAGTAAGAGAAACTTCATCCCATTGTGTTAATTTAGATATAACTGGTGAAATTAAAAATTTAGAAAGTGGTACTGACATAACTGTATCTGGTTGGGGAGTTACTTGTAATAATAATAATATAGATTGTTTAAAATTATCTCAATATTTATTAAAAACAACAATACCTTTACAAGGTTTTGCTCCCTATACAGATGATAAAGTTTTTTTATTAAATGGTAATTATGAAAATAATACATGTTTTGGTGATTCAGGTGGTCCCGCTTTATATAAAAATGAAAATACTTATATTCAACTAGGTATTATTTCTTATACAGTTTTAGATGAATCACTTATTCCTTGTCAAAGTGATAGTGGTTATACTTCAGTTTATTCTTATATTGATTGGATATTAAAAAATACAAATTTAAAATCATTAAATAATGTATCAGAAAGTGATTGGGCGAGATCTGGAACTACTCTTGAAATAGAAAAAAATAAATTTTTTAAACTTATGTATTATAATTATAATTATAAATCATATTTACCTCCTACTTCAAATTATTCATTATCTATTAGTGGTTGTCATGATACATTAAATACTGAATATTTACCATTAGCTCCATAAAAAAAAAGAAAAAAAAAGGAAAAAAAAAGTATTTTTAAAAATAAAAAAAAATAGAATATTATTATTTTTCTTTTAATAAAAATAAAAAAAAATCTATATTAATATTTAGAAATAGTTAAGTTTAAAAAAAAAAAAATTTATTTTAAATTCCAGAAACAAAATAATAATTAAAATAAACAAAAAATGTCTGGAAAACCCGAAAAAACGACTAAAGTAACCAATAATACATTAATGATAATAATTTTAGTTATTATTTCTGTTTTCTTTATAATAACTATAATATTGTTGAGTATTATAGCTTCAGATGTTAGTGAAAATTATTATAAAGTTACCGATAAATTACTAAAAAATGATGAAGACTTTATTCTCACTCCTAAAAAAGATTTAATATAAAAAAATAAAAAAAAAAGGTTTATGTATTGGTTTTTTTTTAGAATATAAATAAAATAAACATATTTTTTAAAAAAACTAAATATTTTTTATTTTTTTTGAGGATAATTATATAAAATTTTGTAATAATATCCTGCACCTAATAGTAAAATTAGAATAAAAATCATAATAATACCAACAAAAATAGTTATGGCTAAAACAGTATCCCATATTTGATTATTTTTCTCGTTAATATTAGATAAAAATGAATTTGATATTATTAGAAGATTTATAATAGTTAGGTCCATTTTTTTTTCTTTTTATTTATTTTAATTACACTTTATCTATATTTTTATTCAAAACTATATATATTTTATACAAGATTAATTTTTTTTTTTTTATTTTTTAATTTATATAAATTTTTTTAAAAAAAAATTGAAACAAAAAATTATAAATTAATTATTTATTTTTAATGAGATATTCTTTTGCTTTAAGTGCGACAAAAATTAGTCCAATTAATAAAAAAAGTAAAATAGCACCAACAAAAATAGAAATGATTAAAACCATAGTCCATATTCCATCTGTTTTATTAGATATATCTTTCAAATATTCGTTTACAATTAATAATTGAAAAACAATTGGATCTTGTGTTGATTGATCAGACATTTTTTCTTTCTAATTTTTAAAATTTATTATTAATAAAATTATTTTTATTCTATCTTATTCTTTCATAAAAAGAATTCAAATTTTATATTTTTATATATATAAAAAAATATATCAAATTTTTCTTATTTATTTAAACCTATTTAATTAAAAATGTATTTTATCTTAAATTTTATATTAAGTGTAATTAACAACACCTTATTATATTTAATGTCATTTTAGAAAAAAGGACTAAAGATTAATTTAAAAAAAAACGATGATAAAATGATTTTAGATTTAAAATAATTTATTAAAAAATCAATTATTTTAAATCAAAAATGGTATTTATGTATCAAAAAGTTATGTTTATTATAGGCGTTAATTAAGTAATACCGATTTCCTCATTCCAAGAGAGTGTTTTCTATTTCTTTCTTTTCATCTAAATTTTTTTGTTCTTTTTCTTTTACAAACTCCATCTGTTCCTCTTCTATCTGTTTTTTTATTTCTTTTTTCTCTTGTTTCTCTTCTTCTTCTTGTTTCTCTTCTTCTTCTTCTTCTTTTTCTAC
>Ga0105044_10010743_pt1 | contig 12495 bp, 8 predicted proteins | sample MAT01_FD_78092 | JGI IMG/M metagenome (GOLD analysis project Ga0105044, IMG submission 78092) | Freshwater microbial communities from Lake Fryxell liftoff mats and glacier meltwater in Antarctica - MAT-01 | ecosystem: Environmental > Aquatic > Freshwater > Ice > Liftoff microbial mat | place...
CGCGACAGTCGGCGATCTGCGATTACGCTGGGCCGAACGGTTCAGAAGCGAGGCACCGCCGATACAGTCCGCCGATGTCCTGCTGCGCCTCATGGCCTGGCGCATCCAGGCCGAGGTCTCCGGAGACCTCGACCGGGAGACCCGTCAGAGGATCGCGGCACTGGAGAAACGCGTCGCGCGCGGTGACCCGGCTTTGCCCGTACAGACGGAGATATTCGCTCCCGGCATGGTGCTCGCCCGCGATTGGCGCGGCACGCGGCACAAGGTGACTGTCGTCGAGGACGGCTTCCTGCATGAGGGCACCGTTCACCCGACTTTGTCCGGTGTCGCCTGCGCTATCACGGGGACCCATTGGTCAGGGCCGCGCTTCTTCGGGGTCGAAGCAAAGCCCGGGGCTCGCAAGGCGCAAAAGCGGCAGTCCCTGCCTGCCAAGGCTCCAGTATGAGCGACCCTCGCCCCAAGACGCTTCGCTGTGCCATCTACACGCGTAAGAGTACTGAGGAAGGTCTGGAGCAGGCCTTCAACTCTCTGGATGCCCACGAGGCCTGCGCTGCCTACATCATGAGCCAGGTCGGGGAAGGCTGGACCCTCGCGCCCGGCCACTATGACGATGGCGGCTACTCCGGCGGGTCGATGGACCGCCCTGGCCTCCAGAAGCTGCTCGTGGATATCGGCCACGGCCTCGTCGATGTGGTGGTCGTCTACAAGATCGACCGTCTGACCCGTTCCCTGGCGGACTTCGCCAAGATCGTGGAGCGGCTGGATGCCCGGGGCGCCTCGTTCGTCTCGGTGACGCAGGCCTTCAACACCACGACCTCGATGGGCCGGCTCACCCTCAACGTCCTTCTTTCCTTCGCCCAGTTCGAGCGCGAGGTCGGGGCCGAGCGCGTCCGCGACAAGATCGCCGCATCGCGCAAGAAGGGGATGTGGATGGGGGGCTCACCGCCCCTTGGCTACGACGTTGCCGACCGCAAGCTGGTCATCAACCTAGCCGAGGCCGAGACCATCCGCTGGCTCTTCAGCCGCTATCTGGAGCTCAGGTCGATCGCCAAGCTCCGGGCCGAGATCGAGGCCCGCGGAATCCGGACCAAGAGCTATGTCTCACGCACCGGGCGCGCCGTCGGCGGGCAGCGCTGGTATGTCGGCCCCATCCGCCATCTTCTGCGCAACCGCGTCTATGTCGGCGAGGCCGTCCACAAGACGAACATCTGGCCCGGCGAACACGCTGCGCTGCTTGAACGCTCCCTCTTCGACGCGGTCCAGACAGCGCTCGATGCGAGCCGGGTCGAACGCCGGCAACGCATGGTGAGGCGCAGCCCCGGTCTTCTCACCGGGTTGGTGCATGACGATGCCGGCAACCGCATGTCGCCCCAGGCGCAGACAAAGCGCGGGTCAGCCAAATCCCGCGTCTACTATGTCAGCCAGGCGAAGCTACAGGGCCGGGACAACGCCGGAACCCTCCCGCGCGTCTCGGCCCAAAAGCTCGAAGCCCTAGTCCTTGACTGCCTTTCCGCCCTCCAACATGCGATGGGCGAACAACTGCGATCCCACAAAGCGCGGGACGCTGATCGCGCGGAGCGCATGGCCCTCGCACCGCTCGCCACGATAAGCGGCCTCGACCCGTCGCGGCTGATTGTCCGCGAGCATATCCGGTGCATCGTGGTCGGGTCCGCGCACGTTTCTCTCGATGTGGCTGGCATCAGCCGCCTCGATCCATCCGATGCGGAAGGTGCGCTGGCCGCAATCGCGCCCGGCACCGATGTCCAACCAATGGACGAAGGCCTTATCCGCATCCACCTGCCCGTCGCTCTCGGCGCGTACTCCACCGCAAAATCACTCGATACCGGCAATACCGCATGGCGGACCCGAAAGGCTCGGCATGATAGTGCGCTCCTCCGCGCCCTGGCGCTGGCGCATAGCTGGCGGCGCTCCCTTGAGAGCGGGGCGATAGCCAGCATCGAAGGCCTCGGTGCTGAGGCCGGCCTCGACCGCAGCAGTGCCCGCTATATGCTGCGCCTTGCCTTCCTTGCGCCTGACATCCAGCGCTCCATTCTCGATGGCACCCAGCCGGCTACTCTTACCGTTCGAAGCACGCTGCAGAAGCCGCTGCCTGTCCTCTGGAGTGAGCAGCGCGCCGTGCTCGGTATCCATCGTCCATCGGAATAGAGCTGCTCCAGCGAGTTCACCAAGCTTCTCGCGGTCTGGCAGACGCGTGCAATTGATTGCAAGCACTGATGCTTGGTACTGCGCCAACGACTAGGCAAATCGCTCCAGGCAAGCCGCAGTCTGGCATGCTCAAAATGCTCTGATGACGAAGCGGCGCTCCCTGATACTTGGCCTATGAGCCCTGATATTTGACAAGTGTTCGTCAGAGTCAGTTGCCGATCCAGCGCCGGAAGCCAGGGATTTAAAGGCGAAAGCGCAAGAGCGCGGCGCCTCAAGATGTAACGCCCGCCGTGTTTCTGCCCTGATAAACAGGGCGCCGTGTCGAAACAGCGGGCAGTGTCAGACTCTTTTACAAACTGGCATGCACAACAAATGACCCAGAGCAGCGGGTCTAAAATGGCCGAATGTTGCCACCAAATTGCATGCGTTTTCTGCAGCTGTGCATGCCGGTCGTGGGCGCAGATTCCCGGGAAACCCGCCCAAATAGCGAAATCAAATGGCGCATAGAGCAGAGTTCGAATTGTGAAGTGGTTGGGGCGCCAGGATTCGAACCTGGGAATGTCGGTACCAAAAACCGATGCCTTACCGCTTGGCGACGCCCCAACAGCGCGCCGGGGTTTAATCGCCCCGGCCAAGGCGTGCAAGGCACTGTAGTTCCCGCTAGGAAGCAGGCCGTGACCCAGACCTTCTACGCCGCCTACATCAATCTCGATCGCGCGCCCGCCCGCCGCGCCTTTATGGAGGCGCAGCTTGCCGCTGCCGGACTAAGGGCCACACGTATCCCGGCAATCGACCGCGCTTCGCCGCACTTCCGGTCGCGCGGCGGTCTCACCGTATCGCGCGACGATGTGCTGATCGAAATGAACTGGGATGGCCGGGCCTATGTGACGGGCGAAGAGGCCTGCTTCCAGAGCCACCTCGCTGCGCTGGCGGCGTTCCTCGCCAGCGGCGCGCCGTTTGGGCTGATCTTCGAGGACGACGCCGAACTCGCGCCCGATTTTCGAGCCGTCGTCGAGGCGGCGATCGCCACGGCCGATCTGTGGGACGCGGTGAAGCTGGAGGGCTTGCGCAGCAAAGGCGGCCGCCCTGCCCTCGTGATCTCGGCACTCACCGGCCACTACCGTCTTGTCGCCTCGCTAAGTCCGTGCGCGGGGGCTGCGGCCTATCTCTTCAGCCGGGCCGCCGCCGCGCGCATCATCGCCGCGGCTGAGGGCATTTTCGAACCCTATGACAACCTGCTCTCGGCCCTTTGGCGCCATAAGCTTCGTATGCTGGACTGCGCTCCCTTTCCGGCCCGCCAAGGAATTGCCGTCAGCACCCGGGCTGACAAACGCTCCAAACCCAAGCGTAGTGTCGCACAGGCCTTGACGCGCTGGTGGCGGCATATGGGCGCTGACCTGATAGGTCTCCATAGACAGCGGTGGACAGGCCAGATCGGCCGCTTCGCCGGGCGGCTTGGCCGCATCGGAATTGTAAAGTGGGCGCGCGACTGGCCTGCTCCGCCGGTTTGAACGCCGGCAAGCTCCTGACCTAACGTCAGCGTTGTTGACTCGTCGCCCGCCCGTCCTTAGAGGCCACACTCCGGTTAGGGGAGGCGGCGGCCAAGGGTTTTCAACCGGGTCTTTCGCTTGCGCAATAAGAATGTAAGGCTCGTTTTTTGAGCCGCACTTCAGGGGTAATGGAGCCTAATGCTCGGCTACATCGTTCGACGCCTTCTGGGTGCCATTCCGACCCTGCTCATCATTGTCGCGGCGACCTTTTTCATGATGCGCCTTGCGCCGGGCGGCCCGTTCGACGGCGAGCGCCGCCTGCCTCCGGAAATCGAGCGTAACATCAAGGCGGCCTATAATCTCGACAAGCCGGTCTACGAGCAGTTCTACATCTATGTGAAGAACGTCGTGACGAAGGGCGACTTCGGCCCCTCGTTCAAGAACAAGGACTTCTCGGTCAGCGAGCTGATCGCGCTCGGGGCGCCCGTCAGCCTTAAGCTGGGCCTGTTCGCAATCATTCTCGCCACCATCATCGGCGGCTTCCTCGGCGTAACGGCAGCCTTGCGACAAAATACACCCGCCGATTATTCCATCATGTCGGTCGCCATGGTCGGCATCACCATCCCGACATTCGTCACCGCGCCGCTGCTCACCCTGATCCTCGGCGTCTATCTCGGCTGGCTGCCGGTCGGCGGCTATGACGACGGCAATATCAGGAACCTTATCCTGCCGGTCGTTGTGCTGTCGCTGCCGCAGATTGCCATCATTTCGCGCCTTGTGCGCGGCTCGATGATCGAAGTGCTGCGCTCCAACTATGTGCGCACCGCGCGCGCCAAGGGGCTGACCGAAGGCCAGGTGGTGTGGAAGCACGTTCTGCGCGCCGGGCTGCTGCCGCTCGTCTCCTATCTCGGCCCCGCCATCGCCGGCCTCGTCACCGGCTCGCTGGTCGTGGAACAGATTTTCGGCCTGCCGGGCATCGGACGTTACTTCGTCCAAGGCGCGCTCAACCGCGACTACACGCTCGTGATGGGCGTCGTGATCCTCTTCGCCACGCTTATCATTCTGCTCAATCTGGTCGCCGACGTCATGTACCGCGTGCTTGATCCCAAGGTGAGGCTCGGCTGATGGCGATTCCCCTGACGCAAGACGCCAAGATGCAGGCGATGACGGCTGCGCAGGCCGTGAAGGGCCGCAGCCTCTGGCAGGACGCGCGGCGCCGCCTGTTCCGCAACAAGGCCGCAATGGTCTCGATCGTCATTCTCTCGGTGATCGTGCTGCTCGCGATCTTCGCGCCCAATCTGTCGCGGCACAAATACGACGCGCAGGACTATAATCAGGTCTCGTGTCCGCCGACCTGGTCGATCGACATGACGATGCTGAGCCCGCCCGAGGGCGCCACACCAGACAGCGAGGCCTACAAGGCCTATCAGGATTACAACGACAAATACCCGCAGACCGTCGCGTGCGGCCTCGGCGTTTTGTCGTCGCTGGAATTCGCCAAAAGCGACTTCCAAAGCTATTGCGCCGACCCCTCGATCACTCCGCCGCCCGAGGTCAACTGCGCGCGCGCGCCGCAGCAATCGGATTTCGAGCATTTCATGGGGACGGACGGCATCGGCCGCGACCTTTGGGTGCGCACGCTTTACGGCGCCCGCGTCTCCCTGGCAGTCGGCGTGGTTGCAACCTTTGTCGCGCTGATGATCGGCGTGCTCTACGGGGCGACAGCCGGTTATGCCGGCGGACGTGTCGATAACTACATGATGCGCTTCGTCGACATCATGTACGCCCTGCCCTTCATCTTCTTCGTCATCATCCTGATGACGGTGACGGCGGATATCCCGTTCTTCAAAGACCCCTTCAACCGCTTCATCCTGATCTTCGCCGCCATCGGCGCGGTGGAATGGCTGACCATGGCCCGCATCGTGCGCGGGCAGACGCTATCGATCCGGCGGAAGGAATTCGTGGAAGCTGCGGTCGCCGCCGGCGTGCCGACGGGCAAGATCATCCGCCGCCACATCATTCCAAACGTGGTCGGCCCGGTCATCGTGTTCGTCACGCTGACCATTCCGGCGATCATTCTGGCCGAGAGCTTCCTCTCCTTCCTCGGTCTCGGCGTTCAGGAACCCATGACCTCGTGGGGCGTGCTGATGTCGGAAGGCGCGGGCGATATGGAAAACAAGCCATGGCTGCTCATCGTGCCGGCCGTGATGATGGCGGTGACCCTGTTCTGCTTCAATTTCATCGGCGACGGATTGCGCGACGCCCTCGATCCGAAGGACCGCTGATCTGATGGCCGAACCGATCCTGCAGATCCGCGATCTTCACGTCCGCTTCGAGACGCCGGACGGCGATGTTCATGCCGTCAAGAGCGCAACCTTCGATATCGGAAAAGGCGAAGTTGTCGGCGTCGTCGGCGAGAGCGGCTCGGGCAAGAGCCAGATGTTCATGGCCGCTATCGGCCTCCTCGCCGGCAACGGCACAGCGACCGGCTCCGTCCTTTTCAAGGGACAGGAGCTGGTCGGCGCGCCGAAGAAATTCCTGCGCAGCGTGCGCGGCTCGCAGATCGGCGTCATCTTCCAGGATCCGCTGACCTCGCTGACCCCGCACATGAAAGTCGGCGCGCAGATCGAGGAAGTGCTCAAGATTCACGGCAAGGCCTATGGCGCCGCCGCCGAGAAGCGGGCGCTCGACATGCTGGAACTGGTGCGCATTCCCGAAGCCAAGCGCCGCATGACCCAGTATCCGCACGAGCTTTCGGGCGGCATGCGCCAGCGCGTGATGATTGCGATCGCGACGGCCTGCGGGCCGGACCTGCTGATCGCCGACGAGCCGACCACAGCGCTCGACGTCACGGTGCAGGCCCAGGTGCTGGAGATCATGCGCGATCTGACGCGCGAGCTTGGCACCGCCATCGCGCTCGTCAGTCACGACATGGGCGTCATCGCCGCGATGTGCGACCGCGTGCAGGTGATGCGCTATGGCGAATTCGTTGAAGCCGGATTGGTCGATGACGTCTTCTATGCACCCAAGCACGATTATACACGGATGCTGCTCGACGCGGTGCCGCGGCTCGATCAGCCCGACAAGCCGGGCCATCCCAAGCTGCAGCCGGTCAAGGACTACGAAGGCGCGACGCTGCTCGAAGCAGACGACATCAAGGTCCATTTCCCGATCCGCATGTCGGGCGGGCTCTTCGGCAAGACCAAGCCTCTCAAGGCCGTCAATGGCGTCAGCTTCAAGCTGAAGAAAGGCGAGACGCTGGGCGTCGTGGGCGAATCCGGTTGCGGCAAGTCGACCCTTGCCCGCGCCGTGCTGCAGCTCGTCGAACCCCGTGAAGGCAAAGTCGTGTGGCTCGGCAACACGGATCTGATGAAGCTGTCGACCGGCCGGATGCGCAAGATGCGCAAGGAGCTGCAGATCGTCTTCCAGGATCCGCTCGCCTCACTCGATCCGCGCATGCCGATCGGCGCCTCGATCGCCGAGCCGCTGCAGACGCAGGAGCCCAGCCTCAACAAACAGCAAGTGCGCGACCGGGTGCGTGAGATCATGGACAAGGTCGGGCTCAACCCGGCCTGGATCAACCGCTACCCGCACGAATTCTCCGGCGGTCAGAACCAGCGCGTCGGCATTGCCCGGGCGATGATCGTACGCCCCAGCCTCGTCATCTGCGACGAAGCGGTGTCGGCGCTCGACGTTTCGATCCAGCGCCAGATCGTCGATCTGCTGATGAAGCTGCAGGCCGAGTTCGGCATGAGCATGATGTTCATCAGCCACGATCTTGCCGTCGTACGGCAGATCTCGCACCGGATCATGGTTCTGTATCTCGGGCGGATCGTCGAACTCGCGGACCGCGAGGAGATCTACGAGAACCCGCTGCATCCCTATACGCGCGGGCTCATCTCCGCCGTGCCGCTGCCAGATCCGCGGCTTGAGCGGGTGAAGCCGCGCGCCAAGCTGCAGGGCGACCTGCCCTCGCCGCTCGACAACCGCGCGTCGCTGACGTTCCTCAAGTCGAAGCTGATCGACGATCCGGACGCCGAGCAATACGTGCCCCAGCTCATCGAGGCCAAACCCGGCCATTTCGTCGCCGAGCACGATCCGGTTTAAGCCGCAGCCGATCGCACAAATGGAAAGGCCCGCCAGACGGCGGGCCTTTTTGTCGATCGAGGCGCGGCCGCTTTACTTTACGCGCACGACCTTGACCGATTTGTTCTGGCTATCGCGGCGCAGATAGTAAGCCCCCATCGCGCCCTTGCGGATATTGACCTTCACGTTCGAGACATTCTTTGGCATGGAGATGTCGCGCGCTTCTGTCACTTTCCACACCTGACCGTTCGCCAGCACGAAGACGCCGGCGCCCGAAGCATTGGTCGCATAGTCGGTGACAGCGACAGAGATTTCGGTGATCGCGCCGCCGGTCTGCTCGACGACCCGGCTCATTTCAGAGGCCGACTTGCCGAAATCCTCCGGGCGGGTCGGCTCGCTGGAGCCGTCTATGTCACTGCTGTCGAAGAGCCCGAACAGCGTGAACTGGTCTTCCTCGCTCGCTTTGCTGAGCGCGGCGCGGATGCGCGGACCGGCACCATCGTAGCAGGCGAGGCGCTTGGCCGCGTCCGTCTCGGCCGAGCACGCATCCAGCGCTTCCAGCGTATTGCGCACCTCGGTCGCCGCAAGCGCGGAACCGGCGGCCAACGAGCCGAAAACAGCGGCGGCGGCGATCATCTTCAACATGGTGCATCCCCTCAAAACGGACACGATATCTCGGACATAGCGCCCGGCGCCTGCGTGGACAAGGCGGCGTTCAGCCCCTATTCAAACTCCAGATGAGCCTATCGGCCCCGACTGCGCCCGAAATATGGCGCACCAAGGCCGGTTCAGCGGCATGGAGACGCGGCGACACGATGAAAATGTTCAAGATTTTGGCTACCGCCTTCGCGGTCCTCGGCACCCCCGCTTTGGCCCTCGCGGCCGACCCCGTCGTCCTGGAACGCGGCAATGGCGCCGAGCCCGACACGCTCGATCCCCAGAAAGCGACCGGCAGCTGGGAGAACAACATCATCGGCGACATGATCGTCGGCCTGATGACCGAGGACGCCAAGGGCGAGGCCATACCCGGTATGGCCGAAAGCTATACCGTTTCCGACGATGGCCTGGTCTGGACCTTCAAGCTGCGCCAGGACGCCGTCTGGTCCGACGGCGTGCCCGTCACCGCCGAGGACTTCATCTTCGCCTTCCAGCGCATCAACGATCCGCTGACCGGCGGCCAGTACGCCTCGATCACCCACATCATCAAGAACGCCGCCAAGGTCTATAGCAAGGAGCTGCCGCCCGATCAGATCGGCGCCAAGGCGATCGACGCGAAGACACTGGAGATCACGCTGGAGCATCCGGCCGCATATCTGCCTTCGATGCTGCTCCACTATGCGTTCTTCCCGGTACCGAGGCACGCCGTCGAAAAGTTCGGCAGCGACTGGGTGAAGCCCGGCAATTACGTCTCGAATGGCGCCTACACGCTGGTGAGCTGGACGCCGAACGACAAGGTGATTCTGAAGAAGAGCCCGACCTTTTATGATGCCGCCAATGTCAAGATCGACGAGGTGCGCTTCTATTCGCAGGACGACCAGATCGCCAACACCAAGCGCTTCCGCGCCGGCGAGCTCGATCTCTCGGCCGGCATCCCGGGTCAGCTTCTCGATGAGCTCCGCCGCTCGCTTCCCGACAAGGTGCGCCTCGCCCCCTTCATCGCCAACTGGTACGTCACCTTCAATCTGACCCGCCCCGAATGGCAGGACGTGCGTGTCCGCACGGCGCTCGGTCTCGGCATCGACCGCGAAGTGATCGTCAACCAGATCCTCAAGGGCGGCGAGACGCCCGCCTATACCTTCGTGCAGCCCAACGTCCCGGGCTATCCGCACGAGGCCAAGCTCTTCTACGCCGACATGCCGATGGCCGAGCGCCAGAAGAAGGCGCGCGAGCTTCTGGCCGAGGCCGGCTTCGGCCCGGAAAACCCGCTTAAGTTCGAGTTCCTGCACATGCAGTCGACCGACGGTAAACGCATCGCCACCGCGCTGCAGGGCATGTGGGCGGCAATCGGCGTTGAGATGACACCGGCCGGTCAGGAGACCAAGACGGTCTATTCCAACCTGCGCCAGCAGAATTTTGGCGTCTCGCTCGCCGGCTGGATCGCCGACTTCCCGGATGCCTCCTCGTTCCTCTATCTGGCGAAAACCTCGTCGGACGAGATGAATTACGGCAAATACTCCAACGCCGTTTTCGACCAACTCAACATCGATGGCGATAACGAACCCGATGCCGCCAAGCGCGGCGCGCTGCTCAACAAGGCCGAGCAGATCCTGCTCGACGATGCGGCGTTCCTGCCGATCTACAACGCGGTCTCGCGCTATCTGGTCGAGCCCTATGTGAAGGGCTTCGAGGACGCATTGACCAACGTTCACCGCACCCGCTGGATGTCGATCGATCAAAGCGTGAAAGCGGCGATGGGCGACGCGAGGCCCGACACCGGCGCGCAGACCGCCGATGCCTCCGGCCAGATGGGCAAATCACCGTCACAGGCCGACCGCTCCAGCATGTTGCTGTGGTGGCTGCTGGGCGGCGGCGCGTTGCTGCTGTTCGCCGGCGCGATGATCGCCCGCCGCCGCAAGACCGGCCGATAGAATCCGCGTGATGACGCCCCCGCGCCCGCGGGGGCGTGCTAGACCTGTGCCTCGTGATGCCTCGATGAAGGACGCCAAATCCATGTTTCAACGCGCCCTCGCCGCCTTTGCGGCGATCTTCCTCCTCGCCGCGCCGATCGCTTCTGCGGAGGTCGTGCTCAATCGCGGCAATGCCGGCGGCGATCCGTTCTCGCTCGATCCGCATAACACGCAGGGCACCTGGGAAAACAATATCGTCGGAGACATGCTGGAAGGCCTCGCCACAGAAGACGTCAATGGCAAGATCATCCCCGGTGCCGCCGAAAGCTGGACGATCAGCCCGGATGGAATGGTGTGGACCTTCAAGATGCGCCAGAGCGCGGTGTGGTCCGACGGCACGCCCGTCACGTCCGACGACTTCGTCTATTCGTGGCGCCGGTTGATGGACCCCGCCACCGCCGCGCAATATGCCTCGATCCTCTATGTGGTGAAGAATGCCGAGGCGGTGAACGGTGGCAAGATGCCGCTCGACCAGCTCGGCGTCGCCGCGCCCGATCCGGGCACGCTCGTCGTCACACTCGAACACCCCGCCCCATATTTCGACGGCATCGTCGCCCACCAGGCGACCTTCCCCGTGCCGAAATGGCAGATCGAGAAGTTCGGCAATGACTGGATCAAGGCCGGCAACTACGTCTCCAACGGCGCCTTCACGCTGGTCGAATGGCGCGTGCAGGAATATGTCCGCCTCGCCAAGAACCCGGTCTATCACGACGCGGCCAATATCAAGGTCGACATCGTCAACTGGGTTCCGATCAACGACGTCAACGCGGCGCTCAAACGCTACCGCGCGGGCGAAGTCGACATGCACGACAACTTTCCGACGATCCAGCTGAAGCAGCTGAAGCAGACGATGGGCGATGAGGTGAAAAACTCGCTTTATCTCGCCACCTCCTACCTCACCTTCAACCAGCGCAATGCCCCCTTCAACGACATTCGGGTGCGCGAGGCGGTCAGTCTCGCCTACGACCGCCAGACGATGACGGACAGGATTTTCCAGCTGGGCGAACCCGTCGCCTGCTCCATCGTGCCGCCCGAAACAGCAAACTACGAAAAGGGCGCGACCTCGCCCGACTGCAGGATGGCGACACAGGCTGAGCGCAATGAAAAGGCGAAGCAGCTGCTCGCAGAAGCCGGCTATGGGCCAGGTAGTCCGCTGGCTTTCCGGTTCTACACCACCACCGACCCGGATTCGAAACGGGCCGCCGCAACGGCGCAGACCATGTGGCGTCAGGTCGGCATCGAGGCCGAGATCGTCGCGAACGAACCGGCCACCCACTACAACCAGCACCTCCAGGTCGCGAATTTCGAAGTCGCTACCGCTGCGTGGGTCGGCGACTATGACGATCCGGAAACCTTCCTGTTCATGTTCGAGAGCACGAATAAGGGTTTCAACTATGGCGGCTGGTCGAACGCAAAATACGACGAGCTGATGGCCCAGGAGCGCAAGGAGCCGGACGCCGTGAAGCGCGCCGCGATCATGCGCGAGGCCGAGCAGATCCTGCTTGACGATTACGGCGTCGCGCCGACGCGCTTCCGCTTCAACAACTATCTGGTGAAGCCCTACGTCAAAGGCTGGAGCGGCAACATGCGCGGCGTCAACCGTTCGCGCTGGATCTCGATCGAGGGCCGCCCGTGAAACTGCGCCTCGTCACCGCGTTCGCTGCGGCGGTCCTTTTCACGCTCGCGGCTGCGGCGGCGACACTCAATCGCGGCAACCAGAACGATCCCGACACGCTCGACCCGTCAAAGGCGACGGGCAGCTGGGAGAGCAACATCCTCGGCGATCTTTTCGTCGGGCTCTTCACCGAAGATGCTGCGTCCAACCCCATTCCAGGCGCCGCCGAAAGCTGGACCGTCAGCGAAGACGGCCTCATCTGGACATTCAAGATGCGCGCCGGCGCGACATGGTCCGACGGTGTGCCGGTGACCGCCGAGGATTTCGTCTTCTCGTTACGCCGCCAGATGGACCCGGCCACCGCCTCGCAATACGCCTCGATGCTTTACGACATCAAAGGCGGCGAGGCTGTGAATGGCGGCAAGGCGGCGCTGGATACCCTTGGCGTGCGCGCCATCGATCCGCTGACGCTCGAGATCACGCTGAACCACCCGGCACCCTACCTGCCGCA
>Ga0105044_10010744_pt1 | contig 12495 bp, 12 predicted proteins | sample MAT01_FD_78092 | JGI IMG/M metagenome (GOLD analysis project Ga0105044, IMG submission 78092) | Freshwater microbial communities from Lake Fryxell liftoff mats and glacier meltwater in Antarctica - MAT-01 | ecosystem: Environmental > Aquatic > Freshwater > Ice > Liftoff microbial mat | place...
AAGCCAGATTTCGTCGATTTTGAAGGGTAATAGCTCTTCTATTGCCCGAGAAAGCGGCGGAATATGGATCGTCCAGGCGGATTTGCAGCCGATTTCCTTTAAGTCCGACAGGCTGCTAGGCGCCGCCTTGCTTCTTACCCATCGGCGCCAATGCGTCAAGCAGTGCTCGGAATTCTTCGCTGGTCGCTTGCGTGAGCGCATGCAGGCCGGCACGCAGGACTTCACTTTTACGCGCGGGACGGTCGAACTCGGAAGCACGCGCTTTGAGCCCTTTGAGGAGGTCATAGTCCTCGCGCGGCATCCGCAGGCGCACGCGCACGCGCACGCGCTTGGGCGGGCGCGCTGCCAGTGCGGGTTCGACGGCGTCGGTCATCACCGCTGGAAACGCCTCGACATGGACGATTGGCTTTGCACGCGAACGTTTTGCCGCTGGGCGTGGCGGCGCCAGCGCTTCGGCCACACTGGTCTTCTTTGCCCGCGGTTTTCGAGTCGTTTCTTTCATTTAGGCGTCTCCTCTGAGCAAAAAATCAACAGTGACCATAATCGCGCAAGATGGCAGTACTGTATCAGTGCCCGACCCACGTGAAATACCGCCAGCAGCCGGCATAGGCCGCATACGTGGCAAAGCTGACGTCCGGCTCAATGCCGGACGGCGATGCTGCCATTCGCGCCGGTAGCCCGCCGTCAAAGCGCACATGGTTGCGTTGCATCCATGACTGGAAGGCGCCAAACGGCGTTGAGTGAAAATCAACCACGCCAAGCCAGCCACCGGGGGCGAGCAGCGCGCGCATAGCGGCGATGCATCGAGCCTGCTCGTCGCCGGTCATGCTCAACATGTACGAGGCAATGACGATGTCGAAGGGGGCGCCGAGATCGACCTCGCCAAGCGAGCCATGAATCAACTCGGCCTTGCAGCGCAGCCGTCGGCGTGCGTGCTTGAGCATGGCCTCGGACAAATCGATGCCGACCAGCCGCGACAGCGGGAAAGCTTGGCTCAAGGACGCAAGGTTGCGGCCAGTCCCGCAGCCAACTTCGAGTACGCGCGGTGGCGGGCGGCTCGGGTCCCGGTAGCGAGCCGCCAGTTCTGCGATCAGGCGGCCTCGTCCAAACAAGAAGAACGGACGTGTGAGATCGTAGATCGGCGCGTGTAGCCGGTAATAGGCGTCGAGATCGCGACCGATGGTTCGGCTCATGCAGCCACCTGTGCGAGCAACATGGAGCCATAGGTGCCGACGCGATCGCGTTGATGCCAGCCGGCGTGGTCCGGTTGCGACTCGATCGCGCGCAGCGCGAACTCGGGTAGGAATCGCACTTCGGGTGCCGCCGAGCGCAGCAGCACGCGCGCGCCTGGCCGGCTGCGTTCCAGGATCAGCCGCCACTCGAGCTCAAGACCGGACTGGTCATTCGCGCATAGCCAGTCTTGGTGATCGAGCAGGACAAAGTGCGAGATGGATTGGGCGTGCGTGTGCAAATAATCGCTGAAGCTCTTGGTGTGCAGATGGACGCGATCGAGGCGATCGCGCAGGTATTCGGCGTTCTCGGCGCGCAGATAGTTCGGGCAGCAGCTTTCGGTGTAGTTGCCGTGCAGATAGAGCTGCCAAAAATAGTTCTCGCGGATCGGTATCTCGGTCATCAGCCAGCGTAGCTTGTCCTGGATGAAGCGGCTGACGCCACCTGGGTATTGCTGCGCAATCAAATCTCGCTGCGCGCGCGGCACGCCCAGCAGCGTCAGCATCGCCGGCTGCCGGATCAGCGCGCGCATGCCCATGCCGAACAGTTGCGGCTCGATGGCTGCGTACAGGCTGCGCTGAATGGCAAGATCCGGCGACTCGAAGAGTGCCAGCAGCGATCTGCGCAATCCCGGACGCAGCCGCAGCAGCACCGAGCGCACCAACCACGCGACATCGCCAGCGGCGCCATGGAAGTAGAAGGAACCGCGCCCGCTACCGTCGAGCCAGTGCAGGTGCCGATCCCAGAATGCCGCGGATGGTGGCTGCAGGCGGTGACGCAATTCATGCCGATAGAGACTGCCGATCTGTGCATGCCGGCCACGGCCGAACAGCGCGAACATATCGCGCGGCGGCAGGCTCGCGAGCGCCGCCATTTTCAAATCCAGCAGCGCATTCTGACGTGGATTAAGATCGATGCAGTCAATCCGCGCCGGGTCATCGAGCAGGTAGTCAAGTGCGTTGCAGCCGGCGCTGGTGATCATCGCCAGATGGCTGTGATGATCCAGCTTGAGGAGCGCCCGATCGGCACGCGGATCCTCCCAGCAGGCGTTGTAGATTAGTCGCGAGTTATGCACGTGGCGAAACCAAGCGTCGTAGACACGGTGCGTGAGGCTGGGCATGTTTGTCTCTTAAGGTCAGGACAGGGTTGGCAGGCTCAGATGCGCCAGGTTGTAGCCGGGCGTAATCGCCGCCAGCAGATCACGCGGACAATGTAGGCAAAGGGTGTCGTATCAGGCTGCCATTCCGGCGCCGAACGCATAGGGACGACTGAACCGTGGTGCTTCGGCTCTACCATCACCACGCTGGCGCGGCGGTGCCAAGCGGACGCGAGGGCCGCAGGCACACGATATTTGCGCACGCACGCCGCCGGGCGCGCGGCTAGATTGAACGCTGATGGATAGGTCTCGGTGGCCAGCATGCGGTGCTCGGCGTGTCTCGCTCGGAGACCAGAAGTGATCAGCCTGAGCGAATTGCACTACACGGCGATAACGGCGAGGTGACTGCTGCGTGACAATGGAGTTTGCCATTTGGCGGCAATCGCCGCGCACCGCAAGTGGCCCAGCCAGCCGCTTTAGACGCGGCAGATCAATATTGACTCGGACGTCGTGACCGTTGATCGTGCGCACGCGAATCGGCGATCTGATTCGACGTCTGCATGGGTCATCTGGCAACTGATCAAGTATTGACGATGCGACAAGTGGAAGCCTTACCAATAGCGCTCGGGTTCGCTGGTCTACGTTAGGGTCTCGGCCAGACTCGCGCGTCGTGTCGAAGGAAACGAGGTGCAAATCACACGTCCTGAGCTTGTTGGCAAATAGCCCTGCGGCGGCAGCAGTCGCGCACGGTAAGCATTTAATGTAGCCCTTGATCGACGGAATGCCGATTCGTTTACGACCCGCTTCGCCGGGACGGCACTACCGGCGACAAGGCGGTCGCGTTTTAACCTGCCACAACACGCGCTCACATCGCGAACGGCCAGACCTTGGCGACGATCATCGAGCGCACATGGAAAATTTCGCGAGTGGATGTACGGCGGATAGAGAAACTGCGCACCGTTGCGCGGGTGATTTGCGAGTGCCGCAGTGCGCGCGGCGGATCGTTCCAAGGGCAGGTGCTTAAGGAGGCGGCTCAGACTCGGGCGTGCACGGTGTGAACGCCGGTGCGCGTTCGCTATGCCACAATCTGCACTCTAGACCGTGGGAGCTTCACCATGCGCACTAAGGCCTTGGGCTTCGCACTCTGCGCCGCACTGAATACTGCGGCCATCGCGGCGCCGGTCGACCGCTGCGATCAGATTGCCGCCTATGAGTCCAGCCTCAACCTATCCGGCAATACGGTCGCCAGTTTTGGCAATCAGTACGACCTGAACGCCTGCGCCGGTCAACCTGGCGCGCCGCTGCTGCCAGCGTCCGGACAAGCAACCGAACAAGTGGTCAAGATTCAGGTCGCCGCCGCCTGTACGGCCACGGTTACCGTCGTTGGCGGTTTCTCCGGTGCCAACCAGTCCGATCCGGCGATCTATGCCGCCAGCACTTGTCCGATCGCGGCCGCGAATGTCACCAATTTCCTGGACAGTACCTGCCTGGCTGCGGCCGATGCCACGGGCGCGCTCAACACCGAAGTGATCAGCTTCAGTGCGCAGCCCAACACCGACTATTTCCTCTTTTTCGATGGCTTTCTGGCCGCGCAAGGCCCGTACACGGCCACGATTTCCGGCTGCACGCTGGCCGATCCTGGAGCTGACTCCGTGTTTGCCAACGGCTTCGAGGATTGATCCCGCCGTTTGGGCGCGTTACTCGAAGCCATTTCGAAACAGCGCATCCTGCGCAGCGGTGTCAGCCGTCAATTTCTGTTGTTCGTTCCAGGAGCTGGGGTCGACGCCTCTGTTGTGCATGTAGGCCGATCCCTGATCGATATTGCCGCCGTTGTCATCGGAGAACGCCGCATTGAGGGCGGTGGCGCCGTCCAGCGCCACTGCAAAGCCGAACCATTCACCCTCGGCGCGGTCGTTGGCGCTGATGGTGAAGACCGGGTCCAGGGACCAGGTCGCGACGCGCCGAAAGACCTGCGTCACGCCGGCCTGGTCGAATCCGCCTATCCTCCTGCGATAGGCGCCAACCATCGCCGTGTTGCCGTCGATGGCCACCGACCAGCCGGCGTTGTCGGAAGGCTCTGCAGGTTGATGCAAGCAGCACTCACAAGCTGTATCGCGCCTCGTGAATGGGGATTCGATGCACGCGTTGCTGCATTGCATCGTATGCCGTGCGGCACCAGTCCGCCTAGCCTCGGTCCTACGGAACTTCAGGCATAAGGCCAGCAGCACCAGGGCGAATCTAGCAGAACATTGTAGGCGCGTAGCGCTACGGCTTGGGTTTGGGCCGAGTACGGCAACAGCCTTGTTGAGTTGTAAAGAGTCGGAAATGCAGGCACGGTATCGGGCAGATCGATTTCAGCTTGTTTAGTCATGGACGTTTATCATTCAATAGGATTGAATGATAAACACACTTGAATAAATGGCCGCAATATAACCTTTGACAGGGCAGCATAAGACTCCCGCTCGAAATCCTATCGAAAGATCTCAGGGTAACGAAGCGCTTGGCTGACATCTGTCGCGGCGAAACATCGCTGCACTCGACTAGACTTCCTCCAAAGGTTTCAACGGTCTTCTGCCACCTAAGTTTGCGAACCGCGCGATTGCGTGAGCAACGACGACTTAATGCCCGCCGATTGGCTGAATCTGGACTGTTCGGGGACCGCGAGCAGGGCAGGGCAGGGCAGGGCATGCGAACCACGCTCTGTTCAGCGATGCATTGGCGCGCCTTTTCTATGCCAAGTTTACGGACGACGCGCCGCCGAACTATCTGCAGGCGATGCTGGCGGTCGAGCACTGGTTGCCTATCGCCTTGCCGATGCCCGCGGGAGGTTGTCATCTCGCTCGATGGTGCGCACGGCCTGCGCCGGTTTCCACAGGTGGCGACGCGGCAGTGGCTCAACGACTTTATCGCGCGCGCCGAACGCGCGCTGAAGTTGCGCTGGCGTATCGGGTTGTTCTGACCACGTTGACGCAGATGATCCTAGAAACCGCAGTTGACCGCTGTTCAAGAGCCGTAGTGCGATGATTCTTGTGGTTTTTAGGCCGATCGACCCATTCACCCATCGGGTGAGTGCGCTACGTGGCAGATTGCACGGTTCTGGTGGCGCGTGGCTGCGTTGCAACTCGTTGGAATGGAACAACCATTCGCCCCGGCCTGCAAGCCTTAAGCTTGCAGGCGTTCAAGCCGGCGCGCGGCATGCCGCGCAAGCTGCCCCATAACACCACACTCTGCCACGTCCGACAGGCTGCTAGAACTCGCCGCGAAATCCGAAGTAGGCGTTGCGACCCGGCGCGGGATCGATGCCATCGTTGCGGATGCGGCTGTAGTATTTTTCGTCGAACAGGTTGTAAACGCCGCCGAGCAAGATCCAGCGACTGCTGCCGAGTCGCCATTCTGCGGTCAGATCCCACACCTGATACGCTGGCATGAGTCGGTTCGACGAGTTCGCGTCGTCGGCGAAACTGTCGTCTACGAAAGTGCCGAAGAGACCGAGCTTACGATCGTCTCTATGTCCGTAAACCAGTCCAAGGCGCACGAAATAGTCGGGCGCGAATTGGGGCGCGTTGCCGAGCCGAGCCGCCGCAGCATCGCGCGTGATTTCCGCGTCGAGCACTGTCAGGTTGAGAAGCGCGTTGAGCTGCCGGGTGCGGTCCCCATTACCGAGTTGAAACAGATCGTATTGCGTGGACGCCTCGAAGCCTCGGTATTCAATCTTGCCGATATTACGGATCGGGTCAGTCACAGTGCCGGCGCCGCCCACTTTGTCCTCGAACGCCATATAAAAGAGACTGGTATCGAACACCAGTCCGCTCGCTTGCGTGCGATAGCCGAGGTCGGCCTGCCAGGACGTGCCTTCGTTGAGGTCGCCGGCCACGACCGTCGTCGTGCTGTTCGGGACCGATTCCGTAAAAATCACTGGCCGATAACTCTCCGACGCATTGAAATAAAGGCGGCTGCGGTCGCCAATGTCCCAGCTTGCGCCGAGGCCGAACAGCGCAACAGTATTGGCTTCGCTGCGACGGCGTGGCGCGCTCGCCGGATTGACGAACTGCGTCTCGACGCTTTGCTCGTAGCTCTCGATACGCACCCCCGGCGTCAGACTCAAGCGCCCAACGCGGAACAGGTTCTCCGCGAACACCGATGTGTAGTCGAGGTCGCGCTGAGAGGCGATGCGCAGCAAGCCGTTACGCGCATCGGCGCTGGCGCCACGCGCATCGGTACGCGGTGAGTCGCTGGTGAAAAACTGCGAGCCAACGGCCAGCGTATGTTGTCCATCGATACCCCAGTCGCGTCGATAGCGCCCTTCGATGCCGAATGAGTCGAATTGCTGAGTCTCGATATCGTTGGTCGCCGCGTTGGCACCCACCGGCACGGAGCCGAAGCCGCCGCCGCGCTGGCGCCGACTGTGGCGCGTGTAGTCCACCGCCCACGCGCGCGCGCTGAACTGTCCGGCGTCGAGATCTTGCTCAAGGGTCAACGTGGCGGCGTCGCGGTCGAGTTCGAAACGATCAAACTGTCGCGACGACGCATCGCGATCAACGTTGTAGTTGACGTCGTTGGGGCCGCGGGTGAGTGTCAGTCCGCCCGGCTCGCCATGCGCTTCACGGTAGCTCTCAAGCGTTGCGAACCAACGTGTCGGCCCCTCCGCATCGAGCGCAAGCTTGACCTGACCCGCATCCAGATCGACGTCGCTGTTGGCGCGACGCGTGCCGTCGGTCTCGCGATGGTTGTAGTACGCGTAGTAGCCAAGCCGATCGCTGGTGCCATCGATGTAAGTGAAGTTGGACCAAGTGGAGTCCGCGCCGAAGGTGTGCGTCGCCGCTCCGCCGAACGCCCGATCGGTGCTTGGCCGGTGCGTCACGTAATTGAGCGCGCCGCCGGGCTGCGGCCCATACATGAGCGAACCGCCGCCACGAATGAATTCGATACGGTCGACGGTTTCCAGCGGAGGTACGTAGTACGCCTCGGGATAGCCGAACTGATCGGCATGAATAGGGATGCCATCCTTCAGCACCTGCGTGTACTGCGCGCGATGCGGCTCCAGGCCGCGATAGCCGATGCTGAGCAGCGGCGTGCTTTCCTCGCTCAGCACGAGCGAAGGCGTTTGGATCAACGCCAGCCGATAGTTGCCGGCATGGATTTTCGGCAGCGCGTCTAAATCGATGATTGTGGTCTTTTTGCCCGCATTAATCTTCACGCCCTGCAGGTCCGGCAGAAATGGACCCTGCACTACATGATCGGACTCGGCCTCAGCCTCAGCCACGACCACGACCCTCGGTAACTGGACACGTACGATGCGTGGATCGTCCATGTCTGTGGGGACAGGCGACTGCGCGGCGGCGTTGAAGGCGGCGCACGCCAGCAGAATGAAAACTTTGAGGCTCAATTGACGGACGAACGGCATCTATAAGACTCGGTAGAAAGCTCACAAAAATGCTAACACGAATCATTCGCATTAGTGAATTGGCGGAATCGACGTTGCGCCAGCTAGCCGACAATCCCCAGTGCTTGCCGCTAAGACCTGCGCGCGACCACAGCCGCAACGCTTGACGAGGGCCTGAAGATAATGTCCGACGCGAATGCGGCGCCGACCATGCTGCTGTGATCGCCAATTTTTAAAGCACGGTCTACAACTTGTGCAGGGCTTCAGGGAGTTGGGCGGAGCGACCAGGGTAGGGCGCTATGCGGCGCTTTGATGCGTGCATGTCTCGCCGGGACTACTGACGCCGGACGCCGCGGGCGCCACACTTGAGCTCATTGAGGTGATCGGTGGATTTGATGACTAGCAACGGAATGGCCTGCGGCCAGTAGCACGTAGGCATCCGCTATCGAGCGAACGTGAGCCGCGCGCTACGTCTACAGCACGCGACTCCAAGGTCGCGGCCTGGACAGCGGCAGCACAGCGCAAGTGAATCAGCGTTGGGCGCGGCCTCAGAGTCCGCCGAGGTGGGCGTAAGGATTGATCGCCGTTCCTTGCCACCAATGCTTCTCAGGGCCGAGGATGAAGATGGCGAAATGCAGATGCGGCCCGCTGGGATTGGCATTGCCGGTGTAGCCGACGTAGCCGATCACATCGCCGCGCTTGACCGATTGACCCTCGGTCAGGCCGTCAGCGTAGTGGTCGAGATGGGCGTAGTAGTACGCCAGTTCCGCAGTGTCATCGAACTGGTAGATGGTAATTCCGCCGGGCTTACTGTTGAACAACTTGACGATGGCGCCGTCGTCCACGGCAACAACTGGAGTGCCGGTCGGCGCCATGATGTCGATGGCGTCGTGCAGGCGACCTTCACTGCGGGCATCGGTGAAGGTGTTGCTAAGCTGTGCGGCGGTGATGCCGGATACAGGAATCAGCAGATCGAGCTTGCGCGTGAGCGTCGGCAACGGCGGCGTCGTCGAGTCCAGCGCGGTGGTCTCGGCGGGCGGCAGCGTTTCTGCTGAGGTTTGCGCGGTGCTCGGCTCGATGACCGAAATGGCTTGCGGTGGCGCGGGCACGACAATTTCGGCTGCTGACTGCTCACTTTTTGCCGGCGCGGCAACCGTCGGCGTAGCCGGCGATTCGCAATCCACTGCCAAGCGCGCCGATTCCTGCAGATTCAGCCACAAAAACCCTGACGCCAGCGTGCCAAAAACCAAGCCAGCGAGAAATCCCACCAAGATTTTCATGCGACCGGAATGCTCGCCTGCAGCTTACTCACGCAGCACCACCGGCATGTCGGTGCTCACCGCTTTGGACAACAGCATTGCGGTCCAATTGGTCACGCGTATGCAGCCATGCGACTCGGTCTTGCCGACCCGCGACGGTTCCGGCGTGCCGTGGATGCCGTAATGCTCCTTGGACAGGTCGATCCAGACCAAGCCGACGGGGTTGTTGGGGCCAGGCTTCAACTCAGCTTTCCCATGCGAAGCGTCTGCGTCCCAGAACAGTTCCGGGTTGTAGTAGAAGACCGGATTGACCGCCACGCTGTCGACTTTCCAGTCGCCCACCGGCAATGGATCGTGTTTGCTGCCGGTCGATGAGGGGAATTGCGCGATCACCGTGCCCTCTGCGGTCGCCAGCATTAGCGTGCGTTCGGAACGATCAACGATGACCTGCGTGGCGCCGGTCGGCGCCGCCGCGTCAGACACATTGGGAACCAGAATCACCTCGCCGGCGCGGTCGAGCTGTTTTCCCGGATTCAGCTTGCTCAATAGCGCTGGGCTCGCGTGAAATCGTTCACCCAGTGCTTCGGCAATGCTGGTGTAACCGAGTGCCGGCAGCGCCGCGCGCGCCAGCAGGTCTTGCGGCAATTCTACGAACGGACCTTTCACGTCGGCTTCGAGCAGCGTGTATTCAACCAATGTTGGCACCGCCTGACGCTCCAACTCCTCCCAGGTATCCGGCCCCAGGCGACCGTCGTCGTCAATCCCACGGCTGCGCTGGAAGCCGGCTAGTGCTCTCTTCAGATTGCTGCCAGCGAGGCCGTCGATCTCTCCCGACGAAAAATGCCCACGGTCAAGCAGCACCTGCGCACGCAGAACGCTTTCCTCTTCGGTTGCAGCGACCGGCGGCGCTGCGATATCCACGGCGGCGTCCGCTGCCGGCTGTGCCGGCACAATCGCATTTTGAGCATGTACGGCGGCGCACAGACAAAGTAGTGGGATAAGCATTATGGGTTTCGCGACAAAGTTATTGCGTGACATGGTCTGGCCACTGGTTTGCGAACGTCCATTGACGATGCGCCACTCAGTCTGAACCCAAGGGATGTCTGAACAAATTCGGCAAGCTAAACCGCTGCTGATTAACGTCGAACATCCAAAAAACCGCTTGGCTCTTGAATAATCTGGCCAATGCGCAGGAGATTTCCGTCTGGATCAACGATGGCGAATTCCCGAAGCCCCCAGGGTTTGTCCGCCAGGGATTCCATACGCGGAATGCCATTTCGAGGCAATTGGCTGGATGAGAACGCCCGATAGATCGAATCGACATCGAGCACCCGGATATAGCAACCTGCTGATGACTCGGCAGGAACAAGTTTTCGATCGCAGAAGAAGTGCAGCTCGATTGCGCCTCTTACAAGAATGGCGTAAGCATTGTCGAACGCGTGCGGCTCGCCCTCGAAGCCGAGGCCCCGGTAAAACGCCACGGTCACCTCGATTGAACGGCTTGGCAGGGTTGGAATTGCCAGATCGTAAGCTTGCATCAACTGCCCCGAGTTTTGCGTCTCATTTTGGACGCCGCTTGAAATGCGGCGTCGCACGCGCGGGCGGGTCGTATGCCTCGGGCCAAAAGTCGGTGACCTTCGAGATCAAGCCTGCGCTGAATTCAAATATGGATATGCCGACCACCTTTTCATCGCCGACCAGAAAATCAATGATCGAAACGCCCTGGTCTTGGTCACAGATTAGTGTTGAAACCTTTGCCGTCCAATTCCCCGGCCAAGTGCGGAACATGTCAAGGTAACCCCCAGCGCCGTCAATGTACTCGCGCGTCTGTGGGCATTCATAGCGAAGATCCGGGTGAAGAAGCATCGAGAACTGATCCCACGATCTTGCGTTCGAAAGGTCCCAGTGAGCTTCAATCGATGTGCGTACGCTGGTAGACATGACGGGCTATGCCAGTTTATGCGAGTGGGCCAGTCTTAAGCTCCATCGCTAGAAGTTGGACTCTCCTTTATACCGCCACGCGAGTTCGGCGCCGGCCTGGAACGGCACGATGCGAGTATCGGCGGCGGCGATGTCCGCTGGCACGCGCCAAGCTGTCCGTTCAATCACGATGCGGTCGGGATTGAGCGGCAGGCCGTAGAAGCGCGGCCCATGTTCGGCCGCGAAGGCTTCGAGCCGGTCGAGCGCTCCCTCCTCCTCGAACACTGCGGCATAAGTTTCGAGCGCCACAGGCGCGTTGAAAATGCCGGCGCAGCCGCAGGCGGACTCTTTATCGCCAACCGCATGGGGCGCTGAATCCGTACCGAGGAAGAACTTTGGATTTCCCGAGGTCGCGGCACGGCGCAGCGCCAGGCGATGCCGCTCGCGCTTGGCGACCGGCAGACAATAAAGATGCGGGCGGAAACCGCCCTCAAACATGGCGTTGCGATTGATCACCAAGTGATGCGGCGTGATCGTGGCAGCGAGCTTAGGTCCGGCGGCTTCCACGAAGCGCACCGCCTCTTCGGTGGTGATGTGCTCCAAGACGATCTTCAGCGCCGGGAAATCCACAACAATCTTGCTGAGGATGCGTTCGATGAACGCCGCCTCGCGATCAAAGATATCGACGTGCCGATCGGTCACCTCGCCGTGCAGCAAAAGCGGCATGCCGAGGCTTTGCATCCGTTCGAGGACCGGAAAGATCCGTTCGACGTCGGTCACCCCGTGGTCAGAATTGGTGGTCGCACGGGCCGGATATAGCTTGGCCGCCACAAACACGCCCGACGTGAAACCGCGCTCAATCTCGGCTGGATTGATGGCGTCGGTCAGATAGGCCGTCATCAGCGGGGTGAAGGCGAGACTTGGCGCGACGGCCAATCGAATGCGCTCACGATAGGCCAGCGCCGCGGCCGTTGTCGTGATCGGTGGATCAAGGTTTGGCATCACGATTGCGCGCGCGAACTGGCGCGCGGTGTGATTGACAACCGCGCTGAGCATTGCTCCGTCGCGAAGATGAACATGCCAGTCGTCAGGCTGCCGCATGACCAATCTGTCGACCCCGTGGATAGAGGCCGCCTTGGTCGTCAACTGCGGTTGTTCGGAAATTGGGTTGCTATCCGTCGTCATAGTCTTTTTTCAAGATATGTAATTACCGAGTGGTTTTGCGACGAGCCCTTCAGGTGTGGCAACGCACCCGCATCGCTCTGTCGTAAGAACCGTTTACTGGTGGCAGCGGTATTTTCGACGATCCCTTGGCGATCCAAGCTCTTAGGAACCTTTAGAAACCTACTGCGTGGTCCGATTGCTTAAGTTGCGCGGTGCTCGCTCCCCGGCCCGCTAGCCCCAAGCTGGCGGTCGTTCAGCGGCTCGCAGCATGCTGCAAAATGCTCGCTTCACCGGCCCGCCAGCCCCAAGCTGGCGGGCGTTCAGCGGCTCGCAGCATGCTGCAAAATGCTCGCTCCCCCGGCCCGCCAGCCCCAAGCTGGCGGGCGTTCAGCGGCTCGCAGCATGCTGCTCGAAAGCCCGCTTCACCCCCCTCATGTTCCCCC
>Ga0105044_10010745_pt1 | contig 12494 bp, 8 predicted proteins | sample MAT01_FD_78092 | JGI IMG/M metagenome (GOLD analysis project Ga0105044, IMG submission 78092) | Freshwater microbial communities from Lake Fryxell liftoff mats and glacier meltwater in Antarctica - MAT-01 | ecosystem: Environmental > Aquatic > Freshwater > Ice > Liftoff microbial mat | place...
TACGACAGGCAGATCGGTGGGAGCGCCGCTGATCAAGAATGCTGCAATCCACATGCCGTCGCGCAAGATAAACCATTCCCCCGTCTGGTCGCGCCCAATCAGGTCCAGCGTATACCCTGGCTGCGCACTGCCCACAATGGGATAGGTGGTCCCCGGCCCGCTGCGTAGGTTGGCTACATGATAGATGGTCGCACCGGTAGGCGTGGCGGCTGGCTTGGGTTGCGCTTTGCTGCCAAATTGCACAACTCGACTGTCCCATGTTGGCGCGACCAAAAACGTCGCGATCCATTGGCCGGTGCTGAGTTGATACCAATCCCCTACCTGATCGCTTACGATCACCCACTGGCCTGCCGTGGCGGCCCCGATGATGGCGTGATCGAGGCTCGGCCCCATGCGCAGATTGGCATTGCGCAGGACAAGCACCTCGATCGTCATACCATTGCGGCTGGCCTGACCAAGCCCAGGCGCGACTAGGCCCAATCCCAGGAGCAGCGCCACGAGCAGGGCGCACAGGCAAACAGAAACTTTCAAGAAACAATCTCCTTTGGCGCAGCGGTCGCTTTGCGCTACCGTATCAACGACGCCCCAATCCTGTTACCTAATCGCAATTGGTGCCGTAATCCTTCTGCCAATCGCATACTGCAACCGTATCATGGGTGGGTGTGTTGTGCAAAATCAAATTGACAAAGCCAAGGGTTTGCCGTAGACTCTCGTCATCCCAACCAACCAGTGTCGCCAATCTGCAACTTGGTTTGCAGCAGAAAGGGTTGATCTTCTGATGGACCAAGCACCCATCTTCCATGCCTATGAATTCGGTACGCAGGATAAACAAACGCTCGACCGGGATGGCCATTTCGTCCTCGCTGGTCTCCTGCTGCCCGCAACTTGTGAACGCTTAACGCAATCCTTATCCACCATTGAAGCGTTGATTGAAGCCGGTGTCAAAGATCCGTTGCCCAATCACAATGCTGCAGAATATGACAGCTATCTGGAAAGCCTGCTCGCCCATCCGCAATTGCTAACGCTGGTGCGCCAGGCGTTGGGTGACAACATCCGCTTTGACCATTGTGTTACGCTCAACCGGCCCAGCGGCAATGGTGGTGTGCGTTGGCATAGCCATGAATATGCCGAGGACGATCCCAGCTTGGGCTTTTTGCGCATCTTCTTTTATGTCAATGGCTTTGAACTGGATAATGGCAACCTCAAGGCTGTGCCGGGAAGTCATGTTTATCGCGATGCGCAGATCAGCGGGGAGACGGACGCGGCGTTCCAATCCGGTTGGCTGGCTGGCAAGACCCATGCGGTAACCGGGGCACCCTTGCAAATCGAGCCACTTGCCGTGCCCCCTGCTACCGTGATCTTGATGTGGACCCACGCTGCCCATGCCGTTAATCCGCGCCTGCCCGACAGCCCAACGCGCTGGGCCGTGGTCTATGCCTATCGCAATCCAGGCCGCCCATCACGCGCCCGTTGGATCAGCGAAGCGTATGAGAAAAAATTAATTTCCGGTGCCAAAGGATTGATGAGTCTCTACTAATACAGGACTTACGCAGCCGGGAGCACCGCCATCCTGGCGGCAGCCAGCAGGATGCTGGCGTTCCCAGGAGTAATTGCGTAAGTCCTGTGCGTAAGTCCTATAATAGATAAAACCCTTAAAAGTCATAGATACGCTCTCGTGTATTACCGGGCTTATTGGTATGACTTTTAAATGGTTTGTCTATAAGGCGCGCTGTGCAGAGATAAAGCTGCAAAAAAGTCCGTGACCTGTAGAAGTCGCGGACTTTTTGCAATCAGTTGCTTGGTTGCTTGATTACCGTGCCGGATAGAGCGTTACAACCACTTGGCTGATCCCGCTGCCACTGCGCATGCCATCCAACGAACGATTGAACGCCACGTCGAGAATTGGATTCGTCCCAAAGAGATAGGGCGAATCGACTACTTCAATGCCCCCGCCATAGTTGATCCCCAGGCGGGACTGGGCCACTTCTAGCGAGAGAGTTTCGCCTCGGCGCACCACTGCTGGCAGGGCAAAGAGTTGGTGCTTATGCGTAAGCTGCTCACGCTCTGGCAGGTCACCATTACCATAGACCGACAGTGAATTGTCAAGCAGGCTCACTTCGGCGGCGGGCTGGGATGCACGTTGTTCGGTGTTGGCTGCCTCACGGATCTGCACATTCCAGCCCGTAGGATCAGCGGCATAAGCGATGTCGAAGCGGGCACGTGTGTAGCCGGTGGTTTGCGCATTCAATGTCAGTTGCAAAACCACGCTATCGCTGCCTTGTTCCCAAAATTGGATGGCGCTGATGCCCTCACAGTCATGCCAATCGGCGCGCAAGTCAATGGTACAGGCGACTGGCTGGCGTGGTTGCGGCGTTGGCGTGGGGATCGGCGATGGTTGGCTAGCGACCGGTTGATTGGCGCTGCTTACACTGGACAGCTTTGTCAGTTCCTCGCGCACCAGGCGCACCACCAGCCGATCCAGCGTATCCACCGAATAGACATCCACATCATGATCGGTCTCTGTACCCGGCCCGCTGCTGGGATCGCTGCCGTTTGCATAGGTGAGAAAGACAAACTTGCCGCCCGTAAATTGGGCCAGTTGGCGGAAGATATATTCGCCCTCGGTATTTAGATTGCTCGCGCCCACCGGAAAAATCTTGATACCCAGGCGTACGGCTTCGATCATGTCGCGGTCATAGCTAAAGTCTTCCCAACCATAGTCCAGATGGGGCGGCGCATCGGCAACCAAAATCACCAGCCGCACTGTGTCTTCCGCGCGCCAACTCAGCTCGTGCAAGGAGCGATGGAGCGCCTCGTTGAGCGCTTCGGGTTCATCGCCGCCGCCATCGGCCCGCAGCGCGGCCAAGGTGCGTTGAAAAGCGCGCAGATCAGGTGTAAAGTCATAGCTGCGCACAACAAAGGCATCACCCCGATCACGGTAGGCCACCAAGCCATAGCGCACATCCGGCGCTTCGGGCAGCGTTGCGATTTGATCGGCAATGTCGGCCATCGAATCCTTCAGCTTGTCGATCTCATCGTCCATGGAGCCAGTGGCATCGATCAGAAAGAGCAGATCCAGTTGAGTTGTTGGGCTGCGTACAGGGTCAGCCAATGTAATATGCCATTGGTCAGGCTGATCGCGGGTAAAAATTTGGCTGCTGGCCACAAAGCCTTTGCTGGCTACAACACGATACTCATAGGTCTGTTGCGCATAGCGGTGATTATCCAGCGCCAGTGGGTGAAAAAATAGCTGACCCCCAGCATCGGTGCGCCCGCTAAAGAACAGCTTGTCGCCCATATAAATCTCAACCGTGGCGTCATGCATAGGGCGGGCCGCTTCGTCGGTAACCTGGATGCGATAGCGCTCGCTGACGTCGCGCTGGTTGGCATAGATGTGTTCATTGCGGGCCAGATAATCCAGATAAGCTTGCCATTCCACATTGTCATCGGTGACCCCGGCGGTGACGGTTACCCATGGGTCTGTATCATTGGGTGCCACCGCGCCACTTTCTGCACTGCTGGCGGCACTATCCGCCGTACTCTGTTCACTATGGCCCGCCGCTGGTGCTGCCCCACCGCTAGTTGCGGCTGGCATTGGCGCAGTACAGGCGCTTAAGAGGAGCGTTGCCAGCAGCAAAATTGTATGTACGACCTGTTGATACTTGATAGCTGTTTTCATGCGGAGTCTCCTATAAATAAAGAAGCCAGATCTGGTTATGAGTTACGAAGATGTCGGAGCCGTTAATCATCCTGTGCATTCCCCTGCGCACCAGCGAGTTCGTTGGCGCGCCAGAGTAGATCGACCAATTCGGCTACTTGCGCACTGGCATGTTGCTGGGCGCTCAGTGTTGCGTCAATGCGTTGTGCTTCGGCCAGCACTTGCTCCAACGTGTTGCCTGCGCTCCACTGGCTGTTGCGCAGCAGTTCCCCATAGGCCGCCACCGTAACGGCGAGTTGCAGATTGAGATCGCTGTCGGCAAAGTCTGTGGTCATTTCGGCAACGGCCAGCGTGCGATTGCTTTCTATCACCTCGCCGCTCGCCACATCTTGCCAGCGCAGATGAACTGTCGCCAGCGGTGCTTGAGCATCGGCCAGTGCGGGCTGGAGCACAATTTCATAGAGTGCTGTCACGCTGTGCCCTGCCCCGATCTCGCCCGCATCGACCTCGTCATTGCGGAAGTCGTCATCGGCGACATCGCGATTTTCATAGCCAACCAAGCGATAGCTAGCCACCGTTGCTGGATTGAAATCCACCTGCACCTTGGCATCCTTGGCAATCGTCTGTAGCGTGCTGGTCAAGTCGTCGACAAAGAGCCGGCGCGCCGCTTCAATGTCATCGACATAGGCGTAGAAGCCGTCGCCTTTGTCGGCCAGCTGTTCCATGAGCACATCGTTGTAGTTGCCCATGCCCACGCCCACCGATGTCATGGTGATGCCCTGGGCCGCGTATTGTGCAATCGTTGCGAGGATGGCGTCGGGGCCAGTTTCGCCCACATTGGCAACGCCGTCGGAGACCAGCACCACCCGATTGATGGCGTCGGGACGATAGGCGCGCCAGGCCAGTTCATAGCCCATGCGCAAGCCTTCCTCGGCATTGGTCGAGCCGTCGGGATTCAAGCGCTCCAGTGCGGCAAGGATGGTCGCTTGGTCACTGGCATTGGTCATAGGCAGGACAACGCGCGCTTGGCTGCCATAGACAACAATTGCAACGGCGTCGGTAGGGCGTAATTCCGCGACCAACAGGCCCAGCGATTGCTTGGCTAACCCCAGCCGATTTTCCCTATCCATCGAGCCAGAGACATCAATCACAAAAGTCAACGCCACATCTTTGCGTTCATCTGCGGGGATGGCATATCCCTGAATGCCAATGCGCACCACGCGGTGGCTGGGCGACGCGGTAAAGGGTGACGGCGCAGCGTCCATAGCAATGGCAAAGGTTTCATGCGCTTCTGGATAGGCATAGCCATAGTCGAAATAGTTGATAAATTCTTCGACACGCACCGCCTCGGCAGGCGGCAGATTGCCATCGTTGAGATAGCTGCGCGCCAAGGTGTATGCGCCCGTATCGACATCAACGGCAAAGGTAGAAAGCTGATCCTGGGCCGTTTCCACAAAACCATTGACGCCATAATCTTCAAAGAACATATCGCTTGGCGCGGCTTGTGCTGGTAGACTCTGCGCTGCCGGTGCGCTATTGGGATAGGTCGCGCCCCCTTCCATGCTTGCGGCTGGCGCACTCGCGCACCCTGCCACAATGCTCGCAACCATACTCCACCCGATAATTTGTTTGGTCAATTTGTGTGACAACATCTCAATTCCCCCTTCGCATTTTGGTGATTTGTGTTGAACAGTTTGCCTTGCTTGCTGTCGCCTAGCATGACATAGCCAGCGCACATGACAAGGGCCAGATGTGTACCATTAGGGGTGTACCATTGGCTGTACCATTGGCTGTACCGTTGACGTTACTGGGGCAAGTTACCAGTGGTAGCGCGCTGTAAAAGCATTTACAAGAAATATGTGGAGCGCGCTTGTGGGCTTTTGTGGTAAAATGAACAATCAGAAAAAGCGTCATCCTCTGGGCTTGCACGAGGTGCGATTACATAATGATAGAAGGAACCTGTCAATGATAAACAAGCGATTTGCCGCCTTTGCGTGGGGCGTTCTGGGTTATAATCTGCTCGTCATTCTGTGGGGCGCGGTGGTACGCGCGACGGGGTCGGGAGCCGGCTGTGGCAGCCATTGGCCGCTCTGCAATGGCGAGTTGATCGTGCGCGCCCCGGCCATTGAAACGCTGATCGAACTTTCCCATCGGCTTACTAGCGGCCTGGCCCTGATTGTTGTCGTGATTCTGCTGCTGTGGGCACGGCGCGCATTTCCTGCGGGCCATGTTGTGCGCAAGGGGGCGGTGGCTTCGTTGGTGTTGATTATTATTGAAGCGTTGATTGGGGCGGGGCTGGTACTCTTGGGATATGTAGCCTTTGACGAGTCGATTGCGCGCGCCTATTGGATGGCTGGCCACTTGTTCAACACGTTCTTGTTGCTGGCCGCGTTAACGCTGACTGCGTGGTGGGCCTCTGGCTATCCCGCGTTGCAATGGCGCGACCAAGGCTTGGTGCGCTGGCTCTTGACGCTATCCTGGGTGTTGATGTTGTTGCTGGGTGTCAGTGGTGGGATTACGGCGTTGGGCGACACCTTAGCCTTGACCGGCGGCATCTCGCCCACCGAATCGGTCATGGTGGCGCAACTGATCGCGCTGCGTATCTATCATCCGTTGTTAGCGATTGGGGTGGGCATTGTTCTAGCGGGCAGCACGCGGGTGGTGATGGCGCGGCGACCTGACCCAGAAACACAGCGTTGGGGCCGCAGCTTGCTTGTCATCTTTGGGTTGCAGTTGGTGATCGGGGCGATCAATGTGGCACTCAAGGCCCCGGTTGTGATGCAGGTTGTGCATTTGTTGGTCGCAGATCTGTTATGGATCGCGCTGGTGCTACTGACGGCGTCGGCGCTGGCTACCCAACGCACTACCCTGTCTGCCAATCAGACACCAACCTTGGCCGAACAACCTATGTAGTAGCATTTCGTAATAGATAAAACCCTTAAAAGTCATACCTACGCTTCCGTGCATTAGGGGTTGATTTGGTTGACTTTTAAATGGTTCGTCTATAAGCGGTCAAGGCTTTTGCCCTTGACCGCTTAGGGCGCTCCCCAATTTATGGTCGGAATCTGGGCTTCGATGCTCGGCAGCGATTCATTGCCGGCTAAATCTACGGCGGTAAAGACATAATAGTAAGTCTGGCCGTTTTGGATAATCGTATCCTGGTACGCTGCCACGGTTAACAGTGTGCTGCCATTCAACGGGCCTAGCGTGCGATCTGCCGGCAAGTGATTGCTGCGATAGATGTTATAACCCGCTAAATCGCTTTCTTGATTGGCTCGCCAAGTGATCTGTACCACGTTGCCGAGCGATTGTACCGAGAAATTAGCTGGCTTGCTGGGCGCGATTAGATCAGATGTGTTGACGGTGACGGCAATGCTCGGCAACGATTCTTGTTGTAGTTGGTTGACTGCCGTAACCACATAGAAACTTTGGCTGCCATCCCGCATAATCGTATCTACATAGGATGTGCCTACCAATAACTCGTGATTGACAAGCGTTCCCAATTCTACCGGCTCGGTGTGCGAGCGATAGATGTTGTACCCCACGAGGCCGGCAGACAGAATCGGCGTCCACTCTAGATACACTTGATCATTTTCCACACGCGCCTTCACGTTGAGTACGGCGGGGGGGGGGGCGATCACAAAGGGTGTCGGTACCAGGGTCAGTGTTGGCGACGCTGTGGCGGTTGGCGACGCTGTGGCGGTTGGCAACGTGGTGATCGTTGGTGTGGCCGTCGGTAGCAGTGTAGCGGTTGGTGGGGGTGTGTTGGTTGCAACTGGCATTACCGGCACAGTAGGCGTTGGCGTAGCTGTCATCGGCACAAAGCTAAGCGCTGTACCCGTCATCGTTGGTGCGGCTACTGTCGCGACTGGGGCACTGCTTACCGCAGCCTCGGTAGCCGTAGTGGTGGCGGTTGCGCTAGGCGGCGGCGTGGCGGTTGCCGGGGGCATCCAGGTTGCCAGGGGTTGCGCGATTGCGCTCACGCCGGTTGCGGCTGGTGAAGCCGTGGGCACCACGAAGGTAGACGTTGTAGAAGCTATGGCTGGTAGGGTCGCAAGCGTTGTGTGCGGCGTGTTTGTTGCGGCTGCGCTCAACGTTGGCCCCAATACAAGCGGTGCTGCCGTAGCTATCTCCATGGGCGTGGTTGCAACTTGTGTAGGCTGCTCGCGCGACGGCGTGTCGTCTACGGTGGCAACCGGCGCTGGCGCAGCTACTGTAGGCAGCGCCGCCAGCGCAAGTGCAGGTGGTAGACTGACGAGCTGGGTAGATGTCAGTGCCGTGCTGTCTGCAAGAGCGCTAGGTACCTCTGGGATGATCGCTCCTAGCATATTGGATGGGGCAGGGTTTATACCTGAACCCGACTCGGTAATCACCAGGGCCGATTGAATCACGGCTGCCTGGCGCAGACTGGGGGTGGGCGTGGCTGCAATAATCGGCCCATAGGCGGCTGCGACGACAGTTTCTAGCAGGACATTCACCTCTGCTTCGGACAAATAGGGATTTTCGTCGCGAATTTTTGCTTCTACCAATGCAAAGGATAGGGGCGCAAAGGCCATGCGCGCTTGCTCGCCCCAGGCATAGTCGGCCACCAGGTTTGATTTCAACGTGGCGGCAATGAGATCTGGGTTGGTGTTGCGGGCTCGCAGCTCGGATCGCAGCAGCAGTACCCCATAGACCCCCAGCAACAGCAGGGTGAACAGCACCAACTGCTTCGGCAAAAATTGGCTTTCTTGGTACATCCTACTTTGCAACCGGCGGTGCCAGGGCTGACGTTCGACCCTCATTGCAAAACTCTCCACGCTAGATCATTCGCTGGCACCGCCGTGTAGTGAGACGCACGTGTGCTCAGCCGATAAATCATCATGGGTGTTGATTTGCCACGCAATTCATAGTTGCCGAGCGGCTCCAGCGTAAAGTCATGTCGCCGTTCGCCCAGCGCGTCGACTGTCTGTTGGCTAACCAGAATGACATTATCGTTAAAGCGTTTGGTAAATTCGCCCAGCCGATTGGTGGCGTTAACTGTATCGCCCACAATGGTATATTGCAGACGCTCGGTGGACCCCAGGCTGCCAGCGGTGACCATGCCCGAATGCAGCGCAATGCCGGTTACCAGTGGCGGCTCACCGCGCAGCTGCCGACAGTGATTGAGCCGCTCGATCAGCGCGCACATTTGCGTGGCTGCGATACAGGCTTGGTAGGTACCTTCGGCCTCGGCTAGGGGCTTGGGTAAGACGCCAAAAAAGGCGACCAGCGAATCACCTGCAAAAGAACTGATCACGCCGTTGTTGCTGCTGATGACCGGCACCAAGTCACTAAAATATTCATTCAGCCAGCGCAGTACGGTGGTCGAATCGGCATGTTCCGAGAGCGTTGTAAAATTGCGAATGTCACTCATCAACACGGTTGTCATGACATTTTGGCCTGCCAACTGCAATTCGCCAGCATGAAAGGATTGGCGCAGTTGTTCGCGCACCGGCAGCGAGACAGTGCGCCCCAGCAGATCGCGATAGATCACACTCTCGCGCAGTTGCTGTACCATGCGATTAAACGAGGCCACCAAGAGTCCAATTTCATCGGCCCCCGAGCGATCCACCTGCACATCCAAATTGCCACTGGCCACGGCGCTAGATGCCCGGATCAACTGGACCAGCGGCGTAGTAATGCGATTGGCCAGATAGAGGCCTACAATGGTTACGATCAAGAAAACCAAAACTACCCACAGCGCCAGTTGAAAGCGCTGATCGGTGGCAATGCGGATAAACAAAGCGCGGGTCAGGGAAACCCCATAGAAGCCCAGAATATCGCCCCGTCCCGTGCGCCACACACCGAGGATTTCGTGATAGTCACTGCTGCCCGAGGCGACTTTGCGCACAAGACTTGCTTGTGCTTGATTCTGCATAATCAGCGCGACTTGAGCTGGATCGAGCGCCGCTGGCATTTCAATGGGCGATAGCGTGGAATCGACTACCGTGCCTTGCTGATCGTAAAAGGTAATGTTGGCCAGCACGCCTTGTTTCATCGCACCGGCCAAGCGTGCCAGATCTGTGCCGACCAAGAGCAGCCCGTGGGCCTGCGCTTGGTGATCCAGGATTGGTCCAGCTACATAGAGAAATTTGCGCCCCTGTTCACTGAAAAGGCCCGCATACTTCGTATAGCTTTGCGCCACGCTTGACCGTTGCTGGCGCGCATCTTGTACAAAGGGGACATCGGCAAATGAAACATCGCGCAACGCATTGTAAACGTTGGCCTGCTTGGCTTGGCGCAGGGAAAGCAGCGTGCGATCGCTGTCTGGCGCGATAAAATCGACGGCATCGACGGCATCATTAATCACATTCGGCAAAATCAAGGTGCGCAGCGCTTCGGCGTCACCCTGGTCCAGGATCTCTGGTGCCTGGGCTGTAAAAGCAATGGCGCGCCACGTTGCCAAGAGGGCTTGTTCCTCTTTCACAATATGGTCTGCTGTCATGAGACCGGCATCGACCAATTGGCGTTGAAAGCGCTCTTCAATCGTCGCCACCACAAGCCGGTTCATCAGCAATAACCCGATAGCCAGAATCACGGCGGACAACAAGAGATAGGGCAGAATAATTTTAAAGCGGATCGGAAAGCGCAGTTTGCTTGGCCGCAGCACCGGCTCATGCAGGCCCATGGTTTGCGCTTGGTAACGGGGCAAACGCAGCATGGTCTGCTCGATGCGTTCGACGCTCAACGGTTTGTGCAAGACAAAATGAACGCCTTGGCGCTGGAACTGAATTTCTGGAACGGCGGATGAGCCAGTGACGCCGATGATTTTTGCTTGGGGGTGTTGTTGCTGGATGGCCTGAACAAGCCTTTGCCAGGTTGCTGTGGGCAGTTCGAGGTCGAGAAAGACTAAATCAAGCGGTTGCTCGGCGAGAAGGGCTTGTACCTGAACCAGATTTTCCGCCAACCAGTAGCGCAAATTATGGGTTTCACAAAAATCTGCGACCTGATGCGCGTCTCGAAATTCGGAGAGCAGAATAAGAATTTGCATAGCGTGATAGGTGCTCAATTTTGTTACTCTTCCCTGCCGCAATGCAGGCGAAGCTTATGCACAAAGCAAATTCCAGTGATATACCCTTCTATGTTGGTTCATCCGCTCAACGATCGAGGTCATAGAATTGAAACCAGCACGAAGAACCGGCCACAACCCACAACCGGCATCAGCGTCGCTTGGGCCTCAGGTCCGCAGTCAATGACTGCATGGTACGCCGAAAGCCGACCAACGTACTGCTTGTACGCACCACTGGCTCAACCACTGTCTCGCTGACAAAGGCGGTTGTGCCGCGAACGGTATGCACGGTCTCTTGTGCATCGGTTAGAATGGGCTTAATTTCGTTCTGCACCATTTTGATCAGCCGCCACACCTGCCAGATCAATACACCAAGCAATACACCAATCACAATACTTTGGAGCGCGATAATAATAATCGCAATATCTCGAATCGTAGCCGCAATCATGAATTCCTCGCACGCTACGTAGCCTACTACGTAGCATAGACTGCACGCTGTCTGCCTACGAGCGGTGCGTTGCCGATACCCGTCGGGCAAACAGTTGTCAGGATAAAACAGCGTTAGGGCGCAATCAAACGCGCAACCAGCATCAATAGCCAGGCGCCCAGTGAAGCCTCTAGCACATGCAACTGACCCATCTCAAACAATGGCGACTGGATAAAAAGCCCCACGACTTGCCCAAACCCAAACCCGATGAATGACATCAACAAGCTGATGAGCAAGTCACGCAGATGGCGGCCTACCCAAAGATGCAGCAGCGCGGCATAGCCGATACAAAAAAGCACGCCGAGCACAAACGCAGGTGGCACACCTGGCATCATCGGGTAATAATCCCTCCCCCGATACAGAGGTCATCCACATAAAATACAGCACCCTGGCCCGGCGTAATATCGCGCAGGGGTTCATCAAATTGTACTTGCACATCGCCATTGGGCAACGGTACCAAGGTACAATCAATGGCTTGGGCACGATAGCGAATCTTACATTGAGCGCGCAACCCTGTGGCCGGTGGTGGCTCTAGTGTCCAATTCACGCGTGTGGCCACCAATTGCGTACAGCCTAGCTCGGCCAGCGTGCCTACCACCAATGTGTTCTTCGCATGATCAAGCTTCAGCACATACATGGGTTCGCTGGCCCCGTTGATACCCAATCCTTTACGCTGACCAATTGTATAACTGGGCAGCCCTGTATGTTCACCATAACTGCGCCCCTGTTGATCGATGATCGGTCCTGGGCGCATGGCATCGATGGTCCAATCGCGCAGAAAGCGGCGGTAATCATCATCGAAGATAAAGCAGAGATCCATCGAATCGTGTTTGCTGGCAATCGGCAAGCCTTGCGCCGCAGCGATCTTGCGAATTTCGGCCTTGGGATAATCACCTACGGGGAAAAGTACATCGCGCAGCTCATCCTGTCCCATGACGCTGAGCACATAACTTTGATCCTTTTGCGCATCGACTGCCTTGAGTAGGTGGACGGTGCCGTCGGGCTGTTGGCGCAGGCGCGCATAATGGCCGGTGGCCAGGTAATCTGCCCCTAGCCGCCGCGCATAGTTGAGCAGATAATCAAAGCGAATATGACGATTGCATTCCAGACACGGATTGGGCGTTACGCCAACGCTGTGTTCGGCAATAAAAAAGTCTACAACATGTTGCTTAAATGGCTGCTCCACGTTGATGAGATAAAAGGGCATACCGAGCTGATCCGCCACCCGGCGCGCATCATGGACGCTTTCCAGGCTACAGCATTTGTTGGTAGAGCCTTCGCCCTCACCCATCTCTGCCCAGAGGCGCATCATCACACCA
>Ga0105044_10010746_pt1 | contig 12493 bp, 10 predicted proteins | sample MAT01_FD_78092 | JGI IMG/M metagenome (GOLD analysis project Ga0105044, IMG submission 78092) | Freshwater microbial communities from Lake Fryxell liftoff mats and glacier meltwater in Antarctica - MAT-01 | ecosystem: Environmental > Aquatic > Freshwater > Ice > Liftoff microbial mat | place...
AAACATAATAAACACCATCCTTTAAATAATTCATTTTAAAGTTTCCATTTATATCGGTTTGCCCAATATAAGTTGGTTTTATTTTTCTAGGAATAGAATCAAAACTTCCTTCAGTCGATGCAGGATAAAGGGCCATTAAAAAATTCTTAGAAGGTTTATTTGTAAATCCATCTGTAACACTGCCATTCAAAGACATTGAATCAATGTAATTTCCTGTTGAAAATACAAATTGAAAAATGGAATCATTTTTTTCAGTGAGATCGGCAACTGCCCGATTAAAACTTATTGTGTAAGTTGTATTCTCAATAAGTGCTTCGTTAAACTCAATGTTCAACGTTTTATTTTTAGACGTTATAGCAGGATTAATTGCCGTTCGAGGGGTGATTACAATATTGTCGTTTGGCTTTACCAAAACAATGTACTCATCAAATTCTAAGTGCACGCGATCACCATTAAAATTAGTTTGTCCATTAAAAGGATATGTTTTAGCAGAATCTATTCTTGGAGAAAAGTCATCGTCCACACCACCTGTCAGCGGATTAATCTGAGCGCAACTTGCTAATAAAAATAATATGATAAAACCAAAATACCTCAACTTAATTGTCAAAATTTGAACCTGAAAGGAGTAACGCAATTTGTTCAAGAAATATTTTGTCAACCTCAGAGAAATCATTCAATTCATCACTATCCACATCCAACACCGCCACTACTTTTTTGTTGTAAAAAATCGGTACAACAATTTCGGAACGACTATTTGAACTGCATGCAATATGTCCTGGAAATCCATCTACATCTGCAACAATAATCGTATTGGCTTGCTGCCATGCTGTACCGCAAACACCTTTGCCTAGTTGAATTCGAGTGCAGGCAATTTCACCTTGAAATGGTCCAAGAACTAATTCGTTTGATTTAACAAAATAAAATCCGACCCAAAAAAAATTAAACGTTTGGCGCAACGCAGCAGAAATGTTTGCGGCATTTGCTATAATATCAACTTCATCTCCAATAAGCGATTTAAGTTGAGGTAACAACGAACAATATTTCTCTTCGCGAGTTCCTTTTGCAATCGCTAAAGTTTCGGCCATCTTTTAATTTTTTTCAAAATTAGGATAATTAGATGAATAAATCAGCAGCTATTCCGTCTGCGCGATATTTTCCACTATCAGTGAGTTTATATTTTTCACCTTCAATTTTAATTAATCCTTGCCCTAAATAGTCGGTCAATTTTTTTTTAAGTGTTGATAATTCTTGATTAGATATAAAATCCAACTCTTTCAAATCAAGGCCCCATTTGGTGCGCAAGCGTGTTAACAGATAATCATTACATCGATTAGCAATACTTAATTCTTCATTCTCATGGTAATCCTTTTGCGCATTTACTAGTTGAATGTATTTAGAATTATTTGCAACATTCCAACCTCTTTTTTCTAAATCATACGAGTGTGCTGAAGGACCTATTCCTAGATATTTTTCACCCAGCCAATAGGCCGAATTATGTTTTGAAATAAAACCCGGTTTAGCAAAATTTGAAATTTCATAATGTTCATAATTTCTCTCTGTCAAAAAATCAATCATAAATTGAAATTGATTCAAACTGATTTCATCCTGAAGCGCTGTTAATATTCCTAATTTATTTTGATGTCCAAAAAATGTTTTTGGTTCAATCGTAAGGCAATACGATGATAGGTGATTTAAGTCCAATTTTTCAAATTGATGCAATTGATTTTTCCAGTAATTTAAATCTGTATTTGGTACACCATAAATTAAATCAATGGTTATATTTTCGATTCCTGCATTTCTAGCTTCGTCAATGCACAACAATGTTTGATGCGTTGTATGTGCTCGATTCATAAATTTAAGAATATCATCATCGAACGATTGAACTCCAATACTAAGTCGATTCACACCAATAGCTCTAAATGCCTTTAATTTTTCATTATTCAAATCATCCGGATTACATTCAATCGTAATTTCAGCATCCACCAAAACAAGAAATGATTTTCTGATTTTTAAAATGAGACGCGCAATTAATTCTGTTGAAAATAAACTAGGCGTGCCACCTCCAAAATAAATGGTCGAAATTGTTTCATCACTCAAATATTTTTGTCGCTGTTCAATTTCCAGCTCCATGGCTGAAACCATTGTTGCTATTGAATCATGTTTAGTAGAAAAATGAAAATCACAATAATGACATTTCACCTTGCAATAGGGAACATGGAGATAAATTCCGGCCATAAATTAATAGACGACTACAGCAAAAACATTCAAAAAAAACTATTTTTTGTCTGCGTATTCTTCGGCTGTTGGTTCTTTGAAATATACATTTCTCAAATCGAGATAACGCATACCATTTGTTTCTAGTTGACGCACGCTTGCTTGTTGAAGCATCATGTCTTCACCATACCATAAAATGATAAAAGGAGCTTCGTCCATCAAAATTTTTTCTGCGGCAGCATAAGCAGCATAGGCTTCTTCCACGGATGGTGCTTTTGCCGCAATCTCAAAATACTTATCAAATTCCGCATTTTGAAAACGAGAACTATTAACGTATGATGGTTCGTTTCTGTTAGCAGGAACAACCTTTCCATAAGCATTAATCAAGAATGTTTCTGGATTTGGATAATCGCAGAACCAAGTTGTTCTAAAAATATCTGCAAGTCCGTAACCTTGATTTTCAATTAAGTCGTTGAATTCAATCGCTTCAATTTCAATATTAATATTCAATACACTTCTTAATTGATTTTGGATTTCAGACGCAACTAAATAATGATCATTTCCGAGTCTAAACTGAAAAGACAATGTTGGAAAACCCCTACCATCTGGATATCCTGCTTCGGCTAAAAGTTGTTTTGCCATTTCAGGATTATACGCATAAGAAACATCTTCAATTCCTTCAAAATCATAATCTTTAAAAACCTTAGGAAGTGGTGGAGTAATACCAAACTTACCTATTTCGTAAGCCTGATTTTTCATTATTTTTTCAACCAATTTTTGACGATTAATAGCCAAATTAATTGCCTTTCTAACTTTCTTATTCTTTAATGTTTTATTGGTTGTATTGAACTCAAGGTAAGTGGTTGAAATTTGTGGTTCAGAAATTAAAATATATTTCGGTGGTTTGCTCTCAAAATCCCCAATTCGTTCTTCTAAGACTTCAGAAACACTTGTGATTGGCACACTTGGAATATAACTCATATTTCCTTCCCAAAACAAATCCATTTGGTCTTCGCTGTGTTCATAGAATTTAAAAACTACACTATCCAGATAAGGCAGTGCATTTCCTTCTTCATCTTTTCCGTGATATTTTTGATTGCGTGAAAGTTTAACCACCTCAGAGGTAGAATTCTTTTTATCATAGATGAATGGACCTGTTCCAACCGGTGTAAATTCTGCTGCATCATTCGCCTCTTTAGGAACAATTACTGCAAAAATAGTTGCTAATTTTTGAAGGAAAACCGTACTTGGTTCGCTTAATTGAAAAGCCACTTTATTTCCATCAACCTTGATTCCTGCAATTTCTGGTGCTTTTCCTTCATAAAAATCATCTCCACCGATGATTGAATTTTTAAATGTATAATAAGCTCTGTTATTAGGGTCTTTGGTGTATATGGTTGTGAAAGTATAAACAATATCCGCTGGTACTAATTTTCTGCCTGTACCACCTTGAAAACAGTCGTTGTCGTGGAAACTAACATCATCTCTTACCGTAAAAGTGTAAGTTCTTCCATCTTCAGAAACTGACCATTCGCTGGCGATTGATGGTTTCACTTCGAGTGTCTTCGGGTCATATTTTACAAGACCTTCAAACATTTGATCATAAATCTGAGCGGTTTCAAGTTTTTGAATTTCTACAATTTTGACACATGAAAAATAACTACCGATTGGCATTCTGAAAACTCCACCATACATGCCATTATCTTCAACGACATTTTCACCACCGCTACCTGAGCCCCCACAATTCGTAAGCAACAAAAAACCAGCCGCCGCGATAAAAAATTTCATCATTTTCTTCATAAAAAAATTGAGATAATGTATCAGTATAAATTCGATAATATGCCAAATATAAATCAATTTTTGCAATACCGTTAATTCACTAAGTTTTTTAAACAACTACAAATAATGCGTACTCGTACAAAAAAAATGTAGTTTTGTCTTGGTTTTGTTGAAAGTTAGTTTTAATATTGCACTAACTTTGCAAGTTCTACGTGATTTATATAAAGCTATGGCATTGAAAAACAGTTACTTACTTTTACTTTTTCTGGGGGCTTCCTATTCATCATTTGCTGATTTGTCGATTGAAGGTCATTATCAAGGAAAAAACTTATTTGTTCAAAACCCAGAAGACGAAGACGGATTTGGTTTCTGTGTTACGAATGCTACTGTAAACGGTGACCCAATTTCAGACGGAATTCAATCAAGCGCATTTGAGATTAATTTTTCAGAATTTAATTTATCAATTGGAGATGCTGTTTTCATTGTTCTTGAACATGGTATGGGTTGCAAACCAAAAATTCTTAACCCTGAAGTGCTTTTGCCAAAAAGCACTTTTGTTGTTGCAGACGGATCAATTTCTTGCACACCAGACGGAGCTTTGGTTTGGACAACAACAGGCGAATCAGGAAAATTAGCTTTTACGATTGAACAATATCGTTGGAACAAATGGGTTTCAATTGGTGAAGTAGATGGAATTGGAACGGATGGTTCTAACAAATATACTTTCAAAGTTTCTCCGCACTCTGGCATCAACAAAGTAAGAGTTGTTCAAACTGATCATACAGGAAAAAAACGTCCATCACCTGAAGCATCATTTACAAATACATCAATAAAAGAACCGCAAATATTTCCAGTGAAAGTGAAAGATGTAATTAAGTTTACTGCTGATGGCGCATCCGTAGAAACCAAATACGAAATTTATGATGCGTATGGAAACATTGTAAAAAAAGGCGTTGGCACAGAAGTAGATTGTACAAATCTTAAAAAAGGAGCATATTATATCAACTACGATAACAAAAACGAAAAATTTGTAAAAATATAATCGTAGTTACAAAAAACATTAAACCCGATTTGCTTCACAGTAAATCGGGTTTTTTATTTATATATTCGTTAAATTCGATTAAGAATAAGTAGTATGAAATTAGAACACATTGGTATTGCCGTTAAAGATTTAAGCAAATCAAACGAACTATTTAGCAAACTATTTAATCAAGCTCCTTATAAAATTGAAGCGGTCGAATCAGAAGGTGTTAAAACGTCATTCTTTAAAACAGGAGAATCAAAAATAGAATTACTTGAGGCAACAAATTCTACCAGTTCAATTGCCAAATTTATCGAGAAACGAGGCGAAGGTATTCATCATCTTGCATTTGAAGTAGAAGACATTGAAGCAGAAATAATAAGATTGCAAAATGAAGGATTTGAACTCATTAAAAAAGAGACTAAAGATGGCGCAGACAATAAACGCATTGTATTCCTTCATCCAAAATCAACCAATGGAGTGTTGATTGAATTATGCCAAGAAAAAAAATAATTAAACTTGTTTTAAAACTATTCGGAACGTAGTACCTACATCTAATTCTGACTTAAGTACAAATACTTTTCCTTTGTGGAAGTCTTCAACAATTCTTTTTACAAGAGAAAGGCCTAAACCCCAGCCTCTCTTTTTTGTTGTATAGCCAGGTTGAAAAACAGTTTTGATTTTATTATTTTCAATTCCCTTCCCATTGTCAGAAATATCAATCCACAATTCATCTTCGAAAGGATGAACACGTACTTCTATTTTACCAATTCCCTCCATGGCATCTACAGCATTTTTTACAATATTTTCTATTACCCATTCCATCAAAGCTGGATTGAAATTAGTCGTCATTCCTTGGGCTTCCGAAACAAATTTAAAATCAATCTTTGAGGAAATTCTACTTCTCAAATAATCGGTGGAAGACTTAACAACTTCATCTAAAATTTTTGTTTCTAAAATAGCATCTGATCCAATTTTTGAAAATCGATTTGTTACCGTATTCAAACGTTCAATGTCTTTATCAATTTCTATCGTTATGCTTTTGTCAATTCCTTGAGCAGCTAATAATTCGTTCCACGCCATTAGTGATGAAATTGGAGTGCCTAATTGATGTGCTGTTTCCTTTGCCATGCCTACCCAAACCTGATCTTGCTCTGCCTTTCGGAAAGTACTAAACACGATATAAGCGATTATTATAAAAAGACCAATCATAAAAAACTGAACAAAAGGAAAATATTTCATTTGCGTAAGTTCAGGCGAATGTTCAAAATAAATTATTCCTTTACTTTCTGCTCCCAAATCTACCATGATGGAATCTGTTTTAGGAAGTTTATCAGCAGCGAGCGCTTCCGTTTGACCAATAAAACCCGGCATATTGGTTGAAATAATTTGACGTGAATCTGAATTAATGAAAAGAACTGGTACCAAATAGTCATTCGTTACTAGCTCGTTGCTAAATGCATTTACCAAAGAATCTCTGCTATGTTTTAAACGCGCTAATTCTTCAGTATTAAAAAAAACAGAATCAAAATAAAAAACTTTTTGCTTTTCATCTCCATACAAATCCATTTCAATTGGTGTATGATTGGAGCGCCATATTGGCAAGTAAGCGGATAGGCTGTCACTTTTATTTGCGCGAAATAAAGAGTCTTGAAATGATTTTTTTCGATCGCCGTATTGTTTACGAATTTCTCTTTTAATTAAAGTATCAAGACCAGATAAGTTGTAACTATCCACAATGTTTTCTTCCATGTCAGTAACAATCATTGGCACGGTAGAAATTTCGGAAAGTAATTTTACAACAAACGAATAGTCATCAAGCGGCTTATTGGCTTCTTCAATAACCATTGCCCATAATTCCACTGTTTGCAAATCACGTTCTTGAATTTTTCGCAAAGCTTCGCTCAATTCATCAAAAGATTTGTTTGTTTGATTTACAAGTTCCGATTTTCTTTTAACATTATCCGCCCATTGTTGAATGCGATCCACTTCACGTTGTTGCACCTTACCAATGATATTAAACGAAAACCAAATAGATGCCGCAACAAGTAAAACCGCAATGCCAAGCAAAGCAATTTTCCAACGTTGTTTTTTGTGGTAGAGATTCATGCTGGAACAAATAACGTAAAAAGGAAGCGAATAGTGTATTCTTAGTCGTCAATTTCAACTTTATCCTTTTCCACCTCTTGTTTGGTTTTTTTGAAAAGATTACCCGAACGAATTTTGTTTTTAGATTTTTTAGATGTGTCAGTGGTTTCCATGTCTTCATCGTAAAAAATAAATTCAACTTGACCTTTATTTTTTTCTTCTAAGTTTTGAACGGTGCTGTCATTTTTAAAAAAACCAAACTCTGTTTTCAAAATTGACTTTATGGTTTGTTTTTCTTCAGCTAAATTTTCTTTGATATCATTTTTACGTTCATCACTGTCAAAAGCATAAGTAGGGCTGTCGAGGGATCCGGTCATGGTTATATAAATCACAATTCCCAATCCATCATCCACTATCTTTCCAAATTCTGTGTACGCTGCTACTGTTTTTAAATCACGAAAACGGAAACTAAAATGGTATTCAACAACATTATCAAAATCATGCCAACCAAACAATTCCAGTTCAACCGCATTAGTGATAATTTTCATTTTAGGAATGTAAATTTTTCTGTTCTTAATTTCGAGTTGATTTGAAAGTTGCGTGAATTTTAGATTTAACAGTTTCTCCTCAAATTTATCGATGTGCTTATTCAACATTAATTTCAAGGCTGCGTTTGAGCGCATAAAATCTGTTATCATTTTCATTGTTTCAAGTCCTTTCAATTCTCCATTTGTTATTTCAATTGTTGGCACGGCATAAATTTTTTCTTCGATAATAGAAAAATACGGATTGAAAAACAACAATAAATCAACACTACCAGAACCAATGCCAGATAGATGTTGGTCCGTAATTGTAGTTTGATCAAAATTTTTCCATTCTGTAAAAAGTGATTTTACACTGATTCCATTAAAATTAAACTCACCTTCAATTACATTTCCATCATCCACTAAATTGTTGAGCACAAGATTGCCCGAAACACGGCCACCACATGTTTGTAAATTGAAATTGCTAGCCGTTGCTTTGCGATTTGCCATTAATAATTTACCCGAAATGGCAGTGAATTTATGCTCGTCCCACAACAAATCTTTTACATCTAAATCAATGTTAAGATTTAAATTTCCAGGTAAAATAAATTTAGTTGGCGCAGTTGCTTCGTTTGTATTGCTATCTCCAATAAATTCATTTAAATCAATGTGCGAAGCTTCAAGCGATGCAATCATTCCAAGGCTTCCTGTTCCAGTTAAATATTGCATCAAATTATTCAAGGCTCCATTTAAAACTAAGTCTGACTTGTTTGTTTTAATTGAGAAGTCTTTTACGGCAGCATCATTATTATTGATAACAATTTCACCGTTAACATCTTGATAAATTATTTCATTTTCAACATGTTTATACAAAACGTTTTTTAGGTTCAAGTTTCCTTTTGATTTTGTAATTGCGAATTTATCTTTTTGGTATTCTGGGTCTAAAAATTGAATGACGAATTGTAAATTCAAATCCACAATTCCGGAAATTTTTTCAATGTTCTGAAAATGAAAAAATTGGTGAAACGTTGCTAAATCTAAATGGCCATTCATTAGGCCTGTGACATTAGGTTGAACAAAATTACTTATTGATCCGTTTCCAGTAAAAAAACTATTTAGCAATTTTAAATTTACTTCATCAAACGACAATAATTCTTCACGATTATCTTGTTCATTTTGATATTCACCTTTTAATTGTATGTCATAAATTTTTAAATCATTTACTGGTTCGGTAAGCGTGCCATTTACTATTTGAAATTCTGCCATAACAGATGGCATTTCTGTTGACGAAATTGGACCTTCAATAGTCGATTTAAAATTTAAAATTCCTGTTCCTTTATACTTTTTAGCTGCTTGGGTTCCTGCAGAAAGGCTATTGGCGAGTTGCTGCAATTCTATATTCTTACCACTAATTGTAAGATCAATATTTGTGGAGTCAATAATTCCGGTTATTTCAAATGGCATTTCACCTATCGTTAAATCACCTTGTGTAAGTGAGTACGATTTTTTAATGCTATTGACGTTTAATTTTAATTCAAGTTTTGCAGGTTTATATTTGATAAGTGTAAGTGAATTACTTTTTATTTTTCGAATAAATAAACTTGATTCTGAAACTATTTGATATTCATCTGCTGTAAAATCTCCCTTCGCTAAACCACGCGACATGTCTATTCGATAGTACTGCCCCGTTGATTGATTAGAATAAAGAAAAGCTAAACGATCTACCCGCAAAAGCTCCAGCATAAACTTAAAATTGCTTTTTGTTGTATCAGTTGATTCTTTCATGATGTCGTAATTAACGTCACCATCTTTTGTAACACGTATATTTAGCTTTGAGTCTTCGGCCGCTAAGCGTTTTACTTTGTAATCACCATTCCAAATGTCCCATAAATTAAATGTGCAAAAAAGGCGTTTAGAAAAAAATAGTGTGTCATCGCTTTCTTGATTTTCAAAAGCGTCTTTAATTAAAACATAATCAAATTGAAGCGATGCACTTGGAAAATCTTGAAAAATTGAAAGTTCAATATTCCTTACTTCCAAATCTGTTTTAAGATGGCTGTTAATTTCATCAATTGCGTATTGTTTAATGTCATCTTCATATATATGCAGAATAACAACAGTTGTAGTTAACAAAAACAAGGAGACAAAGAATGTCCAGAAAAAAAATTTACGAACGTAGCGCCCAAGTTTTTGCATGATACAGTAAAATTACCGTATATAATAACGCAATAATGACGGTGGTTACAGAGGTTATCAACTTGAACAGGTTAGTACCCGAATGCTTTTAAACACAAAATTAGATTAAATGCTAAAGAATTTTCTTCAAAACATTAAGTCCTGCATTTATTTCTTTTTGATTGTCTTTATACACATCCTGCATTGTATCAAGTGCGTCGTGAAACATGGCAGAAGTATCTGTCATCTGTTCGTTCAACTCCTCCAAGCCCTCGTGAATGCCTTTGTGAATAACATTCTCAACTGGGTTCATTGGTGGTGGTGGCGGTGGTTCAGGACTTCCACAATTTGCAAGAACAATAGTTCCCGCAACCAAAATTAAAATCATTCTCAACTGTTTCATAGCTGCAAGTATATTAACCAAAATTAGCAAATTTAACCAGATAAAAAATGACACCTTGTGTATTAATTAAAATCTGCCTTCTTGATTTTCTTACTAAATTTGACTCACAATAGATTTAAACAATTATTCATTTAAAAACAAACAAAATGGCATTCGAACTACCAAATCTTCCATACGCCCACAATGCTTTGGAACCACATATTGATGAACAAACCATGCAAATACATCATGGCAAACATCACGCGGCTTATACAACTAACTTAAATGCAGCAATAGCAGGAACAGATTTAGAAGGAAAATCAATTGAAGCAATTCTAGAGAAGTGTATTGACTTACCAGCGTTAAGAAACAACGGTGGTGGTTATTATAACCATAACCTTTTTTGGCAAATAATGGCGCCTAACGCAGGTGGTTTGCCTACAGGCGAATTAGCAACAGCCATAAATACAGCTTTTGGGTCGTTTGATGCATTTAAAGAAGCTTTCTGTAAAGCCGGTGCCACACGATTTGGATCAGGCTGGGCTTGGTTATGCGTAAAAAAAGGTGGAACGGTTGAAGTATGCTCAACACCAAATCAAGATAATACACTTATGCCAGGTGTTGGTTGCGGTGGTTACCCTATTCTTGGCATGGATGTTTGGGAACATGCTTATTATTTAAAGTATCAAAACAAACGCCCTGATTATATGACCGCGTTTTTTAATGTTATTAACTGGACAGAAGTTTCTAAACGTTACGCTGCAGGAAAATAAAAAATTACTGACACTTAACAAAAAGGGAGAGCTGACTCAATTCGGATGCTCCCTTTTTTTGTAACTTGCGGCATGAAAAAAATAAGCTTACTAGCTTTTCTTTCCATTTCTTTTTTTACGATATCTTGTTTAAAAGACAAAACAACACCTGTTAATGCAAGCGAGTGTGCAACGATTGTAAGCTACTCTTTGGATATTGTTCCTATTATTAATACATCGTGTGTTACTAATCAAGGGCCAGGCACTGGATGCCACGATGCTTGGATATTTGAATATTCGGGGGTTCAAAATTATTTGGATTTGAATATTTGGCAAAATGAAGTAATAGTTAATCGCACGATGCCAGAAATACCGAATATTTTTGGCATTGATTCTTTAACAGCAGACGAATATCAATTGATGAAGTGTTGGGTTAATCAAGGGTATCCGGAAAATTGATTTTCAGAATCCACTTTCAACTTCTTCTTTCACACAACAATTTCTATATTTATGCTAAGTACAATTTAATGAAATTTAGAACCCTTTGGGATAATATTACTTTTCTTGGTTTGAAAGAGCGAGATGATACCATTACTTAGTTCAAATTAGTCCAAAGGATAATTTGGGCCTAGTAATGTAAATGCCGATATAGTAGCTGTTTGAGTTCAATATCTATTTTGATATTGGACTAATACAGATACCGTATCGGTATGAATTCAAACACAAGGAAGTTGTGTTGATGAATAAACTTGTTGCCATTTCTGCAATGTTAATGGCAGGTCTTATTCCAATTGAAGTATTAATTAATGGTTGGGAATTAGTTTGGTTGGAGGGTATAGTGATTCTGTTATGTTTATCTGCGCTGATTTTTAATTATTACAAATGGTTTACATTTGCCAAATTCTATTTTTATGTTGTCACATCACTGATTATTTTTGGACTTGGTTTAGCTATTGGCAAAGGAATAGGCAATGATTTGTTTTTTATTCCCGTCTTAGTTTTTCCATCTATGCTATTTAATAATCGGGCAGTTATTTTAATACTTTCAATACTTGCTTGTGTTCAGTTTCTACTTCTCAACTATTTGCAAACCGTTGTTGAACCAACTATTTATGTTAAACCAGAAATTAAGAATACTATCCGTTTTATCTTTTACACTATTTGCTTCGTGGTTGTTTATTTTGAGATTTATTATTTCAAAGCAATTAACTATCGTTATCAAAAATTATTAGCAGCGAAAACGCAAGAGGTAGAAAACAAGAATCAGGAAATTATTGATTCCATTACTTATGCAAAACGAATTCAAGACGCCATTCTTCTGCCTATTCATTTGGTTAAAAATCATTTGTCAGATTCGTTTGTGCTTTTTAAACCAAAAGACATTGTAGCCGGTGATTTTTATTGGGTAGATGAAATTGATGACAAAGTTATTTTTGCCGCGGCCGATTGCACAGGGCATGGTGTTCCAGGCGCCATGGTGAGTGTTGTTTGTCACAATGCATTAAACAGTGCGGTGCGCGAATTTGATTTAACCGAGCCAGAAAAAATTTTAGATAAA
>Ga0105044_10010749_pt1 | contig 12489 bp, 10 predicted proteins | sample MAT01_FD_78092 | JGI IMG/M metagenome (GOLD analysis project Ga0105044, IMG submission 78092) | Freshwater microbial communities from Lake Fryxell liftoff mats and glacier meltwater in Antarctica - MAT-01 | ecosystem: Environmental > Aquatic > Freshwater > Ice > Liftoff microbial mat | place...
CAAAGATACAAAGGTGCGGCGGCGCGTACGCTGTAGCCAACAAGTGAGTGTCAATTGATGAGCGAATCTATAAAATCACCCAAGCGCCTAATCGACGTTGGGTGATTAGACATCAAAAACATAGGGGCCATTATCAAAATAATATTATAATGGCACAAAGACAACAGGCAACTTGACGATTGCGCATCCGCTAGGGTCTATCGGGTAGCGATATGTGTGTACGAAGCACACCTATTCAAACGTAACAGCCAATAGGGAAAGCAGGAAGAAAACCCCAGCTAGCAAAAAGGTTAAGTTGTACAATGTTTTTTCCATGCCGCGGCGGGTGCGATAGATATCGGAACCCCCGAAAGCGCTGCCCAAGCCGCTGGCACCACTGGCTTGGATCAAGACGATTGTCGACAAAGCAATTGCGATAATGATCGTTGCGATCATCAAAAAACTAACAAACGACATAATAGTGCTCCCTTATCGATAAACCTGTAAACCTCGGTACAATAGCCATAGACAGGCCATTGTTTACTCTTTTCCGCGCATTTCTCTTGTGCAAGTATAACAAGGCTATGGTTGTTCACAAAATCCACGCCCCAGCCACAATGACTATTACGGCTCGTTGGGCACTGTATAGCGATAGAGCAATGGATTGGCCAGCAGATCGCGCCGCACAAACAGGGTTCCTTCTGGGTAAAGCGCCTGGATCTCGGCTAGGATTGCTGGCTCGGCGGGCGCGATGAAGATCACAGTGCCTGCCGGGGCATCGCGGGGGGCCGTCTCGGTAAACGTAACCGCCGTACGCAGCGGGGTTCGCCACTCATTTGTCAGGAAGCGTAGTTGGAGGGCGTCACTCGCTACGCCAGCAGTGTTGGGTGGGGCGACCACCATACTGTTTTGGCCAGCAGGCAAACTCCGCAACTCGTAGCCCAGCGCACTAACCGAATCGGCCTGTTGGTGCGCAAAGTAATAATAGTCTGCCCCATTATTCAGGCCAACCCACAAGATCAAACCCGCCAGCAGATAATTGGCAAGATTGCGTAGCCAGGGGCCAGCGCTCTGCAAGACGGTCGAGCGCAAGCGATCTATGCCAAACGCCACCACCAACCCAACCGCGGGCAAGAGCGGCAAAATGGCTGGCCAAAGCGGCGCACGGGGTGCAAACAAGCTGGCATAGACCAACCCGCCGCCCAGCCAAGTCAGCAACAGCCAACCAATGCGCCGATCCAGATTGAAGACCAGCGCGCCAATCGCCAGAACCAATATGGGGGCCAGCAGATAATGCAACAGGGGAATCGACCAGCCCCCCAATTGGCTCAGATCGCCTTGTTGCCCCAAAGCCAACAGCGTTGCTTGCCAGTTCATCGCCCAGTTGGCCTGCCAGGGTGGCAACCATACGCCCAGAGCGAACCAACGCACCACCACTGTCGGCGCGGTCACCAGCCATAGCCCAAGCAGCCATACGACAAAATGACCACGAAAAAGCGCGCCGGTGCGTTGGGCAGGCAGATGATGGGGGAGCCAGCCCCCTTGCACAAAGCTGAAACCAAGCCACCAGCCAAGCGCGATCAGCACAAAGGCCAAACCTGGCGTATAGATCAGGGCACTGAGACCGATCAACACGCCACTAAGGCCCATCGCCAGTCGATCATGTGTGCGCCAGCCGCGTACCAATGCCCAACATCCCAGACTTCCCCACCCGACCATTTCCAACAAAACAGGCAACCGGCTGAAAAGCAGCGTCGCGGCAGTGAACATCACCACCATGGTCGCGACCAAAGCGGGTGCTTGCCCCCGATCTTCGCTCAAATCCGATGCTATGCGATGAGGAACGCGGCGAAATAGCTCGGTGCCCAGCAACCAGGTGGCTGTCAGTACCACAAGCGTAGCCCACAATCCAGCTAGGCGAGTGCTCAGCAGAAGATCATGGGTCAGATACAAAAAGAGCGCCGGTAGGGCAATCGATAGTTGTGAGAAGGACGCTAGGCCGGGTTCCAGTTCTACGGACGCGCCGAAAAAGCGCGCGACATCGCCGGTGCGTAGCCAGTTGCTGGCGGACAAACCAACTTGTGCCACCGCAGGATCGACAAAACTGGGGATATCCGTCAAACGCCAACCAACCTGCACTGCAGCAAAGGCCAAGAGCAGTAGAAACAGTGACCAGCCGGTGGTGGCAGACTTTGTTGGATGCGCAACGGGACGGGCGGTTTGTTCGGAGTCCGTCGGTCGTACCCGCGCAGGAAACAAGCCGCAGCCGAGAAAAAAGCAGAGTAGACTTACCGCCCAGAGTGCCAACGTGAGCCAGGGTGCTTGATGCAACAGAGGCGATGCTTGTGCCACCAATGCCGCGGGAAGCGTTAGCCAGGGTAACATATCAACAGACATTCCAGTCCAAGTCGAGTGCTCGATAAGCTGTACCCAGGCCGCGATCAGCCCAGCAATCGAGCAGAGCACGCCAACGCTGATCATCGCCCAGCCCAGGCGTTGCCGTCTACGCGCGCGCGGCGTCCACAGGGTAGCGACAGTAGCAGCGGAAGGTGCGTCTGTCAACGGCCAGGGGGCAGCCAATACACCAAAGCTAATGGCAGCAATCGTCATCCAAAAGAAGACGAGCGCGCGCGTCGTCCCCACAAAGAAAACGCGTACAGGCGCAAAATCAGCAAGCGTATTACTAAGTTGGGTAAGAAATGCAGAAACGGATGGGGTCAGAGCGGAAGGATAGAGAATCGCTTGCGCACTATAGGCAATCGCTACCACAAGCATCAAGGCGACAAAGCGAAGGAAGCGCACGCAACAACCTTTCGTAGCCTAATTTCCAGAGAGAAAGATCACCATAAACCGACTAGGCATATCCCTTACGCACAGGACTTACGCAATTACTCCTGGGAACGCCAGGATGGCGGTGCTCCCGGCTGCGTAAGTCCTTACGCAATTTGTGCTTGGGGCAGAACAAAATATGCTAGCAATGGTCGATTTCCTAACGCTGGAAACCGGCCCTTGCTAGCGCGTAAGAGACTTGGTTATCAATGCCATGCACCGATTTGATGAACGGAGGAAATTAACTTTCGACCGTGTGTTCCGTCGGCTTGTCGACTACGGTCACCGTAGCGTTGGTCTTGTCGGCCGTGGTGGATTCTTTGCGGAATTCACGAATGCCCTTACCAACTGCGCCAAAGACTTCTGGCAAGCGGCCTACACCAAAGAGCATGGCGACGATGAGCAAAATAATCACAAGCTCCCACGGGCCTGGAATAATATTCATAACATTTCTCCTTCAACCTTGTGTAGACACTACACATAAACCTACTCACGAAGATGACAGATACAGACAGATTACGCTACCAGATTACTATACTACATTACTATACGTACGATTTTACTTGTTTTATACTTATTATTGTTTGAAATTGTTTGAGCAGGACGGGTTCTATCGAATAGTTTGGCAGTAGAGGGGCGACAACCCAAATCGACAAACCCAAATCGACAAACCCAATGGCTAGTCAGTCTTTTCAAACAAAGCTAGGTATAATGCTCATTTAGTAGAATTATACCACGATTGGCAAGATCTGCAAACCATTGAGCGAACGACATCTATACTGCCCGCGCCAGCAAGCGAGCAACAACACAAATTTTTCATACAGGCTGCTTCTGTATCATACCTATCTATGCTACAATTGGCCTGTGCCCCAGGCAAGGTTTCTTTTATGATGGGCAGTATTGTGGGCAATGCACTAGATACCAGGCATATTTATGTTGGCTGAATTGCATATTCGCAACTTTGCAATTATCGATGATCTACATCTGGTTTTTGGCCCAGGGCTGAATATTCTGACGGGCGAAACCGGCGCAGGTAAATCTATTATTATTGATGCGGTCGGTATGCTGCTCGGTGATCGCGCCTCGGCAGATTGGGTGCGCGCCGGCAGTGAATTGGCCGAGATTGAAGCAAGCTTCCAAGTGAGTGAAGGCGAAATCTTCGATGAACTCCAGCCGATCTTGGAAGAAAATGGGCTAGATGACCCGGCCAATCCCCAGTGGATTACGCTGGCGCGCGAGGTACGGCGCACTGGGCGCAATATTTGTCGCGTCAATGGGCGCATGGTGAATCTGCAATTGCTGGGCGACATCGCCGGGCAGTTGGTCGATGTGCATGGGCAGGGCGAACATCTCAACCTGTTGCGGCCCAGCACACACATTCATTTGCTGGATCGCTACGCGAATCTTTTACCACAACGGCGTGTGGTAGCGACCCGTGTCGGTGAATTGCGCCGCGTGCGCGAGGAATTACAGCGCCTACGCCAAGATGCGCGCACCATTGCCCAGCGGGTGGATCTGCTGAGTTTCCAAGCCGAAGAAATTTTTGCCGCGCGGCTCCAGCCGGGTGAAGATGCCGAACTGGAAAGTGAGCGGCGACGGCTGGGCAATGCCGAAACGTTGATCAAGCTGGCCCAGACCGCACAGACCATTCTCAGCGAAGGCGACGGCGAGACACCCAGCGCGCTCGATCTGGTCAGCGAAGCAGTGGGGCGCATCGAACGGCTGGCCCGTGTCGATCCAGACATGAACACGACTGCCGATGAAGGCCAAGCCCTGCTCGAACAGCTTGGGGAGCTGGCGCGCAGTCTACAAGATTATGCCGATCAACTAGAGTTTAACCCAGAGCGCCTTGAGGAAGTCGAGGAGCGCATTGAATTGATCCTCGGTCTCAAACGCAAATATGGCGACACAATTGAGCAGATCAACGCCTTTGGGCAGCGCGTCCAGCGCGAGTTGGATGAGATGGGCAATTGGGAGACCAAAACGACAGCGCTGGACGCGCAAGAAGATCAACTGCTACATACAATTGGTGGCTTGGCTGCCACGCTGAGTGAAGAGCGCCGCATTGCCGGCCAACAGTTAGCACGCCAAGTGGAACAAGAGTTGGCCGATCTGCGCATGGCGCGGGCGCGCTTTGATGTTGCAGTTACCCAAACTGAACGCGCCGACGGCGCCTATTTACCCGATGGCCGGCGCGTTGCTTTTGAAAGCACCGGTGTCGATCACGCTGAATTTATGATCAGTGCCAATCCTGGTGAACCGCTCAAGCCAATGGCGCGTGTGGCCTCGGGCGGTGAGACGGCGCGCTTGATGCTCGCGCTGAAAAGTGTGCTGACCCATGCCGACGCCACCCCGACCTTGATCTTTGACGAGATCGACCAAGGCATTGGTGGGCGGGTGGGCGGTGTGGTGGGGCAAAAGCTGTGGATGCTCACCGGCCAACAGCGCACAAATGGGCACACAGCCCAGCATGCAATGGAACGCGTGGCCCATCAGGTCCTTTGTATTACCCATTTACCACAGTTGGCCGCGTTTGGCGACCAACATTACACAGTCAATAAGCGTGTCACCCTGCTCGATGGCGAAGAGCGCACCAGCACGGTTGTGCAGCAACTGGATGCAGTGACGCGCATTGAAGAACTGATGCAAATGCTGGGGGCCGAAAGCGAAGCCGGTCGCCGGTCGGTAGAAGAAATGCTGCTTGATGTGCAAAAAGTGAAAGACGCAGAATAAGCAGCATAAACAGTTATGCTCAGCGCATCACTTCACGCATCAATTCACGCATCACTTATGGCACGTTACCAATGGATCAAGTGAATCAAGAAAAGTATTTATGACTGAAACGAATAATACCTGGCGCAAATATTTAACCGACTACAATGAGGGCCTTGGCCTCGTCTACGAACGCTTTGTGCTCAACGATTTTCTGACCGCATTGCGCCAACGGTACAACTTGAAATCGGTACTAGAAGCGCCCCTCTATGGCATGGCCGGGGTTAGCGGGATTAACGATGTCGTCCTGGCGCAACAAGGCGTGGATGTAACCCTGGTTGACGACAATTTGGAACGCTTGCGTGGCGTACAGCGCATCTGGCAAGACGATCTGCATCTGCCGGTCAATCTTGTCTACAATCCACCGAATCGCTGGCATGATCTACCCTTTGCCAACGCCAGTTTTGATCTAACCTGGCAATGGGCTGGGCTTTGGTATATTGAAAACCCCGCCGGGTTGCTGCGCGAATTGGTGCGTACCAGCCAAAATCTGGTCTTTGTCGCCATGCCCAACAATTTACAAGTGGGCTATTGGTTGCGCAAGCTAGTGATCGACCGCGACTTTTTTGCCACCCATGACGAGCAATGGACTGACATCAGCCGCATTCGCAACATCTTGGAGCGCGAAGGGGTTGATATTATCGAAGAGGGCGTGCTCGATACGCCGCCCTGGCCAGATACGGTGATGCCGGCCAATGAAGTGCTCAAACGACTGGGCATCCGCAGCAAGGGATTGGAAGATCAGTTCACAGGCGACAACTGGCAGTGGAGTACCATGGCCTACTATCTGGGGCAAGAACCCGATCTCTACGAGCGTGTGATCAAATATGCCTGGTTGGATCATGCCGAGCTGCCCTGGCAGGCGAAAGCGGTCTGGGCGCATCATCGCTATCTTTTGGGCCGCGTCCGCGCATAGAGACGCGCCAGTGAATGACCGCGAATCAATAGAGTTGTGCCTACCTACATCCTGCTGATTCGGCAACAACTCCAATAACCAACAGGAGCGAACTGTGAAAACAATTGTCTTGGAAACACCGGGTCAATTTCGCCTGATCGACACAGCGGAACCGGGTGCGCCGGGGGTAGGGGAAGCATTAGTACGCGTGAAACGCATTGGCATTTGTGGCACGGATCTTCATGCTTTTCGCGGTCGCCAACCATTTTTTAGCTATCCGCGCATTTTGGGCCATGAACTGGGTGTCGAAGTGGTGGCACTGGGCGAGGCACGACAGCCCCATTCCTTGCAGGTGGGGAATCTTTGTGCCGTTGAACCGTATTTGAACTGTGGCATTTGCGGCCCTTGCCGGCGCGGGAAGACCAATTGTTGCCAGCAACTGAAAGTGTTGGGCGTGCATATCGACGGGGGGATGCGCGAGTATATTACGGTGCCCATTCACAAATTACACAAAGCCCAGGGCGCCACGTTGGAACATCTGGCTGTGGTCGAGATGCTCTGTATTGGGGCCCATGCCGTGCAGCGGGCACAGGTAACGCCGGGCGAAAGGGCACTAGTGATTGGCGCTGGGCCCATCGGCCTTGCCACCATGCAATTTGCCAAGCTCGCCGGAGCCGAGGCGATCTGCTTGGAGTTAAATCCCAAGCGCATCGACTTTGCGCGCGCCAATCTAGGTATCGAGCATTTTATCAGTAGTACCGAGGGTGTCGAGGCCGCGTTGCAAGAGTTGCTGGGTGGCGAAATGCCGACATTGGTCTTTGACGCCACCGGCAACGCACAGTCGATGATGCAAGCGTTTACCTATGTAGCGCATGGCGGCAAGTTGGTCTATGTGGGGCTGGTCCAGGGCGAACTAACCTTTAATGATCCCTATTTCCACAGCCATGAATTGACCCTGCTGGCCTCGCGCAATGCTACATCCGCCGATTTCGCGTATGTAGTCGATTGTTTGAATCAGGGGAAAATCCAGCTGGATCCGTGGATTACCCATCACGCATCGCCAGAAGAATTGATCGAAACGTTTCCAACTTGGCTGGACCCTGCGACAGGCGTGGTGAAAGCGATGTTGGATTTCGCGTGATCTCCTACGTAGCAGATTCTGTGCCATCCGAGCCATGGTCTAAGAGGGCCAGCGCTTGCTTTACCACGGCTTTTTCGCCTTCAAAGGTCATGACGTGCAGCGCTTCTGCTGGCGTGAACCAGCCAACTGCGTCCACTTCGTAGCTACTATCGGTCAGCTCCCCCCCCGCCATGTGCAACAGGTAGAAATCCACCAATTTGTGGACCAACTCTGGCACCTCTTTTTGGTAGGTATCCCAGTACCAATAATCAATGGTTTGCAGAAAAGCCTCTTGCACACTTTCAATGCCTGTTTCTTCGGCCACTTCGCGGATGGCAGTTGCCAACGAAGTTTCGCCGGACTCGCGCGAGCCTTTGGGCAATTGCCAGCGTTGGCAACCGTGGGTTGCGATCAACGCGATCTGGAGCAGGGCAGTTTCTGGCAAGCGTTGATAGACAACGCCACCGGCAGAATAATCCTGCCGAGTGCGACGCCAAGTGCGTTTGGTTTCCTGGTTAATAGCGGGTAAAGCATTGCGTTCGTTGGTCACAAATAATTAGGGTCACTATTGCTATAATGCAATTGTTTTGAAACCTAGCGTTTTTCAACAGCGCTACCGGCTGATGAAACTCTGGTTTTCAAACAGAACTCACAGTAAACGGACTAGAAAAGGTAGAATTACGAAAGGGCACGTTGCCAATGTCGGTCGGTCGGTGACCCGCGCAATGCGCCATCGGCCAGCGTAATCGAGAGCGCAACCGCAACCCGTTCCCAATTATCATTGGGGGGATGTGCCGCAAGCCGTGTGGGCAGAAAGGCCGGCGTCAGAAAAGCCAAAGCACTGGCCAATTCAGGCAAAGTCCAGACCATGCGCGCCCGCGCAATGATGACATAGGTTTCCATCCACTTATCCAGCAACACAAACCACGCTGCTAGATCTGGCCCAGCGCCCCCTTGCCGCAGGGGTAACGGTCGATACGCATCATAAAATTCAAAGGCAATTTTGCCTTGTTCGTTAAAATAAACCCGATTGGGCGTAATGGGGCCAGGCGAATAGCCAGCCAAACTCCAGGCGCGAAAACTGGTGTGCAATGTGCCGATCAGCGGGGGTAGCAGAAGGGCCAAATTGTGTTTCAGCGGTTTCATCCCGAACGGCGACTTTTTGCTGTAGACGAGACGTTGCTGCTCAATCGAATAATAACCCATAAATCCAACCGCGCGCTGTGCCCTTTCCAAGCAATCCTACGGCATACTGATCAAAACGGCAATCACCGCCAGTGCCAAAGCAACCCCAATCAGAATCCGGTTTGTATAAAATAATTCTTGCCAACTTGGTGTCCCGCGCTCACCATTGTAGAGGGTTTCCGTCGTTATCGCGGCTTGCATTGACAACGGCTTTGAGCCAAAGAGCAATTCACGCAGTTCCCGCACATTGGCCGGGCGTTCACTCGGGTGCATCCCCAGTGCATAGAAGACAGCGCGCTCTACTCGGGATGAGATCTCCGCATTGAGCAACCGTAACGATTCCAAGGTGCCTGGGTGTAGGAAGCGTTCACGCGCATCAACGGGTGGCTGACTGGCCAGCAGATGATAGAGTGTGGCACCAAGGCTATAGATATCACTGCGTTCATCGGTAAAACTAGTGTCGCCGCCATATTGTTCGAGCGGTGTATAGGCAACTGTGCCACGCCCCTGAACAACCGTCACCGTGCGGCTGTCATCTTTGAATAATACCTTGACGAGGCCAAAATCCACCAGTTTGATATCACCGCGAAGCGTTACTTTAATATTACTCGGCTTGATATCGCGGTGGAGAACTGGCGGATCCTGCTGATGCAGATATTCTAAAGCGTCTAAAAGCTGGGCCGTCCATGTTAGTACTTGGGCTTCGGGCAGAAATTCGTTGCGCCGCTTGGCATCCTCGACAATCTCTTGCAGATCGCGCCCTTCGACAAAGTCCATCACCAAATATTCGCGGTTGCCATTGGCAAAATAATCCGATACCTTGGGTAGATGGGGGTGGTCGAGGCGGGCCAAAATGCTGGCTTCGGTGCGAAATTGCTCGGTGATTTTCTCCAGCTCGGTCTCGGAAGTTGTGTTTTCGGAAAGATGCGGTAAAATCTCCTTTACCGCACAAATGCGGCCTTCCAACCGTCGATCTGAAGCTTTGTAGACCGCGCCCATGCCGCCCTGCCCAACCAATTCGATAATTTCGTAGCGGTTGCGCAAAACTGTGCTGGGGTCTAGAATGTATTGCACGGATATACCTCCACAACACATCTATATGGTTGATGCGTCAACTGCGTAAGCAGAGAAGGCCGCCCCAACAAGGTGGCAAAGTGTGCTCTTGCACAGGCGCGCGCAAAAGGGTCGCGCGGCATGGTGCGCCTGGTTGGTTGGGCGGTGCTAGCGCTTGACCGGGGGAAAACCGTTTTAGAGAAAGGTGATACCATTGGCATTTTTAGATGTTGTACTTTTAATATATACTGGCTTAATCGCGTGACCATCCAGTCATGCCATACAGTTTTACAGCTATCGGTTTCTACCATATGGGCTGTTACGTAAGGGGTCTGACAGTTACTACGAGGTGCATTAAGTAAGCTATCACAGCTAGCTTAATCGGACGCTCGAGTAGAATAGGCGAGTATCGTAAGTATATCTCGCTGCATTATGCGCCAGGATCGAAATACTGTCAATACCATTGAGCCAGGTAATTAGAAAATCGCGCACTGTCCTTTATTCTATAGGCAGCGTGGCTTATCAACAAGTGAACTATCGTTGTTTGGAACATTCTGTATCCATCCAGTAAGCGAATGCCCCAAAGCTGCAGAGAGAAAGCCCTAGGGAGCAAGCATTAGGGAGCAATTCGCCGGAGCGTCGCTGGCAGGTACATCAATGTTCACGTTTGCGCTGGGTGCATTGAAGTTTCTACGATCCAATCCAGACGCCATCTCAGCAAAAGGACTTGATATGGCTATAACTTCTGAGCAAAGTCATCCAATTACAGAAGAGCTACAAGCAAAACCAAAAATGCGCGAGACCGCCATGCTGGTCTTACAGCGCGGTTCCGAAGCCGGTCGCCGTTGGCCGCTGGAGCGGACGCGTGCGCTTACGATTGGGCGGAGTGATGAGTGTGATATTGCCCTGCCCGACCGTCAGGTTAGCCGCTACCATGCGCGCATCACTTGGCGCGGGGATGGCTACCAGTTAGAAGATTTGGGCAGCAAAAATGGCACCCATGTCAATGGTCAAGATGTCGAGGGTGTGATCCCCCTACAGGATGGCGACGAGATTCAGATTGCGTTGCGTTTTAAGTTGGCCTTTGTCGATGCCGGCGCAACCGCGCCGCTGACCTTTGATAATGACAAAATTGGTCTGCGCTTGGACAAAGAAACCAGGCAGGTCTGGATCAATGGCATTCTGGCCGATCCGCCGCTCAGTTTGCACCAATATCGGCTGCTCGAAATTCTCTGGGATTCGGGCGGCGGGGTGGTGACGCGCGAGCAGATCGTCGATGCCGTCTGGCCCGAAGCCAGTGGCGAAGGCGTGAGCGAACAGGCGATTGATGCGCTGGTGCGGCGGCTGCGCGAACGGATTGGCGAAACGGATGAAGAGTTCCGCTATATTGTCACTGTACGCGGCCATGGTTTTCGCTTGGAGAATCGTTGAACGTACCCAGCCTAACAGAGCCCGCAGGCGCGGCCCAAACGCGGCTCGGGCTTTATATTCACATTCCCTTTTGTGCCCAAAAATGCCCCTATTGTGATTTCAATACCTATGCCGGTATGGAGAATCACATTCAGGCCACCGTGACGGCGCTCTGCCAAGAAATGGAACGCTGGCAGACACCGCTTCGTTCGCGCAGTATAGATACGATCTTTTTGGGCGGTGGCACGCCAACTCTGCTGACTGGCGAACAATTGACTCAGTTATTTGCAGCCATCCATACCTATTTTCAGGTGTCGCCAACTTGTGAAATCACCAGCGAGGCCAATCCGGGCACTGTAGACCGGGCCAAGTTCGAGATTCTGCATGGGCTAGGGGTCAATCGGCTGAGTATAGGCGTCCAAAGTTTTCAGCCAGACGAACTGGCCTTTCTGGGACGCATTCACGACACGGCAGATGTGCACAAAGCGTTCTGGGCGGCGCGTGCGGCGGGCTTCGACAATATCAATCTAGATTTTATCTTTGGTCTGCCCGGGCAATCCATCGCGAATTGGCACAACACGCTCGAAGAAGCGATTGCCCTGGGAACCGAGCACCTTAGCCTGTACAGTTTGATTGTTGAACCCAATACACCGCTGCATCATTGGGTTGCCACCGGCAAAGTCAATGCGCCCGATGAGGACATGGCGGCGACCCACTATGAGTATGCGATGCAGCGGCTAGGCGAAGCTGGTTATGTCCAATATGAAATCTCGAATTGGGCCAAACCCAGCGCCCAGCATGGTGCGCCACCGGCAACGCCCGATGCGCTAGAGCAAACGCCCTGGTTTGCGTCCCAACACAACTTGGTCTATTGGCGCAATCAAGAATATCTGGGGATCGGGCCGGGCGCACATAGCCACCTCTGGCTGCACAGTGCAGAGGGCAAGCAGACGCGGCGGCGCTGGGGCAATCGCAAACCAGTACCAGGCTATGTCAAGCGCATTGGACAGGGCGCGTCGGTTGAAGAAACCAGCGAGGAGATCGAGCCCCGCATGGCCATGGGCGAAACCATGATGCTGGGCTTGCGCTTGTTACAGGAAGGCGTGCCGCTGCGCCAATTTCGGGCCATGCATGGGGTCGAATTGCAAGCGATGTTTGCCAAGGAGCTAGCCCAGTTACAGGAGTGGGGATTGATTGAACTCGATGCGAACCGGGTACGCTTGTCGTCACGCGGTGTGTTGTTGGG
>Ga0105044_10010751_pt1 | contig 12486 bp, 8 predicted proteins | sample MAT01_FD_78092 | JGI IMG/M metagenome (GOLD analysis project Ga0105044, IMG submission 78092) | Freshwater microbial communities from Lake Fryxell liftoff mats and glacier meltwater in Antarctica - MAT-01 | ecosystem: Environmental > Aquatic > Freshwater > Ice > Liftoff microbial mat | place...
CCGAAACCGACCCGTTCGCCGCCTCGTACACCGGGAATGACCAGCTCGCGCCCGCCTTACCCGTCTGCCCCCCTCGATCCGGCGCTGAGCGACAAGCTTCGCTTCTGGAGCCTGACGGCCATGCTGCTGCTGGTCTATGTGCATGGCTTCAACCTGCATCCGCGATACCTCGAACCGATGACGCTCGTCACCGAGCCCGCGTCGTGGGATCATGTGGTGCAGTACCTCTTTGCCAACGGACTGCTGCGCTTTCGTATCCCGATTCTGTTCGCGATCTCAGGGTATCTGCTGGCGTATCGGGACGATGGCGCCACGGCGCACGGAACCCGCGTCTGGAAGCGCGTGCGCACGCTGGGCATTCCGTATCTGGCGTGGAGTGCGATTGCGCTGCTTTTCATCTTTGTGCTGGAACAGTGGTCGCCGACGCGGGAGCTCGTGCGCGCGGCGGAGCTGAGCCCCTTCGGGAGCGACGCTCCGTTCGTGAGCGGCTATTCGCTCGAGCAACTGCGCATTCGATGGCTGATCATGCCCGCGGCGTTCCAGCTCTGGTTCCTGCGGACACTCCTCGTACTGACCGCGCTGTACCCACTGATACGAACTGCGGTCACACGATGGCCGCGCACCGTGTTCACGCTCGCCGGACTCCTGTTCCTGATGCTCGAAGGGGAAGGAATCCTGTTCTTCACGTTCGGCGTCTGGCTGGCGGCACGTCGGATCGATATCCAGACTCGTCCAACGTGGTTCGCGACTCTGCCGATGTTCGGGTTGTGGGTGCTGCTCTGCGGCATCAAGACGTGGATGGCGTTTGCCTTTGACCAGCTGAACACGCCGATCGCGATCACGATGCTGCTTCTGCATCGCGCTGGTGAGGTCGTCGGGTTGCTGGCTGCCTGGTACGGTGCTGATGGACTGGTTCGCGTCGCAATGTCGCGACCGTGGTTCCGATGGGTCACCGCCTTCTCGTTCTCGATCTATGCGATGCATGTCCCGCTGGTGAACTTTGCCACTGAGTGGGCGCTTCGCGCTGGCGCTGCGCTTCCGAAGATCGAACTGCTGACCTATCTCGTCGTTCCGTTGGCGGTATCGGCATTTGCCGTGCTGTGCGGTGCGACGCTCAGGCGTGCCTCGAGACCGCTGTACTCGCTCCTGACTGGAGGACGCGGGCTCGCATGGTCGGGAACCGAGGTTCGCCGTCCAGGCACCGCACGAGCCATCCCGGCTGCGGGCGTTGAGCATGCTCGCACGAACGAGCGATAGTATTCTTGAAGAAACTTCACGGCGAGCGCCTCGTACTGTCTACTGTCCCGCACCTTTCGTCCGTCCCTGGAGGACACTTCGATGTTCACACTCCTGGCCGTTCTCGCCAGCCTGGCGCTCACCTACTTCGGCTACACCCAGGCGCGCAATTTCGTCCGCAATCGCCTGCGATTCGTAACCGCCGTGCAATCCTTGTGGGCGCCGATCATCGCCGGCGCTGGTGCGATGCTCGTCGCGACACCGGTCGCCGCAATCCTGCCGCTGATCGGCAGTGGTACGGCGATCGCGTTTGGTGTGAGCGTGGGACTGGGCGTGGCAAATGGCCAGCGCGACATCCGACGGAACCTGCCACCGACGTTCTAATGGATTGCAGGAGCGTCGTGGTCGATGCGCACTGGTGAAACGGCGTACGGTTCGAGCGACGCGGCGAGCAGCGCGATCTGCCAGCTGTGTTCCGCCGAGTTTTCATGACGCTCCAGGCCAAGGGGCCGCGTCTTCCGCAGCACACCTTTGAGCTTGTCGGCTTCGATGATGAAGTCCACGACGTTCTGGAGTGAGATCAGGCGACGACGGGGAGGGTCACCCACTGTCCACCCGCTGCGGCGCTGGCCACAACGGCTTCCACGAACACCACACCTTTCACACCATCGACCACAGTTGGGAACTGCACCGCAGCATCGAGACGTGGACCACCGTCGCGCCGGCTCCGGATCGCATGCGCGATTTCACTGTAAACTGTCGCAAAGGCTTCGAGGTAACCTTCGGGGTGACCGGATGGAATGCGCGTCACCCGCGCCGCGTCCGGCCCGACGCTCGCTGTTCCACGCGAAAGAATCCGCGTCGCGTCGCCAAACGGTGACCAGAGCAACTGATTCGGCTGTTCCTGTCGCCAGTCGATCCCGCCCTGCTCACCGTAGACCCGGAGGCGGAGGTTGTTCTCATTCCCCGGTGCCACCTGACTGGCCCACAACGCTCCCTTCGCACCGTTCGAATAGCGAAGCAACACCTGCGCATTGTCGTCGAGACGGCGCCCGGGGACGAACGCCGTCAGTTCCGCGAGCAGCTCACGCACCGGAATTCCAGTGACGTAGTCTGCCAGCTGATAGGCGTGAGTGCCGATGTCGCCGATACATCCACCTGCGCCAGCCTGCGCCGGATCCGTTCGCCACCCCGCCTGCTTCTGTCCATCGGATTCGATCGCTGATGTGAGCCAGTCCTGTGGATACTCCACCTGCACCAGACGTATCGCTCCCAGTGTTCCAGCGCGTACCATCGCGCGTGCCTCGCGCACCATCGGGTAGCCGGTGTAGTTGTACGTCACGGCGAAGAGCAGGTCTCGCTCCTCCGCTGACTGCCGCAGCTGCGTCGCATCCGCATGTGACGTCGCCAGTGGCTTGTCGCAGATCACATGAATCCCCGCCGCCAGAAAGGCCATGGCGACAGGCGCATGCATGTGATTCGGCGTCACGATCGCCACCGCCTCAATGCCGTCATCGCGCCCCGCTTCAGCGCGCGCCATCACCGCGTAATCGGAGTAGATGCGGTCCGCGGCGAGACCGAGGGCCACGCCCGATCGCTGTGCCTTCCCGGCCGACGAGGCGAGCGCCCCCGCCACCAGCTCGAACTGGTCGTCGAGGCGGGCGGCGAATCGGTGCACGCCGCCGATGAAGGCCCCCTCTCCGCCACCGACCATGCCGAGCCGGATACGACGTGTATCGGCCGCGGCCCGCGATGCTTCACTGGGCATTCAGATTCCGTGTGCTGGGGTGCTGGTCTACTGCTGTATTCATCTGCTGGCGATCTGCGCTCACAGGCCGAGCATGCGCTTGATCTGCTTTGCGTTCGTCGAGGCGCCGGCGAAGTCGTCGAAGGCTCGTTCGGTGACGCGAACGATATGGTCGGCGATGAACCTCGCACCCTCGGCCGCGCCCTGCTCGGGGTGCTTCAGGCAACACTCCCACTCCAGCACGGCCCACCCGCGGTAGTCGTACTGCGCCAGCTTGCTGAAGATGGCTTTAAAGTCCACCTGCCCATCGCCCAGCGAACGGAATCGACCTGCACGCTGCAACCACGGCTGATAGCCGCTGTACACACCCTGGCGTCCTGACGGCCGGAACTCCGCATCCTTCACGTGGAAGGAGCTGATGCGCTCATGATAAATGTCGATGAACTCGAGATAATCGAGCTGCTGCAGCAGAAAATGACTCGGGTCGTAGTTGATGCAGCACCGCGGGTGATTGTGCACCCGCTCCAGAAACATCTCGAAGGTGGCGCCGTCAAACAGATCTTCGCCGGGGTGCAGCTCGAAGGCGACGTCACAGCCCGCAGCATCGAACGCGTCGAGGATCGGTCTCCAGCGACGCGCCAGCTCGTCGAAGGCGGCTTCGATCAATCCCGCCGGCCGCTGCGGCCATGGATAGAGGTATGGCCACGCCAGCGCCCCCGGAAAGCTTGCGGTGGACGTCAGGCCGAGATGCTTCGATGCCTTTGCCGCCCACAACATCTGCTGCACGGCCCACCGTTGCCGACCTTTCGGATTGCCTTTCAAATGCTGCGGGGCAAAGGCATCGAACGCCTCGTCATACACCGGATGCACTGCCACCAGCTGTCCCTGGAGATGCGTCCCGAGTTCGGTGATCTCGACGCCATTCATGCGCGCCACGCCGGCCAGTTCATCGCAGTACGTCCTGGAGCTGGCTGCTCGCTTCAGATCGATGAACCGCGCGTCCCAGGCGGGGAGCTGCACACCCTTGAACCCCAGGTCGGCGGCCCACTTCGTGATGCCGTCCCAGGTGTCGAAGGGTGCGGCATCGCCCGCGAACTGGGCGAGGAAGATTCCCGGGCCATTGAGAGTCGTCGGCACGTTATGAGGCTCCTGTGAATGTCAGAGGTGTCAATCAACCAGCTGTTCGAGGCGCTCATGCCGTCCAGACATTCGCATTCGACAGTCTTTCCGCCTCGCAGCCTGCCCGGCCGCGGAAGGTATGTCGTCAGCAACTTCGGCCTGTCGAAAGTTGCGCAAGGTTCACCGAACCGCCACCGAGCGTCGCCGTTGCCAGATGCAGCGCGAGCCGGAAGACAGAACGGGACCCCGTGTGCGGGGTCCCGCTCTGATCGCTCTCAGTGCCACTGTCCAGCACCGTCCGACTTCTACACGACCGTCACGAGCCGTGGGGCCATCAGAACGCGGAACACGTGATCGATCCGCGTCGCAGCGCCACCGTCCCCGTCGCGCCGTCGTCAGCCCAGAAAACCGGGCGGCGTCCGCCAGTGCACTCGGCAAGAGGCGCAAAGGCGAACCCTTCATTGTTCAGGTCGGGCATGCCGGTCGGCCGCTCGAATCGCCGCGTCACCACGAAGCGCCCGCGAGTGCGGGAGGCTGCACTTGATTGCGTGTCGATCTGCAGGACCGCTGAACGGCCGCTGCAGGTGTTGTCGCAGATCGACCAGAGCTGATTCAGCTCGGTGTCGAACTGCAGCTCCATCACCGATGCGTTCCCTCCACTCATCGCGGCCACTCGGGTGAAGTCACCGCTCTGATGATCCAACGCGTACGCATAGACCATTCCATTGCCTTCGACACCGACGAAGAACAGCTCCGCACCGTGATTCGGATAATCCGACGGCAGATAGGCGCGACCCTTGCTCTCGTCAAGAAAACCATTGGCGACGAGGTAGGTGTCGGGAATACGCGTGATCCCCTCGAGCCCCAGGTTTGCTCCCACGACCGGTAGATCTGCGGTGATGTTCCACTCGCGCGTCGCGGTCAGCGTGGGAGTTCCTTCCACCGAGACATCGAAGAGAAGAATGCTGTTGCGACTCACGCTGCTGTTCGCGTTGTTGCGCTCAGCCGCGACGTAGATCGCATTCCCCATGACCAGGACACCCTCGGCATCGACGTCGCCGGTGCCGTCCGGATACCGGAGCGGCTTACCTACCACCCACGTCTTGCTCGCCGCTGGGGACCAGTTCGATCCCGAGAGCTGCAACCGGTACAAAGTCCCAGGGCCGTTCTTCACCGCCCAGAGTACGCCAATGGACTGCCCGGAGCCCAACTGATGCGACAGTCCGCTCATGTTGCCGCCGAACACACCGCCGTCATCGGCATTGCTGACCGACGCGTCGCCCGGCCACGCCGCGAAGACTTCGGCGGGGCCACAGACATTCTGCCCGCCCTTGGTTGGCGCGCTCGTGGTCAGGAACGGGCCGGTGCCATCGGGACAGCGGCCGTAGGTCGTCGACGCGTGTGCGGTCCACGCGTAGCTGTCGACCACGGTCACGCCACCCGGCGCAAAGAGGCGTGCTGCATCTGCCCCGCCGAGTCCGAATCCGAACTGCGCTTCATCGAGGACGAGGTAGCCGCCGCCGGCAATCACGCTTCCGGCGGGGAGCACGTAGTTCGCCGCATCGTTGTTGTCACGGAACACATAGCCGGTCAGGTCAACCGACGTGGATCCGGTGTTGAACAGCTCCACCCAGTCCCCCGGACTACCGAGGTTGGACTCCACTTCGTTGATCTTCACGGCGGTCGTCGCCGTGCTGCAGGCGTTCGCGGTACCCTTGGTCGACGCAGACGTCACGATCAACGCACCAATACCATCCGGGCAGCGGCCATACGTCGTTGCGGCGTGCGTGGTCCAGCTGTAGCCGTCTACCATCGTGGTGCCGTTGGCGCGGAAGAGGCGCACACCATCCGGCGCACCCAGATCAAACGTGAACTGCGCCTGCTCCAGCACCAGATGGCCGTTGGCGGGGATCGTCGTCCCCGCTGGCATCACGTAGCTGTTCGCATCATCGCTGTCGCGAAGCACGTAACCAGCCAGCGACACCGCTGCTGCTGACGGGTTGAAGAGCTCGACCCAATCGGCCGGCGTACCACCGCTGGATTCCACTTCGTTGATGCGAATCAGGACGTCGCAATCGTTCGCGCTGCCCTTCGTCGTCACACTGACGGTCGCGAAAGCGCCGCTCCCATCAGGGCACCGACCATAAGTCGTGCTGGCGTGCGCCGTCCAGGTGTAGCTGTCAATCACCGTCGTGCCGTTGGCTTCGAACAGCCGTGCCGCGTCAGACGAGCCAAGCCCGAATCCGAACTGCGCTTCATCGAGCACAAGAAAACCGTTGGCGGCGATGGTGGTGCCTGCCGGGATCACATACGGAACGCGCACGTTGTCGTTGTCGCGGAACACCAGGCCCGAAAGATCCACCGGAGTGCTGCCAGGATTGTACAGCTCCACCCAGTCGCCGGGCGTACCGAGGTTCGATTCCACCTCGTTGATCCGAATGGCGCCGACGGAGGCAGGTGTCGCGTTTGTGCGACGTGCGGCGCCGTTCAGCCCGCCTTCAGTGGACGCGGGACCGGTCGCGCTCCTGTCCGGGGTACAGCCACTGACAAAAAAAGCGGTCACGGCGAGCGTGAACGCGAGAGAGTACCGGCGGAACACGTGAGCTCCTGGCGTGGAAGAGCGATGTGGAGGATGGGGCAGTGTGGCAGTCACATGCCGCACAAGAACGGCGCCGCAGGTCACGGAATCGCCTCCGGTTCGTCACGCCCTCGTCACAGTCGCGAAAGTCGAGCGCCCGACCTCTGCCGAATCGGTCTTGCCACGCCGTCCCTGGTCTCCTCGCTACCCGCGCCGAATACTCCGCGCCCATTCATATACGCCGACATACTGTTTCGCAGCGTGCGTCCACGAGTTGTCCTCGCGCATGCCGCGCTCGCGCAGAATCGCCCAGCTCTCCACATCACGGTAGGCGGTCAGTGCGCGATCCATCGCCTGAATGAAGTGGTGCGCCTCATACTGATGAAAAACGAAGCCGTTGCCATTCCACCCCTCGCGCACGGTGTCGTTCAGTCCACCCGTCGCGCGCACGATCGGCACACTGCCATACCGCAGCGCAATCATCTGCCCGAGCCCGCACGGCTCGAAGCGTGACGGCATCAGAAACGCGTCGCTGCCGGCGTAAATGCGTTGCGCCAGACCGGCGTCGAATCCGAAACGAACGGAGATGCGTCCCGTGTGAATTTTGGCGTGTTTCCGCATGGCCTCCTGCAGATTCGGCTGCCCCGAACCGAGCAGCACCAGCTGCGCATCGGTCTGCAGCATCAGCCAGGGGATGGCGGCGTCCAGCAGATCGAGACCCTTCTGATCGACCAGACGCGAGACGATGCCAAGGACGGGAATGTCGCCACTCCCGGCCAGTCCGAGCTCACGCTGCAGGTCACGCTTGCACGTTTCCTTGCCAGCGATTGCATCCACCGAGTACTGCGCCGGCAGCGCGCTATCGGTATCAGGGTCGAACGCATCGGTATCGATGCCGTTGAGAATCCCCGTCACGCGATCGCGCCGGCTTCGCAGCAGTCCGTCCAGTCGCTCGCCGTACTCGCCGGTCATGATCTCCTGCGCATAGGTCGGGCTGACGGTGGTGACGACATCGCTGTAGGTGATTCCGCGGCCCATGAAGTTGAACGTTCCCGCGATGCCCGGGCCCATCCCGTTCTCGATCAACCCGCGCTCACCCAGTCCGGCAGTTCCCAGCGTGTCGGGAACGCACTGCCCCTGATAGGCGAGATTGTGAATCGTGAACACCGTCGCGATGTGTCCGAAGGTGTAGGCGTGTGTGGTGCGGATGTAGTTCACCACCAGCGCCGCGTGCCAGTCGTGGCAGTGCACCACATCGGGTTGCCACCCATTGACCTCACGCAGCTGTTGAATGAGCGTCAGGACGCCGCGCGCGAAGAGAATGAACCGACGGTTGTCATCGCCGTCCCCGTAGATGCTGTCGCGCTCGAAGGCCGCCGGAATGTCCAGCAGGTAGGTCGGCGCCTCGCGCTCCGTCGCCTGCCAGATCCGCAACTCCTCGGCCTGTTCTCCCACGGGCAGGAACGAGCCGGCTATCGGTCCGTCGACCGCCGTGCCGCGATCCTTCAGCTGCTTAAAGTACGGCATCACCACCCGTACGTCGTGACCGTCGCCGCGCAAGGCCGCAGGAAGGGCTCCGGCCACATCGGCCAGCCCACCGGTCTTGATCAACGGGGCGACTTCGGCGGCAACAAACAGCACGTTCATGGCAGGGCGTGGCTGGAGTCCGAGTGGCCGCGCAGCGCGAGCTGGCAGAGGTGCGCCGCAATGTATCGGTTGCACCAGCAGCTCGGCTCAGCGCACTACGCCAGCCGGGTACGCACGCCAGCGAGCCGGCTCACCCTACCGCCGGACCGGACCGACGGCCAATATCACGCACCGCTGGTCTGCGCCATTCCCGATTCGACCGCCCCCGTCATGACTACAGCACACCGCTCCGGCACCATCGCTCGTACCGCCATGGCCTACGTCCTCGCGGGCGGGCGCGGCTCGCGCCTCTACGAACTCACCGATCGCCGCGCCAAGCCGGCTGTGTACTTCGGCGGCAAGACGCGGATCATCGACTTTGCACTCTCCAACGCCCTCAACTCCGGCATCCGTCGCATCGGCGTGGCCACGCAGTACAAGGCGCACAGCCTGATCCGACACCTGCAGCGCGGATGGAATTTTCTCCGGCCGGAACGCAACGAGAGCTTCGACATCCTTCCCGCCAGCCAGCGCGTGTCGGAAACCCAGTGGTACGATGGCACCGCCGACGCCGTGTTTCAGAATATCGACATCATCGAAGCGTACGGTCCGGAGTACATGGTGATCCTGGCGGGGGATCACATCTACAAGATGGACTACGAGCTGATGCTGCAGCAGCACGTGGACCAAGGTGCCGATGTCACGATCGGGTGCCTCGAAGTGGCCCGGGCGGAAGCGAGCGGTTTCGGGGTGATGCACGTCGATGAACACGATCGCATCGTGAGTTTCCTCGAGAAGCCCGCCGATCCTCCGTGCATTCCCGGCAATCCGGAAATGGCGCTGGCCAGCATGGGCATCTACGTCTTCAAGACGAACTTCCTGTTCGAGCTGCTTCGTCGGGACGCCGCCGACCCTGGCTCCAGCCGCGATTTCGGGAAGGACATCATTCCCTATGTCGTCGAGGGCGGTAAGGCGGTGGCGCATCGCTTCAGCACGTCGTGCGTGAAGGCCGACAGCGAGGGTGAAGCGTACTGGCGCGATGCGGGGACGATCGATTCGTACTGGGAAGCGAACATCGATCTCACGTCAGTGGTGCCATCACTCGATCTCTACGATCACTCGTGGCCGATCTGGACCTACTCCGAGATCACGGCGCCGGCAAAGTTCGTGCACAACGAAGATGGACGCCGCGGCATGGCATTGAATTCGCTGGTCAGCGGCGGTTGCATCGTCTCCGGCGCGCGCCTGCACAAGTCGTTGCTGTTCACCGGCGTCAATCTCCACTCCTACGCCTACCTCGACGGGGCCGTGTTGCAGCCCTACGTGGACGTGGGACGCTCGGCACGACTGAAGAACGTGATCGTCGACCGTGGCACCCAGATTCCGCAGGGGCTGGTCGTCGGTGAGGACCCCGTGCTCGATGCGAAGCGCTTCCGACGCAGCGACAAGGGAATTGTCCTCATCACTCAGGCGATGCTCGACAAGTTGTACTCGTGAGCGCGGACGTGTCTTCCTGCGCCACAGCGACCCCGCGTCACACCTGGCGCGCGATCTGCGGCGTGTTTACGCGCCGGTCGTCGGGCAGCTTGATGACATCCTCGCACATGCGTCTCTGGATCGCGGTGGCAGCCGGCACCGTCCTGGTCGGCGCACCGCTTGCAGCACAGGCGTTGCGCGTGATCGGCGCCACCGCTGCCGGTAATCCGGTACTCGTCGAAACGCGATCAGTGCTTCGCAAGGGTACGCTGGTGAATGCGATCGTGCGCGTGAAGTTCGCAAAGGCGGTGCGTGCGCCCGGCGGTGACTGGTGGAGTTCCCGCACGCGTCTGACCTTCGACTGTACCAAGCGTCAGGTGAAGGTGCTCGAGAATTGGTACTACGGCGATACCACGTGGAAACGGGTTGCGAGCCGCAGCGCCCCCGGCCTGCCGGGGTTCGGGACCGTGATGGGCGGCTCGATGACATCGGTGGCCTACGACGCCCTGTGCGCGCGTCAGTAGCCGCGCTGGAGCACCTTTGGCACTGACGGCCGTCGCGGTGGCCGTTGTGCCTGGATCCTCGCCAAGATCAAACATCGGTCACGTGTCACAGGCAGTGCCGCACAGATGCGCTGAAACCAGATCGGGACCAATCGACGTACATTCGGGGTGCACTGCTCAGTCAACCACCCCGGAGTAACGATCGTGTTCGCACCCGCCTGGATCAGGACCTTGGCGCTCGCCGCCGTGCTGGCCGCACCGTTGCTGCCTGCACAATCGGCACAGCAGACGCCCGACAGCGCCGGCGAACAGATGGAACCGGATCGCGCCGCGGTGCTGCTGCTCGCACGGGCCCGCGCTGCACGGCTACGTACCGACAGTGCGCTGCGCTCCTACGATGCGACCGCCCGCGGGCGCTTCACCGTCGGGGTCATGCTGCGCGGTGTCGGTCGCGAACGGGTAATTATCCGCGACGAGAGCGCCGGACGCGTGCAGTGGTCGCGCGACGGTGGTGTGCGTGTGGAAGTGCTTGGCCGACGCCGCGAGAGCAGCGGATTCTTCGGCGGCAACCGCAGCGGGAGCGCCGATCGAAATGACGATACCGCCGTCCCTGTACCGTTCTTCCCGGGCAAGGAACCGCTCTGGCTGGGCGGGAGCAGCGGCTTCGTCACCACGACCATCGATGACCGGCGCAGCGTGCATCCACTCGTCACCGGTGCCGAGGCATACTATCGCTATGAGATCGGCGACTCCATCTCGATCAGTCTCGGAGACCGTTCACGTATCGTGTTGCGCGAGCTGCGCGTCACGCCACGACGTGCCAACTGGCGGGTGCTGTCGGCATCACTCTGGTTCGATATGCGCACCGCGCAACTGGTGCGGGCCGCCTACCGCTTCTCTGCGCCTGTCGATGTCTGGGAGCAGGCACGCACCGCGATCGATCCGGCCAACCGTCCGCCCAAGCTCATGTCGTTGCTTGCCGCACCGTTGCGCGGCACGCTGGAAGCGGTGACGGTCGAGAACGGGCTGTACGAAGGGCAGTTCTGGCTGCCACGCCTTCAGATCGCCGACTACAACCTCGAGGCTCCGAGCCAGACGCGGGTCTCGTCGCGACTGGAACAGCGCTTCGACTACGCCTCCGTCAATGGCACCTTCGAACAGCCTGCGCCGCTTCCTGCAGCGACAATCGCACTGCGTGCACGCTCTGACTCGTTGTGGATCGTCGACAGTACTCAGGCTGCGCGGCGCGACTCACTGCTGCCATCCGCCCGCAGCAAGCGTGATACTGCCGCGCTGTTCGCTGCCTATCACACGTGGGAAGACTCGGCATGGAAGCCGATCCGTGCCGAGCGTGAGTCGCTGCGAAAATCGCAGTGCGCCGCCACGGGCACCTACGCTCGCTACCGCACCCGTTATGGGCGCCGTGTACCTGCAGAGGTGTTCATACCCTGTGATACGTTGGCACTGACGCGGGCTGCGATCTTCGCCGGCGATCTCATGTCGCAGAACGATCAGGTCTGGGGTTCCCGTGATCGCGAAGCGCTCGTGTCGTCGCTGGCGAAGCTTGCACCGCTGGAATGGTCGCCACAGCCGGTGCAGGCATTCACCAGTCTCGAGTACTTCCGCTACAATCGTATCGAGGGTGCCTCATTGGGTGGCGCCCTGCGTCAGGAGCTCGGCAACGGTCTGCGCTGGGAAGCGAACGCCCGCGTGAGCGTTGCCGACCGGCAGGCAAACGGTGAACTGTTCCTCGAGCGCTCGGGGCCGAGACGACTGTGGCGCGCTGCCGCGTACCGTCGACTCACGCAGGCGGACGACTACGGTGCAGCGTTCGCACTTGGCGCATCGATACAGAACCTGTTCTCCGGGCTGGATGAACAGTTCTACTATCGCAACGCCGGTGCTGAGCTCACCGGCACGCGCACGGCGCCAATCGGTGGTGGTTCGCTCACATGGCGCCTTTTCGCGGAACAGCAGGGTCGAGCGGTCCCACGGGCCAACTTTGTCCTGTCGCAACTATGGAACGACGATGCGCAGTTCGATCGGAATGTCATCGACTCCATCCCTGGATCCCGCGGCAAATATGCAGGTGGTTCGGTGCGCTGGCGTGCACTCCGCGGCGACGACGCCTCCCCGTGGCGCCTCGCGACCGACATGCGCGTGGAAGCAGCGAGCGGCGCCACCAGCTACGGTCGCGCCGC
>Ga0105044_10010756_pt1 | contig 12483 bp, 8 predicted proteins | sample MAT01_FD_78092 | JGI IMG/M metagenome (GOLD analysis project Ga0105044, IMG submission 78092) | Freshwater microbial communities from Lake Fryxell liftoff mats and glacier meltwater in Antarctica - MAT-01 | ecosystem: Environmental > Aquatic > Freshwater > Ice > Liftoff microbial mat | place...
AACTTAATGGCAGTGACCCTCGCCCTCCCCTGGTAAGGGAGGGAACCATGGGCTACGGCATTGGCACCTCCCCTTAGCAGGGGGAGGCTGGGTAGGGGTAGATTTCTATCAACTTACTTTGTTTACACTGTACTTAGTCACGAATGATGCGAATAAACCGAAATTTTCCTTGACCATTCGTAAAATTTGCGCAATTCGTGACAGGTAGTTTTTACAAAGACTTTCTCACTTTTACTTATCAACCCGTCTGCCAAGCTGACCAAGCTTACCAATCTAGAATGCCATTGTCATGCGCCCGGATCGTGAGCGCGTGGATCACCTCTTGTTGAAAAGGATGTTTGGCCGCCGCGGCTTCATTCACCTCAATGCCCAGGCCCGGGGCATCGCTGGGCAGCCAATAACCATTCTCCGTTTGCAGCGAGTGTTGCACCACTTCCCACCGCCAGGGCACATCGGTAAGCATATCTTCTTGGATCAGGAAATTGGGCGTACTCAGCGCAAAGTGGAGGGCTGCCGCGTTGGCTACTGGCCCCAGTGGATTGTGGGGCGCGACGCCCATGTAATAGGTCTCGGCCATGGCCGCAATCTTCTTGGCTTCCCACAAGCCGCCACAGTGACAGAGATCGGGCTGGATGATATTGCACGCCTGTTTTTCAAACAACTCGCGGAATTGATAGCGCGTGACGAGCCGTTCGCCAGTCGCAATGGGGATGGGGCTGGCCCTGCGCACCTCGGCCATCACATCCACATTTTCCGGCGGCACCGGTTCCTCTAGGAAATAGGGATGATAGGGCGCAAGTACGCGGCAAAACTCTAGCGCATTGGCCAGCGCATGGCGACCATGACAGTCGATCATAATGTCAACGGTTTCCCCCACGGCGTCACGAATGGCGCGCATCGCTCCCTCGGTATAGCGGTAGCCAGCAATGCTATTGAGCGTCTCAGTCGGTGGCGTAATCAACACTTTGACTGCCGTATAGCCTTTGGCTACCACCTGTTGCGCCAGATCGGCAAAGCGACTAAAGTCATCACCCCATTGAGTTTCATAGACAGCTTTCATATCGCCGCCGCCCAGGTGTGTATACATGCGCACGCGATCGCGCACCCGTCCGCCCAGCAAGTTATAGACTGGCTGGCCCAACACCTTGCCGCGAATATCCCAGAGCGCCTGTTCAATGCCCGAGATCGCCGACATGCCAATCACGCCCATGCGCCAGAATGATTGGCGATACATCTTTTGATAGAGAAACTCAATGCGCGCCGGATCTTCGTCGATCAACATGGGGGCAAAGTCTTCGACCGCGCCACAGACGGCGCGCGTCTTCCATTCTAGCGAAGCTTCGCCCCAGCCATAGAGGCCCGGTTCATTGGTCTCTACCTTGACAAAGACCCAGTTGCGCATTTGCGCGTTGACCACCACGGTTTTGATCGCAGTAATTTTCATAGTGCCTCAGCGTAATTGCGGTAGCAGTTGAGATCGGGAGCGCTTGTATTATCGAATAGCAGAATTATACAGGTAGGAAAGAAAAAAGGGCAATGTCAACCCTGCCAAGAAGGGGTACGCAGAAGAGAATTCCACGCCGGGGCCAGAAATGCAGTACAATCAACGCATCAATCTGTTTCTTTGTATCAGTGAAAGCGACCCAAAATGACCACCCAATCCAGCTATGCCGATCTGCGTCTGCATGTGCGCCGACTGTGCGCCACCTTTCCCAATACCTATTGGCAACAAGTCGATGCTGCCCGCGCCTATCCCGAAGAATTTGTCCAGGCGATGACGGCGGCGGGCTACTTGGCAGCCCTGATCCCCGAAGTGTATGGCGGCGGTGGTAGCACCTTGGGCGAAGCCTCGGTCATTTTAGAAGAGATCAATCGCAGCGGTGGCAACGCGGGTGTCTGCCATGCCCAGATGTATATTATGGGCACGCTGCTGCGCTATGGGTCGGACGAACAGAAAGCACACTACCTGCCCAAGATCGCGGCGGGCGAGTTGCGCTTGCAAGCCTTTGGTGTCACCGAGCCGGACGCCGGCAGCGACACGACACGCATTCGTACGGCTGCCGTGCGCCAGGGCGATCACTACGTGATCAATGGCCAGAAAATCTGGACATCACGCGTCGCCCATTCGGATTTGATGTTGCTGCTCGCCCGCACAACGCCGCGCACAGCGGTGACCAAGCGCACTGACGGTTTGTCGATTTTTTTGATCGATCTGCGCGCGGCTGTTGGCAATGGCATCACGATCCAGCCAATTCCAGCGATGATCAATCATCATACCACCCAGGTTTTCTTTGATAATTTGATTGTGCCTGTGGCGAATCGGATTGGGGAAGAGGGTCAGGGCTTTCGCTATTTGTTGGATGGCTTGAATGCCGAACGCATTTTGATCGCGGCCGAGTCAATTGGTGACGGCTATTGGTTTGTGGAGCGGGCGACAACCTATGCCAAGGAACGCGTCGTTTTTGATCGACCGATTGGGCAGAACCAGGGCATTCAATTTCCGCTGGCGCGGGCCTACGTCAATCTGCGCGCCGCAGACCTTATGCGCTTTGCGGCGGCAACCCTCTTTGATGCGAACCAACCCTGTGGCGCAGAGGCCAACATGGCCAAGTTGCTCGCCGCCGACGCGGCATGGGAAGCGGCCAACGCGACCATGCAGACCTTTGGTGGCTTTGCCTTTGCTACTGAGTATGACATTGAACGCAAATTTCGCGAGACGCGCCTCTATCAGGTGGCTCCCATCTCTACCAATTTGGTACTCTCTTACATTGCACAACATGTGCTGGGCTTGCCGCGATCCTACTAAGCGATCACAACCAGCCACGGCGGCGGAAGAAATAGACCATGCTCCCCCCAATCGCCAGAAACGAGAGCCAGACCAGGGGATAGGCCCACGGGTGATTGAGCTCTGGCATAAAATCAAAATTCATGCCATAGACGCCGGCGACAAAGCTCAGCGGAATGAAGATGGTTGAGATCATGGTCAACACCTTCATCGTTTCGTTGATACGGTTGTTGACCAGCGCAAAGTGGGTCTCGATGGTGCTGCTCGATAAATCGCGCATGCTGAGGGCGAGATCGGTGAGGCGTGCCAGATGATCATGGGAATCCTGAAAGTAGATGCGCATTTCCGCTGGAATGACACCATAGTTATTGTGCGACAGCTTATAGAGCAGTTCGCGTTGCGGGGTCAGGATGCGTCCTAGGCGCAAGGAGCTGCTTTTGGCGGTGAGAATATCGTTTAAGAGCTTCTCTTCTTCGTTGCGCCGCTGATTGTTGCGAAAGATCTGATCACCCAACAATTCAAGCTGTTCCTCAAAGCGATCAATCAACGGAATGTAGCTGTCAACCTGACGATCAATCAGCTCATACAACAGAAATGCCGGTCCGCGCGCCAGACCATTTTGTTGGTGACGTTCGGTTTGCCAGAGGGCTTCAATTGAGGAACGCGGCTCGTCGTGCAACGTGATGAGATAGTTGGCACCGAGAAAAACATCGATTTCATCGGTGTGTACGTCCATGCGTTCATCGCCAAGACCGACGGTGTGAAAAACCATGTAGAGATAGCTGCTATAATCATCTACCTTGGGCACATGCACGTCATTGATCGCATCTTCAATTGCCAGCGGGTGGAAATGATAGAGTTGCACCAACACCATTTCGCTCTCCTCGGCGGTCGGTGTCAGCATATCAATCCATACCCGCGCCTGGCTATCGCGAATGGCGCTGGCAAGTTGATTGGGCGCGAGATCGGTCACAATTGTCCCACTGCGGTGGCGATAGAGAATACGAATCATAAAAGAATTCATCCATTGCTGCTTGAAGAATGACAAAAATTGTATGAAAGCTGGCCTACGTTTGACACATTGCGCGAGACACAGTACCATTTATGCAGATGCATCTACCTAAAAGTTTAGTAATAGGCAGGAAATCCGATTTTCTATATGACAAAAATGCCGTATCCTCGGCCCACACCGCTCGGGGCACCGATCTTGGTTAATAATCCAACCACTTTTGCGCAGATGATTGCGCATTTACAGGCGCAGCCGGTTGTGGGGATGGACACCGAAAGCAATAGCCTGTATCGGTATTATCCCAAAGTCTGCTTGATTCAGCTAACTGCCCTGGTCGAGCCAACCCAAACCGATCCATCCGAAACGGTTGACTATCTGCTCGATCCGCTGACGATCAAAGATCTCAGCCCGCTTGCGCCGATTTTAAACGATCCGGCGACCGAAGTGATCATGCATGCCGCCGAGAATGATATTCTGTTGCTGCAGCGCGACTTTGGCTTCGAATTCAACCATATCTTCGATACCCAACTGGCGGCGCGCATTCTCGGCTGGAAACAGGTTGGGTTGGCGGCGATTCTCCAGGAATCATTCGATGTTGCTAGCGATAAAAGCATGCAACGGACCGATTGGGGGCAGCGTCCGCTCAACCAAAAACAGATCACCTATGCCCAGATGGATACGCATTTTCTTCCGGCACTGCGACTGCGCTTAATTGCCGAGTTGGAACAATCCAACCACTGGGAAGAAGCTCAGGAAGCATTGGCCTATCTTAGCCAGGTCAGCTATCATGGTCGCGAGCCGGCCCCGCGCACCTTCTGGCACATGAAACATACGCGCGAAGTGCCCACCGCGGCCACCGGCGTGTTGGAAGCGCTCTGGCAGTGGCGCGAAACCGAAGCCCAGCGCCGCGATTGGCCACCCTTTAAGATTATGACCGATGCGCAACTGGCCCAACTGGCGACTTCCCAACCCACTAGCGCCGAAGCCCTTGCGCAACTGCCCGGGTTTGGCCCCAAAGCCCTGGCCCAATATGGCCGACATCTGCTGCGCGTCATTCAACAGGGGCAACAACAACCGTTGCCCGCGCCGCCCGAAGCGCATCTGCGCCCAGAGCAAATGGTCGCCAAGTCGGTCCAGAATCGCTACGAGGCGTTGCGCCACTGGCGAACCGACACCGCCGAGAAACGTGGCGTCCAGCCCGATATTGTGTTTAGCAACAGCATGCTGCTTGCCATTGCCCAACTGGATCCCCAGTCCGAAGAAGAAGTCTTGCGGATTCCCGAAGTTGGCCCCTGGAAAGCGCGCACCTATACACCAGCGATCCTGTCCACCCTCCGTAAGAACCGCTAACCAAACGCTGTCACGAATAAACCGAATGACGCGAATAAAATTTTCGTGAAATTCGCGCCATTCGTGACAGCATTGCATATTATGCCAGCGCAGCCGCCAGCGCTTCTGCCATGTGCAGCGGACGGCGGTCACCGAACTGTTCGATCTGGTGGCGGCAACTGGTGCCGCTGGCAATGATCAAGGTCTCCGGCGCGGCCGCGCGCACGGCTGGCATCAAACGGTCTTCGGCAATTTGCTGGCTCACCGCGTAGTGATCGGTCGTATAGCCAAAATCGCCAGCCATACCGCAGCAGCCGCTGTTAATCACTTCTACCTGATAACCCGCCGTCTTGAGCGCCGCTACACTGGCATCATTGCCCACCAACGCTTTTTGATGACAATGCCCGTGCAGCAGTGCTTTGCCGGGGTCTGGTCGCCAGTTGGCCTGGAAGCGTTTTTCCGTCACTTCGCGCACCACAAATTCCTCGAAGGTAAAGGCATTACTCGCCAACAACTTGGCGCGTTTTGGGTCGCTGGCCAAGTTGAGATATTCATCGCGCAGGGTGAGAATACAGCTTGGTTCAATGCCGATAATTGGAATGCCCTGCGCGGCATAGGGGGCCAACAGGGCCACATTATGATCGACCCACGGCTTGGCTTTGTCGGCCTGGCCACCGGTGATCAGGGGGCGACCACAGCATTTGCGTCCGGTTGCCAGGTGCACATCATAGCCCGCGGCGGCCAGCACCAGCGCGGCGGCTTCGCCAATCCCCGTTTCGTTAAAATTAGTCCAGGTGTCGTGAAAGAGCACGACAGCGCCATTGGGCGCACTGCCCGTTGGCTTGGGACCCGCCGTCTCGAACCAATCGGCGAAAGTCTGGGTGGCATAGGCCGGTAGGTTGCGTTCGGGGTGAATGCCAACCTTGGCAAAAGCGGCCTTGGCAACCGGTGTGGTCAAGCTCCAATTGACCAGATCAATAACCGGCACAGGCAGCTTAAAGAGCAACGTGTTGAGCGTAGGCAACCAACCCATCAATCGATTAAAGATCGGCAGGCCATTGTGTTGGTAGTAGTGTACCAGATATTCCGCTTTGATCTTGGCCATGTCTACGGCAGAAGGGCACTCACTTTTACAGGCCTTACAGCCCAAACAGAGATCCATTACGCCGTACATTTCGCTGGAAAAGAGCTCTTCCGGCGCGATCTTGCCGGCCATGGCGTTGCGCAATCCGTTGGCGCGGGCGCGCGTCGTGTCTTTTTCATCGCGCGTCGCCATATAGCTGGGACACATGGAACCTGCGCCCAGTTTGCGGCAAACGCCTGCGCCGTTACACATTTCAATCGCCGGTGCATAGCCGCCATCGGGACCCCAATCGAAGACCGTTTGTAGCTCGATTGTCTGGTAAGTCGGGCCCATGCGCATATTCTCGCTGGGCGAGGGTGTATCGACAATTTTGCCCGGATTGAGCAGATTTTCCGGATCAAAGATGCGCTTGGCATCCTGCAACGCCCCAAAGAGGGTGTCACCAAAAATACGCGGATTGTAAATGCTGCGCGAAAGGCCATCGCCATGCTCGCCACTCATCACGCCACTGTATTCAACGGCCAGATCAGCCGCAAATTCGCCCACGGCGCGCAGGCGATCAATGTCGTAGCCACTCTTCATGTTGAGCAGCGGGCGCACATGCAAACAGCCCGCCGAGGCATGGGCATAGACAGCGACTTCGCCAATCTGATTTTCCACGGTACAGAAATTGAGGATGCGCCCCAGATACTCGGCCAACTTTTCTTGGGGCACGCTCACATCTTCAATGCCGGTGACCGGCTTGTGATCGCCGCGGCGGCTCATGAGAATGTTGAGCCCGGCCTTGCGCACCGTCCACACATCATTCACCCAAGCTTGATCCATAATCCGCACAATCGTGCCCTTCCAGCCCCGTTTGCGCAGATGCTGCTCCAGGTGATCGATTTTGGCGGTCAATTCTTTTTCAGTCTCGCCATAATATTCGGTCAACAACACGGCAGCCGGATCGCCATCGACAAAATGCATCTTCTTGGCCCATTCGGGTTGGGCACGCGCCAGATCCATCAATTGCTTGTCAAGCAATTCGGACGCGCTCGGATTTGTCTCCAGAATATCGGGAATCGAAGCGCAGGCATCGATCACATTTTCATAATGGACCACGGCCAGCGCGGTCTTGACGGGCTTGGGTACCAAGTTGAGTGTAATATCCGTCATAATGCCGAGGGTGCCTTCGCTGCCGGTAAGCAACTGGACAATATTGAAGCGATCGATCAGCTTGGGATCACAGAGTGGCGGACGGAAACGCGTGTCAAAGCTCAGTTTGGCGCGCTCTTCAATCGGCAACAGGGCCGCCGCCAGACGATCCAGGTTGTACCCCGACGCGCGTCGCCAATGCTTGGGCCAGCGCGCCAGAATCTCGGGCATGACGCGCTCGATCAACGCCGGCAACTCGCGGTAAATGCGCGCTTCCAACGTGTCGCCGCGCCCTTTGGCCGCCAACGCCGATGGCTCGACCGGACTGAAATGGGCCAGCGACCCGTCGGCCAACACGGTTTGCGCCGCTACCACATTGTCGGCCATCATGCCATAGAGAATGCTGTGGCTGCCGGTGGCATTGTTGCCCACGCTGCCGCCAATCGTGGCGCGGTCGGCACTGGCCGGATCTGGCCCCAACATCAATTTCTTGGACAACAGATGTCGGTTGAGCATGGCCACGCTAATGCCCGGCTGTGCGGTGACCGTCTTGGCTTCCGGATTGAACTCAACAATCTGGTTCATGTACTTGCTGAAATCAATGATGATCGCGGCCCCAATTGCCTGTCCGGCGAGCGAACTGCCACTGCCGCGCGGCAACACCGGCACATGATGGCGCGCCGCGATCTCCATGGTCGCCTGGACATCGTCAATATCTTTGGGGATCACCACGCCCACGGGTTGGATCTGGTAGAGGCTGGCGTCGGTGCTGTAGAGCATGCGCGTGTAGCTGTCAAAGCGCACCTCGCCTTTGAGCTGGCCGCGCAACTGGGCGACTAGATCGTGGGTGTCGCGCTGGGCACTGCGGGTTTGACTATTGGGCTTGCTGGGGGCCGTTAACTCTATCGCAGTCATAAATTGGATCTCGTTTGAACATAATGGCGTCTGCCAAAAGCTTATCCTGGCTGCTCTTGTTCAATATTGGCATATTGGGCAAGAGCAGCCAGCTAGAAAGTTTCCTGGCACAACCATGAATGATATAGGCAATTCACTAGTTGTGGAATTATAGCACTGCTTGCCGAGAATGCTCAACCTATGGGCCGAGATGGTATACCAAAATCGATTGCCAACTTCATTCCTGCCCTTTGACATGGATATCAAAGAAGCGCACCGTGCGCGCCATGGCGGTGTCGAAGTTCGTGGCAATGTTATGATCGTCGCCCGGATAGGTGAGCAGGTCGGCATTCTTGCCCGCGGCTTGGACCTGACGTGCCAGGGCAGTGGAGAAGAGTGGCGGCACAATGTCATCGCCTGTGCCATGGTGTAGCTGGAGCGGGCCAGAGAGATCGCCCAAGAAGTTGTTGGGTGAAATAGCATTCCAAAACGTGGGGTTTGTCTGGGGCGTACCAAACTCGCCGAAAAGCTGATCGCGGAAGCGAAAAACCGAGGCGGGCAGGGGGGCCGGGCTAAAATCTAGCAAGCTCAACAGATCGGGTACGGCCACCACCACGCCCGACCAGATGACACCGGCCTTGATCCCGTCGTCAAGCACCATACTGCGCAGGGTGATCATGCCCCCCAGGGAATGCCCCCACATGCCAATGCGATCTGGATCCGCCGCGGCATAGGTGCGAATCGCGGCTACGGCATTGAGCACATCGACGGTATAGGCGGGCCCCGTATAGCCGCCGGCCGCCGATCCTTCGGAATTGCCATGGCCGCGATAGTCGGGCCGCAGCACAAGATAACCGTTGCGCGCCAGAGCAGCGATGTGGACTTCGTACCGTTCGGTAGCGCGATACCGTTCGGGCGGCACATAGCCATGATTGAAGACAATGACCGGCCAGCCGGTTGCCGGTTGGGGGGCGGTAGGCACTGTCATCAGGGCATAAAGCTTTAGCCCTTCCGAACGATAGGAAACAATGGATTGCGTATAATTCGTGCCAGGGGGCAATGTCTGTTCGATGACGATGGCACTGGCCGGATAGCCGCGAGCGCGCATGGTAGGAATGGCGAGTGCGCGAATCTGGGCGGGATCAAATGCGCCCGAGAGAGCGGCAATCAGCGCATTGGCATCCTCTGTGTGGATCAGGCTACCCAAGCGGGCGGGTGACACTGCAGGTGTCGTGGCGGGTGTCGTGGCGGGAATACACAGCTTCCAACCAACCTGAATCAACCCGGCATCGGCAATGCGCGCATAGGAAGCGTCACGCGTCGCTTGGGCATTGGTGGCCTCGACAATCCGTGTATAGGCCGCTGCATCACCAAAATTTCGTCCAGCAATCGAGGCGAGTGAATCACCGGTCTGGACGATCACATCGGCTGCGCAAGCCGTACTTTGTGCCATCGCCTGTCTTGGTATCAGGGGTATCAGGAACAAGCCCAGACAAAAACAGGCACAGGCGCATGTCCAAAAAAGTTTATGCATTTGGATACAAGTCATGATTTATCTACTGCCAGCCACTATACTGATCAGCCGGCCCTAGTTTGCCACAGTGCCGCGACAACGTCTATAGGCCCGATTACAGAAAGGGTCGGCAGCAGATTGAGACAGGTGCGCTTTATAAAAATGGGCGAAGGGTCAAAGATGATCAGTGAAGCTGGGGTATCGCGATATAAAAGATCTGTAGGGTCTCAAAGACCCTACAGATCTAATCAAGTGCGTATCTCTTCCGTCTATTACAGACTATTAATAAACGACGGTGGCCGGGGTGGCGCTAGTCGCGGGCTGCACGGTTTCGCGCGCCAGTTGACCATAGAGATGGTGCTGGAAGAGCATCATCACCAAAGTGCTGAGCGGAATGGTGACGAGCAGGCCGACAACGCACAGCAGGACACCGGCGATCATGCCGACAATGCTCAGGGCAAAGCTGGCTGCCACATACATGATGGTTGCGAGGACCACCTGGGCTAGATTTTTGCGTGTCCACTGCCAGATCTCGGTCACCTGTAGGCCGCTGCGAATCTCTTCATCGCGGGCAAAGGCAATCGTAAAGCCCGGCATCAGCAAGGTGAGTAGCAGACCGTAAATCATGGTGACAGCTGCCCCACCCAAAAGAATCAGGCCACCGAAAACTTCGGCTGCGCCGCGCCCATTGTCGACGATTGCCGCGCCAATCCCCATGGGCACGACGACCACAAAGATGGGCAGCGACCAGATCAGCGCGACAACCAAAAGTTTCAAGCCACGTACAAAATCCTCGCTCCACTGATTCCATTCGGGCAGCGGTTGGGGCTTGCCGTCGCGCACATTTTGCAGCAAGCGGATCGAGTAGCCGGCGAGCATCAAGAAGCCCAAGAAGCCGATCATCACCGGGGCCAACAGGCTGCTAAGTAAGATCAGGACCACGCCCGTGGCCAGCTTCTCCTTGTAGCGCTCATCTCCGGTGATAAAAGTTACTGCTTTTGCAATATCCATTTCAAATCTCCTATTGGATAAGGGTGCATCCCCCATTTGACGCCATTGCCGCGGTTCATGCTCGTTGATACCCTGGTAAATGGGCTGCACCCGTCGATAATCTTGTCTTGCAATATCAATCAATACATCAATCAATACATCAATCAATATGATGTCAATCAATACGTAGGAGATTCGTAGAAGTTTCGGGCACCATGGCCAAGCTCAATTGAATTTCTTCGCGCACCCAGCGATCGGGTTCATCGGTTAGCGCAGCCTGCAAACACTGCTGGATCGGCGCGTGGCCGTGTCGCCGGTAGAGTTCGCCCAATGCCCAGGCAGCATGACCGCGGGCAATGGGTTCTGGATCGCGCAGGGCCAGTTGTAGCGCCGCACCAGCCTCTAGCGCCCCCCAATTGCCCAGCGCCACGCAGACATTGCGCAACATGCCCGCGCGCTTGGCGCGCTTAATGGGCGAGCGCGCAAACCGGCGGCTGAACGCAGCCTGATCCAACCAGTAGGGGTTGGCGGGGTCGAAGCCCTCCAACAGTGGCGGCGCAATTCGTTCGGCTTGGGCGTGCAAGCCGGCCAGCAGGGGCGTGCGTGCGGGTAGGCGACTGTTCCACGGGCAAACTTCCTGGCAGATATCGCAGCCAAAGATGCGGTTGCCAAAGTGCGGGCGCAATTCACGCGGAATCGCTGTTTTGGCTTCAATTGTCCAATAGGCGATGCAGCGTTGTGGGTCCAGATGATAGGGGCCGACAAAGGCCGCGGTGGGGCAAGCCGTGAGACAGCGTGTGCAGCGGCCACAAGTGCCGGTGTGCGATTGTTCACTATCACCCACCAAGGGAATTTCCCAGGTGCCATAGGCTTGATCGGGCGGCAAGCCTTGCAGCACAAGTTCCGGCGGCGGTTCGGTCGTTAGTGTGGGCAAAGGCGGATCATAGGTGAGGGTTTCGGGCAGCAGCAGCGTGGCAAGCAGCAGCCAACTGCCCAGTTGCGGGTGGATCAAACAGGTGTTTTTGCCCACAAAGCCGAGACCGGCCTGCTGTGCCCAGTCGCGTTCCAACACCGGGCCAGTGTCTACCAAACATTTGCCCGGCGTAGTGCGTCCAGTTTGGGCACAAATAAAAGCATCTAAGTTGTAGAGCAGGGGCCGAATGATCTCGTGATAGTCGTCGCCCCAGGCATAGGCGGCAATGATGCCGCGGCTGGGGTCATCGCGCAGGGCAGGCGGCAGGGCAAATTGCGCATAGTTGACACCCAAGACCACCATCGAACGCGGCTCCGGCAAACCGGTTTCAATGAGTTGACTGGGATGGCGGCGTTTTTCTATGTTGCGTTCCAAGTAGGTCATCTCGCCAGCGTGCCCAGCCGCCACCCACGCCTCGAAAAAATCCGCATGGGGCGCGGTCGTTATGGGCAACACGCGGCACAGATCAAAGCCCAGGCGTTGCGCTTCTTGTTTGATCAAGGTTGTCAAGTGTTTGTTGGATAAAGCCATCGGCTTCTTGATGCTTGGCGTCATAGTAGCTTCCCAGAAAATTTATATTGTATGACGCGCCGCGCAGACAAATTTTCTCATGTGGCAGACGTCTGCAACAGTGTTCGCAAGGTTGCCACCGCAGGCGTCAGTTGCAAGGGCTGCACGTAGGCAAGAATTTTCTGGACTAAGGGCTGAATCGGGACATTGCCAAGCTGGAAGGTCGCAATGACCGTCAGCGTTTCCACATATTCTTCCAATA
>Ga0105044_10010758_pt1 | contig 12483 bp, 12 predicted proteins | sample MAT01_FD_78092 | JGI IMG/M metagenome (GOLD analysis project Ga0105044, IMG submission 78092) | Freshwater microbial communities from Lake Fryxell liftoff mats and glacier meltwater in Antarctica - MAT-01 | ecosystem: Environmental > Aquatic > Freshwater > Ice > Liftoff microbial mat | place...
GCCACTTCCTGCTGGTGCTGGCATACCAGCGCGCGCCCGCGTCGGTGGTGGTGCCCTATATGTACACCCAGGTGGCGTTTGCAATTGTGTTCGGCTGGATCGTGTTTGGCGATCTGCCGGGGCGCTGGGCAACGGCCGGGATAACGCTCGTCATTCTGTCCGGCATGGGCAATGTCTGGCAGATTCGGCTGCGGCTGCGGCGCCTGCCGTAGGTGGTGCGCGGCAGCACGGCCGGCACCGCTTGCCCACAAGGCAAGGTGAGTTCAGAACTCTCCAGTTGCGCCTGCGCGTCGGCGTTCTTGGCAGCGTTGGCGCCCCAGATGCCGATGCCTGTGCCCGCCTCGTCCAGCGCATGGGCAAAGCCCAGGCCGATGCCGCTGTTTCCGCCAGTGACGAGCGCCACCTTGCCGGTCAGGTTAAATGCCTTGTACGCCATGCATCGCGTCCCTTGCAGAATCGGGCCACGGACTCATTCGGGCTTGATCCCCAGGGTATTCAGTAACTCGGCCATGTAGCGGGCATCACCCACGATGTTGGCGGTGTACTCTGGGGCGTCGGCATAGAGCAGCGGCGTTGCAGTTTTTTCCGAAGCCTGTTTGAACGCTTCGGAGTCCACTGCCGCCGGACAGGCCTTGCGCAATGCGGCACTGGCCGCCAGCGGCAGACCCTTGGGCGCGTAAAGCCCAAGGTAGCCCGGCAAAGTGCTGCGCTTGAACCCCAACTCCTTGAGCAGGGGCACGTTCGGGTTGGAAGGCAGGCGGCGATCAGCGACCACGGCAAAACCCTTGGCATCCTTGCGAGAGGTGAGGAAGATCGGCGTTGTCACCGCAAAATCGATCTGCCCGCCGAGCACCTGTGTGTACATGTCGCCGACATTGCGGAACGGGATGTGGTTGAACTTCACGCCGGCTTCCAGCGCCAGGCTCTCGCCGATCAGGTGCGGGCCGGTGGCGTGTCCGGCTGACGCAAAACTGATCCTCCCTGGCGACTTGCGCGCCGCCTCGATCAGTTCGGCCAGCGAGTTGTAGGGTGAGGTCGGCCCTGCCACCACGGCGAAGGCTCCGGTGTTGCTCTGGCAGATGAACTCGAAGTCTTCCAGCTTGTACTTCAGTCCCTTGCGCAAGTTGGGCTGGATAGTGAACTGGCCTTGCGGGCCGTACCCCAGCGTGTAGCCATCCGGCTTGCTTTGGGATAACGCCTCCACGCCGATCACGCCTGCCGCACCATCGCGGTTCAGGATGACAAAACTCTGCCCCAACGCCTTGGTGAAGTGCTCGGCCATCGCGCGCGCCAGGATGTCGGGCTGGGAGCCGGCGGTGAACGGGATGATGATGGTCACCGGGCGTGAAGGATAGGCGTCTTGCGCCCTCGCCGTTCCACACCAGGTGAGCGTTGCGGCGAGCAAGCCCACCAAGGTGCGGCGCAGCCGCAAATGTCTGCTGAACGTTGTCATAGTGTCTCCACAAAGAATCCCAACCCGCTTGTTTCAAGCAGCGATAAAGCCCTTGCGCTGCAACCAGTCACATGCATGCCCGATGCCTTCTGCCAGCTTCTCGGGCTGGTCAAAATAATAATGCGTTGCGCCATGGACCACATGATGCTCCTTGTCGGTGCTGGTCAGGGCCGCGTAAACCGCGCGCATGTGGTGCGGCAGGCATCCGTCATCCGCCTCGTTCTCCACCAGACACACCGGCACCGAAACCGACGGCGCAAAGCGCGGCCCATCGGCATTCGACAAGTCCAGCGCGTACTGGGACAACCAGCTGCGCAGCGAGGTGAAGCGCGCCAGACCGGCCGGCGCATCGTTGACCATGCGCGGGTCCCCCATGTAGCAGGTGCCGGGTACGCGACCGTTCGGATCAATCGACGGATCCAGCCAGGCCGGCTCGGCCATCGTTCCATGGACCACGAAGCAGTGTTCCCGGTCGTCCCGGCCGGCGCGCTGCGCGTCGGCCAAATGGTTCTGCACCCATGCGGTGATACGCCGGTTCCGTGCGACCTGCGCCGCGCGAAAGTGCGTGATGAACGCTGCCGAAAAGGGCGGCCGTTCCGGGTTGGCCGGGTTGTACAGATTGAGTGAAGCGTCGCGCTTGAACGGGTTGGCCTCGTCCACCACCGAGGGATCCAGCCACTCCGTGAGGATGCGCGCCCGGCTGCTGTGCGCGGCCAGCAACAACAGGCCGTCGACCTTGGGCAGTTTGGCGTCCACAAGGTTAGGACCATCGCCCGCCGGGGTCGCGGTCACGGTGGGACGTTCGGCTTGCGCCTGGTAGAACAGCGACAAGGAGCCGCCACCCGACCAGCCGGCCAGCACCACGCGTGCATAACCCAGCTTTTCCCGCGCATGGCGTACGCAGGCACCCAGATCGAGCACCACCTTCTCCATGATGAGCGCGCTGTCGTTGCGTGGGTAACGGCTGTTGCAGGAGATCACGTGCACACCGGAGCGCGCCAGCCCAGCCACCATCGGAAGGTACTGCGTGCCGCCAGCAGGATGCATGAAGATCACCACGGTGTCCGATGGCCGACCCTGCGGCACCAGGTGGTGCGCCTCCAGCGCCACCGTATCGGTGCGCCCGGCATAGGTTTCCTTGATGCGCGAGGCCTCCCGGAAGACGACCAGGATCGGGCGGCGTTCGTAGCCGACAGATCGCATGCCTGGTTCCCGCTTTCAGGCTGCCAGGCGCAGACCGCGCGCGTGCTTTTGCTCTGCCGTGTCACGCGTCCAGGCATTCACATCGGCGTCCGCCTTAATCTGCTCTTCGGCCATGATGGCGTCGTGCTGCGCGGTGCGCGCCGTGATCTCGACCTGAATGCCGTTGGGGTCGTAGAAGTAGATGGAATGCACAAAGCCGTGGTCCAGCGGACCCTGACACGCCACACCCTGCGACTCCAGATGCTGCTTGTAGGTCTGCAGCGCCGCCAGATCCGGCGCCTCGATGGCGATATGCCGGTTAAAGCCCGAACGCGGTTTGAAATGCTCCTCGGTCGCGCTGTCGGGCACATCAAAGAACGCCAGGTAGTTGCCGTCGCCAAGCGCAAAGAACACATGCAGGTAACGCAGTCGTGTATCCGTGCCGGAGACCTCGTCGAACGCCAGGCCGGCCGCCATCGGAAGGCCGAGCAGGCCCTCGTAGAAGCGGCGCGTCTCCTGCGCATCGCGGCAACGGAAGGCTACATGATGGAAGTTGCCCAGAGGGGGCAGTGGACGGGTCGGCTGCATGATCGGCCTCGCGACAAAAAGGGTTCCGGCGCGGCGGCGCGCGGACAGCGCAGTGTGCCGCGAGTCTGCCATCTCGGCAAATGGTCAGTTCGCATGACCCTATGCCTGCGAGGCATAGGTGGCCGAGGCCGGGCGCGCACCGGCCCGGACCTTCAGGTGTTCGATGAAGGTCGCCACGAGTGGTGGCAACTGTTCCAGCCGTTTCACGTACACCAGGTATTCCATGTCGGCAAATTCATGCGTCACAGGTAACACCCGCATCGTGTGGGAGCGCAGGTCCGTACTCACATAGTCCAGCGGCAACAGGGCCACCGCATCGGTTTGCGCCAGCATCTGGCGCATGGCCAGAAAGGAATTCGTGGTGAACACGCGTTGTGGTGGCTGCACGCCTGCCGCATGAAACTCCTCTTCAAAACGGCGTTGCCAACCCGGCGCCCCGGCCGGCAACACCCAGCGCAGCTCCACCAGATCCTGCAGGCCAATACGCTTGCGCTTGACCAGCGGATGCGCCGCGCCCACTACCACGCGAGTCGGTTCGCGCAGCAGGGGGATTCCCGGGGGGGTTTCCCCTGCGGCAGCCTCGAACGGGGTGGAAACACACAGATCCACCGTGCCGCGCTGCAGGCTCGACCAGAGGTCTTCCGGCAAGGCCTCGAGCAGCCCCACGTTAACTTCCCCGTCCGAGCGCAGCAGGTCCATGATGGTCGGCGTGACCAACCAGCCGACGACACCCGGTGTGCCGCCCACCTGCAGCGTGGCACGACCGGACTTCTTGCGCTCCTCGATGTCATGCAGGCAGCGCTGCAACTCGCTTTGCACGATGCGCGAGTGGTAGAGCAAGGTGTCACCGAACGGCGTTGGTTCCACGCCCGAGGCAGTGCGCCTGAACAAGGGCACGCCGAGCGACTCCTCCATGGCGCGCACACTGCGAGACAACGACGGTTGCGAGATGTCGCGCGAGCGCGCGGCCGCGTTGATGGAACGCTTCTGCTCGATCTCCAGGCAATTGAGCATGGTACCCAGATTGAATTGGCGGATATTCATGGTCTCCTCGGTGGATGACGTTGGGGCTATACGCAACAGGCATATGCTAACGCCGCGCCAGCATTGGCAAAGCAGGCCGGAATGCGGCAGACTCAGGGCTGGATATCCATAAGGCCCCCATGACCGCACGAAGACCCAACTTCCTGTTCTTCATCACCGACCAGCAACGCGCCGACCATCTGGGCTGTTACGGCAACGCGCTACTGCGCACCCCGCACATGGACAGCATCGCGGCGCGCGGCACGCGCTTTGACCGCTTTTATGTGGCGTCGCCCGTTTGCCAATCGAACCGCAACACCATCCTCACCGGGCGCATGCCGACGTTGCACGGGACGCGCCAGAACGGCATACCGCTGTCGGTGGACGCTGTGTGTTTCACACACCTGCTGCGCGCGGCGGGTTACCGCACCGGGCTGTTCGGCAAAGCCCATTTCCAGAACTTCACCGGCGACCCGCCGCGCTTCACGCTCGGCTTTCCGCCGGGAACTGCTGAGCCACCCGCGCCCTTGCGCGAGGCGATGCGTGGCCTGCGCATCGGCCCGCAATACGACCGCGAACTGCACTCCGAAGGCAGCATCGATCCGGCAGCGGACGAACGCGAAGGTGAGTTCTACGGCTTCGAGCGTTTTCGCATCTGCACCTGGCACGGCGACGACGTGCGCGGGCACTATTCACAATGGCTCAAGGAGCGCCTGCCCGACGCTGACAACTTGCGCAGCTCGGTCAACCCGCAACCCGCGCCCGGTTACGACGCGCCGCAGGTGCGCTGGTCGCGTATTCCCGAGGCCTTGTATCCGACCAGTTATGTGGTCGAGCAAACCATCGCCTACCTGGAGGAGCGCGCGGGCGACGCCTCGGGAGACCCGTTCTTCATCCAATGTTCGTTTCCAGACCCGCACCATCCCTTCACACCGCCGGGGCGTTATTTCCACATGTACCGGCCGGACGACATCCGCCTGCCGGAATCGTTTCACCATCAGCCGCACGACCAGACCCCCATCCTGAAACGGCTGCACGACGAGTTTGCTTCCGGCACGGCAGACCGTTCCTGGGTTGCCCCGTATGCCGTGACGGCCGAGGAAGCGCAGCAGATCACAGCGGTGACCTACGGCATGGTGTCAATGATCGACGACGCGATCGGGCGCGTGCTGGGCAAAGTCGGCGAACTCGGCATGGAGCGCGACACCGTGGTGATTTTCACCAGTGACCACGGCGACTGGATGGGAGACCACGGCATCATGCAAAAAGGGCCGCTGCATTACCAGGGGTTGATCCGGGTGCCCTTCCTGTGGGCTGACCCGGCATTGCCTGAAGGCGGTAAAAGCACCGACGCACTCGCCGGCACCATCGACATTGCGCGCAGCATCCTGATGCGGGCCGGGGTAGCGCCCGCCAATGGCATGCAGGGGCAGGACCTGCAGGACATCCTGCGTGAAGGCGCACCCTCGAAACACGACGGCATGCTGATTGAAGGGCAAACTTCGCGCCCCTACCTCGGCATGACTTCGCAGGTACGCGTGCGCACTTTCTGCGATGGCGAATGGCGCATGACGCTGTGGGAAGGCCTGCCGTTTGGCGAGCTTTACGACTTGCGCGCCGATCCGGGCGAAGTCGCCAACCTGTGGAGCGACCCGGCGCACGCGGGCATGAAAGCCAGACTGTTTGAACGCATGGTCTGGAAAATGATTGATCTGCAGGACCGCTCGCCATTCCAGGTGGGGGAGGCCTGACCATGTTCCTCGTCAATTCACTGCATCGCGCGGCCCAGGTCCGCGGCAACTGCATCGCCTCCGTGCATGAGGGGCGCGTATGGACCTGGGCGCAAGTGCGCGACCGGGTCGCGCGCCTGGCCTCGGTGCTGCGTGCGCAGGGTGTGCAAACCGGCGACCGGGTCGCTGTGCTCGGGTACAACACCGATCGCTTTCTGCAGGCGGTGCTCTCCGTCTCCTGGGCGAGCGCCGTCGTGGTCCCACTCAATACCCGGCTGGCGCAGCCCGAAATCGCGTACCAGCTGGAGCACGGGCAGGTCAGCCTGCTGATGTTCGACCCTGAGTTTGCTGCTACGGCGCAAGCCGCGCAGGCCGCCATGCCGGCGCTGCGCCTGCTCCGGTTGGACGCGCCGAGGCCTGGTGCGCTGGCTCCCGATTCGGACACCCTGATCGATGCGGCCGCGCCGCTTGAGGACGCCAAGCCACAACCGGGCGACCTCATGGGCATCTTCTATACCGGTGGCACGACCGGACTGCCCAAGGGCGTGATGACCACCCACGCCAGCTTCGCGCACCAGACCACGCTGCACATGATGGACCTTGGCTGGACCGAGGACACGGTCTACCTGCATGTACTACCGATGTTTCACATCGGTGGCCTGGCCGCCGCCTACTGCGTGCTGGCGTTGGCAGGGCGCCAGCACTATATGGAGAAGTTCGACGCCGCGGTGTTTGTGGAGCGGCTGGCGGCGGAGCACATTACGGCAGCGGCACTGAGCCCGGTCTCGATAGGCTGGCTGCTTGATTCGCCGCGCCTCTCCGTGCTGGACCTGTCAGCGCTCACCAATTTGGGTTACGGCACGGCACCCATCACCGAAGCGATCCTGCGTAAGGCCATGCAGCGCCTGCCCGGCGCTCACTTCACACAGATCTACGGTCAGACCGAAATCACCGGAACGATTTCGGTATTGCGGCCACAGGAGCACAGCCTTGACGGTGACGCCGCGTTGCGTCTGCGCTCGGCCGGGCGCGCGAGCTGGGGCGTGCAGCTGCGTGTGGTGGACGACGCGGGCGCAGACGTGGCGACCGGCGCGCAAGGCGAAGTCATCGCGCGCAGCCCGGGCATGATGACAGGCTACTGGCGCGACCCGCAACAAACCGCGTCCACCCTGCTTGGCGGCTGGCTGCACACCGGCGACGTTGGTTACCTCGACCCCGAAGGATTCCTTTTCGTGGTAGATCGCAAGAAGGACATGATCGTCACCGGCGGCGAGAACGTGTACTCGTCCGAGGTGGAGCACGCGATCGCGAGTTGCGCGGGCGTGGCGCAGGTCGCGGTGTTCGGCATTCCGCATCCGGTTTGGGGTGAGGCGGTGCATGCGGTGGTGTTTCCGGCCGTCGGCGCGCGGCTGAAGTCAAAGGCCATCATCGCCCATTGCCGCACGCTGATTGCCGGCTACAAGTGCCCGCAAACCGTCGAGATCCGCGCTACGCCGCTGCCACTCTCGGGCGTCAACAAAATCCAGAAACATGTGCTGCGCGAGCCGTTCTGGAAGGGCCACAGCCGGCGCGTGAACTAAAACGACCTAGTGTGATGCACCACCCCAACTTCCTGCTTTTCATCACCGACCAGCAACGCGCTGATCATCTGGGCGCATATGACAATGCCACGGTACACACGCCACATATCGACGCGTTGGCGCGGGACGGATGGATGGCGCGCCGTTGTTATGTGGCGTCCCCGATCTGCATGCCAAACCGGGCGTCGCTGCTCACCGGGCGTCTGCCTTCGGTGCACGGCGCGCGCCACAACGGGATACCCCTGCCGTTCTCCGAAGTCACTTTCACCGAACGACTGCGCGACGCAGGCTACACCACGGCCTTGATCGGCAAGGCCCATCTGCAAAATATCAGTGGCAACGCGCCGGTATGGCCGCCCGCGTCCCAGCCACCGACGCGGGGCGAGGCGCGGCGCCCGGAACCGGGGCGCTTCAATCAGGAGTGGGGACCTTCCTGGGACGCTGAGCCGGATTTCGAAATGGACTTGCCGTTTTACGGCTTCGAGCAGGTGCGGCTGGTCATCAACCATGGCGACACCGCCGGCGGCCATTACCGGCGCTGGCTCAGGCAGGAGTATCCCGACGTGGCGGCGCGGACCGGACCCAAGCACGCACTGCCCACGCCGGACTATGTGCTGTCACAGTTCCAGCAAGCATGGCGCACGCAGGTGCCAGAGGAACTGAGTACCACGTCCTATGTCGGCGTCCAGACCTGCAAGATCCTCTCAGATATGGCGGCGGGCGACAAACCGTTCTTCCTGCAATGCTCGTTTCCTGACCCGCACCATCCGTTCACACCGCCGGGCCGGTTCTGGGGCATGTATGACCCGGACGAGATGCCGCTGCCGCCGAGTTTCCACGCGCCGGTCCGCGGTCGTGTGCCGCATCGGGCATGGATACATGCGCAGCGTGACAAAGGCCGCGCGGTTAAAAACACCCCTGCCATGTTTGGCGCGACCGAGCGTGAGGTGCGTGAAGCGCTGGCGCTGAATTACGGCTCCATAAGCCACATCGACGAGACCGTGGGCAAGGTGATGGCGCACTTGCACCAGTTACGCCTGGCCGACAACACGGTGGTAATGTTTACCAGCGACCACGGGGACTATCTGGGTGACCACCAGTTGTTGTGGAAGGGCCCGATGCATTACCAGGGCGTGACCCGGGTTCCGTTCATCTGGCGCGACCCGAAGCAAACCAAACCGGGCGCGTCGTCACAACTCTGTTCGACCATCGATATCGCGCCCACCGTGCTGGCGCGCGCAGGCTGCGTGCCCCACAATGGCATCCAGGGCCTGTCGCTGCTGCCAACCATTGCCGCGGACGCCCCGCTGGACCGTGACGCGCTCCTGATCGAAGAAGAAGGCCAGCGCACTATGTTCGGCTTCGCGGAGCGAACCCGCATGCGTACGCTGCAGACCGGGCGCTATCGCCTCAGCGTCTATGCGGGAGCGGACTGGGGCGAGTTGTACGACATTGCACAAGACCCGGGGGAAAGCCACAATCTGTGGGACGACGGCGAGCACGGGGCGCTACGCCACCAACTGCTGCACCAACTCGCGCAGACCATGATTCACTACACCGATACAAGCCCGCACCCAACGGCACTGGCCTGAGGCCGCGGGTCCACCAGGAGACACACCATGCACAAAGGATTTGCCGTGCCACTGCTACCTCAAAGTTGCAGGCGCGTTGCGCTGCAAGGCCTCGCGTTTTTATGTTTCGCAGCCGCAGGCGTTTCACCCCTGCACGCAGTGGACTTTCCGGAGAAATCCGTCAAGATCGTTGTCAATTTCCCGCCCGGTGGTCCGCTGGATATGATCGCGCGCCAGGTCGCCAATCGCCTGACGACCACGCTGAAGCAGTCCGTCGTGGTGGAGAACGTTTCCGGTGCCGCCGGCAACATCGGCGCAACCCAGGTCGCGCGCGCCAAACCCGACGGCTACACCATCCTGATGAGTATCGACACGCCTTTCACCATGACGCCGGCACTGTACCCAGATACCAGCGTCAAGGCCGAGGAACTGCGCCCGGTCGCGGTGATGGGTGTGACCGGGAGTGTCGTGGCCGTGCACCCGTCGCTGGGCGTGAACTCCTTGAGGGAATTGATAGAGCGCGGCAAGCGTGAGGTGCTGACCTTCTCGACTGCAGGCAGCGGCAGCCCGGGACATTTTGCCGCGCTCATGCTGGCCGACGCGACGGGCATGAAAATCAATCCCATCCACTATCGCGGCAACGCGCCCGCCGTGTTGGCCTTGGTCTCGGGCGAAGTGCAGGCAGGCATACTCGGCACCGGTGGGCTGCTGCCTCACATCAAGGCCGGCAAGCTCAAGGCGCTGGCCGTGGCCGGCAACAACCGCTCCAGTAGCCTGCCCGATTTGCCCACCGCACTGGAACAGGGACAGTCCGGGCTGGATCTGGAGTTCATGTTCATCTCCATGGTTCCGGCGAAAACGCCCGATACAGTCGTGGGTGTGTTGCAGAAGGCGATCCTGGAAGCCACTGGCCAAGCCGACTTTCAGGAGCGCATGCGTGGACTCGACGTGGCGCCTTCGAGCCTGACCGGGGCGGCGGCGGCCGACCGCCTAACAAAATCGCGCGAGCGTTATGCCTACATCGTGAAGACGACGGGCGTGAAGGGCGAATAATTGTTGGCAGCAGGTACCCAGGCGGGTACCTGGCCAGACTCGTTTTCTGCCAGCCTGGCGCTGCAGACATTGATGCGGCCAGCGGCCTGTTCGAGCCGGATTGTTACTGGCGCGACTTGGTCGCGTTCACCGGGAACCTGCACACGTTGGAGGGCCGGCACGCCATTCGCGCGATGCTGCAAAGGGCATTGCCATCGGTACAGCCGTGCAACAGGACACTGGAGGGGGAAGCGCGCGAACACGATGGCGTCGTCGAGGCCTGGTTCGGCTTCGAGACGGCTGCCGGCTGCGGTCACGGCATAGTCCGCCGGCCAACGTCATCGCCACGCCGCATTGCGCCGGCAGTTCGGTCGAGTCCTCCGAGGAGTCGGCAGTACGCGGCGCGCTGCATGCGGCCCAGGTGCTGGCGGGTCACTGGCCGACCCATGTGGTCAATCCCCAGGTGCAGCCACGGTTTCCGCTACAACGGTGAACAGGAACCAACCAGCGTCGGCTGCGTCAGCGACCCGCTTGGCTGATCTGCCCACACTGCGGCGGCCCCATGCGGATCATTGCTTTCATCACATTCAGCGCAGACCTCCATAAGATTCTGGCGCACATCGGAGTCGACACCCAAGCTCCGCGCATCACTCCGGCACGCGGGCTACCGCTGTCGGAGGACTGTGGCGCGCGGGAGCAGGGCGAGGGTGTTGAGGCTTTACCGGACTGGGACATGACCAGCCAATCAACGCCAGACTATCGGGAAGATCAGCGCATTGCCTGGTAAATTTGCAATGGGTCGCAAAGGCCCCGCCGGGGAAGGCTGTGGGCATCGGCAGCCCGGTGCTTGGTGTGCGCTGATGGGGCGCAAATTCTTGGGCAACCAGGCCGGCGACTGAGGGTCAGATTGCATTCTGAGGCTGATTTTTGGAGGCATACTTGGTCTCAAGACGTTGGAACGCGTATGCGTTTACTGTGTGCACCACGCCGCGTACCGCCGCTTTTTTTACTCTTTTGTACACCTCCAAGTCGTACGTATTGACGTCCAACGTTGGATCTTGTACTATTTCAAGACATACAAGGAGAATCAGAATGCCCGCACACGCAGTAAAAGAAAATAGCCGTTTGGCGCTGCGGGTTAGTCCCGCAGACAAGGCGAAGCTCTTGCGCGCGGTGGCACTTGCTCACACGGACATGACCGATTTCATTCTGCGCAATGCGCTTCGGGCGGCTGATGAAGTCATCGACCAGGCCGAGCGAATGCTTCTTTCAGCCCGAGATACCCGGCTGTGGCTCGACTTGCTGGACAACCCGCCCAATGCCAACGCGCGGTTGATTGCAGCGGCGAAAGCCCTGCCTGCGGCCTGATGGGTCCGGCATGGCATGAGGAGCCGATAGAGAAGGGCCACGACAGAAAGGGCTTCGACTGCGGACAGAGTGACCTCAACGTGTTCCTGCAAAAGTACGCTCGCCAGAGTCATGAAAGTGGCGCATCAAAACCGTACTTGGCGATTGCCGATGCTGAGATTAAAACGGTCTTGGGCTATTACACGTTAAGCCCGGCGCAGGTTGAGTTCTCGCGCGTACCGGAAATTGCACGTTACAACCTGGGCCGACACGACGTGGGCGGCTTTCGTCTGGGTCGACTCGCAGTCGACATCACGATGCAGGGCCAAGGCTTGGGCGGCCAGTTGCTCGTGGCTGCAGCCAGGCGATGCATCCGGGCTTCCGAGCAGGTCGGCGGCACCGCTTTGCTAATTGACGCCAAGGATACGAAAACCGCTGAATGGTACAAACTGTTCGGGGCCGTGGCACTCACAGATATGCCATTGGCGCTACTGATTCCGTACAGAGTGCTGCAGGATGCCATCACTAGGGCTGGCGAGCAGTGACAACCTTCAATTCGAGCCTGACCCCTTTCCTCGCTTTCTTCGGGCTCGACGACGCGGCCTGTGCGCGCCACCCCTACCAGAAGCATGCCTTCCCCTCCTTGTGGGACAGTCGCTGGGTCGCAGAATTGACAAAGGGCGAACGGCCGATTGTTGCGCCCGCACCGGGAGCCCCATCATGAACTTGCTTGCCGTACGACTCAACGCGATCGTGTTTCAGCCTTACGCCCGCGAGGTCGCCACGCTGGAAGAGGCCGGTGCCACTTTGGTGTGCATCGACGGGAACGACAACGATTCGGTTTTGGCCGCTGCCCGTGATTGCGACGCATTGCTGGTGGTGTCGGCGTATCTGCCCGCTGCGGTCATCGGTCAGTTGACGCGCTGCCGCACCATCGCCCGGCTTGGAGCCGGCACCGACCGCATCGACGTCGAGGC